>WNFT01002708.1_pt1 | contig 19070 bp, 21 predicted proteins | sample 5400191 | NCBI WGS metagenome assembly WNFT01 (sample SAMN13153359, study PRJNA577476) | soil metagenome | isolation source: 80 cm saprolite under Madrone tree | place: USA:California | collected 2016-06-14 | reverse complement strand
CTAACTAGATTCGCTGTCGCAAAGAAGCCAGCTCGATCTGAGGGTACTCAATACAGATCTCCGCGAATATACCTGCCAACGAAACTGACCGACGATTCCAGCTTTCCGTTCAAAGAAGGCGATCTACTCACCATTCGAGTTGATGGCCGTAAGTTGATCGTTCAAAGGGCTCAGAAGAGTATTCTCCAGATATCTGGGAGCGGAGATGCCCGGCAGAAACCATAATACCTCAGGGACTCCACCCGTCCTGCGTTGCAAGTCGAATGTTAAGAGTGACCGTGCAAGTTACAAATCTTACCGGGGAACGTTTCTGGGGCCAAGACTCGCAATTACCCCCTCAAGTCCAGATCGCTGTTAACATCAATATTGTTGGATTGGATATGAAAAATGCGTCCACGGCTGACGCTCCCTTTGTTTTCACGGTGAATTACAGTCCGTCGATTGCACAGCTCAGCGTCAAAGGCCGCGCGCAAGTGATTGGTGAAGAAGGGGAGATATCTAAGATGATAGATGAGCACAAACAGAACAAGCCGCCACCGGTGGCGATAATTCAGGCAGTTTCGAGCATTGCAATGGCTGAGGCGATTCTCTTATCGAAGAGCTTGGGAATCCCCCCGCCGCTTCCTCCTATGGGCCTTCCGCCAGAACAAATGCAAGCGCAGCAACAGCAAGGACAGAGAAGATCCGAGGCGCGCTACACAACCTAATTCTGATCTCGGATTATTAAAGCCCTCCAAAATTCTGGAGGATGTTGATATCTCCAAAAAATTGGACTCCTAAGAATGGACCTGAACGATGCGAGGATACATTTCGATGTGAGACCCCTGGCCTAAGTCGCGAAAACGAGAAGATCATCTTGCAATGAACGCAATTTTCCACTAAACAGCTAGGGGCTAATCATTACGACAATATTGAACCCCAGACGAAAGACGATTACCGCCCTTCCTCCCGAACCTGTTCTTTGGGATTGGCAAAGAGTAGACATCGATCCCCATCTCAAATCTCGCTCTAAGACCCCTTCTCAAGAGTCCACTCATCGCATGGCTGAAGCCAAGCTCTTATGGTCGATTTTTGCCCCTAGAATGAACCAACAAAGGGTCGCCTCGGGGTGGTGAGGCCCATAGGTTGGTGACGTCAGCAAGAATACTATTTGCCCAATGCTACTAATACGCACGTGTATTTACTAAAACTGCACTTTTAGCAACTCTTAATTCACCTCGAGTCACAGCTATGGGAGGTGCGAATATCTTGAGTCTATTTGGATCATACGACTCGAGACTGACCCCCAGAATTCGTGAATTGATCTGGAAGAGGGCTCATAATACCTGTCAGAGATGCGGCTTGGTCTCGCGATATCATTGCGCAAGCGGCCAACTATCCGAAGGCTGGGCCCCCTTCTTACTTATCCATCACGTTGACCGGAATCGTCGCAATAATTGTCCAGAGAATCTCAAACTCGTCTGTTCATCTTGCCACTTCAAAGAACATGGGAGAGACTGGGGAAATACAGGACAGAGAAAACGCCCCTGGCGGGCTCTTAGATGCGAATAAGCAGAGACGGACGAGGAGAGACTCGACTTACTGATGTTCAGAAGAATCGCATTATCGAGTTGGCTCAGGCAGTTCCCCGAGATCATCTACTCTTGGGACTCCAGCTCGAGCGGGGATGGCGGATCGGGAGCATAGTGGGTTGCCATAACAAAGTAACCTACACGAGGAAGAGGACGAGGGAAAAAGTCCTTTGCGTCGTGGATCTTCCAGGAATACGGAGAGAGGACGTAGGCAAGGAGACAATAATGATTCACTTCAAGGGGGGGAAGACGGAGCCGGACTATCCTGGGAAGAAATGGCTTAGACTTGCTCAAAGCCTAGCATCAAAGGTTCAGAAGGGAGAGAGAATCATTCCTCTCACAGAACAACATGGAACAAACATCCTGCGAAAGTATGCCAGACTCGCTGGTGTTCCTAATTGGGACCGTCTCCATAATCACCGTCAACGGGCCTATTTCGGGACATACTGGGCCAGAAAGACCGGTAGGGACCCTTGGAAAGTCCAGAGCCTTATGGGACACAAAGATTTGCGGGCAACAGCCGTGTATGTCGAAGAGCTCTCCATCGAAGAGAAGAAACAACTCCTAGACGAGTCCTAGATAGCATCAGAGATCCTCCGTGATTCGAAAACAACTCGGGAGCAATAACGGGAGATCGAGGAATCTAGAAATTGGGCGCTCTCATGGAAGTTACGCAAGGATTTAGGAGGGCAAACAAAGCGCGATTCATCGAAGAATTTACGTTAGAAATCTCTCAACCAACAATCCATCTTTTTATCTCAACTTACAGATTCCTCTTCAACCATAAGGATTAAACGAGAGGTGAAATTGCCGCTTGTCGGACGTGAGACGCGTGCCCCGAAGAGCTGTTCGAAGACCCGCTAAGCAGAAGACAACGATATTGTTCAAGGCCGGGAACCTGCCCAGTACTCCTGAAGAACTCTTCCGTCGGGTCTTCTGGAAAAGCGATTTCCTTGCAGGCGAAGCCCACAACTTCTGGCGGGAAGTCAAGAAAGCCGAACCGGGTGGTCTACCAATCCAGGCATGGAAGGACTGGATCTCGAAACGTGGGATGAGCGTCGGGCAATTCTACAACATGATACACGGACTGGTTGGAGCGGGATTCATAGACAAGCGCGACTCTAAGTGGCACATGAGTGAGGGTTTCATGCAGGAACTGGAACAGATGATGAAGGTATATTCTTCAGAAAGCGGCTATGAACCTAGGATGAAATAGTCGTCCAAAAAACCGGATCATTGCCATACATCCAATAAATTGAAGCCCTAACGGCGAGTTTTCAAAACCCGCCCTTGAAGATCAATTTCTCCATTCCTAACCCTGGTGGTGGAGATTGGTTTCCCGTCGGCAGACCTAAGCAAATCGACGACGTGCAGATCCAGTGGCCGAAGATCATTCTGCCTTCGGAGATGGTTCAATCGACGACCACTTGGAAGAGTTCCCTTACTGACAATTAGTGCTTCCAGGTTCTTTCGCCTAGCAGCTGGTCCGTAAGGCTCGCGAAGCATAGTTACTCTTACCCGTGACGACCAGCGCCGAGTCTTCAGAAACATGCGAAGGTCACGAACCCGACTTGAAAATGGGCGAACTTGGTGTTTCTTATGGAGAGTCGTAACAAGCTGGTCGCTCGTGACTCCGATCAAAACCATATCTCCAAGTTTGAAAGCCTCAGAGAGCAAATGTCGGTGGCCGGCGTGTAGGACATCGAAAGTTCCTCCAAGAGCCACGAGTTTGTATCGGCGGGCTGATCTGGACAAGTCGCGCCTTCTCGGTCCTAGATTTTGAGGATAAAGCTTGGGCTACTATGGCAAATTCCTTCGGTTTTCTGGAGAGCAGTGCGAAAGAACGACCTTACCCGTCTTCGTCAGACGTGCGCTCCACGCTCGGGTCGCGAGATTCAGTCGCTAAGACCCCTGTTTTTCCTGAAGCATTTCGTGTCTGTCAGCGATAATGGGCGAGACAAAACGATCAAATCACAATCCCGGTTTGTCTCGATCAGAAATTATCGGCGTTGCAGCACGAAAAATGCCATGTTCTAGGCGCGATTGTGCATATACTGAATCAGGGCAGAAAATAGCCGACCATTCTGGCATGAGAACTTCCGGGAAAACCGCTCATGCGACGCGAAACCGTCGAGCAATACCCCCTTTCTAGAACGCCTGCTGTCAGATAGTGATTCTCGGTGAGTCAGGTGATTGAGGCAACAATACTGGCTTGGATGGCAGGGCGAAAATTGCCGATTCATCGCCCATTTACGAACGATTTCTCGGCAGAGGAAAAACGCAGCCCCAGAATTGGGATCAGGGCTGATAATCGGCGATTGGTGGTGTAGTGGTCTAGCATAGCATGGGCGTTTCGGGCCAGAAACACGGAAGCGTCCCTAGTCGGCTCTGGATCCCCTCAAACAGAGGGGTTGGAGCAACCTGCTGACGGGAGTTCGAATCTCCCCCGGGCTACCACGATGATCAGATAACCGGACTCTTTCCCTGGAAGGTCAATGCTTAGAGGTTTTTCAGCTCGGAGCTCCAGAACCTTCGAAGAAGGAGCCCAGTGATCAGGCCTCCGATATGTGCGAAGAAGCCTCCCCCGGCGAAGAGGTCCAAACCAGCGATGAATATGATCAGTATGACACCTCGTGGTCCTGTTGCAGCCCCCATGATGCCATAGACCGCCCCTGAGGCGCCTACTCCACAGCTCCATGTTAAGGGGTTCATGTTAGGGACCCCGGTGAGAAAGAAGCCTGTTAGATCCGCTCCAACAAAGGTTAGGTTCCCCGCAACGCCGGTGAGAAAAAACGTTGCAACCCAACGAGTCTTAGTGACCTGTTCCTCGAGGATAAACCCGAATATCAACAGAAATAGAACATTACTAGCGATGTGAATGATACCTGCGTGCAAAAAGATAGACGTAACCAGCGTCCAAGGATAGATGGGCAGAGGGCCATCGCATTGCACCAGCGCCAAAGGAAGGAGAGGGTTGACAAGGTCCCCTCCAAGCACTCCAATAGCCACGTAGACGACGATGAGTATGAGGGAGAAGACAAGCGTCGGGGAAGTCAGGTATGGGTTTGACGATCTCTCCCCTGACTCCTGGAAGTCTTCGGGCACGAGGCACGCCTGTCCTCGCTATCATATAACCTGCAAGGAACAAGGGCAGAAACTTAGACCTATCCCCTTGCGGACCCCAAATTCAAGCATTACAGTCTGTCTAGGCGAAGAGCGATTTCTACTAGGACGGACCTGCGAGTTTAGCTGAAAAGAAGCCGCATGCTTGTTCCCCTCCTTCTGTGCCGAATCCATAGAGCACCTAGGAAGGCGGCCAATGCAATTATTCCCAGTTGAGCTTGGTTGGCGAAAATCGACTGAATGCCAGATTTCTGAATAACCCCATTCAATGAGGCAAGATCAAACGGCTTCGAGATTGAACTGTACACCCATACTACCGTCAGTCCAGTTAGGAGCATGAAGACGAATACAAGATGTCCGAAGCTTCTCTTCTTTGCCACCGTGAAGGGGAGCGCAGGTTCAGGCTTGAACCCCTGAAACTGGATGAGCTCTTCCGTCCCTGCAATCTCCTCAAGTCTCAACGAATCGTTTTCCCCGAGTTTTTGCTTGAGTTCGGCCTGCCTAGTCAGACTATCCAGAATGTCGTCAGTAGTAACCTTGTCCTTCTTCTGTCTCGTCACTGGACCAGAGAACCCGAATCGGTGACGTGTCCTGGGAGATCTAGAATCCGAACCCAACCTTGTCTCCCCAAGATACTAGTAGGCCGATCGCGAATTTGAGGATGAGAGTACTCGTCAACGCTAGATCAAGGACTGGCTCCATCCTCCGTGTCCTAGCCCAGAAAGTCAGGATAGGAATCCCGACGCCGTGTGTGCGGAACCGGACCTAGCCTATATACTTGTCGAAACACTTATATGCAAAATCAAACGCGTCGCTCTCGCTTTCCGAGCTTGGACTCTCCTAAAACCCCCTCCAAAACCAGTTCGGAAAACGAAGACGCAAACCTTCCTCGGAAACCCAGGGAAAAACCCATGAGCACGCCCGCTCCCGGTGCACATCAGCCCAAGGTTCACGTCTGTCCAGAATGCGGAAGCCTCAACCTCATAGAAGACTTCGACCAGGGAGAAACCATCTGCCAAGACTGTGGCCTGGTACTCTCCCAGAATCTAATGAGTCGCGGACCCGAATGGAGAGCATTCACGAAAGAGGAAAAGGACGAGAGAGGTAGGGTTGGAATACCAACATCCTTCTCCATCCACGACAAAGGGCTATCAACAGTTATCGATCGAGTCAACCGGGACGCCTTCGGCAGACAACTACCTTTCGAGACAAGAATGGAGATGCTCCGTCTTCGGAAATGGCAAATCCGGACCCGAGTACACTCATCATCGGACCGTAACCTTGCCCAGGCAATGGCCGAGCTCGACCGTTTGACCGACAGACTGCACGTCCCTGCCAACGTCAAGGAAGACTCCGCCGTTGTATACCGAAAGGCGCTGGATAGCGGACTAGTCAGAGGACGCTCGATTGCCGCAATAGCGGCCGCATCGCTCTATGCAGCGTGCAGGTCGAGCGAGACCCCAAGAACCCTCAAAGAAGTCGCCTCGGCAAGTCGAATCAAAAAGAAAGATGTCGCGCGATGCTACCGCCTCCTTTTGAGAGAGCTGGAGATGTCAATGCCCGTCGAAGACCCAATTCGCTGCATATCGAAAATCGCCAGCCGTGCCGAAATCACGATACAGACCCAGCAATCAGCCATTCAAGTATTGAAAGATGCGAGAAATAAGGGAGTCGTAGCCGGCAAAGATCCTATGGGTCTCGCCGCAGCAGCACTATATGTCGCCTGCGTTCTTCAAGGAGAAAAGAAGACTCAGAAGGAGATCGCGGAGATTGCAAACGTCACAGAGGTTACTGTCCGGAACAGATACAAGGGTCTGAAAGACGCCCTCGGTCTGACCACTTGAACCAGAGATCAGCGCAGATACTGGCGCATACTCTGAATGTTATTGAACACAGTGCTCCACTGGGGAGACGGATTCGGCTTCGTAGTACTATACCCAGTCATGGAGATCGAGAACTTCACCCTCGGATCCCTAGAGTAATAATAGATAATGTCCAACTTCCGCTTGGGATTCGCATTGTAGAGACTCCTCTTCAAAGCGTTGAACAAGTATTTGTTAAAGAACTCCAGCTCAATCGAGACGGTTATCCGCTCACTCAATCGAGAACCTTCTAGCTCGCCTTATCCGTATATACTGGCTATACCTATTTATCGATAGCCCCTCAAGCCGATAAAACCCTCCACGAGTCCCCTAGAAAGCGCTGGAAACCCGCGGCAATCCAAGGAAACTTGGAGCAGTAGGCGGCTCCAAAACTCAGTACTGGTATTTATGGGTGTTAATCGTTCCTTTCCTTCCTTTCCGGAGTTACAATCCAGATTTTACCGCTGGACCCAGAATACGTCCTAGAAATCATTTGACCGAAAAGACGACCGTAATTCTCGCCCTTGGAATGGCCTGGCTGTTCTGGTTCCTTTTCTTCCTCTATCTAGGTGTTTAATCCACCCCTTTGAGGGCACGCTTAAATACGCAAGTCGAACATAGAAACCTCGTGGACGATTACAAGGGAGCACTGGGCTTCTAGAATGGCCGACGTCTGTTCGACCTGTGGCCTTCCCAAAGACCTGTGCGTCTGCGGCACCATCAGCATGGAGCAGCAGACAGTAAAAGTACGCATGGAAATGCGAAAATGGGGCAAACCCGCTACCATAGTTGAAGGCATTGACGGGAAAAGCGTAGACCTTCCAGACCTCGCAACGAAACTGAAAACATACTGCGCCTGCGGCGGAACTTCCAAGAACAACGCCATCATCCTGCAAGGAGACCATCGCGACAAGGTGAAAAAAGTCCTGGTCGGATATGGCTTCCCGGAAGCCAGCATCGAACTTCACTAGGACCCTGAGGAATCTTGTCCAGTCTGAAGGAAATCCTTGGCTCATTTCGGAGAGGTCCCGTCGGACTCCGAACATGTCCTCGATGCGGTTCCTCCGTGGTAAGATCTCGAACTCCGCTAGAGGGGTGGATACTGCCTGTGAAATATCTCTGCAAGAACTGCGGGTACGAGGGGTTCGTCGCACTGGAAGAAGAACGAGAAGTTGAACCTTAGAACGTTCGAGCTTCAAGACATGTTAAGGACCGTTGTTATTTCGGACTCGAAAACGTCTGGACGGAACTGCGTCGCCCTGACGGATGAGGCTACAGAAAACTCTCGCCGTAGACTATCGTTTTCAGCAAGCATACCGATCTGCCTTGCTGCTACAGATAAGTTACTCCATCTGAAACCCACATCACTAGTCACGATCTCTCTGGGTCCACCGCTGTCGTGAACAATGGGAACGCATCCAGCAGCCATTGCTTCAACAATCGTTATTCCAAAATGCTCGTTTTCGGCACAGTGGACATAGGCCATAGCTCGACCAAGAATGTTCTTCACCTTCCTCAGCGGTGAGAGAACAAACGACACGTTTTCTGGCGCGGTCCTCTTCAGGCGCTCATAATAGGCTGAGGTCTCATCTGATAGACTTCCTATGGCAACAAACCTTGTCTCAGGAACGAGACGAGCTAATTCAACAAATAGATGAAATCTCTTTTCTGGAACTATCCGGCCGATTGTCACTACCAAGTTCTCTCTTAGCTGCACTTTGCTGAGTTCCGAAAAAGCCTCCACTGGACAAGGAGGGTATACAGTTTTGGAATCGCGCTTCCATTTCTTCGCTACGAATCCTCGAGTAAAGTCCGAGACGCTCAGTAGGATTCCCACGCGGCGAACGCGATTCCGGTAGTATGCACTTGCCGGCCGATAGTACAAGCGCCACACCGGAGACGAGCTTGTTTGCAAATGAGAGAAATATTCTGGAAAATAACAATACTGGATGACTGGAGCATGTGTTGAAGGAATGTATCCAATATCTTGTGTGCTAAGCACGATGTCAAAGGAATCTCGCGAGACGGCTTTCCTGATCCGAAGCCAGTGATAGATTAGCCTCTGATAAAGGAGAAAGCGAGGGCCAAGGACGGGCTTGAAGGCCGGGTAGTAGAAGCGGTCTACCTTGTCGAAGAGCCCGGGGCAACCGTAAAAGTCGGCGAAACTCGCCTCATCAAACTCTTCACTGAGAAGAGTAACCTCGTGACCGGCCTTAGTGGCCGCGAGGATCGAATGAATTGCAACTCTCTCGCCCCCACCTTTGACACTCAGGCGCGGGTGAATGATGAGGACCTTCATGGACTAACCGGAGTGAGCGGAAGTCAGAGTGCTGTTTAACCGTTCTTTGAATTCCACATCTTGACTGTGAGCTTTAGTCCCTCTTGAAGAGTGTGCGATGGCTTCCAATTCAATTCCTTCGATATTTTCGAGTTGTCCAGCACTAGATATTGAGGGTCTTGCGACTTCGACCGTTGAGGGTACCCTGGTGGATAGGATCCGAAGACGATCTTTCCCGTGTACCCTGTCATTTGCGTCAACATCTTTGCCAGCTCAGAGTTCGTAACGGGATTGCCGGGTGAAACATTGTAAACTTGACCTACCGCTTGGGCCGATTTGGCAGCAAGGACGTAGGCGCTGACATGGTCTTCTGCAAACATATAGTCTCGGATGGAGTCAGGAGCTCCAACATAGCAAGTTTCTCCCGCAAGCATTTTGGATATGAGGTATTCTGTGTAAAATCCTCCTTCGCCGGTTCTTCCATAGCTGTTGATCGGTCGAAGCACAGTCCCCTTTAGATGGTACACTCTGTCTGCCATCTGAACATACTGATCAGCTGCTGATTTTGTGACAGCGTATGGGGAAGCTGGATTTAGCAACGCGTCTTCTGCAATGGGTTTGTTCCCATATTGCCATCCGTATACCTCGGCGGTAGATGCAGCAATCAGTCGTGAGTTAGGTGCTTCTCCTAAAATTGCATGAACGAGGTTCACTGTCCCTTCGAAATTTGTAGCGATGTACGGGTAGGGATCGTCAAAGGACAACCTCACCGGAGTCAGAGCTCCCAGATGAAAAATTATCTCAGGTTCTGAAGCCTCGACAGCTGACAGAACGGAGTGGAATGTTCCAAGGTCTCCCTCTATGAGACGCACTTGGGAAATTACTTCTTTAATTCGGCTTAGTTCTCTTTCAGATGTATGCCGGACTAGACCGTGAACGTTGTAACCATCCCTAACTAGGCGAGAAGCTAATCTTGAACCTATGAACCCAGTTATTCCTGTTATGAGGACATTCATTTTGGCCTCAATTCCTTCAGCGATTCATCAGCTTCCTCAAGCTCTCTCAAAGAGTTCACGGTGATAAAGTACCCGCGGTGCTTGAAGGCTTTTAGCTTATTCATCCTCGCCAACTTGGGGAAGGTTGCTCTTTCAACGTCGCCTCTTTTGGGGAGGTAGCTTAGCACTTTCCGGTCGAAGACGTATACTCCCATCGAAATGAAGACATCGTTCAGAATTGGTTTCTCGACGAAGCCTTCACAAAGTCCTTTCTGGTTAATCTCGACCAGGCCAAAAGGCAGCCTTGGATGCACGACCGCGATTGATGCTAAGGAGCCATTTCCCTGATGAGTGTTGTAGATCCTGTCCAGTCTGAGGTCCGTTATTTGGTCTCCGTTGAGCGCGAAAAACGAAGGGGAATTCACATAACGGGAAATCGCAAGACGAAATCCTTCGCTTGTTCCGCCTTCCACGGTGTGAACACTGTACTGTATATCTACTCCAAACTTTCCCCCGTTTCCGAAGTAGCGCATTATTTTTTCTTTCAAATAGGCAACTCCTATCACCAAGTCTGTTACTCTGTTTTGTTGGAGCCATTCAACAACCCATTCGAGGAGAGGCTTGCCGCCGACTTTAACCAATCCCTTTGGAATATCATGAGTGATAGGCCTTAGTCGGAGGCCTTCTCCGCCTGATAGGATTACGGCCGTCTTAGGAGGTCTCATTCGACGAACCCACGGTCCTCTGTTTCAATTGGAAATAGGGAGCTCAAGTTCGCAGCCTGATACTTGCCCAGCCTGGCTGAATAAGTAAGGTTTCGGTCTTGGGGAGAACCTAGTACTTCGACTGTGGAGTTTTGATGTTTCCTTCCACGTTAGACTGATGAAGAGCCTGCCAGAGTCTTCAGCCACTCGATCGTGGGTGGCAATCCTTCAGCAAGCTGGTACAGAGGACGGAATAGGATCTTCATTCGGGCCGTTGAGGTGTTGGCTTGACTGTGTCTGACCTCTCCGACTCGCCCAGGAGCATGAAGAGGTCGAAGATTCTTGAGGCCGAAAAGTTGGAGCACCTGTCGTGCAAGAGACACGATGCTAGTCGTCCTTCCGGTACCGATGTTCAATATTGTCCCACCGGGAACGCGTTTGGTAAGTGAAGCGACGGTCGCTCTTATCACGTCCTCTATGAACACGAAGTCTCTGGTTTGCCTGCCATCACCGAAAATTATCGGAGGTTTCCCATGTACGGCTTCCCTGACAAAACGGGTAATGACTCCTGCATAACGGTCTGATTGTCCTGGGCCATAGACATTGAAATACCTAAGAATAACGGTAGGAATGTCGTACAAACTCGCGTAAACCCTACAATAGTACTCTGAAGCGAGCTTGGAGGAGGCATAAGGCGAGGCAGGTGCTGGGATGTCAGTCTCTCGACAGCTCGATCTTTTGTCGCCGTAGATCGCGGCTGTCGACGCGAATACGAATCGCTCACTGTCTATCTTCCGAGCGAAATCAAGCATTCGACAAGTTGCCTCTATGTTTGCTCGGACGGTAAGTAGAGGTCGTCGGACAGATTCCTGAACCGAAGTGTTCGCGGCCAAATGCACTACTTTCGTGCCTGGTTTGCTTCGCAATCGTGAATTGGTACTGTTCACATCGCCTTGGTAATACGTCAGTCTCCTGGAGCTGGGGAGAATCTTTGGCCTCTGGATCTTGTCTATGGCCTCGACCTCATATCCCTCTCGGAGAAGTTCAGTAACCAAGTGCTTCCCGATGAATCCTCCTCCTCCTGTGACTAACACCGATCTACTGGTCAAGTCTTCCTATCTCTCCAAATGATTGATTCCTCGACGCGGTCTGTCTTTGCCCATCTGGGTCTTGAGATAACCGTACAGAACGAATGGGCGAAGCCTCAGGATCGAGTGAAGGAGAGTCCGTAATGGGGAGACTCCGAGTTGACTTCGAGCTTCACCTGCTTTGATCTGGTAGAACACAGACCGCGCGAGACTCATCTTGCGGAGATGCAGTGCGACGAGACTCGTGTCCATCTTCACCTTCTCTCCGTGTTTCTTGAGTCGTATGTCAAGATCGGTATCGGGAGCTATGACGTCGCGAAACCCTGCGACTTCCGCGAGTGCTCTCATTGAGATACTCCTAGCGCCTCCGCGGGCTTCTCGACCAAGTGGTGTAAACAAATAGCTTCTTTCCCAGAAAGAAACAAAATAATTCATCAATCCCTGGGTCGGATCGGTCCGGACTAGGGCGGACACGGAGGCCCATTCCGCGCAAGAAGCGGACGTTTTCTCTAAGAATGAAGTCGGCACGAGTATGTCTGCGTCAACAATCGCAAGAACCTCGCCGACAGCATTCTTTCTTCCAATTTCCAGATTCTCAGCATAGCTATTTTTCCATAGCGTTTTCCGTTTCTCTACGACAATCGAATTCTTTGGAAGCATGCCCATGGACACCGCAACGGTACCGTCAGTGCATCTGTCTGCGACAAGGATGATTCGTGCAGGTAGAATGGATTGTCGTAGAATTCCTTCGAGCGATTTTCGAATATAGGCCTCCTCGTTGTGGGCGCAGATCAGTACCGTCACGTCGACGGGCAAAAGGAAACTACTCGATGTTCACCGCAAGCAAATACACTATGGCGGCAACAACGAAGAAGAAGGAAAGGGGCACGTACCAGAGCAGGAGACCGCCTGCCACCAATACGACAAGTGCTCCCAGATCGGCTTTGTCCTTTCTTCTTGACAAGTCAAAGTTCCATATTCCAAGAGAATAGAGGCTCACGGCTAGGGTGCCTAGCACGGCTGCAACGTTGAAGAAGAGTACGGGAAAAATCGAGCCGCCAATAGGCTTGTCGTTGGAAATGGTGGGAGCGATGTTCACTATAGGTCCGAGCATGAAACGGAGACCGTAAACCTCTCCGAGGCCGAAAATGACCCAGGCTAAAGGAAGTAGAAGGAGACGTTTCTCCAAGAGTTCTCTCGAACTCTCTGCCGACCGATATTTCATATAAACGTTAGGAGCGACCACCGGGTCAAACGCAATTGAATCTCAGGCGATTTAGACGATTGATCTTTCGAAGCGGGTACTACTTCCGAAAGGGTACGGAACCTACGTTGCATTCCCGCTCGGCTTTGCGAGCACGATGATAATTATGTATGCACTTGCCGTCGTAGATGTGCCCTTCAACCACGACTTCTTTCCTAACCCCTAGTTGTTGGGATCGTTGGTATTCTCATCATAGCTCCAGTAAGCATCTGCGCAGGACTCTACCACATCAAACGTACAGGCGCTTATTCCGCCGAGGCTTCGGTGCTTACCAAATCCAATCCCTACGTTTGCAAGGCCACTCTAGGCAAGGAACGCGAGGTTTTCCTTCCGTTGATAGTGCTAACCGCGAAGGGGCTTGCAAAAGTGATGGAGCAACAACACGAGTTGACATTGGAGGAGCAGAGAGAATTCGAGACTGTTCTCTGTAAGGCAAACACCTTACTGGAAGGGGCCTCGATCGGCAGCCCGAAAGATAGATCAAAGAACTAACAACCCCGTCTTGTCATCATAGAGCGTTCAAAGTTTAGAAATAGCCGACAGTTCTCTCCAAGTAGACGTTCTCTAGTAACAAAGGGATAATTAGCAGTCCGGGCTGGACGGCCGATTGGAAGCAGATGAGCGAAGACCTTCCTCAAACAAAATACGTTGTGGAAATCACTGTACCCGAAAAAAGCCCCACGACGCCGAAGCAATACGTTCAAGATTTGAAGGGGGTTGTTGGTGGCAAACAGTTGGCTAGGATGAAGAAGGAAGCAGTAGACTGTCCAGTACTCGCGAAGACTGTATCTTTCGCACAGTGCTTCGCGTGTCCCAACTTTATTCGGCGCGTGAAGGGAAAGGTGGACTGTAGAGGCTTTCCTCTTCCAACTTCCGCCTAAGAGCTGGCGATTATAGAGAAGGGACGTTTCGCGGATTGAACGATGAAGCCCAGAAACTGATGGAAGAACTCGGTTTCTCGAGAGAAGGATGCTCAATCTACTTTTCTCTCCTGGAAAAGCCATCAGGCGAGACTATCGAACAAATACTGGCCCATTCAAGTTTTTCATCGAGAGAGGCAGAGAGAGCCGTAAAGGAGCTTGTTGAGAAGGGAATTGTCCGCGTCAGCAGTAACAAGCTCGAAGCGGCGGAGCCCAAGCAGTTCGTGGCAAGAATTCAGGACATGAGAAGGACGGAGATGTCAAGGGATCTTGACGCTCTTAACACCAGGAGCACCCGATTACTATCGCTCCTGGAACCGCAGTATTGGGAGTTGCGACTCGGGGTCAAACCGGAAGACCTTCTAGAGCCTCTGCCCACGCTTGACGAAATGGAGGTTCGGACCGTAAGAGTGATCGCTGATGCTATAAGAAACGTCTTGATCTCAGCAGAGACTTTTGGTTGGTTCGGCAAAGTCAAGGAAGAGGTCTACCGAGCGATCGAAAGAGGAGTGAAATTCAGGCTTCTTATGACAGCCAAGGATCCCGACGCAGTCTCTCGAGCCCGGGAAGCAAAGGGGGTGGGAATACAGGTTCGGCAACCCAAGGAGGATTGGTACCCTGTCAGAGGCACCTTGTCAGACGATAAAGAGCTCGTGTTCCTCATATGGGCCACAAACGAGAGAGACGGTCGACGCCCGAAGTTCTTCCGGCCTCATTTCACCAAGAACAATGGGATGATACGAGTCTTTGCCGACGCGTTTGACAAACGCTGGTCTGACGCAAGCCCAATCTAGAAATCTCCGACTGGCCCTTGCGGTCGGGTGCACGTTTTCTGCACGAACTATCCGGGATCGGGGTCGTGATTCGTATCGCCAATCGGGCCTGCTCTATGTCAGATGATCGTCAAGAGTAGTGTCTTCTTTCTAAAACACTCGCTGCCTTACGTTGATTCGGAACCGGTCTCGGTTTGAAGGAGACCATCGGCCTCTTGCGTGGGAGTACTTTCAGACAAGTCCGGGAAGACCACTCATGTCGCGCGAAACCATTGAAACATACCCCCCTTTTTCCTAGAAGATCTCCTCTCCGGCACCGACAATAGGCAAGTCCAGCGGATCAAGGCGCAGTCTGTGCTTGGATGAGATGGCGTTTGCTTGCTCGATCCCGCAATTCCCGAACAGTTCTCAGGCGAAAAATCGTGATAGGGGTCAGATTCGAGATCAGGGCTCATTATGGGCGATTTTACATCATTTAACCGCGTTCATGACTAGTGGTCGAAACTCTTCCAATATCTCTTGAAGTTGATCCTCCGTTTTCGCTTCAGCGTAGAGCCTGAGCAAAGGCTCGGTGCCGCTGGCCCGAACTAGAACCCATCCGCGTCCCTCAACATCTACTCGAATGCCATCAAGAGTGTTGGATTTCCTGCGTTTGAGGCTAGCTCTGAGTATTTTGATCGCATGATCCTTTGCTTCTTCCTTGCACGGGATTTTCTCTTTGGCCATGTGAAACCTTGGAAGGCTATCCAATAACTTGGAGAATGGTCTGCCATTCCTGATGATGGCGTTCACAACGAGGACCGCTGCCATTGTTCCGTCCCTAACCGGATGATGGGGAGCATAGAAGATCCCACCATTTTCTTCTCCTCCCAGCAATGCCCCCACCTTTACGACTGTTCTTGAAACCTCTATACTGCCCACCTTAGTGAGGATCAGTTTGCCCTTTCTTTTCTTAGCTACCTCCGATACTACCATCGAAGTGTTGATGGGCGTTACAATCTTCGCGCCAGGATGATTTCTTAGCAGTTCGTCCTCAATGAGTGCGAGAGTCCGATCCCCGGACTGAACCATACCTGTCTCGTCGACAAAGATCGCTCTGTCGCCATCTCCATCGTGAGCGATTCCTAAATCGGCCTTTTCCTCTCTCACAATCTTCGAGAGGGCGCCTAGGTTTTCGGGCCGGGGCTCCGAATTTCGACCCGGGAAGTCGCCATCAATCGCATCATTAATACTAATTACGCGCGCTCCTAGCTTTCTGAGCAACGTGGGAGTCGTGAGTGCGGCAACGCCGTTTCCTGTATCGATGACTATCTTCAGATTCTTGATTGCATCTCTCGCAAGGACTTGACCCTCTAGTTTCTCGAAATATGACTCTATTCGTCCCTCGTTGATAACCCGCCGACCAGGCGGGTAACTTGCCCGCCATATGTCGCGATGGATTAGCAGTTCCATTTTCTCTTCTTTCGCTCGAGGGATTTCGATCCCGTCAGAATCGACGACTTTGAATCCGTTATATTCGGGCGGGTTATGACTCGCGGTGATCATTATCCCGGCGGAATGTGGGGTGTTCTTCACTATGAACTCCAATGCCGGGGTCGTGATCAAACCACGATCATCGACATCGTTTCCTCGGGCGAGCACGCCTGCCGCAACTCCTTCGAGAAGCATCGGACTCGAAAGGCGACCATCTCTACCCATCAGCACTCTCTGTTTAGGAAAGAGGGTTCCAAGGGCTGAACCGACACGGAAAGCAAGGCCAGAATCTATCTCTGTGCGAGCTACTCCCCTGATCCCGTTGGTTCCGAAAAGCCTTGGTACCATCACCATTTGCTAACCACCATTCTTTGCCGTCCTAGCAAAGGATAACCGAGTCCGGAGGCACAATCGACCCTTCCGGGATACTTAACTGCCCAGCAATTATTGATCCTCGCCCAATTCTCGACCCTCGACCGATCACCACCCTTTCACCGATCACGGCGTCTTCGATAATCGTTTTCCCACCAATTGCAGTCTCTTCAAAGACTATCGAATTCCGTACGATGGCTTCATCTCCGACAGTCACATTGTTGCTTAGAATTGTGAAAGGGCCCACCTTCGCACCGACTCCTACGCGTGACTTTGCTCCCACATATGCGGGACGGACAATGTGCATCCCACCCTCCGCAGTAGGTACAGTGGGGTCGCCCTCAGACGCTTCCTTCTCCAAGAGCTCTTTGTTCGTCCGTACATATTCTGAAACTCTCCCAATGTCGTACCAGAATCCATTATGGATCCATGCTTGCATCCCTCCATTCTCAGCCAACCTGGGAAAAACGTCCCTCTCCAGGCTGACAGGGTGGCCTATTGGGATATCACCAACAACACTTGGACTAATCACGTAGACACCTGCGTTTACTAGATTCGTAGACGAGATAGTTCCAGATTTTTCCGCGAACTTCTTCACCGCTCCGTCGGAGTCGGTCAAGACGGAGCCATAGGGAGAAGGGTCAGGAACAGAGACCAAAGCGATTGTTGCGGCCGCCTTCTTCTCTTTGTGCATCGTTAACATGCCTCTAACGTCGATATCGCTTACAATGTCACCGTTTATCACGAAGAAAGGATCGTCCTTACTCAGAAGATTTGCCGCGAGCCGAATGGGACCTGCGGTTCCCAAGGGCTTCTCCTCGACGGAAAACGCCACTGTCACATCTCCTATGCTGTGACCGACCTCTACCTTCAGCTTGTCTGACAGATGATTGACTGCCAAGATTACCTCGTTGACTCCACCTGAGCTGAGCCAGCGAGCCATCCACTCAATGAGGGACACCCCAACAATAGGAAATAGCAACTTAGGTTTAGAGCAACTGAGAGGCCGCAACCTTGTTGCGAAACCTCCCGCAAGTATCAAACCTCTCAACTATTTCCTCTGCAACCCGTTGAGCTTTCGCTTGGTAAGTCCCCTATATTGTCTTTAGAGCCGGACACAGAATAGTTTGGAACTACCGATGTTCAAGAGCGGTCGATGGTTTGCTTGGAAGGTCAATTTTGACGGTCAGAACCGGAAACGCGTTCTCTCCCTGCCAGATTACTGGATTCTTTCGAATACGCGACACCACTCGAGATCCGTTGAAGATCGGATCGACCGGTGCCGGAGTGAACCTTCAACACGGAGTAACGACTTTGGTAAGGATCAGCCCAGCCTCCCGTAAGAAAATTGCGATCTCGTTCAATGGCAAACCTCTAGCTCGACCAGTGGTATCTCAGGAGGTTGTTGCCGAGCACCTGGGAGGCTCGTCAGAAATATTACGAGTGACTGTCTCTCACAGAAGCATTCTGCCCATGGGTTGCGGTTACGGGACCAGCGGGGCAGGAGCGCTAAGCCTATCACTCGCGCTCAATGAGGCGTTGGGTTCCAACCTAAGTCATGTTGAGGCAGCACAGATAGCTCACAGAGCTGAAGTAAAGCACAGGACCGGCCTCGGAACCGTTACGTCCGCGTTCTATGGAGGACTAGTGATCCGGACGCGGCCAGGAGCACCTGGATTCGCACAGGTCAAGAAGATCGTTCCCTCGTCTTCGATGAGAGTTGTTTCAGGAGCGTTCGGACCAATATCAACAGCTCGCGTTCTATCCAATACTGGCTTGAAAAAGCGAATCAACCTATGCTCAAAGGGCCTCGTCTCTCTTCAGGTCAAGGGTCTTGAGACGGACACCTTCGTCAGATTATCGCGAAGGTTCGCAGGTTGCCTTGGACTTATCTCTCCGCGCTTATGTGAAGCCATTTCAAGAATGCAACGAAGACGGATCAAGTCTAGTATGATGATGATTGGGGAATCGCTCTTCACCGTTGTTCGTAAGGAGCTCGTCCCGGAAACCGAGTCGACTATCAAGCTAGCAGGCCTCGCTCCCGTTGTCAGCAAAATCGCTGAACATGGCGCTGAGGTGTTATGAGAATATCACCCAATCACCCGCGGTTCAGATCGCTTGAGACCAGAGAGCGCCTTGTCAGAGGATTTCAGGCCGGAATCGTGGCTCCTCAAGGGTTGATCGCCCACGGGCGTGGAGAGGCATTCGATTACTTGTTTGGTGAGATCACTCCGAAATCCTCTCAGGCCGCAGCAAAAGCTGCTGCAGCGCTTCTGTTGAGCGCGAGAAACCCGGTCATATCCATTAACGGCAACACTGCAGCCCTTGTGCCTCGAGCTGTGGTCAGGCTTGCGCATTCAGTCCACGCGGGGCTCGAGGTAAACCTGTTTCATAGAAGTGTGGTACGAGAGCAAGGAATCGCATCTTTGCTCAAGCGGAACGGCGCAAGTCATGTGTTTGGGGTGAACGCAACCCCCAGGATTAGGATACGAGGGGTGGCAAGCGCAAGGCGTATTGTCGATGCCAGGGGAATTGGGGATGCTGATGTCGTGTTAGTCCCGCTAGAGGACGGTGACCGCGCGGAAGCGCTTAGAAGAGCCGGCAAGATGGTGATAGCGATAGACCTCAATCCGATGTCGCGTACAGC
>WNFT01001608.1_pt1 | contig 19074 bp, 38 predicted proteins | sample 5400191 | NCBI WGS metagenome assembly WNFT01 (sample SAMN13153359, study PRJNA577476) | soil metagenome | isolation source: 80 cm saprolite under Madrone tree | place: USA:California | collected 2016-06-14 | reverse complement strand
CGCGCCGCCTTCCCGCTTTCGCTGCCGGCCTTCGCGTTGCTGCCGCTGATTCTCTGCCTCTCATCGTGTATCGGCGTGTTTCACGGCGCCTCTCGTACTGCTGCTGAGCTTGACGCGTGTGATATAATATACATGAGGTCTATGTATGTATATTTGCCAAGCCATTGATGATTTTCCGTACATATATGGACCTTCTCTTTAAGGATGTGCTATGGGTTTCATATCAGATTTAACCGAGGATATTGATGAGCTTGCTGGTTCTGCCTGTCCTATGGGTAAGTACCATACCAAGCATTGTAGTCTGTGTTGGCAGAATTCTGTAGCTGGGTTGCTTCAGGATATACACCAAGATTTGATGCAGGATGCTGATGCCTCGGACCTAGACTTATTTACATTCAATAGTCCTTCCCCGTTTCCTTCTTCTGGCGTTGCCATGCTATCTCAGCCGTTTGTTGTCGATCAGAGGGTTAAAACCTTCGTTTTGGGTATTGATACTTCATCTACAATCAAGGTAGAGATTGTGGGTCCTCATATTGTTGGTTCTATTGGTGGTGGTGCCGGTAAGGTTATATATAACCAGTACACATTCAATAATATTGTTCTCCCATGCAATCAGCTATTGCCACGGAACAGCCAGCTTAGGTTTACAGTTACTTATGGCGGTGTTACACCAACGATATTTGGTTTCACTGCTGATGTTCGTCGTATACCTTCCAGTGATCGCAATCTATTTAGGATAGAGAGGCCATAATGCCACAGGAGGTAACCATAGTGCCAAGCGGTTCTCTTGTAACCTTGGTTGATGTTAATGGTAATCCTGTATCTGCTGGTGTTATGATACCCAGAGGTGATGGTGTAACTGACCAATCCGCATCAATAAATGCCTACATAGCTGCGTCACCTGTTGGGTCAACTATATATTTTGGTGGTAATCATGCAGTAGCTAGCACTATATTGCTTTTGCCTAATAGAACATATACGGGTCCTATTGGTTATTTAAATGGTTTTACATTTAGACAGGTATCTGGCTCCAATCTACCAGCAGTCCTTGCATCATCAGACTGGTATAATAATGCCACAACCTCTGGTTATCCTATAAGACTTTATAATATAGAGGTTGATGCTAACTCTGCCGGCAATGCTTCCACTCAGCACGGTATTGTGCTTATGAATTTCAATAGTGTTATTGAAGATTGCTCTGTTATAAATAGTGCCGGTAATGGTATCACTACTTCAGCTTCTAACAGGGCCAATACGGCTATCAGCAATACGATGGTTGAGAACAGAATTATTAACTGTAAGGTGAATGGTTGTGGCGCACGTGGTATCTATATGAAGGACGCGAATCTGAATGCAAATACAGACTGGTACTTGGAAGGTTGTATTGTATCTAACTGTATCGGTGACTGTATAGCCGCTGACAATGCAGCCGGAGCATTTGTGCAAAGAAATCATGTGTATGGTGGTAGTGCTAATGGATACACACTTGGCAATTGCTATTCCACATTTATTATTAGCAATGAGGTGGATGGGTATGGAACTGGTGTCACTTCTGGGAACTATATCTATGGTATGTATCTTGGTTTAATTGGACCTCGTGCCGTGGTGATAGAAGGAAACATAGTTTCTAACCCAGTAGAGATTGCAGGTGCACATTACCATCACGTAGAGGTACATAGCTCCTTTGTTGGTAATGCTCGTGCCCACGTGGCGAACAACCACGTTCTTGGAGCCTGGCCATCCTCGGCTGCTGAGTCACTCGGTATCAATTATAGTGGCGTAGTTGGTGGTACTCTATTTGTCAGAGATATAAATAACAAATTTGAACTAATAAGCTTCAACAGGGCTTTTGATACTCATACTGGCTTTGACTCTCTAGAATTAGCTAATCCAGCAGTATTTCAGTGGGGTGCAGCGGCATATTGGACGTCTGATAATGGCCTCACTACTAAAGCCAGTATAAACGCCGATGGTAATGGATCAATAGTTAGTAGTGGTGGATTTGCAGGTGGTCAATCTGCTTCTGCTGTAGTTATAGCTACTGCTGGTACTATTACCACTGCTGGATTGCTTGCCAGTGTTATCAATCCATCAGCAGCAGTTACAGGTATCATAATGCAGGCTGGTACTGTGCCTGGTCAGGTTTGTATGGTTGTTAATCAGAGCACGTTTGGTGTTACGTTCAATACAACTCCTGCTACATCAAGAGTGGCTGACTCTGCTACTTTATCCGCCATACCGGGATTGTCACATCGTATATTCGTGTGGAATAGTCTTACGTCACTGTGGTATCCAGACCAATAGGAGATTAATATGCCAGATGATATTGCTTCCGACGTTACAGAGCCAATTGCTGCCCCAGTTGATAGGATGGGTGAGGCATTTACGCAAGCATTGAACCGCTTGGAAGATGCTATCAAGATACAGGGTGAGCAGATTTCAGGTCTTACCGGACATGCCACTAATATGATGGCAGAGATAATGAAACTTCATGCCCTCAGGGCTGTTCAGGAAGTACCTGCTGCGGTTGCAGATGTAGTGCATGCTGAGGGAGATGCTGCCTCCAATCTTCTGGAAGGTGCTGCTGATGTTGGTGCCGCACCGGCTGAGGTGTTTGTATCCAGGAGGCACGGACTTAGGAGAATACGTGAAAAAGCCTAGACATAGAGGACTACATGGACAATATGCAAAAAGAAAACCAAGTCTTGCCAGAAGAGTTGGGTTATCGATTGGAGTGGGCTCTAGACGAGTTGGAAGCGGCATTATCTCTGCTGGGAGAGGTACAGCCAAAGGAGTTGCTAGGGGTGCAGCTTATACAGGCAGGGCGGTTGGAAGACATGTTGCTCATTCAGCTCAGAGTGCCGGAAGAATTGTCAGAGACGCCGCTGAAGACACTGCTAAAGATGTTATTGGAGCAATTGCAAAAGATATCATTCTCAGCAACATCAAAGTCGGTGGTAATCGTTATGCACCGCAAAGCAGAAGAAGATCACCAAGCGGGAGATATACTAAATGAAAAAGAAGAGGATTATAGAGGACATGCCGATTGGAGAGGACCACATCCAGGATGGGAAAAGTGCTACATATGCAGAAAAGCCAGAGAGCGATATTAAGTTTGGTCCTATTAAGGAAGAATTTATACCCGAGGAGGAACTGACAGGTGTACCTGAAGGTGATATCAGAAGTAAGCAGCCAAGTCCTGAAGATGATGTATACAGTGAAATCGCATTTGATGTTAACCGTCTTAGGACTGTTAAACAAAGGTCTCAGGTTATTGAGAAAGCAATTGGACAAGTGGCAGCAGGTGGTCTTGTTATACTTACTGTTAAAATATTTGGCATCAATAATAGAATGCTCAAAGAGGAAGCTGAATCTATCACTGAGCCTTGTGGCAGAATGTTTGGGAGGCACTTTGGTAAACAGTTCAATGCTTTGTTACCGCTGGGGAAAATACGTAACCAACAGGATAGAGCAGATGTTGAGGAAATAGTTGTAACATTTGGTTTATTTGTGCTCAGAATTATCATGGGTATGTGGCAACGTTTCCAGTGGGAACAAGAGATGAAGAAGTTCCAAAGGAATGATCCTGAGGGTTACTCTAGGTATATGTCGATGAACCGTGACCAACAAGTAAACTATATGCAGGCAAAACATGCAGAGGATCAAGCAAGAAGTACACACCAAGATAACGTTGTTCATAGGAATACTGCCAATGCTGCGAATACTGCTAAAGTCCAGTACAATGCTGCTATGGAGAGTGTTGGGAATACTGATAGTGAACGCCGTGGTAGTACTTTGGGTGATGGAAAGGTACTCATCAATGTTCCGGATGGCTTGGAGGAAGGTTACGAGGTGGTTGACCCATTAGATAGGATTCTGGGATCATGAAACGTAGAAAGAAGTCCATTGTTAAAAGCGCATTATTGGGTTTAGGTCTAGGCACGGTAGCAGGTGGTGCTTTGCTGTATGGTTCTAGGAAACAGTACAGAGGTAATTATGGTGGTGGTATAATAATTAGGCCTAAGTCTAGAGCAGTTATAGTTAGGCCAAACTATAGTATGGTGAGATATGCACATAAGTGAGTTAGTTCCAGAAAATGATGAAAATGGTTCACCTAGAGCGTTCTTTGCAGGTACTACCGGCTCCGGTAAAACTACTCTCATGATGAAAATGATATTCTGGATACTTGAGAATGAAAATCCTTTGATACTAATATTTGATACAGATGGTATGTGGGACTACCAAGATTATAGCAGTATGAAGTGGAAGAGGGGAGTACCTGTTAGAATAACCAAGATGTCTCAGATAGTTGATAAACATACAGGTTTCTTTATTTACTGTTGTGACTATCCTGCTACTAGAGACCCTATGGTTGGTATGTTAATGGAGTGGGCTTTCAATCATGGGTATATAACTCTAATAGTGGATGAAGTGGGGGATTTTGGTAATGGCATCACGGTCATCGACATACTTGGTAACATTATCAAGAAGGGACGCAAGAAGAGAATTAGAGTGTTTATTGGTTACCAGAGAAGTCAAGGAATACCGGTCATTGTCGTCACTGAAAGTAGCTACTTTTTCATTTTTGAACTACGTTCTGAGAAGGACCGGGAGAGATTGGCAGATAGAGTACATCCTGACTTCTTTACCAAAATGGAGGATTACGACTTCATGGCTAAGACGCCATACATGCGTGATCCAGTAGTTATAAGAGGAGGTAAGAAAAGATATGGAGACAGAAAACCAGGGGCCATCGGAGTCCGAAGCGATAGCAATGACAAATGAGGCATATGTCAGAATGACTATGAATGCTCAGCAAGCAGGAAGGGAGATAGAACGCCGTGCAATTTATCCTGATGATATTGCTACTTCTCTCAGTCTTACTCCTGGGTTACCTTATAGTGAACGTGGTGAGGTCTATCGTGATGGTATCGAGATCGCTAAAATGTCTGTGGATGCTTCACAAAACCTCACGAGACAAGCTCAAAAGCGATCATTCGTGGTAAATATTGACCTTAGTAAGGACAAGAGGGTTACTGATAAGGCAAGGAGGTTCTTAAATGTGGAACACGATTAAGCAAAACCCTATATTTGGCATCGTAGGCATAGTTCTTATTGCACTAGGTGCAGTGGAACTGTGGCAGGATAATATAGCACCTAGGTTTAAGTAGTGTGCTGGTTTGGTTGGAGGGTTGTTTACCTGACTCTAACCGCGACCAATTAAATGAGGACTAGGTCGGTGGTATGTCACAGCCTTACGCGTACTCAGCCAGTACTATTTGGAAAGGATAAATTATGCCAACGCCAACCCAAGTGAGCCCTGCTCCTAGTCAGGCTCAGTCAGCTACACCTCCAAGAGCCAGGATTTGGGGTGATAAGGGTGTATCTGAACGCTTTATAGTTCAGGACCAACAGATGATACCTAGCCCTGCCATTCAGCAGTTAGTTTTGGCAGATGCTGGATTGCTAAGTGAACTACAGCACCATTTATATGGTACTCTGAGTATTACTACGGGCACTGCACTAGACTTCTATGGACCTTACAACATCTATCAGGTGTATAACTTTTTTGCAGGCTCTAATACACCACTAGTATCAGTATCTGGTAGGGCTCTTGGATTCTTACAAGCTATTGAATTTCCTTTCACGAATAATGAGACTAACGCTGATGTTGCCAGTTTACTTGACCCACTTACTAATGCCAGTGATGTATTCTCTGCACCAACGGCATCTAGTGCCACAATATTCCGTAACTGGGTTAGAGTACCTCTTGCTCTGAAACTAGCAGGTGTAAGAGGAGGGTATGTTGGATATATCACGTTACAGAACAAGAGAATTGCGAACGTTGTCAAGCCTATCTTTGCTCTTACAGGCACAAGCCCATATTCCATCGTTCACGCTGCTGGTACGAATAATGGCTCTGTACCGTACCAGGGGGCAACTGCTGTCACTCTTGCTAGCCCAACAATGGAAACGTGGAAGCTTCTTAACACAATACCTCGTATGCGTTCTCAGATGCCTCTCTTCGGTTTCACAAGATACATCACTGAGGTACAACAAGCATACGCCGCCGGTTCATTTACCTACAATTTCGAACCAGGTGGGGAATTGTTAAGAGCAATGTTTCAATTCCAAGATGCCACTACATCTGGAATTGCTATGGCAACTGCTAACCTACAGTTTATCACATTCCAATATGGCACAAATAAGCAAATGGATGTTTATACCCCATTCCGTAACATACAGGAGCAAGAGCAAACGTATGGTAGGAACTTAGGCCAGGGTGTATTCATCTTTGACTACTACACCAAGAACCGCACTTTGGTGAATACCAAGAGTACTGAAAACACTGCGAACGTCCAAGTGGTTGCAACATTTGCAACTGCTTATACTCCTCCTGCTAATAGTATTGCAAATGTTATGTTGGATAAAGTATTCGTGGTACAGAACTATCTCGGGAAGTAGGTATAACATGTCTATGGATTATGAGGTTATGTACGACCTCAACCCAAACCCGTATGCATTCTTCAGCACAGCCGCTGGTCCTGATACTTCGGACTTAGTAGGTCCACCAGGAAGTGTACTGGATGTTTATCCAGATGGTTCACCTATGGCATCAGAGCAAAGTGGTATTGCTAATGCTGTTGGTGGTGGTGTTGACGGTCTTCCGCCATTCTTTAAGAGAAGAGATGTGAAGGCACTTATAATGCTTGGTGTGGGATTGTGGATGCTTCATCAGCACATGAGGTCATAAATGGGTAGATTCTTTCAGGCCACGAAAGAAAGAGTCAAACGTAACTATGGCATAACCAAAGCTAGTAGGAAAGCTTACAGAATGAAGTTTACTCCTGGTGGTGTACTTAGGAGTGGTGTTCGCAGAATAGGCAGAGTACTGTCGTTTGGTAAATTAGGAAGGTACAGAAAATGAGTGGATACTTTGACCAGCAGATTGAGGATGATATTGTTGCCAAGGGCTTAAACTTCCCTAGGCTCAAGCCAGATAATATAGAGGAAGTTATAGTAAGTGCCCAGTACTATAGGTTCCCTGGTACTACAGTTACCGTATGCTGTTTGTCTCTCAAGAATGGTTACGGTGTTATTGGTGAGTCATCAGCAGTTTCCGAAGAAAACTTTGATTATGCTATAGGTTGTCGGGTTGCTAGACAACATGCTAAGGACAAGATTTGGTCACTTGAGGGTTACCTACTAAAGCAAAGGTTGTTTGAAAAGTGAAGTTCATACTTGGACTATTCATTGCATATATAGGTGCTGTAATGATAGGAGGAGCCTGGTGGAACACATTAGGCCAAATATGGTCGGAGGCATTTGGTAGTAACCCATGACACCAAACAGAGCTAGAGTACTAGTACTAGCCGGTCACATAGCTATAGCGGTAGTACGTTTTGACATAGTTGCTAGGGTCCTTGCCATTAGTGAGCTAGCATTTACTGGCAAAACTGCTCACACTAGTGGTAAGGTAACCAATAAGCTAGAACTAAATCCTATCGGGTTTGTGATTTCATTCATCATGATGATGATATTAGCGGAAATATTGCCAAGTATAGCAGTTGGTACTATGGCTCTTGTGGTATTGTACGAGGTTATGACACATCCAGAGAACTGGAATAAGCTCTCTGAAGTAGTAAAGAAAGGAACCAAGTGATGCAAGGCGGTTTCTTCTGGCTAGTGTTCTTGCTTATTGGTGGTGGTCTTATTCTGACACATCCTAAAGGAACAACTAGTGCATTAGGCGCAGTACAGAATCTATTCACCGGTGGCGTAAAACAACTCCAACAGGGGTGAGAGGAATGTTAAAGTGTATACTGATAACACTCAGTATCCCGGTTCGGGAGACTATCAAGGCATACCATCATGGGCTCCTGATGGTTATATCGACATGCAAGACGCACTTGCTCAGCAAATGGCACTTGTTAATCCTTTTATGGTATCTCAACTATGGTCTCGTGAGCTTGCATTTCATGAAATTGGTGACGAGTACTATGGTGGTAGTCCGTACGCTTACATACCAACTGAGACCCAAGTCAAGAGCATGATTGCTCTTGTAAATATTAACACAGTACTTGAGGGACCTTTACACCAAGAGGATCCTAGTATGAACAGCCTGCTGCAATCATTGTATTCTAGTGCCTCTCAGTTGTGGACAGAAATAAGAAGAGCAGGTGGTACTGGATGGTGATGCCGCCTGCTAAATTCATGCTTGGAATAGCAGTACTTTCATTCATAGAGATAGTGATATTATATGAAATAGTAGCACTATGGACAGGATGGATACCTACTGTATCCATGCTATTCCAAGCATTTGCTAAAATGAATATAACCTTGGCTGTTATAGTTGAGGCATCCATACTTGGTTTGTTATTCTTATTGTCTCTGCACCTATTGGGTGTATTCTTGCCGTGAGGATGTTATGCCATTAGACATTGAGAAAGTAAAGGCCACACTTAAGAAGATACCACCTATAGGCTGGGTGGCTATAGTTGGTGGTTTGGGAGTTGCTGGGTACTATTTCTATAACAAGGAAAAGACCAGTACCAGTACAGATACCAGTGGTATAACTTCTGCTGACCAGGGACTAGCACTATCCAATTTGGCAGGTATGCCATTTGATAGTCTCAACCCAACGTCAGATAATACATCTGGTACAACTAGTGACTATGTTCCTGCAACTGGTAATACTACAGATACTAGTGGTGGTAATCAGGTAGCAGCACCAGCACTATCTTCTATACCAACTGATACATCTTCATCTGCTGGTGTTCCTGCATCACCAGTACAATCCACAGCAAGTTCTACCAGTAGTTACTATAGTTCACAAAATACACCTGGCGAAAGTGTGGCCGCAATCACCAAAGCATACAACGGATGTGTAGCTAACTGTATTAAGAACGAGAAGCTACCTGCTGTACATTGCCAACAAAAGTGTGCTATCAGACATCCTATACCTATGGGTGGCGGCGGTGTTTCTGGATTTGATGACTGGTCACAGATACATGATGATTTCCATTATGATGCACAGGAGTGGATACATCATTTGGTTGGTCATGCCAATCCAAACTACTATGACCGTGAAGCTAATAGTCATGCTATAGGTGGCGGAGGTCATATGGGTCATAATATGCCACAGATTAACTTCTCTAGGACATTTGGCAAACAATTAACTGTGCCTGGTGATTACAGTGACCATGTATCTGGACTTCACTTCACTGCTAATCCAGGTGGTATTGGTTCCGGTAATCAAGAAGAAGGTGGCTCATCATCTAACCCAGATAATATACTAGATTGGTTTAACAGCTAATGGCATGGTATGATGAACCTCTAACACATGGATACTTTCCTGGCATATCTGGTGCAGATACACCACATTATGCTCGTGACTATCAAACAAAGTTCCATGAGCAGATAACTAGCTTGGTTGCTGGTACTGTTACACCTGAAACTAAGTTTGAACCTTGGGGTGGTCAGGTATTCATTAAGCCTGATATACCATCTAAAGAAGAGTTCTATGTATATCACCTGGATACTATAGATGTCCACCCAGGCCAACATGTTAATGTTGGACAGGAAATAGGACTTGCTGGTGGTGAAACGGCTGCACAGATTAAAGCTAATCCTGGTGCGTATAGGGGATACCAAACACCAGTTGATCCACGATATTCTAGTGGATTACACACACACGCTGGGTGGAAAGAGAGGTATGTTACTACTGACTGGGAGGATATTGGTGGCAAGATTGAACATGGTGTATCACTTCCATATGGACCTGATATTGGCAGTATTATTGATTATTATAGAGAAAGACCTAGCAAACCACCACCATCCAGCTTAATATCTTCACCACCATCTAGCGGAGGTGTAGACCCAGTATCTGGAAAACCATTTCCAGGTACAGACTATTCCAAAATGAATACTGACTCGGATGGTTGCACCAAGCCTGTTAGTTGGACTGACACATCTGCACTAAGTGATTATTTGGATTGTAAGATGAGCCATGCCGGTGAATATATAGTCCGTGGCTTATTTATGATATTTGGTATAGTACTGGTAGTACAAGGTGTACGTACTATGACACAACCAGAGACGGAAAATACATTCATTGGTGGTCAGCAACCAAATCAACAACAGAGACAGGCCAAGGAACCAGGACCAGTCAAAAGTTTGGCCGGAGCTGCCGCACGTGGTGCTGCTACTGCTATTGGTGGTGTAGCTGGTGAGAAGATAGGAAAGAAGATATTCAAACCATGACAATACCAGTAAGTGTAAATACCACTGGTGGCATTATGTCATCACCTAGTGCAGAGCAGAAAGTGAACATAGTACCTGGTTGCAATCAGGTATTTATGTCACCAGGACTTACCACATTTGATTTTACCAATGATACCATATATGACCTATACATTAACTTTAACGTGTACTGTGGTTCCATATCATATGACTATCACATACCTCCCAGTGGTAAGTTACTAAAGGCCAAGGCAATAACAAGTTCATTAGGTAGGTCTATATACTCTGGTGCTATCAATATATATGCACTACTACCGTCAGGTGGATATCAGCCAGTTAACTTTCCTGCTAATCAACTAACTATAGTTGGATATCCTGCTGGTAAATATGGACCTACACAGTTAGTGCAAATGAATAGGTTATCTAATGTTGGTAATACAGTTATAGCCCAAACACAAACATTTAGGGCAGAATATGTAGCTACTGGCGGTATCAATATAGCATTTACTGGTGCTAATGCACCTGCTGGTCAGAGCATATATTTCAAATCCATAGACCTCACAGGGGACTCACCGGCCAGTATAGCTAGTGGTAACATATCCATGGATCACCTAGACCCGTTATACACTAATAGTGGTGTATTAAATTGGAGGATAACTACTTTGCAATCGGGCGAGGGCAGATTCGATTTCGTAAGGAACTTTGATCCACCAGTTAAGAGCCTGACTTCTGACGGCAATCCAGCCACGAATATACTTAATGTTACTATAGGCAACTGTAATGGTGGGCTTGAGCAGAGAGTCAACCTTACAGCGTTACTAGCAGTTTAGGAGGCTAACATGGCATCTTCTGATGCAAACACAACAAGGGCAGAAAACTTTGAGTGTACAGGTGGGTCTATTAAAGACTCACATTTAAATGTAGTGCGTGGTTCTAGTATAGGTTCGTCTGTAGGTTTTGGTACTGTATCTCATGGACTTAATGGCATACCAGTGTTTGTCATTGTAGATCAAGGTACAGCAACAGATGTCAATGAATATCATACCACACTTCATGGATTTGGTCCTATGAAGTTTGTGGCAATGGGAGAATGAAATGCCAAGAGATAGAAAACCAACAGTCAGTATAAGAAATAACAACCAGTTACCGAGTTTTGCATGTGACCACTGTAACGAAATATCGGATCCTGGTACAGAGCATTCCATCATAATTGTAACATACCATGTACATCAGGATAACGCTAATACACAGAGCTGGAGTGTTGGCCAACACCCTACACAAGGATATGCATGTTGTTCAGATCACGCTATCGAAGTAGCTTATAACCACTTTGACGAATATCTGGTGGACCCAGATAATGGTGACATAGCTCGTTCAGTACCATCAGCACCTATGCCACTCCATTGTAGCTTGGATGGTTGTACTGAAAAGATGCATTCTGACTGGTACCAAGTAGCAGCATCGTATAATCATCGTGGCGATCCATCACTGCCTTCACAGTCATATTGGGAGTTATTGCCAGGTAAACAGATGTTATGGTTCTGCTCTATGGATCATGCCAGGGCTGGATTTGATAGCATTATGGAAATACTTGGTGATATGACAGTAGTTAATCCTGAGGAGGATCCAGGTGGACCAAAACCAGCTAATAGGCGAGACATTGCAAGGCACTAACATACAAAGGTTAGTATCCTTAATTGCCATGGCGCTAGTGTTTTGCGGGTTATCTGGACTGATAGGATATCAGGTGGTCATAGGCCATCCACTAGACAACGTGGTGATAGGTGCTTGGGGTACTATGTTGGGACAGTATATCAAGATACTGGGTGTAGACACTGGTGTAACATCTGCTGTCAGGGTACTAGTATCTAGCAATGGGGTAAAGAATGGTCAAACTAGTTAAGTATGCTATTCTAGCACTATCTGGCGCCATGCTGTTCATATCAGGTTACTATCTAGGTAGGGAAACAACCATGACTGAGATGGATATGGCTATACAAAGATTGCAGGAAGAAAGAGCAGCAGGTACAGTATATGACACCGAGTACCAGGAAACCAGCAACGAAGAAGAAACCAATCACCGTGAAGAAAAAGAAAACTACGAAACCACCTCAGAGCCACAACAGCCTGAGAGCACCAGGCAGGAGTAACAAGTAACTTGCCTAAGTGGTTACACAAAAAACTTGCCCGCCAGGCCAGTAAACTTGGTCTGACGGGAAAGAGGCGTTTAGCCTACATATGGAAGGTGCTAAACAGGCTTAAAAGAAATCCATGACACCAATACCCATATCATCAGGGTAATCGTCATAGCCTTCATACGAACAGTAATCATCATTATCCAGACTTTCGGCTATTTCTGGTATCAATTGAATGTACAGACAACAAGCCTGTCTATACCAGAAAAGTGCCATATCTGCATTATGCACAAATATGGCACGTAACTTGTTGTAAGTATCTGAGAGACCAAATGACCGTCCAACATGGTTATTAATCATGAAACCGTCCATAATGAACGTGTGTGCCTTATCCCTTTCAGTGGCATAGTATCTAGCCAAGTTGATACATGACTCTCTGGCAATGTTCATGCTACTTTCCTCTTTCCTGGGAAAATTACACCATCCTCTAAGCATTCAGACTGCCTGATACCTAGTTGATGGTACTGATGTCTAATAACAACTTTCCACCCAGGTACATCCATAGGTGGTCTAACAACCACTATATCATCATAGTTGGAACTGATAATAATATTACCGGCTCTCAACTCTTCCAACATGCGGTCGAACAAACCTACATTACCCATCATAACCACGAAATAGCCAACCATTGTTAAGTGGTTGGCATTGTACTCATGTATAGTCCTCCTGTAAAACTCAGTTACTAACGTGTCATAGCTGCCTGCTTCCAGGTCTAGGAACGGTACATCGCCTTCTATTGGATCTGTTACCAACATGGTGAGTATGTCCTTCATAGAATGATGACCTATAGCCCCAGTTATGACACGTTTGGCTAACTTAGCCGCCCTGGTTTTATTCTGCCATACTAAGTTCTTCCTAAGTTGTATGGCTTCCTCCGCCCACGGCTTGAATAGAAAATCAAGCTCGTCCCACACCCAGCAAAAGCCAATTTCCACAATGAAACCAAGGTCCATACACCTTTTCAACATAGGGGACCACCAAAATCCAGTATATGTACCGGCCCTCCTTACCCACTCTAATAGTCCTGATCCGTTCCGGATGTAAAATGGTGATACGTATGGCTCATTACCCTCCTGTATCGTTATACGTGCCTGGCAAAATGCTGTGGCACACTCTGCTAATGGTAGTAGGTCCAATGAAAACTTATTCATCATACCTATATTCCTGTACTTATCTGTCGGTACACCTCCTATCATCTCGTTAGCGTAGTTGTTATCTCTATCCTGTTTCCATACCTCAGAATAGACATCGTGATAACCAAAGTCATCGGCTCTGCCACCACAACCATACTCATACAGCTTGTGCCTAAGAGGCTGTGATGGTCTACTAATACGCTTGCGGCCTGATAACTTGTGGTGTTGTACCATACCAGCATGTCCTAAAGATGCCGGTGTTGGATGAACACCATAACCATATTCTGTGTACACCTCTGTGAGGCAGTCCAGGAACTCATCATCTATTGGTGCATTGTTATTCTCCCACAACGTAGAGGAAACCAGTTTGTACTTGTATCTTCCACGTTTAATTGATAAAACGCCCAGTAAACCACTAGATTCTGCCAGGATTCCACTAGCTCCTGACTTTATGGCATCTACAAGCCAAACATAGTGGTGTACTGACTTTATGTACACATCTACATTGAAATGTTCCATGCACCAAACTAATTCCTCATGTGATGTAACAGTAGCCACTACCTTGTAGGTATCATCACCCTTCATGATGAGATTGTATGCAACTATCCTGTTATCTTCCACAATTGGTCTCAAGTATGACAAGTTCCTCATTCTCGCCCTCGTAAAGTGATATTCAGGCCACCAACTTGTGTGGCCTTCTCTAGACATAGACTTCCACGAAACTGAACGCAAACACTTTTTCTGTGTGGTATTCTAGACCCATCACACCCTCAATGAACTCCGAAGGTGTATCACCATCTAGAATTGACCTGTTCATTAAGTACTGCATTTCTGCCTTAGTCCTAGCCCCATACTTGGAGCCTACCCAACGGATTCTGTGGTCACTTCCTGGTGAGTATTCCTTTATATACGCTGCTATCATGACATGACCAGTCTTAATCTTTCCCAGGGCACGTGAAGCATCTATCAGGTCAGGAAGAACAGCACCTTTACCAGGAGTCCAGTTGTAATCACTACCATCACGTGATGGTACTGGACCAACACGAGTCTCATGTGCATGACCCTTCTCATCCTTGGCTAGTCGTGCCACTGTGCCCTTCTTCCAACGTTTGTATGCCACGTTCATGCCTCACATGTTCACTTAGCATCCTACCTACAACACTGGTCATGTGCAACTTTTCTTCATCACTTAATAAAGGTACCATCACATCTGCTGTGATGCCAATCACCAGGGATAGGACATCGAATTCTTCCTTAGTTAGTTCCAGCTTGTACATCGTACTCCTTTACGTCCATCTCAATGGTCCAATCACTAAATCCACAGTACCTGCATTTCATGCAGATATAGTTTGACAACCTAAGTGTATGCCTGCTCCATCTACCATCACCTATGGATACGGAATTAGATTCCACATAACCGCAGTGATGGCAATACACCTTGTAGTTAAGTGTGTACATCATTCAGGCTACCTCGTATATTACTAATACGTAGTAGTATGTTGACGGGAACGTATGCTCCAAAGCAAAATGAATACTAACTACATTCTTGCCAACCAAGAATGTAGTTAGTATATCCTCCATATCTTTCATGGTACTGGCACGCAACAACTTGGATTTCATCACTCAAAACTCCATTCTCATCTGCCTAGCATAGTATGCCCTGGAATTCATCCACAGGCATTCTATACGTTCTTGTCCTTGTTCCGCTACATCCTTGATTTCCACTAGATACCAGCCCTTAAGCATGATCCTGTAAATAGGATGTCCATAGCCACTGATGATAACAGCACCACGTATGCCAAGAGCAGCATCCAAGAGTCGGTAGTGGTCTTGCTCATCCATTTCATGGTGATAGTAGCGATTACCATTCCTAGTACTAAGAACGTAAGGGGGATCAATATAAAACAAGGCATCACTTTGGTCACCTAGTCTCTTGATAACCTCCGTGGCCGGTCTATTATCGATCTCTGCCAACTTAAGTCTATCGGCAACCAGTCGTATCCGTTCTGGCATATCGTCCCAACCTGAAGTGACAGAAGTCGCACCACTCGAACCTCTATTCTTCCATCCTGTATGCACCGTGAGACGTATGCCGTATGCCTGACTAGTGCGTACAAGGAACCTACGTGCATCCTCAACTGAATCTCCCGTGGGTGGTCCGTAGCTATCTTCGTATTCCTCTCTTGACCATGGCGTGAGGCTAACAGCCTTAGCAAGATCATCAGCATGATCCCTACATACACGCCAAAAATTGACCACAGTACTAGAAAGGTCATTTATCACCTCGTACTTACTAGGTTCCTTACTAAAGAAAACAGAACCACCACCAAAGAATGGCTCTATGTACGTGTTATGTTGTGGGAAATGATCGAGGATGGCTTTGGCCATCCCCGACTTGCTCCCCGGGTACCGGAGGACTGACTTCATCACTTTGTCCTTGACAGGTTGGTAGTCCACTTACCATCTGGCAATTCGTACACTTTACGGATTTTGCCCTCTAACTTGCACCTATGAATTGCACTATGATCTAACCTAACTATGTCCACATCATTGTAATCCAGACCACAATGCTCCACTGTTTGCTTGAGGATTACTTTCAAATCTTAATCGTCCTTTCTTGTGCAGTTATGGTGCCATTCAGCATAGCCATTTCTTCTGGCAACAAAGCAGCATCAGCAGTGTTCTTGCCAAGTACAAACACCTTAAATTTGATCCAACGTTCGCCTGGCTGCTTGTCGCCAACCTTGTATGCCTTCTGCCATCGTAGTTTCAGAGCTTTAAGTCCGCCCTCAGCAGGTAATGGTACTACAACAGGTGCGTGTGAGTTCTCAGCGGCACGTGACTCCTCAATAGCACCAAGTTCAGCATCCATATCATACCCTTTGGAAGTAATTACCGCTTCCTCCGTATCCACATTCTCATCCAGTTGTGATGCGGCAGTAGTACCAAAGCCAAGCATTTCCAGAGCACGACCAACAGCTCTAGTTTCTGCCATCTCTACGAAGTCCGGGTGCTTTTCCTCGTATGAATAACTACCATGTCCACAAGCACTGCCTCCTTCACCATCAACTATTTCCGCTGAAAACACTGCAACCCTCTTTTCCAGGTCTAGCCTCTCGCAATGGGTTTTAATGTTACCATGAGGCCATGCTGCCCTGAACCAAGCAATCCTGTGCTTAACCTCCAGATACTCCTTTAGACCTTGCTTGGTCCTGATCTTGATAATGCGATCCTGCACATCAAATGGCATCTTCTATCCTTCCTTTCTTGGTAAGATCAGCTTTACTATCGTACTCTGCAACCTCTGCATCCGGTTCCATAAACTCTATGTACCCTGGTACTTGCCTCAGGAACTCATTCATCTTATGGATTGTAACAGACATTCCGTCCAATTGACCAAACACAGATGCAAGCCTGAGTAGTACTTCCTTGTGCTGACGGTGAACCTCCATAAGCAAGGTGTTATCTACTTCCACCTTGGTTATAGCAACTGGGCCTACTGATACATTCGTATCTTCAGGTGTAACACCCCTATTGGCAGGTTTTACAACCTTAGTAGCTTCTTTACTACGTTTTTGCTGGTTTACCCAGTCTTCCCAGTCTATTTGTTTCATTTCTGTCCTCTCAATCTAGAGAATTCCTCATGTAGGAAGTCCTCATGTTCTACCATATTCCAACGAACGTTGAAATATATGGCTGCCACAGCGGTAGTTTGTAGTACTTGCAGTAAAACAAGCACCAAAAGCAAACCAACTATCATGGTTAATCCTTCCTAACGTGCAACTAGCACAAGTACAGTCATCAATACTGCCAAACATACAACCAAAGAGTAGACAGCAAACTTAGTCATTGCTGCCTCCATTCTGATAATCAAGTACCGACCAGAAAACACCGGGTCTGTCCTGTGGTGGAATATCACCATCACTTTCAAGAATGAGAATACGAGATGTTATGTGGTATGGATTATAACCAACATCCCGAATAGCACGCCTAATTATTTCCTCATCCACTGCGTAGTAATGAGTCGGCCTGGCCGACTGCAAAGAACTAGATTCGTCCTTCATCCTGGACATGTGTTTATCCTTTCTTGTCAATCCTAATCAAGATGTACCAAATTGTATCATCTTGTACCAGAGCTTATGGAAACCTCCTTTCTCATTTAATAAACTGTGGCACCACAATTAGAATTCTTGTTACACCACAGTCTTGCGGCTCCAAATTATGTTTCCAACATATAATCGAGCCAAATATAGCATAGCAAATTGAGCTTACAACCACCTTAATAAGGCAGTCCCTGGCCTTACAGGTCACTGAACGATTGAATCTAGAGACTATAACTAGAACTGGAACACACAAAAACACCGTGCATCAAATTGATACACGGTGCCTTTTTTGTTACATCACGAACGTAAACGTGTGCATCGGCTCGTATTCATCCGGCGTACTGATGTCAAACAAGTAGCAGTAAAGCAAGGATTTTACATCCTGGCTAAACTCGGTATCACTAGCTATAGCACCAAACAAATTGGCTAAATGATACTGCCAATGGAAGTCAGTACGAGCCATGTTAGCGGATATACTTCCACAACAATCATCACACAAAACACCACCAGTTATATCCTCAGTAACACGACTAGTTTTGCAACCACAATGCTACAATTCAAGTTACTTCCTCACTTCCGGTTGCGCAACTGGCCTAGCTTCTGTCTGTGTAACTGGGGCAAGCTTAGCATTAATCGACAATTCCCTCAAAGCTGCGTTGACAGCAACAAGAAAATCACGCCGGTAGTCGTCTGTTACACCACCACTAGACATCTTACACAGTTCCGCCAGTTCAATGACAGCACCTTTTTCTTTACGAGCACGTTTTGCAGGTACTTCACCATTTTCACGTGCGGCAACTGCATCTTTGTACCGCTTGTCAAACGACTTCTGGCCAGAAGCGTCGAACTGCCATACACTAGAAACACGTTCCTGCATTTGCACATTCAAAGTCGGACTAGCTAGCTTCAGTTCTAGAGCCGGTGTGGCCGCATGCCAACTAACCGGCTTGTTATCACCGATAGCTTGCTTAGTGTCCATGTTGAACGCACGGAAGTTGTAGTACTTGGAAACATCGATAGTCATTTGGAATATCCTTCTGGTACACATAGTAGAATAGATAGCTAATGAGCACGCAGCAGAGACAAAGCGCCTCAGACATCTGCGAGCTCTATCTATTCAGATTTTAATGTACCATGTCAAGTATAGCACACATGTCAATGGCCAAAAGTTGACAACATAGCAATGGTACTTATGTCTGCTGATAGTACTTTCGTCGGCTTCCTCAGCCACTAAAGGCCTAATACTTCACTTTGTAAAGCTTGCGTGCCATCGCATTATCATACTGTGTCAGCTATAGTCACGAATGGTCAACTTTCAGTACGAGAGGCGCCGTGAAACACGCCGATACACGATGAGAGGCAGAGAATCAGCGGCAGCAACGCGAAGGCCGGCAGCGAAAG
>WNFT01003391.1_pt1 | contig 19080 bp, 18 predicted proteins | sample 5400191 | NCBI WGS metagenome assembly WNFT01 (sample SAMN13153359, study PRJNA577476) | soil metagenome | isolation source: 80 cm saprolite under Madrone tree | place: USA:California | collected 2016-06-14 | reverse complement strand
GCATTCTCCTCTTCATCATCGAAAATCAGCTTTAGGTCCGAAAGCCCGAAGAGGGAGAACGAGCGCAAATGAACCACATGGGGGATGCCGTTCATCACGACTTCAAGCGGGATGGTGACTTGTTGCTCGATTTGTTCCGCGGAGATTCCCGGCCACTGCGTGATGATTTCGACGTAGTTGTTCGCAACGTCCGGATAGGCTTCCACAGGAAGTTGGTGAAACGATATCGCTCCCCAGCAAAGCAACAGAAAGGCCGCAGCGAGGACGAGAAAGCAGTTGTCCAAGGAAAAATCTACAAGCCTGCGAATCATTTACTGCTCCACCGTGTTCTGGAAGACCAGCGCATTCTGGATTACCTGTGAGCCGGGCTTGATGCCGGAGATCACTTCTTGCATGTTTCCCGGCAGGATTTGCCCGGCGACTACTTCCACACGCCGGAATTTCTTGTCGCCCGCAGGCACATAAACCCAGTCGCGATCGTGCAAATGCAGAATGGCGGCAGCCGGAACTGCGGCGCGCGTTTCCTTTTTCTGCCCATGGAATGTGGCGGTGACGAACATGCCGACGCGCATGATTCCCGGATTGCGTACTTCAACGCGCACTTTGGCCGTGCGCAGCGTCGGATCGAGCACCAGCCCAACGTTGCTGATGCGTCCGGTGAATACTTTGTCGGGATATGCGTTCAGGCGGATTTCCGCGGTTTCGCCAACATGCACGTTGGCTAGATCGTTTTCGTAAACATCGCAAAGAATCCAGACGTTCGACAAATCCGAAATCGTGAACGGGTTGGGCGAGCCCAGGCCCGCCACGCCTGCGGCATTGGTGACCTGCTGGTCGGTAATCACGCCGGAAACCGGAGCGACAATGTCAACAATTGCGGTCGGATGATCGATGCTGCCACCAAGTACGCGAAGCCGCTCTGTCGTGTTCTCCACGTCGACCTGGGCCTTGTTCTCGACATCCTCCGCGGTCTGGAAATCGTTCAGAGAGATAGCGCCTTTGTCGTAGAGCAGCTTGGCGCGGTCGGCTTGTATGCGTGCGAGCTTTTCGTCGGCGACCGCCTTGCGATACTCGGAAAAGGCCGCGGATACATCTGCGCTCTGCACGCGCATCAGGAGTTGACCTTTCTTCACGGTGTCTCCGAGCCGCGCTTTGATTTCCACTACGCGCCCGGTGGCAATCGAAATGACAGGCACGCTTCGGGATATGTCCGGATTGACCGTTCCCGTTACCGTCAACTGCGACGTGGAAATGTGCTCGATGGCCGTGGCCACCGGAAACTGCTCCGGATGATCCACCTGTACCACATTCAGGTCCTGCTCATGCTCGACCGTAGGTGTTGGCGGAGCCTCCGTCTTCGGATCTGCTTCGCCGCCGCTGCAAGCCGCCAGGAAGAAGTTCGCCGCAAAAATCACGGCCATCGTTGCCAGGCTCGCGCGTTTCATGGGATGACCTCGCGTCCCGCGGCGAGATTGAGTTTACTTGTGGCGTTCAGATAGGAAGCAACCAAGTTCAGGTAGTTAACCTGAACACTCCGGTACTCGGCTTGCGCGTTCAGAAAATCCAGAAGAGAAGCCGCACCATGTTGGTACGAAAACGCGATGGTGTCGCGGACTCTCGACGCTTGCTGCAAATACCTGTCTTTATAGGGCTGGAGCAGGATTACCGTGCTGTTCACCGTGGCATACGCGGAATCCACGTCACTGAAGACTTGCGCCCGCGTTGCCTCCATCAGTTTCTCGTTCCGGTCGATGTCCAGTTCCGTGCGCCTCTTCTCCCCTTGATTACGGTCGAAGATGCGGAGCGGGATACTGACGCTGGCACCGACCGTTTGGTGTGCAAACGGGTTGTTGAACGATGGGTTGTACGTATACCAGGCGCTCAAGGTCGGATCAGTCGACCCGTTCGCAATAGCAAGCTTGTGATCGGTTTGGGCTTTGTCTATGGCTTCCATCGCGGCCTTTAGATCCGGCCGCGCATCCAATGCCATCTGCCGGACCTCCTCTAGCGAAGCAATTTGCGTCGAAAAATCGTACGGCCCGGTGACGTCGAATTGTTCGACGGGCGCGCGGTCGTTCAATAGCGCAAGAAGCTGAATCTTCGCCGTTCGCAGATTCACTTCCGCGGTTTGTAAATCCGATTCGTACTGCACCCGTTGCAATTCCAGACGGTCCAAATCCACCTGCGCGATCGCTCCCGCTTTGTATCGCTCGCGATTCACGTCCAGAAGATGGTCGTAATACGAAAGATTTTCTTTTGCCAGATCAAAGATCGCTTTTTCCTGAAGCGTTTGAATAAAGGCCATTCGCAAAGCAAATAGAAGAGTTCTATTGAGGTCCGCCTGGCCAGAAATGGCTATTCCGGTCCCCTTTTGAGCGCTCTCCAGCCGCAATTCCCGCTTGTGCTGGCGTTCGCGCAGATAGCTAAGGTTGGGTGAGAACTGAGTACCCAGGAACGGCTTCCAGACTCCCTTGAAAGGCGCGATTTGAGTCCCATCCGTCGACAAGGTGAAATTCGGATTCGGGCGAAGAAACGCCGTGATCTCCTGCGCGCGGGATTCATCGATCCCCATCTGCCCGGCTCGTAACCTCGGGTTCGCCGACTCGAACTTGTCCCGGACCTCCTGCCACGTCAGCGCCTTTTGCGCCCAACCGCTCTGCGCGGAAACCGCCACAAGGAAGAGCCCGAACCACAGGCGCCTCAATAACCGCTTCATGAAACCTCCCAGTGCCTTGATACGCGGACCGAATATTTTTTGTGTGAAGCCAGAGTGAGTGCACCGCCGGCCAGCACGGTGCCGGCGGACACCTACGCCGCCGCCAAGGGCACGATTTTCTGAATTTGTTAATTGTGCGTTAAAAACGCTAACGACAAGGTGGCGCTCGGCCAATGAAGGGTGAAACAGAAGCCAAGAATGACGCAAAGCTAGACCGGGGGGCACGCAGCCGGGTCATTCCTCTGGGAGGCGCCGACCTGGTCACTTTCCGGCAATCGCCGGATACACAACGCAAAAGAAGGAGCGCGGCGGTATCCCTGATTTCATCCGCCGCCAACGTCCACGACATTTCGGAAGCTGCGAAGGCGCTTTGAAATTCAGCAGGATCAGAAGCCGTAAAATTTCCGAAACCATCGTTCAGCAGAACGGCGACGGGCTTGTTCGTCCACGCCGTCGAGACGATGACATCGGGAAAACTGTCTCCGTTGACGTCCTTTGACCGACGTGAACACTGGCGAGGTCTGGGCGGTTATCTCCGTCAAAATCAGCGATGGCAAAATGGGTAGCCGCCTGGGCAGGGAGAGCAGACGCGGCTGCCCTTCGCCCCGAAATTCCCAGGAGCCAGCAGAACGTTGCGAAGGCGCAAAAGGCGGCCTGCCGAACAACGCTTTTGTGAACCCACGCTCTCATAAAATCCAGATCCGCAAACCTGCGCCATTCAAACCCAAACGCGTGCCCTTGACCTGCTTACCTGTTCATTATAAAGGATATCATCTGCAGCGCGGAACCCGCAGTTTTGTGCACGAGCTTGAATACGAATGAATTCACCCTTGAAAGGCTTGCCGGCAAGCATCCCGGAGGAGACCACTTGGAAAAGAATGAAGTCTGCGCCAAGATTGAGGAAATCGGAATCGTTCCCGCAGTCCGTACTTCTTCCCCCGAAGACGCACTTTTCGCAGCCGAGGTGGTTGCTCGCGGTGGCATTCCCATCGTTGAAATAACCATGACGGTCCCGGGCGCCATAGAGGTAATTTCGCACCTGGTGAAAAACCTTCCGGAAGTGATCGTCGGCGCAGGAACCGTCCTGGATATTGAAACCGCGCGACTCTGTGTCGATGCGGGCGTACGATTTCTGACCTGCCCGGGACTCGACTTGGGGATCGTTTAAAAGGCCCTTTTCCTAAAATCCCGTTGATCGCCGCCGGAGGCGTGAACCAGCAAACGGCGGCGAACTTCATTTTGGCGGGAGCGGTTGCGATTGGCATCGGCCGCGAGCTAATTCCCAAGGAAGCTGTGCAGAGCCGGCAGGAAGGGCGAATTCGCGAGCTGGCACACCGCTTCCTGAACTTCGTACGAACCGCTCGCAGCCGGAGAGCCGCGGCGCTCTAAAATTCTTCGCAATCACTCCGCCGCTTTGGCAACTAACGTCTCTGCCACTGCGATGTTTTGCACCAATTCTGGCGGTATGCCGTGCCGCTGCTGCAGATAGGCCGGGCTGTTGTAGGATACCCACACTTTTCCCTGTCCATCCTCCCAAACTAATATTTTGAGAGGCAGGTCGATCGCGACGCTGGGCGCCGCCTGCATTAACGGCGTGCCCGCCTTCGGGCTGCCGAAGATTAGCAGCTTGGTAGGCCGCATTTTCATCCCCACCTTCTCTGCTTCTCCGCTGTGGTCGACGATCGCAAAGAGCGTAACTCCCTTACTCTGCAGAACCCTCTTCAGCCTCTCCACCGTTTCCTCTACGGACTGGTGACTGAGCTTGTCGACAATTCCATTGGCCTGACTCATGGCCGCTCCTCTTGGTTTGAATGGCGAACCGCGGATCGCTTCCTACACTCGAATCCAGTTCAACAGAATAAGCGCCAGCGTGCTGGTTCCGACAATCACCCACAGGGTGAGGCCTTGCAGCAGCGGGCGAACGCCGACCTTCTTAAGCGTCTCTTTATTTAGACCAGCACCGATCAAGAATAGCGTCACCGTCAGACCTAGCTTACCGAGGTGGTTCAGCGCGCCAAATGCCGGGTTGAATCGCGGCAATACGCTATTGAGCAACGCGGCCACACAAAAGAACAGGATGAACCACGGCCACTGAATGCGCGCCTTGCTCTTCAACACTACCGCAGTCCCCAGGGACAACGGAACAATCCACAGCGCCCGCGCAAGCTTGATGGTGGTGCCGATGGCGAGGGCCGTTGGTCCGTACTTCGCAGTCGCACCGACCACGGAGCTGGTGTCGTGAATCGCCAACGCCGACCACAGCCCGAACTGGCCCTCGCTCATGTGTAATGCCCAGCCGATGGGTGGAAAAAGAAACAGCGCAACTGAATTCAGGATGAATACGGCGCCGAGCGACACCGCCATTTCTTCTTCGCTGGCCCCCGCAATCGGTCCGACGGCTGCAATAGCGCTACCGCCACAAATTGCCGTTCCCGCGCTGATCAAAAAGGAAGGTTTCTTGGCGACGTGAATGATATATCCGAGGCCCAGCCCCAACAGCAGGGCCGCTGCGATGCTAAGCGCGGTGTAAACAAAACCGGAGCGGCCGGCCTGAAGAACTTCATGGAGATTCATCCCAAAACCTAACGCTACGACTGAACCTTGCAGCAGAAACCTAGTCAGATCCCTGCTCTCGACGTGGAATGGATGCGCCAGCGTCAGGCCGCAGATCAGCCCTCCGAGCAGCGCGATTGCTGGCGAAACCAGCCCACTGGCGGCCAGGATCACTCCCGCAAGAAATATGATCTTGGTCACGGGCAGAGTCTCGCACAGCAACTGACCCGCGTCCAAGGAGCAATTGCCGGGGCTGTGCGCTGGGCGGCTCTTGCTCTCCCCCGCCAAGTCGTTCGGCTTAACGTTGCGCCAGTCTGTTCAGTTAGATCTGCGTTGGGTTCAGTGGCTACGGATGCTACATCCCGTGTAACGGCTTGCAGATCGTCACGGCGCGGCTAGAAATTCTCTTGTGCCTTGCGCCCACGCTTTGGCAAGCGCGCCTGCCTATAGCTGTCCAGTTCAGTGGCAGTGATCTCGTACTGCGTCTCAGGAGGATGATTGGAGTAAGTGGCCAACTCAACTTGGAGCCTGAGCGCGCAGACGCCCGGCGCATCCTGGTAGCTCACGCGGTGCGAGACAAACGCCTCGTTTGCTATGTTCAGTCTGAACTCGCGCTCCTGCCCCGCTTCGCGCACATTGAACGTGTATTCGCGTGTGAGCCGCTTCGCTTCGAATCCTATGTACTGCACAATGATTTCGCTGCTCATTTGGTCCCTGTCGCGACTAGAACACCACCGGGCCGGGCATTGGGGTGCACTAGTAGCTCCGGCGGCCGTTGCTGCCCGCTCGCGCACCGGAATAGACGCGGCTACCCTGCGTACGACATCCTCCGGTGCGGGGTTCTTGCGGACGCGCTTCATTCACCTGCAATGCGCGGCCCTCTACATCGAGCCCATTCATCTCCCCGATGGCCCGCGCCGCGTCGTCGCTTGATCCTAGCTCAACAAATCCGAAGCCGCGTGAGCGCCCACCTTCCCGATCGCAAATCACTCGCGCAGACGTCACTTGATATCCCCTGCCGGTGAAGAGCTCTCCCAGTCCGCTGTCGGTTAGTTGGCCTGCGAGGTTCCCAACGTAGAGCTTAGCCATTTCCTGCCTTTGCCCGTTAGGGCTATTGCGTGCCTTAGGGCTGAAAGATTTTCCGGTTTTTCTGCCGCGCCCCTTCGAGGAGGTCCGTTTCCTTTTGTTGACGCTCCGCCTCTCGCTTCGGTCGCTGTTGTACTTCCAGTTTCACAGCTTCGGCGATCGCCAAGTCGGCGTCTGCATTGACTCGCTTTGAATAAATGATCAGCCCGAAATCATCGGTGAAGGCGGAGCGGACAAGATCGACCGAGTACTGGGAACCTTCCCAGGATGCAATAATTTTCGCGCTCATATCGTATCGGTCATTCGCCGCAGCATCGATCGCCAGCGGAACGTTCGCGACGGGGCCATACTTTGCGGTCACTGCCCTCATCATATCCGGCGTGGTGAGCCCTTCGGTGGAGGTGCGGTCGTAGGTTACGGCCATTTTATAGAGCTCGCCGTTGTAGAGCGAGAAGACAATCTCACGGACCGTGTCGGATTGCGCGGTTGTTCCCGGAGACGTCGGCGGCCACCAGGTTACTTCCTGAATCAACGCCGGCTGCGAGTGAATCACCTTCACATCGGCCATTTTTTGGCTGGTGTATTTCAGCACGGTAGGCAAGCCCATTCCGAGCGAAAAGTTGCGATATTTGGAAAAATCCTGTGCCCGGAGCATGGGGGCCGTTAGGAGCAAGGTGATCAGGCAAAAAAACAGCCGTCGGATGGTCTTCATATTCATCTCCAACGAAGTCCTAAGAACTTGCAATCGATGCCCGCGTGCCTTGAAGGAAAGACAGGCGCTCTGTTGGTAGGACGGAATGCTTAACTACAATAGGTTAATTCACTTGACCTGTCAAGTTATAACTGCGACTATTTCCATTAGTTAATCCGCGTTGGTTAATTATTCAGGGAGCGTCCGTGGACGTCTGTTTAGCTATCAAGCGAAGGCTGGAAGAATTGGGCCTTGAGCAGCGCGATTTGGCGGCCGCCGCTAAGGTTACGGAGTCCTACATCTCGCAGCTCCTGACAGGCAAGAAATTGCCACCGGAGCCCGGCCGTACCGACATCTACGAGAAGTTTGGCAAATTCCTGAAACTCCCGAGCGGCAAACTTGCGAAGCTGGCCGACCATCAGCGTAAGGAAGTGTTGAAGCGAAATCTGGAGGACCCCCCCAAGCCCTTGCTTAAAGAAGTTCGAGAACTGATACTCCGCAAGTGCGCGCCTGCAAAGGAAAAACAAATACGGGTGATTTTTGAGAAACAGCCTTTCGGCGAACTCGAACGTCTGGTCACACAGAAACTACTGGACGTAGTCAAGACCGTAGCCAGAGACGAACTGGAAAGTGAAAGCTGGCTTCAGTCCGTAGCGCGACTCAGCGGCCGCAGCTACGAAGCCATGCGCGTCAGCATCCTGGAGTTCCTGGACACGGACGTCTTCAACGTATCGAGCGAGAACTGTGCTTCCTTCCTGGATCCATTGATCGAATCTTGGGACATCGAGCTGACGACTTTTGGGATGGAAATTGTCTTGAATCGAAGGTTGATTCCCGGTTACGCAAAGAAATTCGAGTTTGTCGAAAGAGAACCTGCCGGAAGCGAGGAAGAGCCGGGGCTCACGCAATTCCTGAGGCAGTCCGTCAACGGTGGCACGACCGAAGAGGAAGTCGAGTTTCTAGGAAGGCTCCGCTTCAAGGGAAAGCGCCCGACACCGCTCTATTATTACCGGGAATTGCAAAATCTGAGAGATCCACTGCATTTTCGCCATGATTCCAGCGCCGCAATCAGCAAACGCCGGGATCCGGATAACGTTGAGAGACAGATGCAGGTCGACTCCAGAAAGAGAGCAATCCAGCGCTGGGCAAAAAGCAAGATTGCTCCCCGCAAGAGAAACAAGGCTTAAAGCCACTCTCTTTTGCTGTCGCCATGAACATTGACCTTTCGGCGAGCGCTTTCCCGTAATCTGTGGTACACTCTTTCTGCGCTTAATACCGCGGTTGTGTTGTGCGGTCCCTCTGGTTCAAGACCTGATCTGAGAAAACCCGCCCTCAGTCTCCTCCGTATGTTTTCAGCGTAATTTAAAAAAAGACTGGCTGTTTAGTCGCCATGTTCGCCCGGAATCCCGTGTGCGCGCTGCGATTGCGCCAGCAAGAAAGCTAAATGCAAATTTTCTCAGAACTCCCGATTTCTACTTATGTGAAGGAGCGGCTGTCGTCTGCTCGTTTTTCGACGCCGACGCCGGTCCAGGCTGCGGCAATCCCGCATGCCCTGGAAGGCAAAGATGTGCTCGCGACGGCGCAAACCGGCACGGGCAAGACTCTCGCGTTCCTGATTCCGGTGCTAGAAAAGCTCCTCCGGCGCGGTTCGCCCGGAATCGCCGCGCTCGTGCTTGTCCCCACCCGCGAGCTGGCCATGCAAGTCGTGGACCAGTACAACGCTCTGCGGGGCGAGCAGCTGTCGCCCGCGGCATTGGTCGTCGGCGGCTTGGCCGAAACCCAACAATTACAGGTGATCCGCAAAGGGCCAGGTTTGGTCGTGGCCACTCCCGGGCGCCTGGAAGACTTCCTTGACCGCAGGCTGATTCATTTCCGCGAGCTTCAAATCCTTGTGCTCGACGAAGCGGATCGCATGCTGGACATGGGATTCCTTCCCGCGATTCGCAGGATAGCCGCGATACTGCCCAAAGAGCGCCAGACGCTGTGCTTTTCCGCCACGATGGAAGGCGCCATGACCAACCTCGTGAAGGACTACACAAGAAACCCGGTGCGTCTCGCATTCGGTTCAACACTAAAGCCCTCCGAAAATGTTCGGCTCCAAGCGTTTGAGGTCACCGTTGATGGTAAGCAGGACGCGCTCCACCACCTTCTTACTAAAGAAAGTGGTCGATGCCTAGTTTTCTCGCGCACCAAGCGCGGCACCGAGCGAATCGCCAAAAACCTGAACCGCGAAGGCATCCATGCTGCAATGATTCACGGCGACCGTTCCCAATCGCAGCGCATCAGCGCACTGGCCGGCTTTCAACAGGGGCGTTACCGCGTTTTGGTGGCGACCGATCTCGCCTCGCGCGGAATCCACGTACAGGATATCGCCCACGTTATCAATTACGATTTGCCGGAAGTACCCGAAAACTTTATCCACCGCGTTGGCCGCACCGGACGCGCAGGCAAGCACGGTGTCGCTTCCACTCTATTCACGCGAGATCAGCGATCCGAGTTGTTCCAGTTGGAGCGTACGCTTGGCACTCGGATGGAGAGGCTGGCGCTGGGAGGCGATCGGCCCGAACGCAAGGATCGTACTCGGGAGACAATGGCTCCCGTCTCGTCCGGGCCGACGGCCCGAATGATCCTGCTTCCAGGAGAAGTCCTGCAAGCGCAAATGGAGAGCTAACCGCGTCGAAGTACGGCTTTCCCGACGGAGGCGGCGCCGACACGCTTGCTGCCTGGCGGCGCTCTTTCGCTGCTTTTTTGAACAGCTTACGACGCGAAACTGTTACAATACACTTGCTTCTGAGACAAGACGCACCGTGACGCCCGAGGGGATCGGGACAACCAGAGTTCAACTACAACGCAGCGTGAAGTCCGGTTATCACGGCTGCGATCCGTATTCCGTGCTTTCCTACCCGCGATACGACGTTCAAGTATTCGCTTCGTGATAGTACGGCTTTGAGGAACGCCCGGCCAACCATGGCAGTGGCTCTTGGGGGAATCTTTTGTCGCTGGCAATACAGGAAAAAGATGAGCAGGTCCGCAATCTCGTCAATCTCGGCAAAGAACGCGGCTATCTTCTCCATGACGAGGTGATTGAGCTTCTTCCCGTCGAGGAACACGCCACGGAAGTGCTCGATAAGCTGTTCTCCACTTTCGAGCGCGAAAGTATCGAAATCTACGAGGACGTGGCGGCGGCGAAGGCTGCAAATCCGGCTCTCGCTGTCCCTGAGCACATCGAAATCAGTCGCGACGAACCTGCCCGCGGCGAAGAAGCTGATGTGTATCTGGCACCGCGCCCGTCAGACAACTCGTACGATCCTGTCCGCATGTATCTCCGGGAAATGGGCGTGGTGTCACTATTGACGCGCGAACGTGAGGTCGCCATCGCGAAACGCATCGAACGCGGGCAAGTCCTCGTGCTCAAGACCATTTCTCGCTCTCCGATCGTCTTGAAGGAGCTAATGGCCGTTGGCGCTGGACTGCGCAATGGCACGCGGCGGATCAAGGAAGTCGTGAAGTTCGACGAAGAAGAGCTAACCGCCGACATCCTTGAAGGCAGAACCCGCAGTACGCTGAGGATCATCGACAAGATTGAGCGGCTCTACGCCGTAGGTCTCAAGCAGGCAATCCGGCTGGAGAACGCCCCAAAGTCCAATAGGCGCGCGTGTCTAGCCGCCCGGGCGAACGTGGCGCGAACACGCGTCGAAATGTCGCGATTGGTCCGCTCCATCGACTTCAAGGAGCAGGAGAAAAAGCGCCTGATCGACATCATGAGGCACACGGTCGAGCGACTTAATTCCATCGAGCGCGAAGCCGCAAGGCTGGAGCGCAGGTGCAATGCCGCTCGCGGCGATGCTGCCAGGGAAGCGCGCAAGCAATTACGTTCGTGCCGCGCGCAGCTCAGAGAAATTGATGATTCCAGCGAGGTCAGTGCGGCCAGCCTAAAGCGCACCCTCGCTCTCATCCGGCGTGGCGAGGCAGAAGCCGACCAAGCAAAGAAGGAATTGACGGAGGCAAACCTCCGCCTCGTCGTGTCCATTGCGAAGAAGTACGCCAACCGCGGACTGCAGTTCCTCGACTTGATCCAAGAGGGCAATATCGGCCTCATGAAGGGCACCGACAAGTTCGAGTGGCGCCGCGGCTATAAGTTCTCGACCTACGCCACGTGGTGGATTCGCCAGGCAATCACCCGAGCCATCGCCGATCAGGCACGCACGATCCGCGTTCCCGTTCACATGATCGAGTCGATCAACAAACAGGTTCGCACCAGCCAGCAATTGCTCCAGGAGCTTGGCCGCGAGCCAACGTCCGAGGAAATCGCTAAGCGCATGGACATTCCTGTCGAGGCTGTGCGCAGGACCAAGAAGATTGCGCAGCAGCCCCTTTCCTTTGAAACTCCCATCGGAGAGGAAGACGAGGCGCATCTAGGCGATTTCATCGAGGACAAAAACATTGAGTCGCCCTCCGACGCTGTCGTCAACCTCAATCTCAGGGAAAAGATGGCGTCCATGTTGAAGACGCTTACTCCGCGCGAGGAAAAAATCATCAGGATGCGCTTTGGTTTAGATGACGGCAACGACCACACGCTCGAGGAAGTAGGCCAAACGTTCGCGGTTACGCGTGAACGTATCCGGCAGATCGAAGCCAAGGCCTTGCGAAAATTGCGCCATTCGTCACGCTCGGGCCGATTTCGGATCTTTCTCGAAGGTTCGTTCTAGGAATATGCAAAATCAAGGAGACGGGAATGAAGAATCTTTTTGTAGGCAACATGAGTTTTCAAACCACGGAAGCTGAATTAAGCGCGCTGTTCAAGCCGTTCGGACAGGTGACGCGCGTCCACCTGGTTATGGACAGAGAGACTGGCCGTGCTCGCGGCTTTGCCTTTGTGGAAATGCCCAACGACGACGAAGCCGCAAAAGCGATCGCAGCATTGGACGGAAAAGAGCTGGGCGGACGCAACTTGAAAGTAAATGAAGCACGTCCCAAAACTGCGAGCGGTGGCCCTCGCCCCGGTGGCGGCGGTGGAGGACGCGGTCGGGAAAGATTCTCCAACGAAGATTATCGCGAAGCCACCCGCCAGCCTCGCGAGCCACGCTGGTAGCTTCAAAGCGCCGCCTTACGCGATAGGCAGCTTCCCTTGCATTTCAAGGAGGATTCGATGACGACTACATTTCAAAAGCGCCAGAAGGAAATGAAGCGGTTGGATAAGCAGCGTGAGAAAGCGGAGCGCCGCGCCCAAAGAAAGCTCGAAAAGCGTGCTGAAAAGGACGCCCCCGGCGAGAATACGGGCGTGGAGCACATCAAACTAGGCCCGCAGGACTTAGATCCGCAAAGCGGAGATGCATAGCACGAGGTCTAGATTCGTTCGCCAACTGCAAACCGCCTCAGTCATCCGCATCTCTGAAGCACCGTTCGCATCACCCCAATTTCCAATGAATTCAAAGAGGCTTCGTAGGGGCGTAGGGGATCGAACTCACGACCTAAGACTTGTTCGCACTGCCGCTGGATTTGCCTCATCGAAGCGCAAGAGGCTAAGGTAGAGCAAAGAAACACGACCTCCGAAGGAAAATCAGCTTTGGCCATCAACTGCGGCTTACTTACTTTGTTCCTGTGGATGAAGAGATGGCGAGTCAAGATTTAACTATCTTGAGGAACGATCTCTTCTCTCGCCGTTGGTTCTTGCTTACCGTCGTGTTCCTAATCGCAACCGCAATCTACCTGGGTTGCGTGATCTCGCCGCCCTCCCTTATGGACGACGTTGATGCCGTGCAGGCGCAAATCGCTAAAACGATGCTGACGAGCGGCGATTGGGTGACGGCGCGGCTGGACGGAGTCGTCTACCTGGAAAAGGCTCCGTTAATTTATTGGCTGATGGCAATCTTCTACAAGATTTTTGGTGTGTCCGATTGGGTCGCTCGGCTTCCAGTGGCGCTCGCCTCAATCGCTCTCGCGCTTCTATCAGCCTCTTTCGGCATGTGGGCTTTCGGGGAACGCGCCGGTTTTTATGCAGGATTGTGCATGTCCACGTGCGTTGGATTATTTCTCTTCACGCGCATTCAAATCCCCGATGTGATGCTCACATTCACCATTGCACTTGCCATGTGGGCGTTCTTGCGCGCCCTGGATGAAGATGAAAAACGGCCGCGACTCTGGGCAGCCATTCTTGCAGCAAGTCTGGGCACAGGGGTTTTGCTCAAAAGTCTGGTTGGCATTGTTTTTCCGGTTGCAGCGGCTCTGATTTACCTTTTTTTTTCCAAACAACTGTTCTCCCAGAGAACCTGGCTGCGGCTGCGGCCTGTGAGTGGTTCTCTAATCGTGCTGCTGATCGCCGCTCCTTGGCATGTGCTGGCGACACTCCAGAATCCGCCCTATTTTGCCTGGACGTTGCAGAGCGGCCCGGGCCTGTACCACGGATTCCTATGGTTCTATTTTGTGAATGAACAGTTGCTGCGTTTTCTTAACCTAAGATACCCGCGCGATTACAACACCGTTCCACGACTGTACTTCTGGCTGTTCCACCTCTTGTGGCTCTTTCCCTGGTCTGTGTACCTGCCGGCAATCACAAAACTCTCTTTTAAACCTGTGGATCGTGCTGGACAAACCAGGCTTCTGGCGCTCTGCTGGGCGGGATTCATTCTCATCTTCTTCACGTTTTCCACGACTCAGGAATATTACTCAATGCCGTGCTATCCGGCCTTGGCTCTTCTGCTTGGCTCCGCAATGGCAGCAGGAGGCAAGTGGATCGATCGAGGAACACGCGTTTTGGGAGCAATCGTCGCTCTCGCTGCTCTAGCCGCCTTTGCTATTGGCTTTGCTGTCCGCAATCTGCCCACTGCCGGAGATATTTCGTCTGCGCTATCGCATCACCCTTCGGCTTATACGCTATCGCTAGGGCATATGCTGGATCTTACCCTCGGTTCGTTCGCCTACCTTAGGTTGCCGTTACGCCTGGCAGGGGCCGCTTTCTTGCTGGGAGCGGTGAGTAACCTTCGGTGGTCAGGCATGCGTGCCTTCCTGGCGTCGGGACTCATGATGGTTCTGTTTTTTCATGCAGCCCGGCTGGCGCTCGTCGTCTTCGATCCTTACCTTTCTTCTCGTCCCCTTGCGGAGGCATTTCAATCGGCACCCCCGGGAAAACTCATCGTGGATCGCCATTACTATTACTTTTCGTCAGTTATTTTCTATACAGGGCGGCACCCCTTGCTCTTGAACGGCAAATTCAATAATTTGGAATATGGAGCGGCCGCGCCAGGAGCTCCAGCGGTTTTTCTGACCGATTCAGAATTCGAACAGTTGTGGATAAGCGAGAACAGATATTATTTAGTGGCGTCTGAGAAGGGAGCCGATCGCATCGAAACTCTGGTTGGCAAAGAGCACTTTGAGACCATCGCTACCAGTGGAGGGAAATTATTGTTAACCAACATCGCCTCAAAGCGTTCTTCCAGCACGCTGCTGATTGTGCCCCGCCGAACCGTTGCATCCCCATTCCCTTCCTTGTCCCCAGGAAATGATGTTCACGACTGAAGCCACAGACAAAGTTGCTGCAAGCTCTCACCGCTCGGCCCTGCGAAAGGCGCTTTTTCTGCTTTTGCGGGTCGCCATCGGGATAGCAATCCTTGTCTATCTTGCGAAATCGGGCCAGATCAATCTTTCTTCTCTAATCAGGCTTTCCCATGCTTGGCCAATAACTGTGACCGCAGTGGGATTCTTGCTCCTGGATATTTTATTGATGTCCATTCGAGCATCCCTCTTGTTCCGCAGTGCGCGGCTGTCTCTCTCCATGTGGAATTCCGTACAACTGAACCTGATTGGCTTTCTCTTCTCCACGTTTCTCCCTGGGGCGGCGGGCGGAGATATTGCCAAGCTCGTGTATGCAACCAGGGAGAATCACGGGAGGCGTGCAGAGGTCGCAACGGTTCTGATTTTGGATCGCCTTGCGGGGTTATTTTCGCTTGTCGTGCTCCCTCTTTTGTTTGCCCCTTCCTTTCCTGACCTATTGCGCTCCGTTCCCGTGCTCAGGCGCCTTCTATATATGGATGCCTTGCTGGCAGGATTGATGCTTGTCGGTGCGGCCCTGGTGATGTTTTTTACCCCCACACGTTCATGGGTTACCTGGTTGCTGGACAGATGGCCAGGAATCAAGGGCCTTGCCCTTCGCGTGCTGGACACAATGGCGGTGCACGGCAAGGCGCAAGCCACGATGCTGTACGTATTTCTTCTCTCACTTCTGGCAAATCTGGCGCTAATCGTGGTAACGGCCCTGGGCCTGTACGCCGTCAATGCCATTTCCTTCTCCATACGGCTGGCATTGGTCGCGCCGATCGGCCACTTGGTGAATAGCCTGCCCTTAACCCCTGGGGGAATTGGCATCGGAGAGACAGCGTTTAACGCTTTATTTAAGTTGACGGGAATAAGCGGCGGAGCGGAAACCCTGCTCTGTGTTCGTCTATGGAATGTTCTTGTAAGCTTATTGGGTCTAGTTGTGTACCTATTTGGGATGCGTCGAAGCGTCTATCCCTATGAAGACGAGTCTGGGGAAGTAGGAGCTGGATGCATAGAAGCAGAATCGACAAATTGATCTGAAGGCAGCGATCTTGCCGATTCTCCAAATCGAAGTCAATCCGGCTCGTGGACTTCTAGGGCACTGGAACTAATTTCACTCTCGCCGGGAATTGCTTAAAGGCGCAAAGTAACTCAACCAGGAGGCTGGATGGAAGCAAGCTATAGAAGAGGGGAAGCTATGAAAGTCATGGTTCTCGGCGGAGACGGATATTGTGGCTGGGCAACCGCGCTATATCTTTCCGCCAGAGGGCACTCCGTAGCGATTGTGGATAACTTTGTGCGCCGTCAATGGGATCACGAACTGGGCGCCCAGACTCTTACACCCATCCTTCCTCTGAGTGATCGTCTTAGAACATGGACTCGCCTGACAGGCAAGCCCATTGATCTCTTTGTAGGCGATGTGATGGATTACGAGTTTTTGTTCTCCGCAGTCAGGCAGTTTGAGCCGGAGACGATCATCCATTTTGCCGAACAGCGTTCGGCTCCCTACTCGATGATCGACCGAAAGCACGCTGTATTCACGCAAACGAACAATGTTATCGGCACCCTAAATGTCTTGTTCGCAATTCGCGAGCTGCAGCCGGATTGCCACCTGATCAAGCTCGGAACCATGGGGGAATACGGAACTCCTAACATTGATATCGAAGAAGGCTACATCCATATCGAGCATAACGGGCGGCGCGATCTCTTGCCCTTCCCCAAACAGCCTGGCTCTTTTTATCACCTGTCTAAAGTGCACGACAGTCATAACATGATGTTTGCCTGCAAGATCTGGGGACTTCGCGCCACGGATCTGAATCAAGGTGTGGTCTACGGCACGATGACGGACGAGGTAGGGCTGGATGAAGCCTTGATCAATCGCCTCGACTATGACGAAGTCTTCGGCACGGTGCTGAATCGCTTTTGTGTACAGGCGGCCATCGGCCAGCCGTTAACTGTCTACGGGAAAGGCGGCCAGACGCGAGGATTTCTGGACATCCGGGACACCGTTCGGTGCGTTGAACTCGCCTGCCTTAATCCTGCGGCCAGGGGAGAATGTCGCGTATACAACCAATTCACGGAACAATTCTCGGTACTGGATATCGCGCTGAAGGTGCGGGAAGCAGGAAAGGACCTTGGGATGAAGGTGGAAATTGACCACATCCCGGATCCGCGCGTCGAAGCTGAACAGCACTATTATAACGCCAAGCATTCCAAGCTTCTTGATCTGGGTCTGCAACCCCACTATCTCTCGGAATCTCTTCTTGATTCGCTTATGAATATCGCCCTGAAGTATCGCGACCGGGTAGATCCCACGATCATGCTGCCACAAGTGAATTGGCGTGAACCGCGCAATGACCGCCGGCTGCAAACCAACATCGCTGCTGGAGTTTCTGTTGGCGCGGCCAATAAGTGACTTGTGTACGGCGAGCGATAACCCGAAGAAGCACTGAAGGCTCTATCGGCGGCGGCCAGTTCATCATCTAGGAATCGCTTTTGCTGGAAGAATTCGGAACAAGAGCATCCGTGGTCGCAACAAATTGGCCGTTTCGGAGTTGGTAATCCACGTTACGCCAGCGAATCGACGTTCGCGTGAAACTCACCAGCCAGATGAGAAACGCCATCGCGTCCCAAAGCGGAATCAACGGCATCTTTGTCCAAAGTCCTGCCTGTTTTAATCCTTGGATTCCGATGAGCCACGTCATAGCTACGCGAAAGACCAGGTACGAACCCCAATAGGCCGCGACTACGGGTAATGTTGGGTGAACCAAAACGGCGATCATTTCCACTCCCTGTTCGGCAATTAGGCGCCCAAAGAGCAGATCATCCGCGGGTCGATTTTCGAGTACCTGAAAGCCCCCGAAGGCCCTGACACGCTGCTTCGTCGACACCATTGTTGGCCCAAGTGCGAAGTGCACCCCGTCAAGCTGCCACGCCACCAGTACGCCCGCGTAAAAGTCTGAAATCATCCCAATCGTCTGAAGTTTCTCGGCGAACGATTCTTCCCGCGAGGATACGTAGAAACAAGTCACTCCTCCGACTTTCGGATCGCGTAATGGCTCAACCACTCTTCGCAGATATTCGCTATCTACACGCACGTCGGAATCGTTGATGACCAGGTATTCGTGCTGGGCTTCGCGTTCCATCAGCCGCAATTTGGCGACCTTGTCGTTAATCGCGGTGTAGCCACCGCTGTAGAGCAGCCGGATCGTTCGCTCTGGGAAGTCCCGCATCAATTTCTGGATCACCGGCACGGAAGAATCGGTCTGGTCCGTCGCGCAGAAAATGAGCTCGTACTCGGGATAGTCCTGGCGGCAGAAACTGGCGAAATTTTCATAAGCATCAGGATCTAAGCCTCGAACCGGTTTGAGATTGCTTATCGGCGGAGTGAAATCGAGATTTTTTCCCGAGTGATTTCGAGACTGCCGGAAGTAGCGGCCGGAACTGTAGATCGCCAGAAAATAGAAAATAAACGGAATTCCTGCCGTGAAAAGGACCACGAATTCTAGAACGCTTGAGGGCACGCCACCTCATTCCTGATTCGAGCGCGGCCAGTTTGTGAACTCTGCCATACGGAAGAACCACAGGTGCGCTGTCCCTACCCGGGATCCAACACTCCGCCCTAAGATTGTATCCTGAATCGAGAAAATTCCTGAATGCCGCCGCTGCAAACTTCCCCACCTGCGGGCGTCTTGTCCTGTTGATTTTTGCTATTCTGAAACACTGGTTGAAGTGAATACGTGACGCACACTCGCAGGCTACAACTGAAAACGCTTCCCCTGATTCTGATCAGCATCGTCTTGGGACCGCTTGGCAACGTATTTCTCGGCAAGGCCATGAAAGGCATCGGGTCGGTCACTTCAGCAAGAATTCTTGATCTCGTCCCAATTGCGTCTCGCGTACTGGCATCCGGTTACATCTGGCTCGGTATTGCCTGCCTCCTGGGATTTTTCATCGCCCACATGTTGTTGCTGACGTGGGCCGACTACAGTTATGTGCAGCCTGCCACCTCTCTGTCTTACCTGTCTATCTCCATCCTCAGTTACCTTCTTCTCGGAGAGACGATTTCTCTTCTGCGCTGGCTTGGCGTCGCAGTCATTTGTCTCGGCGTTTTCCTCGTAGGTCGGACCTCACCCAGAACGACAGGAGCACCTAATCGTGGTTGAAGCGGCGCTCTTTTTCTTAATTGTTGTAGCAGGAACAGCGGGAGAGCTGTGCGTAAGTCGGGCCATGAAGAGTATCGGGGAGGTCCACGACTTTAGCCTCAAGTCCATCCTGAGTTTCGTTCTGCAATCCTTGCACTTGCCGTGGATGCGGCTAGGAATAGCACTGATGAGCCTGGGATTTTTCTCGCTTCTCGCTATTCTGTCATTCCAGGAAGTGAGTTTCGTGGTGCCGGTCAGTGCCCTGAGCTATGCCGCGGGAGCCTTTGGAGCGAAAGCCTTCCTGGGTGAACGCATCAACCGTAACCGGTGGATCGGAATCGCCGTAGTCTGTATCG
>WNFT01001605.1_pt1 | contig 19084 bp, 12 predicted proteins | sample 5400191 | NCBI WGS metagenome assembly WNFT01 (sample SAMN13153359, study PRJNA577476) | soil metagenome | isolation source: 80 cm saprolite under Madrone tree | place: USA:California | collected 2016-06-14 | reverse complement strand
GACGAAGCCGATGGTCCCGCCGGAGCCCATCATGGCCGCCTCGCGACCGAAGCCGGCCTTGAGCGCGCGCCGCGCGGCATCGAAGGCCGGTCCCTCGGGGTCCGTCGTCCACGGGGGCGTCGCGCCCGTCACCCGCGCGGTCACGCGCGCGCCGTGCGGCCTTTGCCTGCTGAGCCTCCTCGCGAGGAGCTTCCCCGCCTCGCGAGCATTCATGCCGGGCACGATGCGCAGCGACAGCCGCGCGCGGGCGGCCTCGATGATCTGGTTGGAGGAGCCGAGAAACTGCCGGGCCTCGAGCGCGATGACGGCGAGCGCCGGGCGGGTCCAGAGGCGCTCGTAGACCGAGTAGCGCTTCTCGCCGCCGAGCCGCACGCCGGGCAGCATGCCGGCTTCCTTTTTGTACCTGGCTTCGTTGAAGGGAAGCGCGCGGATCCGGCCGAGCTGCGTGGCGCTCGGCCTGGCTATCTTCTTGTAGAGGCCGGGCACGTCGAGCGAGCCGTCGTCCTTCGTGAGATCGGCGATCACGCGGCACAGGATCTGGACCGGGTCGGGGACGGGACCGCCCCAGCCGCCGCTGTGCAGCGGCTGCTTGAGGCACGCGACCTCGACGTCGACCTGGCAGATGCCGCGGAGCTGGTAGGTCAGCGCAGGGATGCCCGTGGCGAAGTTGGCCGTATCGGTCAGCACGATGAAGTCCGCGGCCATCTGGTCGCGGTACTCCGTGAGAAAGCGCCCGAGGTTCTCCGAGCCGATCTCCTCCTCGCCTTCCACGATGAACTTGACGTTGCATGGTAGAGACCCCGCGGCTTCGAGATAGGCGCCGACGGCGGCCACGTGGACCATGACGCCGCCCTTGTCGTCGGCGGTGCCGCGCCCGTAGAGCCGCCCGCCGCGCTCGGTCGGCTCGAAGGGCGGCGACAGCCACTTCTCGGGCCTGCCCGGCGGCTGGACGTCATGGTGGCCGTACAGGAGAATCGTCGGCGCGCCGGGGCGCTTGAGCCACTCGCCGCAGGCGTACGGGTGCACGCCGGGGATCTCGAGGACGCGGACATTGTCGACGCGCGCGCGGCGCAGGGCATCCGCCGTCGCTTCGGCAGATCGCCTGACCTCTTCTTTCGGAAAGCCGTTCGCCGACACGCTGGGAATCCTCGACAGATCGCACAGCTCGCGCGTGAAGTCGGCCAGGTGCGCGTCGAGGTAGCGAAGCGCGTCGGCCGTCATGCCGTTGGTCTGGCTCATCGTCCTCCCTTTCTTCCAGCTTAGTTGAGCTCGTCGAGAGTCAAACGGAAGCTCGGCACGAAGGTCTCGATGAAGTAGCGCACTTCGGGCAGGTCGATCCGGTCCACCGCGGCGCGCAGCGTCTTCTCCGCCTGAGCGAACTCCGGATTGCCCGCGGTGCGCTCTTCCAGGCACTTGATATAGGCGCAGAGCTTGTCCGCCGCCTTCACGAGCTCGGCATTGACCCGGTCCGAGTCGCGGAGCCGGAACAGCGCCTCGTAGTCCGGCTTGAGCGGATCGGGAATCATTCCGAACAGGCGGTCCCGTGCCGCCGCTTCGATGGAGCCGTAGGCGGCTTTGATCTCGGGGTTGAACTGCTTCACCGGCGTGGGAAGATCTCCGGTCAGCACCTCGCCGACGTCGTGGAAGAGGGCCATCAGCACGGCCCGCTCAGGCTCGGCGCCGCCGCCGAAGAGCCGGTTGCGCGTCACGGCCAGCGCGTGGGCGATCAGCGCGACCCGAAGGCTGTGTTCCTGGATGTTTTCGGGATACGTGCTGCGCATCAGGCCCCAGCGGTGGATGAATTTCATCCGGGACAGATACGCGAAGAAGTGACTCATCGTCCTTCCTTTCCTCGTCTCGAAGGTGCCGGTCCGTGGCACTCTTATGCCATGAACGACCTCGCCCTGCTCGCCGCCGCTCCCGCATCCCTGCTCGTCAAAGCGCGCCAGACCATCGCCGTCTCCGAGTCCTCGGCGGGCGGTCTGATCTCCGCTGCGCTCCTCGCCATCCCGGGCGCCTCAGCCTACTACCAGGGCGGGGGCGTCATCTACACCCAGGACGCGCGGCGCACGCTCCTCGGCATCCCCGACGAAGGCGTCAAGGGCATCCGCTCGAGCACCGAAGCCTTCGCGCTCCTGGCCGCCCGCACGATACGCGAGCGCTTCGGCACCACCTGGGGCCTCAGTGAGACCGGCGCCAGCGGACCCACGGGCAACCGCTACGGCGACGCCGCCGGCCACGCCTGCATGGCCGTCGCCGGCCCCGTCGAGCGCGTCATCACGCTCGAGACGGGCAGCGCCGACCGCGAGGCCAATATGTGGGCTTTCACCCGAGCGGCCCTCAATCTCCTGTCGTCGTGTCTCGCGGAGGCGGCAGGCGCTCAGCGGTAGCGCTCCCCTCTCAGCGGTAGCGTCCAATGAAGCGCCGATCTATCCGGTCCTTGAGCCGCCACGCCCACGCGCCCTCGGCGGAGAGACCCCACTTGGACGCTACCGCCCGGCCGTCGCCCAGGTTGAGCAGGGAAAGGAAATCGCGCTGGGGACGGTAGGGCACGAGCGGCCGCCCGGTGAGGCGTGCTCTCAAATTGCGCGCGAGTACCGGCCCCTCGCGCACCGCGTACACGCCCGCCTTGGCGAGATCGGGCGCCGTGACAAGGCTCGCGCAATCGCCCGTAGCGAAGATCTCGTCGTGTCCCACCGCCTGTAGCGTCTCGCGCACCTTGACGAAGCCCCGCGCATCCCGCTCGAGCCCCGCGCCGTCGAACAGCGGCAGGCTCGCCGCCCCCGCGACCCAGGCGAAAACGTCACAGGGCAGAGTCTCTCCGCTCTCGAGCATGAGCCGGTCCGCATGGGCCTCGGCCACTCTCACCCCGCAGCGGATCGCGATCCCGCGGGGACGCGCATTGCGCTCGATGCGGCGTACTGCCGATTCCGCGTACCCGGCCAGGATGCGCGGGCCTGCTTCGAGAAGCAGGACCGACGCCCCACGCAGTCCCTCGCGCGCAAGGCGCCCGCTGAACGCGAAGGCCAGCTCGACGCCGCCCGCCCCCGCGCCCACGACGACGAGCCGGAAAGCCGGACGGCTCCGGGCGCGCTCGATGACCGTGTCCACCGAGCGCACGAAGTCGGCTATGGGGCGAGTCCGAAGCGCGTGCTCCCTGACGCCGGGACGGTCGAGGCCCGACACGGTCGAGCCCACGTCGAACGATACCGTGTCGTAGGAGATGCTTGCCGCCTCCTCGACGTGCAGTCGCCGCTCGCGCGTATAGAGCCGGGTTGCCTTGGCGCCCACCCATGCCGCGCCCGTCCGCTGGGCCAGACCACGCACGTCGATCTCGATGTCGTCGAGACGGTACTGCCCGGCCACGAAGCCCGGCACCATACCCGAGTACACGGCGGTGGGACGATCCACCACCACGGTGAGCCGGCCGGTCGGCAGGGGCGCGCGCGCCCATTCCCTCAGCACCTCGACATGGCTGTGGCCGCCGCCCACGAGGACGAGGTGATGGCGGGTCCCGGAGGAAGACTCCACAGTAGATCTGGGCCGGTCAGCGCCGAAGGAAGAAGTACTCGAGGAGGGCGATGCCGCCGGCGCCGCTCAGCGGCAGCAGCGCGGCGCGGACGATCGGCTGGCTCGTGATCGGGGCGAAGGCACCCTCCCGGAGCTGCCGGACCTCTTCGAGGATCGTGCGGAGCTGCTTGATCTTCGCCTCATCGGCCGCGACGCCTTCCTCGAGCACCAGCGCCGTGACCAGGCGGTCTATCGAGACGCGCCGGAGCCGCTCGGCCGCGCGACGCAGGATGAACACCGTCGCCGACGCAGTCGCGATGCTGAGAAGCACCACGGTCACGAGGCTCGGCGGCATGTCCCAGTTGTCGAAGATGGAGCTACGGGCGACGATTACGAGGAACAGCACGACGAAGGGGTAGTAGATGAGGCCGCCAATGCGCCCCGTCCATTCCGCGAGGAACCGCACGTCGATCCAGGCGTCGTGCGGTGTCTCCTTGTCGACCGGCTTAACCCCGAAATATTTTCGAGTGGCTGGAGGCCAGCGGTTATCTATGGGAGCCCCCAGGCAGTAGGCGAACTTGTCGCAGAGCCTGATCATGTCGGCGACGCAAAAAAGGAGGACGATCAGCGCCCCCACCGTGGAGAAAACGACGATCCGGTCAACCCACCAGGCGACGTTCCCGCGCGCAGGTGTCACGGGTGGGCCGAGCGCGACCATCAATGCCCCCCCGAGCAAGAAGAACAGGATCGAGAAGACCAGGATGCGCGTCCACCGGGCAACCGCAGCATTCTGATAGGTGTGCTCGGCCCACAGCCCCTCCGTATCGACGACCTCGCGAGGCCGCTGGAAGTACGACCGGCCCGGCTTGCCGGCGAACACGCGGCCCCAGGTCGGCGCCACGCCGCGTGCCGGCAGTTTCCTGAGGACAGAGGGGTGCACGAGCGCCTTGCCGGCAAGCCGCACGGCGGCCCAAGCCTCGCGCGCTAGCTTCACGACGCGCGGGCCGTAATCTGTCGGCGGCACGAACTGCTTGAAGTACCGGGACTGAAGCGCCTTATCGGTCCGCTTTCGCCTGACCTCCGTCATGACGATGCCAATGGTGGCCACGAGAAACGCCACGGCGCGCAGGATCTCGGTCGGCCAGATGCTGACGCCCTCGAAGAAGCGGAACGGCTCTCCCAGGCGGCCTTCGCCGCGAACGCGAATCACGAACATCCAGCTCAGGGCGATCACGGCGAGCAGCGTGACCACGGAAGTCTTGGGATGCTGTCCCGCCCACCGCAAGGACGCCGCGAGGGTTGTGCGCGCGTCCGTCGAGACAAGCAGGATCAGGATCCCCGCGAAGGCGGCGCTCAGCATCCAGGCCCAGAGCGTTCGCTTGTAGGGCGTGTCCAGGAAAACAGGCTCCGGATGGACGGTCGGACAGTTGGCGAGGATCTCGCACCCCTCATCCGGGGCCTTCCGCCGTCCCACCCATCGCGCGCTCACATCCAAGGCTTCCGTACGACCGATCTCGTAGACGCCGGGATCTTTGAGCCACTGCGTGATCGTCCCGTCCTCAACCAGCAGCGGCTGGCCCTCGGGTACCGCGTTGACCACCCCCACGGTCACGGCCAGGAAGGTCGCGGTCTGATAGTTGTTCCGGAACGGAGGAAGGTGCGCCTGTATCTCCTCTCGGAGATCGAGACCGAAGCTCGAGGCGACAATGAGATTGCGCGTCCACTGAAACTCGCGCGGGTGCATGTACCGCGCGTCGAGATCCGTCGTGAAGAAAGCCGCCGTCGGAAACTCCTGGCGCACCGCCTGGAGCACGAGCAGCTTGTCGTAGAGATCGCTGCCGAGCACACCGACAGTGGTGATGCCGGGCTTGCCGTCACGGACGAGCCGATCGTGCTCGCTCCGCATGCGAGCGGCCAGCCGGCGAAGATGGTCGAACTGGCTGTCGCCCTCCGCCCGCTCGAGGCTCTCGCTGGACGCCGGCCCCGGCTTCGCGTCGGGCGACTTGGAGTCGCTTGGCGCCTCCTTCAGCTCAGAGCGCTTGGGAATTTTGCCGTCGATGCCGCGCAGGTAGCCGAGAGCATAGACGCAATTGGGGCCTGTGCCGAGCGGGCACAGGGCCGCGCGCACTTCCTTTACAATGTCGCGCCCGTACGAGGTGTCCAATTCGTGCACGACGGCAATCGTGTGGGTCTGGAGTGGGGCCTTCACACCACGTCGCGCCAGCTCACCGCGCAGCGCCGGCATCAGGCTCTTGTCGGTGCCGACCATCCTGACAAATCGAATGCCGGCGGGGAGCAGGTACGTCACGCTGGCCTGGTCCGGTGGCCAGGAGGCGGTCGCCCAGGGTGAGTAGATGATCATGCCCTTCAGACAGCCGGGCGTCGGCGCGATCTTCTCGTTCAACAACGCCAAAAGATCGTCGGATGACGCGGGACCGATCATGACGACGCGGGCCTTGGCCGGCGATTGTCCCTGACAGAGATCCAGGTCGGAGAGGATTTGCTTGGTCTTGGTGAGCGGCGTGTCACCGAAAGCGGAGGCGTCGAGCCAGAGCACCAGCACCTTCGTCGCGTCGGATTTGAGAACCGGATGACCGGTCTTCTCGAACCTTTCCCACGGAACCATCTTGGGCAGATCCAACCCAGGAACGTTGGGTGGTCGTGACCAGAAGAACCCGATGTGCTCGGCGTCGACGGGGGTGAAGCCAAGCTTGCTCATCGCGGCCACCACCGCGTAGCGCGTGCGGCGTCGACCTTCCACGTCTTCGCCGTGGCGGCCGCCCGGGACCATGACGGGCAGCACAACAGTCTTCTGCAGGATGGGCCTCACGTCACCGGCCAGATCAACCACGTCGTGACGGATGGGCTCCGTCAGATCAGGCTTCGAGCCGAGCGGACGCGGCTGCATCTGCTCGATATGCTGGGTGACGGCGCCGAAGGGATCCTGCCAGAGCCGCGCGTCGACATCCTGGCGCGCCACCATTGGGCGCCAGGCCGAGTCGCTGACCGCCGGGCGCGAGACGATGTACGGAAGCTGGTGGACCACGACGGCGCTCGCGAGCAGTACCGCGACGGTGATCAGTCCCGAAGTCGGAAGTCCTGGCCCACCATCTTGTCCGCCGCCGGCCATCGAGCTCCTCCTCGCTCAGCGAACGAGGCTCACAACACGGCCGCACTCTAGGGGCGGGCGGCGGGAGAGTCAAGGCATAGTTGTCCTTACTGGCTGCTACTGCTTGCTCCGACCCTCGAGCTCTTCCCTGATGATGCGGCGCAGGCTCTGCCGCGCAGCGCTCATGGCCCGCCGACCGCCGAACCAGACGCCGGCGACCATGCCGAAGAATCCCACGCCCATCACGCCCCATTGCACTTCCTCGCGGTGGAGGTAGCCCTGCTCCTTGTGCTTGATGTCGCAGTCCTCGCGCACGCGCTCGACGTCAGGGAAGCCCGGGTGAATCCGGTTCGCGGCGCTCATGTTGCTGTAGGCGCGGTAGTGGAGGTCGCGGATGTAGAGATCCACTCCGTGGTTCCAGAGCCGCGTGAACCTGCTGTCGCCCTTCGGCGTGACGCCCGCCTTCTTCGCGGCTTCCTGGATGGTCTCGATCGGGATGAGGAAATTGAAGCCCTGGACGACCTGCTCGCCCTGGAGCGAGGTAAACGTCGCCGCGCCGATCACCAGGCCGCGATCGTCGAAGACCGGGCCGCCGCTGTTGCCCTGGATGATGGCGGCGTCGGTCTGGATGACGCGCTGGCCACCGATGTCCTGCTTGAAGCCCGAGACGCGGCCGGTCGTGATCGAGGGCTCGTACTGCGTGGAGCGGCTCAGCAGCTCGTGCGAGACGACGACACCGGGAAAGCCGATCACGAACAGCGCCTGGCCCAGGTGTAGATCCGTGCTGTGGCTGGCCAAGCGGACCACGGGCAGCTCCTTGTCCTCGATCTTCAAAATGGCGACGTCGCGGCCATGCTCCTTTCTTTCGTTGCCGGAGGCATCGGTGGTCGTGCCGACGATCGCATAGGCGGGCGGGCTGTAGAACCTGACCTCGGCGGGGTAGGCTTTGCCATTGGAGAGATGCACCTCGAGCGACCGCTCGACGTTGAGGCCGCGGCGGTTCTCGGAAGTCGCGGCGAGCGCCCGGATGCCTTGCGCACGCGCAGGGCCGGGCAGGCCTTCCAGCTCGGGAGCGCACGCGGACGCCACCGCATTCTCGAGCAGCTCGACCGCGAACGCGCTGTCGGCGCCCTCCTGGTACGGCTGGACGACGTGGCCGTTCGTGACGATCCAGCCATCCGGGTGAATGATGGCGCCGCTTCCCAGCTCGCCGATCGCTCCCGGGCGGATAGCCACGGTCGCCCCGCTGCCGCAACGCACGGTCGCCGTCGCCCCGATCCGCACCGCGATCATCACCACCGCCGGCTTGGCACGGAAGACGGCCGACTGGAGCTCTGACTCCGTCGCGGCCTCCGCCGCCGCGGGGAATCTGGCCGCCAGGAGGCCAGCCGCCATCCCGATTAGCAGCGCACAGGTCCTCCACCTCATCGGTCGTCTCCTGGTCTCCCAGGCGCGGATGCATAGCCTGGGCTTCCAGCTTCACAGGATCCGCGGCGCGCGTCGTCACGAATGTGTGAATTCAAGACCTGACCGCCGGCTGAGACCGACGGATGCGGGCCTGGATGTCGCGCACCAGGTTCCGCTCGAAATCGATCTGGACCTCGTGGTCCTCGACCTCCCAGTGGCTGACCGTGGCGAACCAGCCGAAGGAGCGGCGGCGGTGGGGCACCACCCGCTGTCCCCGGTAGACGAGCGTCCGCGTCTCGCTGGACGGCAACCGCTCGTGCTCCTCGGCCTGCGGGCCGAAGAGCCGCAGGACCTCCTCGTAGGTCGTCACGCCGGGACGGACCCGCGCGAGCGCATCGCGGGGCGGAATCGTGCCGCTCTGCCGGCCGGCCTCGGCCGGTCGCCCCACGTGAATGCGCGCTCGGAACGTCCGGGCGAGCCGCCGCCCCAGCGCGAGGAACAGCGGACCGGTAAGATTCCCGAGCCCGAGCAGAAGCGCCGAGATCAGGATGGGGCGCCATGGCAACCGGCCCGAGAAGTAGGCGAACCGGATTTTTAGCTGCTGTGGCGCCAGGCCTTCCGAGGCGACGAGAGGGAGCCGGAACGTCTCCGTGTCGGCCCGTGTCTCACTCAAGCGCCGGGTGGCGGTGGCGGGGATGAGCTCCTCGACCTTCAGGTGGGCGGCGTTGGAGAAATTGACCTGCAGCATGGAGAAATCTCGGGCCAGCGGAACGACCCGATCCCGCGCGCCGAAATACAGGGGGTAGAGAGAAGCGTAGCCGACGTCGCCGAAGCCGAGGGTGAGGACGTAGCGCCGGCCCCAGAACGTCTCCTCGATCCAGCTGACGTGCGTCGCCACGATCACTTCCCGGAGCGGGATCTCGAGCCTGACGAGCCAGTCCAGGCTCGCCATCTCCGGCTTCCAGGGAATCCGGATAAAGGCGGCGCCCCGAGCCCCGGCCGGCCCGCCCTCCCGGTCGAAGGTCACGAACGGCGCCTCGCCCAGCGTCACGAAGCCCGTACTCGTGCCCGTGCCCATGTCGGTTCGACTGCGCGCCAGAAGGCGCAGCCGGCCGCTCTCCTTGACGCGGAAACCCTGCCCGCCGAGGCGGTGGACGAGATCCGGATCGGTGCCGGCCATGCCCGGTGTGCCGGCCACCTCGCCCGGCCACATGAGATAGAGGTCCTGGGCCACATCCACCGCCTCGCGGTGCGGAGGCAAGACGAGGCTCCACGATACCACCACGTTCAATGGAGCGTGCGGCGCTTGGGGGCCCTTCGGCGCTTGGGGGCCCTTCGGCGCTTCGACGTCCTCCGGCTTCACCGACGCCGACACGAACAGCGGCCCGATGCGGAAGTCCGGATCGGGGCGCGACGCGATGAACACCTGGCCGCGGGCCACGCCCGGCAGGACGCAGAGCAGCAGCGCCAGCAGCGGCACGATCACGGTCACGCGCGACCCGGGGCTCAACGAAACAGCTTCCTGAGGTCCTGCGTCGCCTTGTCGAGGGGCGAGGCCCTGTCTCCCGACGAGGCCTTGTCCGCCGGGCGGGCGGCGAGGTGGACGCGGATCTCTTGATTCTGTCCCGGAACCACCTGGATCTGGCGCACCTCCGTCGTGAAGCCGGGATGGCTCACGCGGAGGCGATAGGCGCCTTCGGTCAGCTTCTGTCGCGCCTGTCCGTCCTTGGTGACGAGCGTGGTGATGAGCGCGTCCTTCGGCGTGAGGAGCTCGACCGTCGCGGCGGCGAGCGGCTTGTCGCTCCGTGCCTCCTGGACGATCAAGAGAATCTCGCCGCTGTGGGGCGCCCGCGTGGCGAAGAGGATGCCCCAGACCGTGGCGCCGATCGAGAGGAAGCCGGCCGTGATGCCCACGATCGCCTGAAAGCGCGTGAGCGTGACGAGGGCGCGGAGGCGCTCGAGAAGGCTCATGCTCGCTCCGGAGCCTGCGCGTAGCCGAAGAGGCGCTTGGCCTTGATGGTCTGGGCGACGACAGGAGGAACCATGGTCTCCCACGCGGCATCGCCTGACTGTATGCGGGCGAGGACGTCCTTCGTGAAGATGGACAGGAGGCGCTCGTCGTAGCGGCGGATCGGCACGAGGTGCCCCGTCTCCAGGAGGAAGTCGCGCAGGTGCCGCCACGCGGCCTGCACCGGCAGCGTCTCGACCGTGACCACGCGACCGCTGGCGGCGTCGCGGAGCGGGTAGGCGTATACCTTCACCGAGCGCTTGAAAAGTCGTCCGGCGGACTCCAGCATGCCTCCGGCGAGGTCCCCGTAGTACCGCTCGTCGGCGATGTCCGTGAGGCTCGGCAGCCCGAGCGCGATCCCGATCATCCCGTCCGTGTAGGCGGCGAGGTAGTCGGAGAGCTGATAGTACCGATCGAAGCGGGAGATGAGCACGTCGTGGCCGAGCGCGCCGAGGATATCCGCCCGGGCCAGGAAGTCGGCGTGATCCACCTCCGAGCCGGAGGCGAGGTCGCGCAGCGTCATCTCCATCAAGACAACGGGCTCCTGCCCCTTGACGGCCGGCTCCTCCATGAACTGCTCGCGGGCTCCGGCGAGGAGGTCGAGCGTGAGCTTCGTCACGGGCCTGAAGGTGCCCCGCTCGACGAGGATGGGCTTCTTGTAGAACACGTCGGAGGGCTGGACCACGTCCCCCGCCGCGGTGAACATCGCCGCGTCGGTCAGCCCCTGCTCGACCAGCTGCAGGCTCATGAGCCGGTTGTCCACGCCGTCGAAGGCGGGGCCGGAGAACCTGATCATGTCCACGTCGACGCGCTCGCGGGAGAGCTCATCCATGAGCGAGCCGATGAGACCGTCCGGCTCCCCATGGCGGTAGTACGCGCCGTGGATCAGGTTGACGCCCAGCACGCCGAGCGCCTCCTGCTGACGCGTCGCCGTCGTGTCCTTGAGGTTGACGTGGACGATGACGTCGGACGGCACCTCGCGTGGCCGGGTCTGGAGGCGCACGCCCAGCCAGCCGCGCCCGTCCCCCTGGTGCGTGTAGCTCCGCGTGGCGACGGTATCCGCGAAGGCGAAGAAGGCGGTGCCGTCGCCTTTGGCGGACCCGAGCCGCTCGAGCAGCTGGGAGAACTCGTGCTCGAGCATGGCCTGCAGGCGCTGGCGGCTGACGTAGCGCTGGGCGGAGCCGTACATCGCATCGCTCACCGCCATGTCATAGGCGGAGACGCTCTTGGCGATGGTGCCCGCCGCGCCGCCCACGAGAAAGAACCAGCGCGCGACTTCCTGGCCGGCGCCGATCTCGGCGATGGTGCCGTACTTGCTCTTGTCGAGGTTGAGCGCGAAAGCCTTCTGGCGCGTGCCGGTCGGGAGCGTCTCCATCGCGCCGATTGTCCGCGACCGCCCCCGCGAACGCAATCCCGAGAGCAGTCGGCGTCAGTTATCCGGCGGGCCGGAAGCGCTGGCGAGCTGGCGGGAGACGAGATGCGCGTACAAGCCGCCCTTGTCGAGGAGCTCGCGATGAGTGCCGGTCTCGGCCACGCGCCCGTCCTCGAGGACGATGATCCGATGAGCGTTGCGCACCGTGGAGAGCCTGTGCGCGATCACCAGCGTCGTCCGGCTGCGCGCGAGGAGATCCAGCGCTCCGCGGACCGCCTGCTCGCTGACGGCGTCCAGGTGCGACGTCGCCTCGTCGAGGATCAGGATGGGCGCATCCTTGAGAAAGGCGCGCGCGATGGCCACGCGCTGGCGCTGGCCGCCCGAGAGCTGCGCCCCGCGCTCGCCCACGACGGTCTCGAGCCCGTCGGGCAGGCCCTCCACGAACTCGGTGAGGGCGGCCTGCTCCACGGCGGCCATGACCTCCGTCTCGGTCGCGTCAGGTCTCGCGAGCAGCACATTGTTCCGCAGCGTGTCGTTGAAGAGGTACGTGTCCTGCGCCACCAGGGCGATGCGGCGGCGCAGCTCGTCGAGCCCGTACTCGCGCAGATCGTGACCGTCCAGCCGCACCGTCCCCGAATCGGGGTCCCAGAACCTGAGAAAGAGGCTGGCCACGGTGGTCTTGCCGGCGCCCGAGGGTCCCACGAGGGCCACCGTGCTCCCGCGCGGGACGGCGAACGTGACCTCGGTCAGCGCGCGCCGCCGGCGGCCGGGATAGGTGAAGCTCACGAGCGACATCTCGAGCGCCGGCCCCGAGGCAGCACCCGCGCGAACGCCGGGGCCATCGGTCACGGGCACCGGCTCGACGTGCACGGCGTGGACGCGCCTCGCGGAGCCCAGCGTATCGGCGAGCTGGCGGCCCACCTGGGCGATCTCCCAGACGGGCACGAAGGCGGACAGGGCGAGCAGCGTGAGGAGCGGAACGATGGCGCTGTCCAGCCGCCCCGCGGACACCAGCGCCGCGCCCGCGCCCACGACCGCGAGTCCGCCGAGTCCGGTCGCCACTTCCTGGAACGAGGTCTGCAAGGCGAGATCGTGGAGAAACGGCATGCGCACCCGCAAGTATTCGCGCGCCTTGGCGCCGAACTCCTCGCCCCTGGCCCGCACGTGACGGAAGGCGACGATCTCGGCCAGCCCCTGCACGGAGTCGACAGCGTGGGCCGTGAGGTCGCCCGAGACCTCGCGCGCCCGCGAGCCGAGCCTGTCGATGCGGGAGCGGGCGAGCACGGGCGTCAGCGCGGCCCAGGCCAGGAAGGGAAGCAGGGCCAGCGCGATCGGCCAGCCGAAAACCGCGAGGGTGACGAGGACACCGAGGGGCACCAGCACCGCGACGAAGGCGGGCGTGATGGTGTGGGCGAAGAAGTATTCGATCAGCTCGACGTCGTGCGTCGCGACGCCGACGAGGTCTCCGGTGCGCCGCCGCGTGAAGTAGGCGGGCGCCAACGCGTCGAGCTTCCGGAAAATGTCGAGGCGCATGTCGGTCAGCAGGCGATACGCCATGTCGTGGGCGAGCCATGACTCGAGCCAGTGCAGGAGCCCCGCCAGCGGCGCGGCCAGCGCGAGGGCCACCAGCAGCGCGCCGAAGGGCATGCCGTGTTTCACCGCGCGGACGATGAGCGCGCTCAGCACGCCCACGCCGATCAACGCCACCACCCGGCTCACGCCGAGCACGAACGTGAGCGCGAGCCGCGCGCGATAGCCGGCGACCATGCCGAGCAGCACGCGGATCAGCTCGGGCCAGCCCATGCCTTCGGCCCGGACGATCGCGTCCGCCGGCTCGGGCCCGGTGGACACGGATGCCTCCATCTCGACCGGGATCTGCTCGGCCTCGATCCCCGGCGCGGTGGGCAAGGTGGCTTGGCCCGCCTGATCCTGGGCCTGGGCGGCCATCAATCGATGGTACGCGCCGCCGAGGCTCATGAGCTCCGCGTGCGTGCCGGTCTCCACCACGCACCCGGCCTCGAGGGCGAGAATCCGGTCGGCGCCGATCACGCTCGAGAGCCTGTGCGCGAAGATCAAGGTCGTCCGGCCTTCCATGAGCCGGTCGAGCGCTTCCTGGATCACCGCCTCACTCTCGGCATCCACCGCGGAGAGCGCTTCGTCCAGGATGAGGATGGGGGCATCGCGCAAGAGGGCGCGGGCAATCGCGATCCGCTGGCGCTGGCCGCCGGAGAGCCGGACGCCGCGCTCGCCCACCACCGTCTCGTAGCCCTGAGGCAGCCGCGTGATGAACTCCTCCGCATTGGCGGCGCGGGCGGCCGCCGTGAGCTCGGCCGGCGTGGCGCCCGGCTTGCCCATGCGGAGGTTCTCCGCGACCGTGCCGTGGAAGAGATAGGTGTCCTGGCTCACCACCGCGATGAGGCCGCGGAGCTGATCGAGGGTGAGGTCGCGCAGGTCGCAGCCGCCGATCATGACGCGCCCCCGCTCCGGGTCGTAGAAGCGGAGGAGGAGCCGGGCGACGGTGGACTTGCCCGCGCCGCTCGGCCCCACGATGCCGACGCGCTCCCCCGCCTTGACCTCGAAGGAGAGATCGTCGTGAGCGGCGCGGCGGCCCCCGGGGTACGAGAACGTCACGCCCTCGAAGGTCACGGTGGGCGCGAGCGCCGTCGTGTCGAGCAGCGGCCTCTCGCTGTCTCGGACCAGGGGCTCGGCCTCGAGGATCTCGATGATGCCGCCCGCGGCGGAGATGCCCAGCATCCCCTGATGGAGGACGACACGCAGCTCGCGGAGGGGGCGGAACACCTCGATGCCCAGCATCAGGACGACGAGAAGCGCGCCCAGGCTCATCTCTCCCGCCTGCACCCGCCAGGCGCCGAGACCCAGCGCCGCCGCCGCGCCCACCGCCATGCCCGTGTCCGTGATGCCGCGGGCGAATGTATTCGCGCCGAGCACACCCATGGTGCTGTGGAAAAGGGCATGGCCTTTCTCTTCCAGCAGACGCCCCCGCGCGCTGCTCTGACCGAAGGCCTTGAGAGTGGCCAGGCCCTGGACGGAGTCGAGGAACTCCGCGCCGAAGGCGGAATAGGCCTTCTGGCGCGCGAGACTCTTCCGGCTGTCCTTCCGGTGCCAGATGGACGGCGCCATGAGCGTCACCAGCGCGGCCGCGAGCAGCACGAGCGCGACCGGCAGATCCACGAAGGCGACGAAGGCGAAGATGAGCGGCGGGGTGAGGGCGGCCACGGCGAGCTGCGGCAGGTACTGGCCGAAATAGACCTCGAGCTGCTGCACGCCCTCCACCATTGAGAGGATCACGTCGCCGGTGCGGGAGCGGGTGAAATGCGCGGGGCCCAGGGCGGTGACGCGCGCGTAGATGGCCTGGCGGAGCGCGGTCTGCACGCGCGCGGCGGTCCGGTGCGCCGCCATGGCGCGCCAGTAGTCGAGGGCGCCGCGGAGCACGATCGCGGCGGCGGCCAGCGTCATGAGGGGCAGCAGCGAGCGCAGCGGCGCGCCCGTGATGACCCGGCCGAGGAGCCAGCCGAAGAGAGCCAGGCGCGCGATCCCCGCCCCGACGGCAAGGAGGCCGAGCAGCACGGTGCCCGCGATGCGCGCGCGCACGCCGCGCGTGAATGCCCAGAGCCGGCGGTCGAGGTACATGGGTGTGCCTCACCAAGATACACCGGGAGGAAGCCGCCGCGGCGGGCGGCGCGACGGACCCGGGCTCAGCCGAGGCCGAGCGCCTTGCGGAGCTTGAGACGCATGTCGCCGTCGTGCCAGAACTGCGAGTAGACCCGGTCGAGCCGCTGGTCGACCGCCATCGCGACCCCGAACGTGATGACGAGCCAGGCTATCAGCCAGGGGTGGTCCCACAAGGCTTTGAGCGCGAGGCCCAGCCACTTCGAGCTGATGATGGTGTCCGCGACCTTCGACCCCACCTCCCGCCACGTGCTGGTGCCGTTCAGCGCGCTCACGACGAACCCCTTGAGCATGAAGAACACCGTGATGAGGACACCGTAGACGAAGAGCCAGTACGCCCAGCGTCCCACGCGTTGCATCGCCGCTTCGCGCTCGATGAGCGGCCCCTGCATCCCATGGTGGCCCCGGACGAGCGCGCGAATCGCGTCGGTCACCGCAGGCGGCTGGGTCGTGGAGGTCACTTCAGGGTCCGGCGGGACGGAACCGGGAGCATATCCCTCCGTGTTGCGCGCGATCCGCTCGAATACGCTCCGGTGCACCCGCGGTGTCACATCATTGGTGGCGCAGAGCTTCTGGACGTCGCGCGGGAGCCACCGATAGAAGACGCCGAGCCCGGCGCGCGAGTCGTACATCTTGTCGTCCACGTCCGCATGAAAGCGGTACATCAGCCGCTCGGCGGGGACGAAGCGCAGGTTGTGGGGCGCCGCCTCCGCCTTCGACATGATCCAGTCGAGCGGGACCAGCGACATTCCCTGGCGCGGGTAGCCGCCGCCGACGTTGGAGTGGACGCCCGCGAACCACACCTGCTCGACTCTTTCGGGGTTCGTGGTCTTCGCTTCGTCCCACAGCACCGGGGCGAAGCTCTCGCGCTCCTCGTCGAGGGCGAGGGCGTGGCACGCGTGCGCCACCGACATGTTCAAGGTGCGGTCGGGAAACTTGAACGCGTAGATCACCCGGTTCACGAATTCCGCGGCGGCGATGGGCAGGCCGACCGCGTCGACGGTGTCCCACACGCCCATGAACTCGATGAGCTTGCCCTGGGCTCCGGGCTGGAATTCCGGAATCGTAACCGAAAAACGCAAGCGCAGCTCCGCGAGGCGGGCCGCGTCGAGCTTCTTCGTCCGGTGGAAGATCGCGGTGAGCCAGCTGTTGTACTGCTGGCGATATTCCCGGTAGGCCTCTTCGATGCCGGCCTTGAAGGCAGCGTTCGTCCGGTACTTCGAGAGATCGAGGATCCCGCACGCGTGAATGAGGCCGGCGAGGGTTCTGACGGTGAAGGCGCCGCGGCTGAATCCGAACAGGAAGATCTTGTCGCCCGGCGCGTAGACGCGCGCGAGCTCGCCGTACAGCTGCTTCACGTTGCGGCTCAAACCCAGGCCGGTGGCGCCGGTCAGCACGCGGTACCACTTCAACGTTTCCGTCCCCACACCGTCGTGATACAGGGCGACCTGCGGTGTCACCCCCGGCGTCCATCGGTGGCTGGCCTGATCCACCACCTCGTAGAGCTTGAACACGTTCGTCCCGCGGCCCTTGACCGTGGTGTTGCCGGTGCCGTCGGCGCAGATGACGATGTTCTTCATGGGGCTGGCGACAAGTCTGGGACGCCCGTCGCTTCGCTGTCAATACGTTTCGTGCCCGCGGCCGTCGCGCCCCTCTGGAACTTGACAGCGGGCGGCCACCTGACCGATGATCAGCGTCATGACAACGCTTGAGCGGGCCGAGGCTGCCGAGCATGCGATGAGTGAGGAGCTGGATCGCGTCATCGTCAAGTCCGTCCTCTACACCTCGGGCGAGTTGGATCCCACCAAGCCGGTCACGCGGCCCCCTGAAGAGGGCAAGTTCCGCCTGATGGCGGCCGACCCGCGCCTGCCGCGCATGCCCGAGAAGCCGACCATCCTCGACTTCTTCAAGTACCGTTTCGCGCCCGCCAACCACATGCTCCAGAGCGCGCGGCTTGCGCAGAAGAACGGCGCGCCCGAGAAGGTGGTCCTGGCCTGCCTGCTGCACGACATCGCCATCGCGGGATTCATCCGGAGCGACCACGGCTACTGGGCTGCCCAGCTCCTTGAGCCCTACGTGGACCCGGAGGTGTGCTGGGCCATCCGGTATCACCAGGCGCTGCGCTTCTTCGCGGATGAATCAGTCGGGTACCGCTATCCGGACATGTACGTCAAGCTGTTCGGGCCGGACTACAAGCCCGAGCCCTATATCGAACGGGCCTACCGCGAGGCGCGCGAGCACAAGTGGTACATGTCGTCGCGCCTCATCTGCGTCAACGACCTCTACTCGTTCGATCCGACCGTGCAGGTGCGCCTCGAGGAGTTCACGGACATCGTGGGCCGGAACTTCCGGCAGCCGAAGGAAGGACTAGGTTTCGACGGCAGCCCGACCGCGCACATGTGGCGCACCATCATAGCGCCAACCAAGTACCTGTAGGACGCCTTCTCGCTACGCCGACCGCGCGGGCTGCGCGCGCCGGATCTCCTCGACCACCGACGCATACGTCGAGCGGAGCACGCCCGCATCCGACCCGTAGTTGATGATGGTGGCGCCGACCGCGATCATCTGGCGGGCGCCCTCCACGCTGTCGGTGATCATCGCCACTGCCTTGCCGTGCTTGACCGCGGCCGCCACCAGGCGCCGGCGGTACTCGTCCAGCGCCTCGCGCTGCGAGGAGGTGCCCAGCACCCCCAGATCCTGGGCAAGGTCGGTCGGCCCCAGCGTCAGCGCGTCGATGCCCGGGACCGACGCGATCTCGTCGAGGCGCTCGAACGCCCGCTTGCTCTCCAGCATGACGGTGACGTGCACGCGGGCGTTCGCAGCGGCCATGTGCTCGGTGGGGGGCAGCGTCCGGTACTCCGTGTGCGGGCCGAAGCCGTACATCCCGCGCTCGCCCAGCGGAGCGTAGCGGCAGCACGCGGCGACCGCGGCCGCCTGCTCCGGGGTGTCGACCTGCGGGATGTGAAGATTCCACACGCCGGCGTCGAGCAGGCGCGTGATCCACTCGCGATTGCCCTCGGGTGGCCGGACCACCATGGGAAAGTCGAGCGCGCGCGCCAGCGTCGCCATGTCGGCAACCGTCTCCATGGAGAAAGACGAGTGCTCCATGTCGACCCGGACGAAATCCAGGCCGGCCGCCCGTAGCAGCGTCAGCACCGCGGGTGTCCGGATCATCGTCACCCACGTCCCGATCTGAACCTCGCCACGCTCCGCGCGAGCCCGATAGGCGTTTTCGTTCATAGCATGAAGGGCACGCGGGCACTCGCGGCCACTGCTCGGAGCTGTTCCATCAGGTCTGCCGGGATCGGCACGCCCTGCTCGAGCCGCTCGCTCCGGGTGGCCATCTCCGGGTCGCCGGCGACGAGGACGGGCTGGGCGGGATCGGCCCGCTTCGCCCCGTGGAGCACGTCGATCACCTGATCGAGGTCCTCCTGAAACTCGCCCTCGGGACGGAAGGCGCGCGGGTCGATCGCCATGAAGAAGTGGCCGATGTTGTGCGGGTCCGACGGCCCCTGCGTGCGGTTGCGAATAGGGGAGAACGAGGCGCCGGCCAGCGCGCCGCCCAGGATGTGCACCATCACCGCGAGACCATAGCCCTTGTGGCCGCCCACCGCGCGCGCCCCGCCGAGTGGCGTGATGCCGCCCTCCGGCCGCTCGAAGACGTAGCGGAACGCGTCCTCGGGCTCGGTCACCGGTTGCCCGCCGCCATCCACCACCCAGCCCGACGGCAGGGCCCGGTGGTTCAGCTTGTACACCTTGACCTTGCCGGCCGCGACGGTGGTGGTCGCCATGTCGAGCTCGAAGGGGGCGTTGCGACTCGCCGGCGCCGCGAATGCCAGCGGGTTCGTACCCATGACCGGCTCGGCGGCGAACGTCGGCACCAGCGTCACCCCCCGCGTGGACGCGGTGACCATGCCGATCAGGCCGCGATCCGCCGCGAGCCTCGAGTAACACCCGGCGGCGCCGAAGTGGTGCGAGTTGACCACCG
>WNFT01001604.1_pt1 | contig 19084 bp, 16 predicted proteins | sample 5400191 | NCBI WGS metagenome assembly WNFT01 (sample SAMN13153359, study PRJNA577476) | soil metagenome | isolation source: 80 cm saprolite under Madrone tree | place: USA:California | collected 2016-06-14 | reverse complement strand
CGTTCTACGCGACCGCGGCCGACGCGGAGGAGGCGGGTTTTCGCGCCTGCCGGCGCTGTAAGCCGGACCAGCCGGGCCTGTCCGCCTCGCACGCGAACAAGGTCGCCGAGCTGTGCCGTTTCATCGAGGCGTCCGAGCATCCGCCGACGCTCGGCGAGCTGGCGCGGCGGGCTGGCATGAGCAGCTTTCACCTGCACCGCGTATTCAAGGCGGTCACCGGCGTCACACCCAGGGCCTACGCCGGCGCCCACCGGGCCCGGCGCCTGCAGCAGGAGTTGAAGCGCGCCGGCACGGTCACCGACGCCATCTACGGGGCGGGCTACAACTCGGCCGGCCGGTTTTACGAAGAAGCCGACCAGTTGCTCGGCATGACTCCCACCCGATACCGTTCGGGCGGGGCCGGCACCGAGATCCAATTTGCAATCGGCCAATGCTCGCTCGGCTCTATCCTGGTCGCTCGCAGTGCCCGGGGACTGTGCTCGATCATGATGGGGGACGATCCGGCGGCCCTCGCGCACGAGCTGCACGACCGCTTTCCGAAGGCTCAGCTGATCGGTGGCGACGCGAAATTCGAGCGATGGGTTGCGCAGGTGGTCGGTCTGGTCGAGCAGCCCAGGCTCGGGCTGCAGCTGCCGCTCGATGTGCAGGGGACGGCGTTTCAGCGGCGGGTTTGGCAGGCGCTGCGCAAGATCCCGGTCGGACGGACGGTCAGCTATTCGGACATTGCACGGCGCATCGGTGCGCCCAAGTCGGTGCGCGCAGTGGCGCAGGCGATCGCCGCCAACAAGCTGGCCGTTGCGATTCCCTGTCACCGGGTCGTGCGCAGCGACGGCAGCCTGTCGGGCTATCGCTGGGGCGTCGAGCGCAAGCGGGCCCTGCTCGACCGCGAGGTACCCGCGTGAATGCGCCGGAGCGGCCGATCCCGCACGCCGCGCTAGTGCCAGCGCTGCCGGAGCGGGTCGGCGTGATCGACTGGAGGCAGGTGGAGTCCGATCTGGATGCCGAAGGCAGCGCGCGCATCGGGCAGCTGATCACGCCGTCAGAATGCGCGGCGCTGGCTCGCCTGTACGGCGAGGATCCGGACTCGAGCGGAATCTTTCGAAGCCGGGTCGTGATGGCGAAACACGGCTTCGGCCGCGGCGAGTACCGCTATTTCGGCTACCCGCTGCCACCACTGATCGCCGGGCTGCGCGAGGCGCTGTACCCGCGCCTGGCGCCGATCGCCAACCGCTGGAACGAGGCGATCGGCAAGCGCGCCATCTATCCGCCGCAGCACGCGGAGTTCATCGAGCGCTGCCGCGCGGCCGGGCAGTTGCGCCCGACCCCGCTGCTGCTGCACTACCGTGCCGGCGACTACAACTGCCTGCACCAGGATCTGTACGGCGAGCAGGTCTTTCCATTGCAGGTCGTGCTGCTGCTGTCGGCGCCGGGGCGCGATTTCGAAGGCGGCGAGTTCGTGATGACCGAGCAGCGCCCGCGGATGCAGTCGCGGCCGATCGTGCTGCCGCTGGCGCAGGGCGATGCGGCCGTGGTCGCCGTGCACCAGCGTCCGGTGCAGGGAGCGCGGGGCCCGTACCGCGTGAACCTGCGGCACGGCGTGAGCCGGGTGCGCTGCGGCGAGCGCTACGCCGCGGGGATCATCTTCCATGATGCGACCTGAGCGGATCCGAGGTCGGGCCGAACTCGCGCTGCCGGATCTGTTCACGTCCGCCGGGGCGGCCGACCCGTACGCGGGGGAGCCGATATCGCTCGGCGCTGGGGCGGTCGTGATCCGCGGCCTGGCCGAGCCGCACGCGGCCCGGCTGCTGGCCGACCTGGATCGCGTGCTCGATGCGGCTCCGCCCAGGCACCTGGTCACGCCCGGCGGCTTCCGGATGTCGGTCGCGATGAGCAACTGCGGCACCGCGGGCTGGGTCAGCGACGCCAGCGGGTATCGCTACGACGCCGTCGACCCGGACAGCGGTCGCCGCTGGCCGGCGATGCCCGTGTCGTTCCGCGAGCTCGCGCAGCGCGCGGCCGATGAGGCGGGTTATCGCGCTTTCGCGCCCGACGCCTGCCTGATCGGCCGCTACGAGCCGGGCGCTCGGCTTACGCTGCACCAGGATCGCGACGAACAGGATCTAGACCAGCCGATCGTGTCCGTGTCGCTGGGATTGCCGGCGGTGTTTCTGTTCGGGGGCTTGAAGCGCGCGACCAGGGCGGTGCGTGTCCCGGTGACCCACGGCGACGTCGTTGTCTGGGGCGGACCTGCGCGGCTGAGCTACCACGGTGTGCTGACGCTGGCCGATGGGCTGCATCCGCTGACCGGCAGATGCCGTTTCAATCTCTCGTTTCGGCGGGCCGGGTGAAGCCGATTCGACCGCCGTCGGGGTGGCTGGCCTGCGTTCTGGGCGGGGTCAGCCTGGCCTGGTGCGGCTTATCCGGCGCGGCGTTCGCCCAGGACTCGCGCCCACGCCCGTACGAGGTCGTCACCGAGACCGACATGCCGCACCTGGAGGAGAACCTGAGGTATGCCACACGACGGGAGCGACGCTGCATCGACCGGCACGACCTGTCCGCCGCGTTCTGGATGCTGGGGCATGCCTCGCTGCAGGACTGCAGGCTGGTGAAGACGGGTCAGGACGCCGGTTCGGCAAGCTACCGGCTGCAGTGCAATGGCGGGCATGGCACGACGGGCGACGCTCATTGGCAGTTCGATGCCGATCGGATGACCGGCACGCTGCGCGTGCGCCTGGGCGGCAAGAACATGACGTTCCACCAGCGGATCACCGCCACGCCGGCGAAGATCGCAACCGGCTGCTGATCGTTCTGCCGCTCCCGCGCCGGCGGAACAGCCGCGCACATAGCTCCCCTCGCCGGCGCCAGCGGTCCGAAGGCTCCCCTCTCGCGCGGCAGCGGGGGACGGGGGTGAGGGCGCTTTTGGCCACTTCTCTCAGGATCGACTGGCCGCGGCTCTGGCAGATTTCCCTTCGCATGGCGCTAACGCCCGATCGTCAACGTCGAGGAAACAGAATGATCGCGTCGCGATTCACACGGCCGAGCTTCGAGATGATTCTTCCGGACGTCGCGGCGTTCGCGCTCGGTCTTGCCACTGCCCGGATGCTCGGATGGAACACGACCGACCTGGTCTGGAGCTTGTGGCTCAGCAGTCTCGTGCTCGGATATGTTTCGATCCTGTCGGTGATCGGCAAGGGCTTCTTCATAGGCTCTGCGGTCGTCTTCAGCGAGCAATTTCCGGCGCAATATCGCGCGAAGGCCATCCTGATTGGATCTTCCTTGGCCCTTTTCGTGCTGGCGTTCTTCTCAGTGCATTTCTGCGGGTTCCATGCGGTGCACGCCGGTTTCCTTTCCTCGTTCTTTCCGCCGGACGGAGTGCCCAAACAGGCTTTTGGCAGCGTGTCTTTCAATCCAGTCCGGCTGTTCGGAAATGCGTTCGCGTACCTGATGCCGAAGTACGGCTTCTTCCTGATTCCGGTGGTCGTCGCCGAGCGGCGAGTGCTGTTCGGTTCGCTCAGCGCGCTGATGCAGGCCAGGCGGCAGCCCGCGTCGGATCAATACATCGGGCAGCTGTTGAGCGCTGCAGGGGCGTCGGCCCACGGCCTGTTCAGTCGCCCGTACCTGAACGTCGTGCGCATGCATCTGCTGATTTTCTTCTTCGCGATCTGCCATGCGCTCAAGATCGACTCTTTCCCCGTCTTTGTCGTGGTGTACGCGGTGTATTTCTTTCCGTGGTCAATCTTCGGAAAGACCGCTGACGCTCAGCAGGGCGCGCAGAGCGCGGCGGCTAACTACTTTCCGGCGCAAAAATCGGGAGCCATTTCCCGCTGATCGGTGACGGTCCGAGCGGGCCGTTTGCTGCAAGAACGTACGGTTACTCGAGTTGATCGATCGATCGTGGCGCCGCGCGTGGCGCGTTGCGCGAGGGTGAGGACATATTGACTTTCCGCAGAGGCTCATGTACCTTACATATTGTGATTGGTAAGGAAAAAGCGCTCACTGAGCTGCAGCGTGCCGCCGAATCGATGGTGCAGGGCTCGCTGTCGGAAGCAACCCGCCGGTGCGGCGATCCGTCCTGTGCCTGCGCCACCGATCCGGCCCGTCGCCACGGGCCGCACCTGTATCTGCAGTTCAACGCCGAGGGCAAAGGGCATTCGGTGTACGTGCCGCCGGAACAGGGTGAGTCCCTCAAGCAGGCCCATCGCGCCTGGGTGCGCTTCCAGGAGATTGCGGGCCAGATCGCGGCCGACAACCGCGAGCGGTTCTTGGGCACGCTGCGGCGCGCCAAGCAGATCGCCAAGACCGAACGGGCCAAGGCCCGCGCCAAGGCCTGACGTGATCGAACTGTGCCGCCGGCAGCTGCACTTCACCGACGGGTGGATGGCCGAGCAAGTCGACGGATTGTGGGAAGACTGGATGCGGCCGGTCGATCAGGTGCTGGCCGATCCGCACCTGCTGCAAACCGTCTACGAGGCGTTGGCGCGCCGCCGGACCCATAGCCGTACGCGCGGGCGCAAGGGCACGCCGGCGGAAGTCGTGCTGCGATTGCTGCTGCTCAAGCATGTGCGCAACTGGAGCTATGCCGTGCTGGAGCGCGAGGTGCGAGCCAACCTGGTGTATCGCCAGTTCACTCGGGTGGGTGCAGCCAAGGTGCCGGATGCCAAGACGGTGGGCAAGCTCGGTATAGCCCTGGGGCCGCACATCATCGAACAGATCCACCGGCGCGTGGTGGCCATTGCCCAGGAACATAAGATCGTCCAGGGTCGCCGCATGCGCGTCGATACCACGGTGGTGGAAACCGACATCCACTACCCGACCGACTCCTCGCTGCTGGGCGACGGCGTGCGGGTGCTGACGCGGGCGATGAAGAAGATCCAGCAGTTGGCCGACGCAGCCGGTGCCAAACTGCGCGATCGCACCAGGAGCGCCGGCCGCTGCGTGCTGCAGATCGGTCGGATCTGTCGCCGCCGCGGCGAGCAAAGCAAGGATCGGCTGCAACAGTGCTATCGCCGGCTGTTGTCCATCACGGGGCGGGCGGTCGGACAAGCCAAGCGCTTCGTAGGCGAGGTGGTCAGCGGCCTCAAGAGCAGCGCGGACTTCATCACGCAAGCCGCCATCGAGGAGCACTGCGTTTATCTGGACACCATGATCCCGCGTGTTCAGCAGGTGATGTGGCAAGCACGCGAACGCATCTTCCACGGCAACACGCATGTGCCCGGCAAGCTCGTGAGCCTGTTCGAACCACACACCGAAATCATCCGCAAGGGCAAAACCGCTAAGCCCACCGAGTTCGGCAAGATGGTCAAGATCCAGGAGGCCGAGCAGCAGATCGTCACGCATTACGAGGTTTACGACCAGCGCCCATGGGACTCGGACCTGCTCATACCCGCGCTGGCGGCTCATGAGCAGCAGTTCGGGCGGCCACCCCGGCTGGTCGCTGCCGATGCGGGTTTCTTCTCGATACGCAACGAAGCCACCGCGCGCGAGCACGGCGTCAAGCGTATCGCCATCCCGTACCTCGGAAACCGGAGTGCCGAGCGCAAGGCGCTCCAGAAGAAGCGCTGGTTTCGCCGTGCTCAAAAGTGGCGAACCGGATGTGAAGGTCGGATCAGCCTCCTTAAGAGGCGCCATGGGCTGAACCGATGTCGCTACAAGGGCCCCGACGGCATCAAGCGCTGGGTCGGCCTGGGCGTCGTCGCCGACAACCTGATCAACATCGGCCGCGCCATGGCCGCTCGGCCCGCGCGCTGACCGCCTCCTTCGACCATAATTCCCCTTGGCAAGCCGCCGCCCCAACCGCAGCGGCTATTGTGCTCAGCTCACCTGCACACGCCCCTCGGGAAACGTCATTTTTGCGCCGGAAAGTAACTAGCACCACTCCGTGGCGGTCGAGGGCGGAGTCGCCTCGCATCGATTTTGCAGGGACGCCGGCAGTGCTGCACCAACGGCACCTTCACGCGCGACGCCGGTCGCCCGCCTTGCGGCCGGACGCCGATCGCTGAACGGCCGAGCGGCCGGGGGAGTCAGGGTTGTGGCGCCGGTCGGAGCTTCGTCTCTTGATCAGACGCCGATTCAGCGCAGCGCGGGTCATGCCGATGAGGTCCGCGGCAATGCCTTGATTGTGGTTGGCGCGCCGCATCGCCTCGTCTTCCAGCGCCCGCTCGGCCTCTTTGTGGGTGGGAAGCTGCTGCAGCTGCTCAAGAGTGCGAGCAATCGAGGCATTGACCGACGATTCGGCGGCCGGCTGGGTGGCAGATGGGTTTTGGGCGATTTTGTCCTTGAAACTGCGCAAAGCGAGGATGCCGCCCCTGTGCCGGGTCACCGCGTCCCGGCACATTGATTCGAGCTCGCGCACATTGCCGGGGAAGCTGTATGTGCTCAGCAACGTGAAAAGCTCACGCGGGATCCTGGGTGCCGTCTTGCCGGATTCGACGGCGGCCTTCTCCACGAGCCACGTAACGAGCAACGGAAGATCCGCTTGTCTTGCACGCAGCGGGGGCAGGTGAACGCGGTACGCGTCCAGCTTGTGGTAAAGGTCCCTGCGGAATCTTCCGGCCCGAACATCACGATCGAGATCGCGGCTGGTCGCAACTAAAAAGCGGGCCCGGCTTCTGAGTGGCCGATCGCTCCCAGACGGCAGGAAGGTTCCATCTTGCAGCAGTCGCAGCAGCCTGACCTGCGACCCGTCGCCAAGATCGCCAACCTCATCCAGGAAGACGGTCCCGTCCCTGGCCTTTGCGATCAAACCCTTGTGATCCGGCGCCGCCTCGATCGGCGCGCTACGGGCATGACCGAACAGGGCCTGCGAAAACCTGTCGGCGTCGCTGCCTGCGAGGTCGACCGGCACAAACGGGCCCGTGCGCTCCGATATCCGATGTACGGCGCGGGCGATCAGCTCTTTGCCGGTTCCCATTTCTCCGCACACGAGCACGGGATGCTCCAGGGTCGCGACCTGCTCGAGATATCGAAAAATCCGCAGCATCTCCTTGCTCTGGGTGATGAACCCGGAAAAAGCGTCGTGCCGCGTCGCCGACTCGCTCAGTGCCAATTCTCTTAGCGAGTGCATCTCGGCCTGGTACCGGCGGATCTGAAGGGCATGCGATACCGATGCCACCAAGCGCTCCGGGTCGACCGGCTTCACCAGGTAGTCGATCGCGCCGTCCCTCATGCACTGCACCGCCGTGTGCAGCTCGCTCCTTCCGGTCATCACGATCACGGGGATCTCGGGGTGAGCCTGCCTGATTTGCCTGAGTAGCTCCTGCCCGGCCAGGTGCGGCATCGTCAGATCGAGCACAACGACGCCGATCGCGCGTTCCTCGAGCAGCGGCAATACGCTGCGGCTGTCGTCGAGCGCGACGACTCTTTCGAAGCCTGCGCCGCGCAGCTCGATCCCGACGGCCCGCAGCAATGCCGGTTCATCGTCGACCAGCAGGATGGGAAGCTTCGCGATGCCGAACTCTTCTGACATGGTCGGTGTCGGGTCAGTCCATGAAGCCAAATGCGTCCATCGCCATCAATCAGCTCGCGCAGCCCAGATCGACGATGACACGAGTGCCTCTGCCGGGTTCGGATTCGAAATGTAGATGGCCTCCCATGCTTCCAAGCAGCGCCGTTGTGATGGCCACTCCGAGCCCCGTTCCTCCGCTCGCCTGTTTCGTCGTGAAAAAAGGCTCGCTGATGCGCCGAAGATCGGCCTCGGAGATCCCGCTCCCCTGGTCTTCCACCACCAGCATCACGCGCCTTTTCGTGACTTCGCAGGATGTCGATACGGTTACACCGCGGTTCCGGTCCGGCAGGGCCTCGAGGGCATTGATCAGCAGATTACTCACGACCTGGCCGAACTGAGGTGCATCACCGAGTGCCGGCGGCAAGTTCGGCGCGAGGTCTGTGCGAAAGTATCCGGTGCTGTCGTTGATCTTATGCCGCAGCAAGCGCACCGTTCGTTCAACCACGTCGTTGACCTCAAATGGCTCCCGTGAGCTTTGGGGCCTTGATCGATAGAAATCGCGCAAATCTTCGACGATGTGAAGGATCCTCATTGCCGCCTCATGAATGTCTCGAGACACTATGGGCAGATGCTCCCGCATTTCGTCGTAAGGCAAACCGGCGAGCGTCGTTTCAAGGTCCGGCTCCCTGTGCGAATCGACGAGCAGCAGCAGGTCCGCGCAGGCCTTCGCCACTGCGCCAGAACTCTTCAAGATCACGTCGTTCTGGTTGCTGATGTCGTGCGCAACACCTGAAACCAGCAAACCCAGAACCGCCATCCGGTTCTTCTGGATAAGCTGAAGTTCCTTCTGGCGCAGATCCTCCTTGAGGCGCCTGCGCTCGCTGACGTCGCGCATGATCGCCGTCAGAAAGCGCCCCTCATCAGTCGCCCAGGTCGACAGCGAGACCTCGAGGGGAAACTCGCTGCCGTCCTTGCGCAGACCGGAGAATTCAGGTGTTGTCGTACCTGAGTGGGCGTCTCCGGATCTGAAAAATTCTGCAACTGCGCGTTCATGGTCGTCGCGGCACGCCGCAGGCCACAGGTACTTGAAAGTCTGCCCCAGGACCTCCTGCGCGGGGTAGCCGAACATGGTGGCGGCCCCGGCGTTCCACGAAACGATGTTTCCTTCGGTGCCGACCGAGACGATCGCTTCATTGGCCGAGTCCGAGATAGCCCTGAACCGCGCTTCGCCGGCACGCAATGCCGCGGCCGAACGCAAGCGGTCGACGACGGCGCGCCGCAGTCGCACAAACTGAAACACGATATAGCCCAGCAATAGAACCGACACCCCGTAGAGCAGGACGCGGTAGACCTGGGCCACTCTCTCGACCCCTCGGTCGTAGTCCATCACGGCCCTTTGCAGGTCGGCGAGCGGAGCAACGCTGGTCGAAGCCAGAGTGATTCGCCGCAACAGCTCGTTGGTCTCCGGAATCAGCGTGACCATCAAGCGACCATGTGCCACCAGTGTCCTCAACTCGGAGTGAAGCTTGCTCTCTACCGCAAGCCGGTCCAGTACGGCCTGAATCTCCAGCTCATCGTCAGAATCACGCATTTGCATGAAGCGCAGCACGGAATTCGGCAAACGACTGATGTCAGCACTCAGGGATTTCCGTTCCCTTGGGATGCGCAAAACGGGTCCGGCCGATGTCACGTACCTGAGCGAGTTCTGCAACAGGGCATTCCTGGACTTGAAGCGTTCGACCGACATCAGCCTTTCGACTTGGGAGTCTTTCAAGCGGCCGATGTGCGGCGCCAGGAAGGACTGAGCTTTCCAGGACCCCGCCGCACTTTCCTTTTCTACAACTCCCAGCGCGCGGACCAGATTGCGGCGGTCCGTCGCGAGCGGATCGTAGTTCGCCTGCAAGCCAGCACGCGCCGCCAGGACGTCCCGCGCCATTTCGGCGTCAGAAAGCTCGTAGTTTCGAATGGCGTCGAGGAGCCGCTCCCGCAGAACCAGGTCCGGGTTGCGGGTGTGAGTCAGCATGGCGGTGACCAGCGCCAGCAGGGCCAGAACGATGGTCAGCGGCCTCCACCAGTGGCTCCTCATCTTGCGCCTTGAACCTTGATTTGCAGAGGCTGCCCCCGGAACTCGCCAGTCAGGCTTCCGAGAAACTGGACGATCAGGTGATTCTCTTTCGAGTTAAGGACTCTGCCGAGCTGCGCGCGGGACATCGTGTCAACCGCAGTCTCCAGGCTTGCCGCTCTCCCGTCGTGGAAGTAGGGTGAGGTCACCGCGACGTTGCGAAGGCTTGGAACCCGGAACACCCCCTTATCCCGGTCGTCGTTTGTCAGCACGAAGCGACCCAGATCTGGGTAAGTGGGCGATGATGGTTTCGGCACCATATCCGAGAACACGCCGAAGGTCTGAAATAGATTGCCCCCGACATTGATTCCCTGGTGACAGGCAACGCAACCGTACGATTTGAAGAGTTGATACCCGTCTAATTCGTCGCTACTCAGAGCATTGAGTTGTCCGCGCAAAAATTTGTCGAAACGGGCGTTCGGTGTAATCAGGGACGTTTCGAAGCTGTCCAACGCATCGAGCACCGATTCCTTTGAAACGCCCCCGGGATAGATTGCCTTGAAGCGGACCTCGTACTTCGGATCGGCGTTGAGCTCAGACAGAAGTTCCGGCCAGGTAATTGCCATCAGCGCCGCATCCTGCAGGACCTTGTCGTTAAGGTCAGACAGTGTCTCGAATTTACCGTCCCAAGTGAAAAAAAGATCGAATCCCACGTTGAAGATGGTCGGCGTGTTGCGCAGGATTCGACCATTGTTGTACGCGCTGGCACGCGGCTTCCCGTCCATGCCATTGTTGTTGAGTGGGTGGCAGGTCTCGCAGGATCGATCCTTGCCATGAGAGAGTCGAACGTCTCGGAATAGCTGTTCTCCCAGTTCGGCTCGGGCCGCATCCACGGGTACCGTAAGCGGAAGCGGCTCGATCGGTTCGCGCGCTTGGGATATTGCTCCCTGGCTGAGCGCGGCGAGCGCAAGCAATCGGAACGCGGCCGCCGTGGCCCCGCCGCACCAGATCTGAACGGTGCGCAGCAGTCGTAATCCCCGCATGTGGACGTCCTTCCAGTCGAGCATCGCTTTTTTGACAGCAATAATTAACGCGCCGCGCGGGCTATTGAGCGAACGGGCGGTGCCGTGCTTGTAGGCACGCTGAAACGAGCTTGCCTTGGATCAGATTCCTCTACCCTACTCCGGTTGGCGCGACGAAGCGCGCTATCGGGCACCCCTCCAGATGAAGCCCGAAAGACGCCCGACTGCGGTGGTGGCCGTGGCGCGCTTTCGAGCCAGACTGCTCGTTTTGTAGCACCAGTAGCGCTCCCTGCGCAGCTCTGGTGAACTGCGCTCCATGTTCGGGCGGCCAAGCTTCCAGTAGACACGAATGAAGTCGATAAGGGGAATCACAGAATTTCGAGCCCGACCTCACGGAGATTCAAATGTCAGCCTCACAACTCGTGCACAAGGCGCGAAAGGAAAACCGCATGAAGAACTGCAATGCATTGTCGAATCGGACCACGCGTCGCATCCTGCCCATCGCGTGCGCCACCGCTCTTGCCGTGGCTTTCACGGTCTCGCTGCCGCAACCCGCCCACGCCGACCAATTCAAACCGCCACGCGTGCCGTCCAACATCCAAGTGCCCGCGGGCAACACGGCGTTTCTCGAGGGTCACGGCGTCGGCACCCAGAACTATGTCTGCGCACCCTCAGCCTCCTCAAGCTCGGGCTTCGCCTATGTGCTCTTCACACCGGAGGCAACTCTGTTCAACGAGGATGACGAGCAGGTCATCACCCACTTCTTCAGTCCGAACCCGTTTGAGGTTAACACTAATCCAGCGGTGGTGGCCGATGGCACGATTCGCGTCACGTGGCGGCACTCGCGGGACACGAGTACCGTCTGGGGCAAGGTGCGGCCACGTGATCCATCTATTCCCGGTGATCTTGGTGATTCCTCCTCCGACCCCGCTTTCGTCGCGAAGGGTGCCATTGCCTGGCTCAAAGTTACAGTGGTTGGAGCTCAAGACGGACCGACCGGTGGCGACACGCTGACGAAGACCACCTTCATCCAACGAGTGAACACCTCTAAAGGGGTCGCACCGTCGACGGGCTGTGCCTCGTTCTCAGACGTCGGTAATCAGGCGTTCGCGCCTTACACGGCCGACTATATCTTCTACACGGACCGATAGAGGCGGCGCGGGCAACGGCCCCTGGGATCCTCTGGTGTGGCCGCTGTCCCATGTAGCACGGGCTATTGAGGGAATGCATGGCCGCGGCGGTTGGCCATGGCGTGTTTTTGAGCCAGGTTGCTCGCTCTGTAGCACCCGTAGCGTTCCCGGCGCAGCTCTGGTGAACTGCGCTCCATGTTCGGTTGGTCAACGTTCCAGGAGATACGAATGAAGTCGGTAACGGGAATCATCTGTCCGCTTTTTGTCGCGATGGCGTGCTCGCAAAGTGCGCTCGCCCGCAGCGACGAAAGCTCGCCGTCCGTGCCGTCGGCGATCGCCGTGCCGGCAGGCCACAAGATCGAGGTGATGTTGCGCGCATCCGGGGTTCAGATCTATCGGTGCCAGCCAACGGCGCAGGCTGCGACCGATTATGGTTGGGCATTCGTGGCGCCGGAAGCAACGCTCTTTAACCGGGATGGAACGGTGGCTGGGCACCACTACGCCGGGCCAACCTGGGAAGCGAACGACGGCAGCAAGGCGGTAGGTACGCTCGTGGCGAAGGCAGCCGGGCCCGACGCAGCCTCGATTCCATCGCTTCTGCTGAGTGCGGCCGTTGTACGGCATGGAGGGACGTTCGAGAAAGTCGCCTTCGTGCAACGCCTGCACACCAATGGTGGTGCGGCACCGGCCACCGGCTGCACGAGCGAGGCCGCCAATAGCGAGGCTCGCGTTCCGTACACGGCCGATTACTACTTTTACACGTTGGATCGCCTTCCGTCCGCGTTGGAGTCCTACTGACACGATCAGTGTTCCTTAGTGGCCACTTACAAGTAACGCCGCAATCGCTGCAATGAACCAATTGCACCTTGCGTGGCGTTAACGGCAGACAAGTCCTTCACTCTTGGAGATTAAACATGAGATTGCGTCCCGCGGTCGCAGGGAAAGCCTGCGCCTTAGTTTGTGTGATGTCAGTGGCCGCCTGCGGAGGTGGCGGCGGCAGTTCGGGGGCTCAACCGGCGACCACCGGATTGACCGATACGGCGCTGGCGTCGAACGGCGTGATCGCCGCCGCCCATACCGATGTGAATCTGCAAAACGCCTGGGGCATTGCCGCCGCACCGAACGGCGTCTTCTGGATCGCCGACAACAACAGCAACGAGTCGACCGCGTACGACGGCACAGGAGCCCCGCGGGCGCCGGTCGTCAGCATTGCGGCGGGCGTCAACGGCCCCGCCAATCCGACCGGCGTGGTCTTCAACAGGACCAACGACTTTGTCATCACCACGGCTACCGGTTCGCAGCCCGCGCAATACCTGTTTGCCGGCGAGGGGGGAACGATTAACGGTTGGGCGCAAACCGTAAGTGGTACGAACGCCCCCGTCGCGTACGATGACGGCGCGGGCGGCGCCGTGTACAAGGGACTGGCGTTGCTCAACGACGGCACCGCCAATCACCTGTATGCGACCGATCTGCACAACGCCAAGATCGACGTCTTCGACGCCGGTTTCAACAAGGTGACGCGCGCGGGGACCTTCGCGGACTCGACGATCCCGGCCGGCTTCGCGCCGTTCAACATCGTGGCGCTTGGCAATCAGCTGTACGTGTCGTACGCCAAGCAGGATGCCACCGCGCACGACGAGGTGCTGGGCGCGGGCCTGGGCTACGTCAACATCTTCGACGCCAACGGAACCTTCGTGAAGCGCTTCGCATCGACGGGCTCGCTCAACGCCCCATGGGGCATCGCCATGGCGCCGGCCGGATTCGGTGCGGCGGCCGGCGATCTGCTGATCGGCAATTTCGGAGACGGAGCCATCAACTACTTCGATCCTGCGACCGGCCAGCGCTTGGGCGCCATCAGCCTGGCCAGCGGCAAGCAGCTGATCATTCCAGGACTGTGGGCCCTGGCCTTCGGCAACGGCGCGACCAACCAGCCCGCCACAGACCTCTTCTACACGGCTGGGCCCACCAACCAGACCGACGGGGTGTTCGGCAGCATCAAAGTTGTCACCAGCAGTTCACCGCCGCCCTGCACGGGCTACGGTTGTTGATCCGTACGCTGTTCGAAGGTAAGCGACCAGGGAACAGGCTGAATAACGGGCGCCGCCGTCCAGGCGGCGCTCGCGGCAACGTACTGCCTCAGGTGTTCGGGTACCCGGTGCCTGCGTTCGGATTCAGGAAGTCGAACATCTCGCTGGCGGGCACCATCAGGTTGAAACGCGGGTCGGACGTCTGGATACCGAGGTAGTTGCGCAGCACGGCGTGGATGTGGCGCGGCGTGATCACGACGCCGTTGAGAGGGTCTACGGCGCCGGTGGCGGTGCTGATCTTCAGCTGCTGGTGTCGCGGGCCGCTGGCGCCAAAGACGCGGTTGCCCCAGGCCGGGTTGGCCTCCATCAGCACCTGGGAGCCGATCGACCAGTGGTCCTTGCCGTTGCCGGCATTCAGCGGCGTGCGCCCGAACTCCGAATAGATCCGGACCAGGATCCGGTTGCTGATGCCCAGCGCGGCGGACTTCTGCCAGATGTAGTCGACCAGGTTGGTCAACTGCGGCAGCGCGGTGGCGTAATCGCTGTCGATGTTGCTGTGCGCGTCGAAGCCGCCGCGCTCCAGCTGGATCGTCGAGGTGATGCCGGCCTGCGCGGCGATCAGCCCGACCTGCGCGTCGGCGAAGCTGTCGAGTTGGGTCGGCAGGAACTGAGCGACACGCTGCAGCAGCGCGCGCGAGTCGGACGCCCCCAGAAACTCCTGCGCGACCGTCTGCGCCCGCGGCAGCGTGTCGGCGCGCGCCTGCAGCGCATTCATCCGGTCGGCGCGCGCCGCTAGGACCTTGTCGAGATCCGACTGTTTCATGTAGTCGGCGCTCGCCGACTGCGCGTTCGGCGCCACCAGCGCGCGCAGCGCGTCGACGGACGGCATCGGCGTCGGCGCAATCAGGCCGGCGCTTGTCGAGAAGCCCCCGGCGTTGAGCCATGGCATCGGGAGGGCCTTGCCCTCGACGCTCGCGAACAGCTCCGACAGGTTCGGATAGCCCAGATCGAGCCGGCCGGTCGCATGCACGCGTGTGCCGTCCTCGTGGTTGTTCGTCTCGCTGTCGACGCCGTTCAGCACGAGCGTCTGCTTGAAGTAGCTGTCGAAGAAGGCTTTGTTGCTGCCCATCGGCGCCGAGCGGATGTTGCCCGACACGTTCGCCGGCGTGACGCCGGCGTAGTGGTTCAGCGTCTTGTCCTTTTCGCGCGGATCGGTCCAGGAGCTCTGGTCGATGCCACCTCCAGCGTGGATGTTGACCAGGATGCGCCCGCTATAAAGGCCCGTGCTCTGCGCGCGCGCTTCCGGAATCACGCTCCACCATGGAATCAGCAGGCCGCCGGCACCGGCCAACAGGAAGTCTCTGCGGTTCATAAGGTCCGTCCTCGATTTCCTGGGGCCGATCATTCGTAGAGGAACTGCGGGTCGCCCAGCATGTACGCGAGCACCGTGGCCCAGGCGCGGCCCGTGTAGTTCGGGTCGTTGCCGTCGTTGTAGACGCAGGCGACGGGCTTCGCCGGGGCGGTGGCGCGGTCGTTCCAGACGTCCGTGAGCAGCTTCACCGTACGCTGCACTTCCGGATCGGTCACGGGTACGTCCTGCTTCCACAGCCACTTATGCAGGTAGCGCACGTTCGCGGCGATCGCATCTGGCGCAGTGGCGGGCGTGTCGGTCAGCATGACCGACGGAAACAGCAGCCGGCTGGAGGCCGACTTGTCGAAGTCGGCCTTCGCGATCGCGCAGCTGCGGGTCGCAACGAGCCGGTCGATCGTTATGGCCTGCATCATCGTGTAGTCCTTCGCGCGCGTCGCGCGCGTCTTGCCGTCGAAGTTGCCGTAGGTCAGCGCGAGACCCGCGTACGGGTTCGCGAACTCGGTCCAGGTCTGGCCGACAAGGGCCGCCAGCTTCAAGTTCAACTGCGTCGGAATCAGCAGGTTGTAGCTGCCGACGTCGGCCAGGTCCATCGCGCGGCTCGCGGTCATCCCGGCGGCCGCGGTGGCGCGGAACCACTGACTGAGCACGAGGTCGGTCAGCAGGTCCTTGACCTTGTAGCTGCCGGCCTGGAAGTGAGTCGCGATCGCGGCGAATTCCTGCTGCTGCGCGTTGTAGGCCGCGAGCTGCGACGCACCGCTGGCGCCGCTTGAATCCAGCGGCGCCTTCAGCGGCGCGCGGCCGAACACGGCCTCGTACCAGAACTGGACTGCGCCAAGCGCGAACCGCGGATCCGCCGCGACCTGCTGGCCGAGCCATTGCAGTGCGGTGTTGTCGCCGGTCACGCCGCCGGGCATCGGCGTATTGGTGTATCCGGGCGCCTTCTCGTCGCGGAACCAGTTATCGCCTTCCATGTAGAACGGCTGGCCGGCGGCGTTCTTCGGATAGCTGGACGAGCGGTAGCTCGCCGGCAGCGCGATGTCCTTGCCGGCCGCCGACTTGAAGGGCAGGAAGCGGTTGTTCTCGGCCCAGTTCTGGAATCCGGCGGCCATCGGGTCGATCGTGTCGTGGCATGCCGCGCAACCCGGGTTCTCGACCGTGGGAACGATGAAGTTGCCCGGTCCGCCAATCGGGCGCTGCGCCAGCGTGGCGACGTCGGTCGCGAGAAACTGGTTGGCGAGGGTGAAGATGCGATGGCGATTGCGGTTGGTCGCTGTCGTCGGGAAGCTGTCCAGCCAGGCGTGCGTCGACAGCACGCCGGCGTGCTCGCGCACTCCGCCGATCTGAGCAGGGAGCGTCGCCTGCCGCCATTCGCTGTCGTCGGCGGGATTCGTGAATGCGCCCTGCACCGTTGCGCCGAGGTAATGCGCCAGCACGCCGTTGACGACCGTATAGTTGCCCTGGACGATATCGGTCCATGGGCGGTCTGCGTGGACGATGAACTTCATCAGTTCGATCGGCTCCGCCTGCACCGCCGCGTCGAAGCGCGCCGTGTCGGCCTGCGTAAGGCTCGCGACGGCCGGGAAGTCGGCGGCGATCAGTCCGCCGTTGCCGCGCGTGACGACGCGCAGCGTGAGGAACTGCGTCATTCCGGCTTCGTCGAGGAAGCGGTCGAACGCGGCGCCCTGCATGAATCCGCGGATCGTCTGGCGCAGCGCGTCGGGGCCGCCCGCGGCTGCGGCCGATTCCGCACCCGTCGGGTTGCGGCCGGCGAACAGCACGGCCGCGCGCGCAAGCGCCGCCGCGTCACTGGTGAACTGGACCCCGGACCAGAATCCGGAGGCCTGCCCCATCGTCGAGGCCGCGCAGCTCTGCTGCAGTACGGGCATCAACGCCGCGAGGTTCGTATAGGGCTGCGAGTTCGCGTCGACGAACGGTGCTCCGCCGCCGTGGCTCGGCTGGCCGATCGACTTCGACAGCACGAGGCCAGCGGTCGCCGCCACGAAATCCCGCAGGATCATGTAGTTCTGCTGGGCGTCGGCGCCGGGCTCGAAGAGGAGCCGGGTGCCGCCGGCAACGCGGCCCGCGGCGTGGCAGGTCACACAGCTCGAAGCCATTTCGGGCCAGACCGTGCTGGTGAACTGCGGGGGCGCGGTGCATGCGGCCGCCGCAGTGGCGCCCGGTGCTGCAGGGCTGGTCGGCGTGTTCGAGGCGCCGGTTGCCAATGTGCTCGATCCGCCACCGCAGGCGCCCAGCAGTGCCGCCGCGACGCAGGCCAGGAGCAGCGCTCCGGTTGAGCGGAAGCTTGAGGCAACTTCGGATCGCATCGTCTTCCCCCTGCGCGTTCGATAGCTCGTCGGCGGAATGAATACTGCCGCGACGGCGCTGGAATTCAATTCGGCGGTTAGGATGAATGTGATTCGCTTCCCGCCGCGCCGCGGTCTTTCTCAAGAGGGAAAATGCATCAACGCGAGAATTTCTTAAGAGGAAAACTCAACCGTTCGGACGTTCCTGCTGTCCAGGTCAGCCGCGCACAATCTGGAAGCGGGGCGAGAGCAGGAACTCAATATTTGTTGCGCAGCTCTGCAGATCGCACACTCGATCGTGCCTGAGCAGTGGAGCTGGTCGGGCCGTCGCAGCACCCGCGTCAAGACTTCGGCGCTCCGCACCGGTGCGAGTATGCTGGTTTCCGAGGACTTATCGCGATCGCGTGGCGGCCAGCCATGAACATCATTTCAGCCTTGCTCAGGGCCCTGTTTTCCGGCGTGGCTCGGCTGCCAACAGTGCTCCGGTGGACCGCGAGCGCGATTGCATCGGTCCTCGGGCGGCGGATCCCGCAGTTGCTGTGGGTCAGACGGCGGATTGCCCTGTCCGACGCGGCCAGCATCACACTCGAAGAGGCACGTCTTTGCCGATCGATCTTGGCCGACGCCGCGGAGCGGCTCGGCCCGGAGAAGTCACCCGACGCTGTTCTCGACTACATCGCTACGTACATCGCCGAGCACTCGAATATCTGGGGCAAGCAGCAGTCCTCGACCCAGATCGAACTGATCGGCCCGATGCAGTCGAAGAAGGGTACCTTTTCCGATGCCGGGTCGATGCTTGGCCTTCGAAACCATACCGTCTTCACGGACCTGCAGATCGATGGCGCGGATCTGCAAAGAGTCCTCCGGGAGATGAGGGAGGGGCCGAAGACCGAACCGAGGACTTGATCCCTGCGCCAAGCCCGTGACGGCGCCAGCGCAATGCGCGCTTACTCGATCCGGGGTCTGGGCTTGCGAATGATGAGGACCCCGGTGAGCATGCCGGCGCCCAGCGCGCACAGCAGCATCGGTCCTCCACCGATCAAGCCCGATACTTCCAGCGCTGTCTTCAGGCTATAGGCGAAGCCAAGCTTATGCGTTTGGCACAGGGCCCAGCCGATCATCGCGGCAAACGACGCCCAGGTGAGCAGCATCACCAGGATGCCCCGGGACATCGACTCGCCCAGGCGCCTGATCTTGCGTTCGGCACTCTGGTAGACGATCAGCGAATACAGCATCGCCAGTAAAGCGGGCACCATCGAGAAAGCCCAGCGGTTCACGCCGACTCGCTCGGCAAAGGCTCCCAGAAGGAATTCGACGGTGGTCGCCGCGACCAACGAAAAGGCGAAGAAAACCAGGGATGCGATCGTGGCGGCGGACATCGCTTGCGAAGCCTAAGCGGGGTTGGCGAGAACGTGCATTACCGGATGGAGGTTACTGGTGGCAAGGGCTCCGTCAAGACCCGCGCCTATGGCGGCGCTGCCAGACGGCGCTGGTCAGATCACCGGCCAGTCACCGGGAGGAACCCCGGGCGCGCCCTGATCGAAGAGTATGCGCACCTATGCGTCGGCCAAGGCGCTGCGCGCAGCATGGTCTAGAACCGCGCGAGCCTGATCGACGGTGACGCCCGGGAACCACTGTACGAATTCGGATATGAGCGCGCCGCCTTCGAGGTTCTCGAACAGCGCCGCCACGGGTACCCGCGTGCCGCGAAACACCCAAGCTCC
>WNFT01001689.1_pt1 | contig 19087 bp, 19 predicted proteins | sample 5400191 | NCBI WGS metagenome assembly WNFT01 (sample SAMN13153359, study PRJNA577476) | soil metagenome | isolation source: 80 cm saprolite under Madrone tree | place: USA:California | collected 2016-06-14 | reverse complement strand
AGGCGGTCATGACCGCGGTCGAGCGAGGCGTCGACCTCGTCGTCGCCACCGGTGGCACCGGGCTCGGTCCCCGCGATGTCACGCCGCAGGCAATCTCCACCCTCATCGACTACGAGGTGCCTGGGATCGGAGAGGCGATGCGTCGAGCCGGCGCAGGCACCACACCAATGGCCCTGCTGTCCCGCTCGATGGCCGGCGTGCGAAAACGAACGTTGATCATCAGCGTGCCGGGCAGCCCAAAGGGTGCGATCGAGTCCCTCGAGGCTGTGATGCCTGTCGTCGGCCACGCCATTCAGCTCCTGCACGGCGACACGGCGCACACATGAACCTCAATGCCGACCTCGGCGAGGGCGCGGGCGCAGACGAGGAGATCCTCCCGCAGATCGACAGCGCCAACATCGCGTGCGGTGTCTATGCCGGATCGGTGTCGATCACTAGAGATCGGCGCGCATCCCGGTTACGACGACCGCGCTGATTTCGGCCGTCGTGAAGTCGGGCTCTCACCGGACCAGATCGAGGCGCTCGTCACGTTTCAGGTGGCCGGTCTCGCCGCGGTAGTGCCCATCGCGTACGTGAAGCCACATGGCGCCCTCTACCACCGCTGCCAGCACGATCCAGCCGCCGCCGATGCTGTGGCGCGTGTCGCCAAGGCCCACGGGGTCGGCCTGATGGGACAACCAGGGCTCGAGCTTCTCGCGGCCGCCCGGCGCGCCGGGATTCTCGCGTACAGGGAAGGATTTGCGGACCGACTTCTGCTGGCCGACGGCAGCCTCGCGCCGCGATCCCAGGCCGGCGCGCTGCTCGACGCAGCTGCCGCCGCGGCCCAGGCGGTGCGCCTGGCCAAGTCCGGCGAGTACGACACCATCTGCATGCACGGCGACTCGGCGGGAGCAGCCCAGGTGGCACGAGCCGTGCGCGCCGCACTGCGTGAGGCGCATATCGATACGGGTCCGCTGACCGGAACCTAGTTGCTCGCCCAGTGATCACGGAGCTCAAGGAGCTGGATGACCTTCGTGCGCTGGAGCGCCTCTTCGCGGACGTCTGGGAACGCCCGGGTCAGCCTCCGATCGGCTCCGACGTGTTGATGGCTCTCGCGCACTCCGGCAACTACGTCGTCGGTGTCTACCTCGACGATCGTCTCGTCGGCGGCCTGGTCGGCTGGCTGGGCGGATCGCTCATTGACCTGCACCTCCATTCGCACATCCTCGGTGTCGTCCCCGAAAGCCAAGCGCACGGCCTCGGCTTTGCGCTGAAGCAGCATCAGCGAATCTGGTGCCTCGACCGCGGCGTGAAGGAGGTCGAGTGGACGTTCGACCCACTTGTGAAGCGCAACGCGTACTTCAACCTCAACAAGCTCGGCGCGGAGGCGCGGGAGTACCTGGTCAACTTCTATGGCGAGATGACCGACGGCATCAACGCGGGCGAAGAGTCCGACCGGATCCTCATCACCTGGCGCCTGGACTCGCAGCAGGCTGAGGAGGCGGCCGCCGGCCGCCCACACGACCCATCAGCTGACGACCTGCAGCGGTGGAGGATCGACACGCTTGTAACGGTTGGTCCGGGCGGCGAGCCGGTGGCTGGATCGACCGCAGCACGCGTGGTCACGTGCCAGGTACCGGATGACATCGTCGAGGTGCGCCGCTCCAATCCAGAGCTGGCTAGATCGTGGCGCTTGGCCGTACGCAGCGCGTTGAGTAAGGCCTTCGATGACGGATACCGCATCTCGGGCGCGACCCGAACCGGCTGGTACGTCCTAGAGCGCGGCTAATATTTCTAAGAATGCGAAGAAACCTGCCGGTTTCTTCTCATCGGGCGGTCGGCGAAGCCGACCCGGCCTAAGCGGCCGGGCACGCCGCCCTGCTCATCTTCCCGCTGTTGGGATTGTTATCTTTTTGGCGTGCTGCAGGTAGGGGACAAGGCGCCCGAATTCAAGCTGCCGACGACGAGCGGTCAGGAGCTGACCCTCGCGGACGCCCTGGCGAAGCACAAGGCGCTTGTCTTCCTTTTCTATGTGCTTGATTTCACGGGTGGTTGAAGAACCGAGCTGACCGAGTTCCGGTCACGGCATGAGGCGGCGGCCGCCGATGGCATCGGCATCTACGGCATCAGCGTCGATTCGGTGTTCTCGCACCAGGCCTTCGCCAAAGAGCTTGGCGGTTTGCCTTTCGACCTCATCGGCGATTTCGAGCGCAAGATGGTCACCGACTACGACGTCCGCCGTGATGACGTGGCCGGATATTCGGGGATGGCGCGGCGCACCGTTTATGTAATCGACGGTTCCGGGACCATCACGTACAGGTGGCAGGGGTCGCGCGAGCAGCCACTCCCTGACTACGATGCAGTCATCGAAGAAGCACGGCAAGCGGCCAGCGCGGAGGCCAGCGACACCCGCATCTGATGCGCGCGTTCCAGCGACACCTCGGCAAATCGGAGGTCGTCGCCCGGGAGGAGCTGCCCCGCGACGTGCATCGAGGCGCTGACAACAGTTGCGACCACCGGGTAGCCGCCGGCCGTCTGGTGGTCGGCCATGAGAAGGATCGGCTGGCCGCCGCGAGGAACCTGGACCGTGCCGGCCGTGAGCCCGAACGAAAGCAGCTCCGGGCCTGAGATCGCAAGCCTTGGCCCGTCGAGCCGGTAGCCCATCCGGTCCGCCTCGCGGCTCACGTTGAACCCGCCGCCGAACAGCAAGCTGCGGCTCTCCGCATCCAACCGCTTGATGTGCGGCCCGGCGACGGCGGAGAGCGTGTGGTCCGCATATCGAGGTCGGAGGCGCTCAGGTAGATGGCGGCCAGACACGACGGGTCCGCCGAATTCGCGCGCGACCCTGATCTCGTCGCCGGCCTTCAGGTTGCGGCCGTGCATGCCGCCGCGCGCAGCCATCAGGTACGTGGACGTCGAGCCGAGCCAGCGATCGCCGGCGACGCCGCCAGCGACGGCGATATACGCACGTCCACCTGAGCGGCGAGCCCCAAACGTGAGGCGATCCCCCAGGCCTAGAAAGATGCCCGTCCAACCTGGAACAGGCTGCCCGTTCACGCGCGGATCGAAGTCGGCACCGGTGATGGCCACCAAGCACGAGTGAACCGCGACCAGCGTCGGTCCACTGAGGGTGCACTCGAGGCCCGCATCGCCCTCGGCATTGCCGACCAGAAGGTTGGCGGCTCGATGCGCGAAGCGGTCCATCGCGCCGCCAGCCGGCACGCCCGCAGAGATCGCGTTCGGCCGGCCCAGGTCCTGGACGGTCGTGAACAGTCCGGGCTCGACGGCGCGCAGGACCACGGTCATCGAGTCGATGCGAAGAACTTCACTCGGTCGCCCGCTCGAAACAGGCATGGGGGATCGCGGTCAGGCAGGAAGGTCTTGATGGAGGTCCGCCCAATCAGGTGCCATCCTCCAGGCGTCGGCAGGGGATAGATGCCGGTCTGCCGTCCCGCGATCGCGACCGAGCCGGCCGGCACCTGTGTCCGGGGCACGTGCCGGCGTGGAAGCTCGAGCTCTTCAGGCAATGGGCCCAGGTAGGCCCAACCGGGCACGAAGCCGACGAGGAACACGCGGTAGATCGGTGTCGAGTGGAGCTCGGCGACCCGCTCGGGCGTCAGGCTCAACCGCGCCGCCACCTCTTCGAGGTCCGGGCCTTCGTACACGACCGGTATGCGGTGCAGACGGCCGGGCTCTTCCATCGGCGGTCGCTTGGCGGCCAGTCTGTTGATGGCCGCGCCCAGCGCATCGTGCGTCGTCTGGTCGGGATCGAAGTGCACCGTCACGGTCGCGTACCCGGCGACTGCCTGGCGTACGTCCCGCCGCTTCTTCAAGCCGGCGGCGAGCGCAATGGCCCTTGTGTTCAGTGCGGTGTCAAGGCGCGTCCCCAGCTCGGCGAGAAGCGCCGTGTCACCGAGCGGGTATGTTCGGACCCGAGGCGCTGGCCGGCGAGTAGAGCGTGGCGGAGGCATGTGCGCTCACAAGAATGGCGTAGACGGCGCCCGGCAAGAAGCCGACGCAAAGAAGCCCGACGCACGCGACCGCGATCACCCACGCCGTGACCATCGCGGCGGCGGCGAGGTTCCAGGTCGGAAAGTCGCGCTTCACCTCGCTGATCGTCTTCGGAAAGTTGAACAGCTCCACCGGTCGGCCCGACGATGCGAAGCGGCTCGTGCCATGGGGCATGAGAAGCAGCAAGAGAAAGCCCCACGGCAAGGCGACCACGAACAGCGCCGCGATGTTCGCGTAAGCACGCGAAAGCGGGATCAGATTCCCGAGCGGAATCACCGCGAGCACGAACGGCGCCGATAGAAGGACCAAGACGACCGCGGTCCAGAATCCGTCGAATAGAAGCCGGACGGAAAACCGCCACGGCGGGGGCGCCTCGCGTGCCTCTGCCGACCGGGTAGCCGCGATTGCGTAGCCGAGCAGGGGGATGAAGGCGATGGGCAGCAGCAACACCGTGAGGGCGCCGATCGCGAACCTCGCCGGCCACGCGCCACGAAATGGCCACGAAAACGACTCGGCGACGAGCCTCACCCGTGAAACCTTAGGATGCGAACGCCGCCGTGAACGCACTACTCACCGACCTGTACGAGCTCAACATGGCCGCCAGCTACTTGCGGCGCGGCATGACAGCCACCGCCACGTTCAGCCTGTTTGTGCGCTCGATGCCCGATATGCGCGGGTTCCTCGTCGCCGCCGGCATCGAATCGTGCCTCGATCGGTTGCGGGACTTTCGCTTCGAAGAGGACGACCTCCGCTACCTGAAAGAGACGCAGGGCTACGAGGCGCGCGACCTCGAGGCGTTTCGCCGCCTTCGCTTCACCGGCGACGTCTGGGCGATTCCCGAAGGCCGAGTCGCGCTCGCCGGCGAGCCGATCCTGGAGGTGACCGCACCCCTTCCCGAAGCGCAGCTCGTCGAGACCCTGTTCCTCAATGAAGTCACCTTCGAAACCACGATCGCAAGCAAGGCTGCGCGCTGCGTGATCGCGGCCGGCGGTCGCGACGTGATCGATTTCTCGTTTCGACGGACCCAGGGCATCGAGGCCGGCATCGACGTAGCCCGCTTGTCCGCGATGGTCGGGTTTGCCGGCACGAGCAACGTCGAAGCGGCCCGGCGTCACGGACTTGTCGCTGCGGGCACCATGGCTCACTCCTATATCGAGGCCTTTGCCGGCGAGGAGGAAGCCTTTCGCGCCTTCGCACAGGATTTTCCCGGCCGCGCGACATTTCTGGTCGACACGTACGACACCATCGCCGGGATCAAGCACGCGATCAACGTGATCAAGGAGCTCAACCTCACCGGCCGTCTTGGAATACGCATCGACAGCGGTGACCTGGTCGCGCTTTCGAGACGCGCGCGCGGGCTTCTGGACCAAGCCCGCCTGAAGGACGTGCGCATCTTCGCGAGCGGTGGCCTCGATGAGGTTTCGATCGACAAGCTCGTGCGCGATGGCGCTCTAATCGACGCTTTCGGCGTCGGCACGAGGATGGGTGTTTCTGCGGACCACCCGTACCTCGACACGGCATACAAGCTCGTTTGTTACGACGGACGGCCGGTGATGAAGCTGTCGCGCGGAAAGGTGAGCGAGCCAGGAAGAAAGCAGGTGTTCAGGCGTTCGCGGCCGTTCGGCGACCTGATCGGGCTGGACGACGAAGCCGTTCCGCCAGGTCGAGAGCGGCTGCTGGAACCCGTGATGCTCAGGGGCGTGCGGCGCGGCCCTGGATCTTCGATTGCGCAGGCGAAGGCACGCTTCGTCGCCGACCTCGCGCACCTCCCCGCAGCGGCGCGAAATATCACCGCGCCCCACGCGCCCGCCGCGCGCTCGACTGTGGCCCTGCGAGCAATGACCTCGGAGACCCGCCGGCGGCTCGTCGCAGGTCATAAGCAGACCCAGTAGAGCCGCCGACTCTTGAGCGATCGCGTCCTCTCCACCCGTGAGCTGAACCGAGCGCTGCTCGCACGCCAGCTGCTTCTCGAGCGGTCATCGATGCCGTTGCCTCGGGCTCTCGAAGCGGTCGGCGGCCTGCAGACCCAGTACGCGCCGAGCGGGTACGTCGGTCTCTGGTCGAGGCTTCGCGACTTCCGGCGCGATGCGCTCACCAAGGCGCTGATGAATCGAGACGCGATCCAGGGCACCCTCATGCGCAGCACGATCCACACGGTGTCCCGCGCGGACTACCCGATCTTGCTGGCGGGCGTGCGATCCGCACGAAAGGAATGGTGGCTTCGCGTGGTTCGGCACCAGGCGCACGGGCTCGACATGGATGTTGTGGCCGGCACCGTACGCGAGAGGCTTTCGCATGGGCCCGCTCGCACGGCCGAGCTCAAAGCGCTGCTCGCCGCGAATGGAATGCCGGCTATCGCGTGGTCAGGCCTCGGCCTTTGGCTCGAGATGATTCGCGTCCCCCCATCGGGAACCTGGGATCGGAGACAGGCCGATCTATACGGCCTGGCCGACGACTGGGTCGGCGCGATCGATGCCACCGAAGAAGCCGGGATTGAGCTGCTTGTGCGCCGCTATCTCGGCGGTTTCGGGCCTGCCAAGTTGGCCGACATCGCCAGCTGGTCCGGGCTGCCGCCTGCAAAGGTGATACCGGTGGTCGAGCGCATGGGCTTGCGGCGCTTTCGCGATGAGGAACACAAGGTGCTTTTTGACTCGCCCCGAGCACCGTTGCCTGACGCGGGGGTTCGCGCCCCCGTGCGGTTCCTGCAGACGTTCGAGGCGCTCCTGATGATTCACGCCCGCCGGACGCAGGTCATGCCGGAGCAGTTCAGGCCGATCGTCTTCAACACCAAGACGCCGCACTCGATGCCGGTCTTCTTGATCGATGGCGCGGTCGCGGGCACATGGCGACATGAGGGCGGTCAAATCGTCACGAAGCCGTTCGAACCGATCCCTCGGTCAGTGCGTGGGGAGCTGGCTGAAGAGGCGAAAGCGCTGGCCGCGTTCCACGCGGACTAAGTTCTTTTGACTCGCACCTCGAAACCATCCGGCGTCGGGCGCACTTCCACGTCACCCGCCCGAAGCCTGATCCCGTTCTCCTGACGCGTGGCGACCACGGAGCCCTCGAAGACGAGCTCGGCAAATCGCCAGTCTCTATCTTGCTTGCGCATCTTCACAAGCACGCCTGTGGGGCTGCGCCACACAGCCTCTCCGGCGGATTTGAAGCCATCAGTAACCAGCTCACCGACCCGATCGGGCACCGACGGCGGAGATGGCAGCACGCGGACGATCGGCTTGCCGGGCGGCGGCGCTGCTTTGCCGGCCGGCCGGCGGGCGCGTGCCTGTTCGAGCGAGAGCTGGAGCAGCTGCGAGCCTTCCTCCTGGGCGAAGAACGCACCCGAGATGCGGCTCGGATCGCGCGATCGGCGCTGGCAGTTGGCGCAGTCCGCACCGTCATCGACCGCGACAAACGAACCAGCCGGCAAAGTCTTGCCGCACAGGGTCGTGACCGGACCACTGTGAGGGACCTTCGGCGTGAGGTGGATCCGTCCGCCGGTTTTTCGCTGCACCGATTCGAGCCGCAGGTTGAACACGCTCATGACGCCACGAAGCCAAGGGTAAGCTGGCCGCGATGGACGATGCCGAGGAACTGAAGGCGCTGGCCGAAAAGCTCATGACGCACCCGCATCCAGAGGGACCCACCTCGATCGAGCTCCTGCTGCGACGCCTGCCGGCTGAGTGGGGCGCCGTCCCATTCCCGCCCGGTGCCGAGCTGCTCGGCAGCGCCCTTCACTCGCGCCGCGGGCGCCCGGTTCAGATCGAGGCGATTTACGCCGCCGAGGGCGACCCCCAATCGGCCCTCAACAGATACGAAGCCGCGTTGAAAGAGAGCGGCTGGGGAGTGTTCGCCGGGTTCGGCGGCATGCATGGCGGGTTCGTGCCAAGCGGACTTGCCGGCGTGCACCAGCAGTACCGATATAAGGCAGAGGGTCCGATTCTGATGGTTGCAGTGCTGGAGGGTGGGCCCAATGTGTCGGATCTGCGCCTCCGTCTCGATTGGGACATGGCCCGCCACGTGCCCGAGATGCAGCGACCTGGTCGGCCCGAGGGGTGGGAACGCCTTCCGCCTTTGGCGCCGCCGGCCGGCGTGCCGCTTCGCGGCGGGGGCGGTGGTGGCGGCTCCGGGAGCTGGCACTCGGAGGCGACGGTGGAGACCGACCTTCCGGTTCCCGACCTCGAGGTCCACTTCTCGCGGCAGCTGGAGGCGGCGGGCTGGACCCGGCTTGCCGGCACTGCAGACGATGTCGCGGCGTGGAGCTCATGGCGCTTGCCGGGTGAAGGCGATTGGGGCGGCATCCTGCTCGTCCTGGCCGCCTTCAAGCCCGCCGAGCGGTTCCTCTACGTACGCATCGCCGCCGGCGACGCGGGCGATGGCGGCGGTCACTCGACGGGAATGAGGGCCTACCGGGTCTGAAACAAAAGTTGCGGCGCGCAGGCATTCCCGCGCGCCGCAGTATGATCGGGTCGGTTATGACGCCAGGGCGGTCGCCTGTTGGAGAACAGCCTGCCCCTGCGTGGTGAGGTCCTTCGCCTGGTTCTCATCGATGGCCTGGCCGCCGGCCGCTGCGTTCAGCATCGCGGACATCTGGCCGGCCACGGCGTCGCGCTGGGTCCCCAGGGCTTGCAGCTGATTCTCGAGACTCGAGTACGTGCTGTCGTCTCCCTCGATCGCGCGCGTAGACACCATGAGCGTGGTCATCCCGAATTGGCCGACGGCTGCGTTCAGCTGCTTGTAGACCTCGGCCAGGTCCTGGAGCGTTCCTCGGTGCTGCCGCAGTGAGACAGGGAGCGCATCCTCGTGGAGCACCTCGAAGAGGACACGGCCCTGCGTTGCGTAGTCGTCCTGCAGCCCAGTCAGGGACAGGATGGTGGGCCTGACATCCGTGTGGTCCGACCACACACTGCCCGTGGTGCCGTCGTTTCGTACACCTGGGCCAACAAGCCCGAGCCAGGTGGTGACGATCTCTGACTGGATATCACCATGGTTCCAGGCAAAACCCGGGCCGACGCTGACACAACCCGGGCCGCAGCCTGTACCACCGTGGAAGAAGAAGTAGTTGGGGTCGGCGAACCATGTGAACGTTGGCGTGCGCGCCGGGTCGGACGTGATCATGTGCAGCAACTTCATCTCGACCGGGTCCGCCAGCGCCGCCGTGAGAGTGTCGGTATTACCCGTGCGCGGGTTGATGGCCGTGAGCTTGCTGGTCGCCCGCTCGAAAGTTCTGGTCACCGCAGCGTCGCGCGCCGGGTTGCCGGTGATGTAGACGGTCGGCGCTGAGTCGCTGTGAATGTTGAATTTCGTGGTGATCCCCTGCTGGCTCGCAAGCAGGCCCGTCATGTTGGCGCTGATTTCACCGATGCTGGGGAACGGGTATTTGCAAGGCACCGTGATGCCGTCGCAGTTGGCCGGAGTCGGTGCCCCGCCCGCGAAGTGATCGCCTTCGTCTGAGGTGAATACGAACATGGTGTTGCTCTGGTTGATCCCGTCAGCCGCCAGCCGCGCGAAGAACTTGCCGAACGCCTTGTCGTACGACTTCAGCTGCGCGACGTACTCCGCCTGCCCAGGGCCCATCGCGAGGCTGGTCGCATGGTTGTCATGGGCGTCTGAGATGTACGCATAAGTCACCGGAACGCCGTGCTCCTGCATCGCCGCGACGTAGCCGAGCGATTGCGAAGCGCTGATGCCACCGAAGCCCGGAAATCCCGGCATCGTGTTGCCATCGAGGTCCTTGATGGCGCCGATTTGCTGCGCTACGTACTTGTGTCCGAAGAGCGCGTTGAATCCGTTGTAACCACCAGGTTCCTGGGGCAGGCTGTCAGGCCGAGCGTTCGATCCGGTGCAAAGGTTCGCCCCCTTCGCGCAGTGGACCGCGATCCCGACGAAATCGGCCGTGGCCAAGTCCGGGTTGGCTGCTACCTCTGCCGCTTCAGGCGATTTGGCGCCGAAAACGGTCGGTATGTCAGTGGCAATGTTCTCGAGCTCGATGTTCGCGGTCGAAACGCCGCCGACGTTGCAGCCGGCCCGGGTGAACGGCACCCATGGGGCGGGAGTGTTCAGGCCGTTCGCGGCCAACATGTTGAACTTGGTGTCGGTCGGTGCCGATGTGGTTGGATCGAAGATCGGATCCGTCCAGTAGGCGAAGGAAACGCCGAGGTTGCTCGTCCCATCGGGATTGAAGTAGCGGAAGCTGTTCGCGACAGGGACGCCATGCTGGTCGCCATAGAGGCCAGTCAGCGTGGTCAAGATGTCGTTCGCCGTGTGCGAGATAAGTGGCGTGTGGTGGTTTGTCAGGAGCGTGCCGTTGTTCGTGATGAAGTTCAGCAGGTTCGGCATCTGCTCCAGGTCAGAGGGGACATTTGGGTTGTCCCTCGTGAAATGCGTGTTGTCGAATTGAATCTGAATCACGCGTTGGATCTGGCCTTTCGCGGAGTTGAGCTGGCAGCTTCCAACCGCGGAGCTCGTATGAATCGGAGCTGCCCCTGCCACCCCATTGCCGGCCGAGCCGGCGAATGCGGCGCCCACCAGCGGCACCAGGGCGGCCAGATAGAACAGTCTGCGTCTAACTCGATCCTTCACAACCCACCTCCGTCTTCAGAAACTGACAACCAGTTAGATGAAGAGCCCGATTGCCCCGACCCGATTCTCCACGCTCATGCCCAAACATGCAAATCGGGAGATTGGTCGCGGTCAGCGGCTCTCCGCGGACCACTATCGCGTGCCTCGGTTAAGGGCGGGTTAGTGGCAGCCTAGGTGCTTGAATAGGCCCGGTGAGCGCGGGCCACCATCATTCATCGGCGCACTACGGCAACAAGGACGCGGTCAGGGCCGTTATCGTCAGCGCGGTCGGGCTTGGACTTGCTGCCCTGGCCGAAATCGTCGCCTCGATATTGAGTGGATCCGCAAGCGTGCTCGCCGACGGGCTCCACAACGCCGGCGACGTGATGACTAGCTTCATCCTTCTCTTCACGTTTGCGCTCGTCAGGCGGCCCGCAACGCGGCGGTACTCATCGGGCTACGGGCGCTTCGAAGACGTAGCGACCCTGCTGATCATCGTGGTGATCATCGTCACGGCCGCGGTTGCGGCGGCCGAGTCGATCGGCAAGCTCATCCAGCCGGTCACCTACTCCAACATCCCACTGAGCATGGGCGCGGCTCTGGTTGGTGTTATCGCCAACCTGGTCGTGTCCGTCTACAAGCTCAGAGTTGGCCGCGGGATCGGATCCGAATCGCTGGCTGCCGACGGCATTCATTCCCGCATCGACGCGCTCGTGTCAGCGGGCGCTTTCGCCGGAATCGGATTGGCCGGCCTCGGCTTCAGGATTGCGGATCCGATCGTGGGCATCTTGATCACCGTCGCCATCGTGTACGTCCTTGCGGGCACGGTGAAGCAGCTCTTCTACCGGATGATGGACGCCGTCGATCCGACCATCGTCGACGAGCTGACAAGCGCCGCCTCATCGGTCCCGGGCGTGCTCCAGGTGCATGACGTGCGGGTCCGATGGGTGGGCCGCGAGCTGGTCGCCGTGATGCACGTCGCCGTCAACCCGAAATCAACTCTCGAAGAGGCTCACGCCGTCGCCATGCGCGTGGAGGATGCGGTGTGTCACGAGGTACCCGCGGCTCGGCTCGAGGTCCACATGGACCCGGGGATGAAGAAACACCATCACTTGTGGGCACGCCGCTCGACGACGGCGACGATGAACACGACCACGACCATCACGAAGACGACTCAATAGCGCGCTGACGAGTGCGGCCGGCCAGGGTGTAAAGGGAGACGTCGTAGGCGATCTTCAGGCCACCGCCAGCGAAGAACGGCACACCGAACGCGGCCGCCTGGATCGCGAATCCCGCCAGCACGGGGCCGATCGCCTGAGCGACACCACGCACCGATCCGGTGAGCGCGAGCGCTCCCGCGCGCTCGGCCGGCGGGACGATCGACACCACGTAGGCCTGGCGGGTGGGCACGTCCATCTGCGAGATCGAATAGCGAACGATCAGCAGGGCGGTCGCGATGGGAAGAGATGGGCTGAACGGGACGAGCAACAGCAGGACGTTGCTGGGCAGATGGGTGAAGACCATCGTCCTGACGAGTCCGATGCGCTTCGCGATCAGGGGCGCGACCTCGAACGAAGCTGCCTGTGCGATCGCGATGGCGGCGAACGATGGACCGAGAACATTGGCGCCGGCGCCGAAACGGACGTGCAGCCAGTACGCAACGACCGGCTGGACGATGAACCCGCCGCCCAAAGCATCGAGCGCGAAAAGAGCTGACAGCGCGGCGAGCGGCCTGAGGCTGGCCCTGCTCAGGATCGGACCGGGCGCTGTGCTTTCTGCTCCGGACGAAACGAACAATGGCAACGCCGCGGTGGCCAGGCCAATCGCCGCGAAGACCACGTAGAAGATTTGAATGCGCTGCGGTGTGCTCGCGAATACGGCCGCGAGGGCACCGCCCGCAGAAGCGAGTCCTCCGGTCAGCGAGTAGTGACCAAACGCCGCCGGTTGTCGATCGCCTGCCACCGACTCTGCCAGCATCGCCTGCTCGATGGGAAGGAACGGCCCGAGGTCGACGCTCGCCCCCAACATCCCGGTCGCTCCGGCCAGCGTCAGAAGCGTGCCGTTGGTCGCAAACGCGAGGTCGGCCCCCGTCAGTGCCATCAAGAGACCGCAGGCGGCCAGAACTCGGCGCCGGCCGAACCGCCTCGCCGCGGCGGCCGCCGGCAAGCCTAGCAATGACGCCGCGACCAATCCGATGGCGAGGGCGATCCCGATCTGCTCCGGGCGCAGGTGTCGCTGTTCGAGCAGGATGCCGATCAGGACTGCTGCGAAGCCGAAAGCAAAGGCCCTGAGCAGCCGCGTGGCCAGGACCACCCGAAAGTCGCGCCGCGAAGCTGTCACTCCGCGGCTAGTTCTAACTCAAAGTGCAGCGAGATCCGAGACCGGCCAGGCGCTGATCGTGCGGCAATCCATAGAGATTCATCTCGCCCGCACTATCCGGCGCCCGCGGCAAAAGTCCCGGCCGGGAGCTACAAGGCTCCCGGCCGGATGGTCGAAAGTGGGAGGCTGGCTACCCTCCGACAGCGGCCAGCGCGTTCACCTGGCCATGTCCGAACCAGCCGTTGTATCCGCTCCCCCCCTGGCAGGTCTGCGGCGCGCCGTTGTCAACCGCTGGGAAGGGCGCGTATATGGAGACGTCCGCCGGGCATGGCATCGGATCGGCGGTGTTGTCGAGCCTCGCCGTGACCGCACCCGGTGAGGTGATGCCCATGCTGACGATCAAAGCCGCGACTCCAGCCACATGAGGAGAGGCCATCGATGTGCCCTGCAGGTAGCAGTAGGTCGCACCGTTGTCAAAGACCTTCCTAACGCAGTGGGATTCAAGCGCAGCGGGATACGTGGAGAGGACACGGCCGTTTGGTGCCGCCGGGGTAAGCTGCAGCCGGGAGTCTCCACTCGGGGCGACCACCTGTGTCGCGCCGACGCCGTAGCTCGAGAAGAAAGACTTCATGCGCAGGTTCCCGTCGCCCGACACGCCGATCACGCCTGGGACCTCGACCGGGATCACCGCGCAAGCATTGGTGATCTCGCGGGTGACCGGAGTCGTGTCGTCGGGGCTCGTGACGTCCTGGGTCGGGTGCGCGAGGTCGTCGGCCTGGTTGCCGACCGCCGCCACAACGATCGTCCCGCGTTGCATCGCGAAGCGGATCGCTCGTCGCTCAGCGGTCCAGATGGCGCGCTGCACCGGGTCGTTCTTGCAGTTGAACAGCCACGGGTCCGCGAAGTAGCTGTTGTTGGTGACCTGGATGTTGTGCGTGCCGGCCCACATGAAGGCGCACACGACGGCTTCGGGGAAGAAGAAGCCATTCACGTCGCCTGTCTTGATGGCAGCGATCTTCACCTTCGGGGCCACGCCCACAATGCCGAAGCCGACGTTCGCCGCTGCGATCGTGCCGGCGGTGTGGGTGCCGTGGCCGTTGTCGTCATTCCAGGCGGATGGACTGGTGTTGGTCTTGCCGCCGATGCAGGAGACGCTCTTGCTGAAGTCGACGTTTGGAGCCAGGTTGGGGTGTGTGAAGTCGAGACCGGTGTCGATATCACCGACCGTCACCGACGGGCTCCCACTGTTGATTGCGTGGGCCGCGGGCGCCTGGATCTGGTCCATGTCCCACTGCCTCGATGTCAGCGCGTTGGTCATCGCGGTCGTGCTCGCGTTGTCGACGAGGCTGTCATCGTTGAGGTGCGTGACCAATGCGGGCGTTGCCGAAACACCCTCGATCCGCGTGTCCTTGATCAGGTTGTCACGGAATGTCGTGCTGTCTGAACTGGCGACGGCCACGCCGATGTCGCCATAGGTCGCGACCACCGCGCCGCCCGCACCCGCAATGGTCGCGGCCGCGTCAGCAGGCAGCGCCTGGCTGTGGTACACGACGAGATAGGTTTGCTGCACTCCGGCTTGTGCCGTTTGCACCGTTGTGAATGCCGGTGCCGCGGCCAGCAGAAAAGACGCCCCCAGCATCAACCGACGAATTCGTTTCATCGATTCACCTCCACCCCGCTCCACACCCTCTTGTGAAGGTGGGAATCCCAGCGTTATCAGCATGTTCGCTGAAACGAACCAATGTCAAGTGGGCCTGGTCAGACCTGCTTTCGGCGCACCGACCAGAAGAGCAAGACGGTGATCGCTACGATGTAAGCGAACCAGAACCAGATGTCGACGGCGCCCGAGGCATCGGGCAACCTGTCGATCGGATTCTGACCTCCGAATCGAAGCTCACCAGTGTCGATTTGCAGTTGGAAGATCTGGCGCTGTAGGTTGCCGGTGAGCTCATGCGGAACGCCCCAATAGGCGATGTCGATCAGCGTCCTCGCTATCGCATCGGTGATGACGTTGTGCTGGACCATCGCGTTGAGCGTGATCACCTGGCCCCCTATGTAGTGGAAGACCAGCACGATCGCCGCCGCCACGACATTGTTCAAGTACACCGTGAGCAGCATCAGGAGAAGCATCAGCAAGACGATGTTCGCGGCCAGGGCAGCCAAGGTCCAGAAGACGACGCTGTAGACGCTGCCTCCGTTTGCGGCGACAACAGCCAGGCTGCCGGCGGTAAAGATGGACGCGATGAGAAGTAGGAGCGAGACGGCTGCCATCAGCTTGCCGGCCGTGTAGCTGGAGCGAGACATCGGCTTGGCGAAGATTGAGACCACGGCGCCCGAATCGAGGTCGTGATTGATCACGGTCATCCCGACCACAAACGCGCACAACGTGATCGCGTACGGCACCTCTTTGCGCCCAGCGCGGTGAGTACCACGATCACCCCATCCTTGGGCGTTGGCTGCCGGAGGACGTGCGGAGCGACGGCAATGCCGGCCGTCAGCACCACCCCGATGGCGACGATCACGCCTAAGAGACGGCGGCGGGTCAGCTCGATGAGCGTGTAGCGTGCGACCGCGAGTGCTTGCGACATCAGCTCTGCGCTCGATGTGTCTGGTTCTCGGCCATGAATGCGGGAAGGCCCGCCTCGCGTGATTGGGCGGTTGCGTCCAGAAGCTTCATGAACATCTCCTCGAGGGTTCGGCCCTCGGGCACCAGCTCCTGCATCGGCCCTTCTTCGAGGATCCGGCCGCGGGCCATGATCGCCACGCGATCGCATACGCGCTCGACCTCGCTGAGGAGGTGGCTGTTCAGAAGCACCGTGGTGCCCTGCGCTTTCAACCCGGCGATAAGCTCCCGCACGTCGCGACGGCCGATCGGGTCGAGGTCGGCGGTCGGCTCGTCCAGGATCAGCAGTTTCGGCCGCCCAAGGATGGCTTGCGCCAGGCCCAGCCGCTGCTTCATGCCCTTCGAGAAGTGCCGCACCTGGCGGCGCTCGCCCGCCAGCGTGCTCCACTCGAGTGTTTCGGAAATGCGACGGCGGCGCTCGCCCGCCTGCAATCCGAGCAGCCGGCCGAAATAGTCGAGGACCTCGTCTGCCCAGAGATACTTCGGGAAGTCCGGGTCCTCGGGCGCGAAGCCGACAGCGGCTCGAGCGGCCACGTCGCCTGGCGATGAGCCGAACACCGAGATCGTTCCAGAATCCGGCCGGGTCAACCCGACGATCGCTTTGACCACCGTCGACTTGCCCGCGCCGTTCGGGCCCAAGAGGCCGAACGCCTGCCCCTCCTCAAGCTTGAACGAGACCCCTTCCACGGCCCAGGGGTCACGAGGCCGATACCGCTTGCGGAGATCGAGAACTTCGAGCACGGCGGCCATGGCTCCGGAATCTAGGCGGGACCTGTGCCGAATCTATGACTGGGGACCCATTTGACAAAGCGGTTTGCCGGGCGCTATTCTTCCAGTTAGCTAATTAGCCACTGGGAAAAATAGGATGCCAAGCGATCAACTCAGCACCACGTTCGCAGCCCTCGCCGATCCCACCCGGCGGGCGATCCTGGCTCGTCTTTCACAAGGCGAGGCGACGGTCACGGAGCTGGCCAAGCCGTTCGACCTGAGCCTCCCCGGCGTTTCGAAACACTTGAAAGTGCTTCAGCGGGCTGGGTTGATCACGCAGGGGCGCAGCGCGCAATGGCGCCCCTGCCGCCTCGAGGTCGGGCGCTTGAAGGAAGCGTCCGAGTGGGTGGGGGAGTACCGGCGCTTCTGGGATGAAAGCTTCGAGCGCCTGGACAAAGTTCTGCAGGATCTAATCAAAGAGGAGAAGAAAAAAGATGACGGAAAAGGGAGTCAAGACAATGCCCAAGACTGAGTACGTGATCGAACCCGGGAAGCAAGAGATCGTCTCGACCACCGTTCTCGACGCGCCTCGCGAGCTTGTGTTCAGGGCGTACACGGACCCGAAGCTCTTCGCGCAGTGGTGGGGGCCGCGACGCTACGAGATCAAGATCGACAAGTTCGACTCACGGGCCGGCGGCGAGTGGCGCGTGATCCACAAGGGCGCCGATGGCGCGGAGTACGCATTCCGCGGCGTCAACCACGACGTCGTCGCGCCTGAACGGATTTGCGCGACGTTCGAGTTCGAAGGCATGCCAGGCCACGTCGCCCTGCAGACCGCAACGTTCGAGCCGATGGGCAACAAGACCAGGCTGGTCGCGCAAATAGTCTTCCAGTCCGTCATGGACCGCGACGGAATGGTCGCGTCCGGGATGCAGGAGGGCTCCAACGAGTCGATGGAGCGACTGGCCGAGCTGCTCGAGAAGCTCTCGAACGACAAGTCCGGTCGCTAACCAACCCAGCTTCCCCGCCGCCGCCCTCGCGATTCGCGGGGCGGCGGCTCTATTTCCATAAAGACGAGCCGAAACCGGGCACAGATCGCGTCGCGCCGGGCGATGATTTCGACGCGTGAGCTATTCCGCGGTCCGCAAACCATCAGTCATAGGACGGCTCGGCAGCCTCATCGGATCGGGTGCCGCGGTCGTCGTCATCTGGTGGCTTCTGTTCGTCGGCTTTCGGAACGCCCGGACGCCCGACGCGCTTCTCTGGGTAACGGCCGGGCTGATCGTCTCCTTAGCGATTGCAGTCTGTGTGCATGAAGCCGGCCATCTGGTTGTCGGGCTCGCGTTTGGAGAGCCGGTTCGCAAGATAAGGATCGGATCGGGCCCGACACTGCTCGGCACGCGGCTGGGCGGCATCGTCATTCAGATCTGCGCGAATCCTCTCAGCGGCGGCGCGGTCTCGTTTTCCGGACTGGACAGCACGTCACGAGGCAGGCGAATCGCAACCCTCATCGCGGGGCCCGGCGCGAACCTGCTGGCCGCCGCATACGCATTCGGATTCGCCCACTTCGGCGCAGCATGGCTCGGCACTTTAGGAGTTGCCAACGTGGTGTTGTTCATCGCCGGCGCGATGCCCTCCACGAGCGTGCAGGGCGGCCGGGCGCTACCGTCGGACGGTCTGCAGCTCTTCATTCTCTTGCTCAGGCCTCCGGCCAGGAGCGCCTACTTCGAGGGCGCGGAGATGACCGCGAGCGCCCAGGCCGTTTTGATACACGCACTGGAGGACGCGCAGATCGCCGGTGCGCTGGAGGTCACGGACGATCATCTTCTCCGCGCGTTGAATCGAGATGCTGCGCTTGGCGAGCTGTTCGCGACTGTCGACCTGAGCAACCGGCTGCCACCCGGAGGAACACCTGAGTCATCGGATTCTCATACACCGACGTGGTCTGCGATGTCGCTCGCAATTCTCGAGATGGCGTTTCGCAAAGCACGCGACATGAGCCAGCTCAAACCCAACGCAGCCGGTATCTGCCTGGGGTTGCTGGCGGTCGAATGTCCGGCGAGTCGCTTGTTGAAGGATGCCGGGATAACGGAGGGAGCGGTGACGAAGCTGGCCGTGATTCCGAACGATGCCCAAGATGGCGCGCGCCGTCCCGCCGTGATCAACCCAGACATGGCGCTGGAGCGGTGGGGCACCGCGGCGGATAAGCCGCTTGCGCTCGCATATCGAATCGCGGCCACGGACGGTTCGCAGATGGTCGGCACGCAACACATCGTCGCCGCGCTGAATGCCGATCCGGAAAGCCGCTCCGCCCGCATCCTCGCGCGGCTCGGGTTCGTACTCGTCCGTCGCGAGGGCAAGCCCACCTTCGGCGTCGATGTGAAAGCGGACGAGGCGACGCCGCTGCTATCGCCCCAGGCGGTGACGGCGATCGCCGGAGCTCTGCAGCGCACCGGCCTTTCCTATCCGAGCGGCTCAATCGAACTCTGCCTCGGCATCCTCGACCAGGGCGCGGGGATCGGCGCGCAGATTCTCGCCTCGGCCGGAGTCACTGTCGCCGCGATCGAGAAAACGCTGCGCCTGGTGCCTCGCGATCAGAGCGACCTGGCCGGGTGCACCACAGCTTCGTGGCCGATGTGGCAGATTCGTGCGAGCGCGCGCATGGGAGCGGGCCGGTGGGTGGAGGCACGCGACGATTTCCTGGTCGCCGAGCGCGTTGTCAGTACCGAGGAACAGCGCGCCCTCTGCCGGAACAACGCCGCGTGGGCATCGCTGATGTCAGGTGACGCAACCCTTCACGCGCCTGCGCTCGAGCTTTCCCGTGCAGCGCTCGCGGTCCAGCCCGAGCGTCCGGCGTTCATCGGCACTTACGCATTCGCACTGCTCGAAAAC
>WNFT01001603.1_pt1 | contig 19092 bp, 9 predicted proteins | sample 5400191 | NCBI WGS metagenome assembly WNFT01 (sample SAMN13153359, study PRJNA577476) | soil metagenome | isolation source: 80 cm saprolite under Madrone tree | place: USA:California | collected 2016-06-14 | reverse complement strand
GAATTCCGGAACGGTCAGCACCACGTCCGGCTTGATATGCCAGCCTTGCGTGAGCACCGGGGCCGCTGAGGAAGCTTCAGGCTCGCCTCTTTTTGTTCCGTTTTTTACCCACGCGTCGATGATCGCGATTTCCTCGTCGCTCAAGCGACTGTCATTGCTAAACTCGCCGAACGCCGGGTCGGCATGCCAGGGGGGCATCTTTCGTTGAACCACGTTCTCCCGCATTATCCGGGCAAAAGGGAGCACTTCGTCATAGGTCATCAGCGACATGGGAGCAATGTCGTTTGGGCGATGACAGGCTACGCAGTGCTTTTGCAGAAGGGGCGCCACGTCTTTGTGGTAAGTAATTTCTGATTTTGCGACCGAGGTGTTTTCCTGGCCTGCGACTGCGATCCCGCACAATCCCATGCATAGCGGAATGAGGAACGTTTGCGACAGACGCATATGAATTGCGACTCCACAGAACAACGAAACAGGTACTGCCCGATGCCGTTACTCGCGATGACACAGCGTGCACGAGCATCTAGCAATCTAGCGGTTGATTTTACACCTTATACGGCATTTTCGGACTGGCTGGATGGTAAGACTTCTTATCAACAACAAAATCTGGCGAAACTTCTCATCTTCTCTTGGTCCTGCAGAATAATCGTCCAAGGTGCCGCGCGAGAGAAATGTGTGCCCCGTTGACTGTTGGAAAGTCGGATTACTGGACATTTGTCGGTCCAGGGACCATAGGAGGGCTGCGACGAAGCCTACCACCAGAAGGGTGCCGTCCGCGTGCTGGGATTCCGGGGTTTGCTGGGACGCGTAGGCGTCTCCACTCCCAGAAGCCGTTGGGCCGATGATGACTCTCTCTAGGGAGGAACCTTTGTGCGATTGGCATTTTAGATTTGTATGTAGTAGTCGCTCGGGCCCGCCTTGACATTGGTCAAGGTTTTCATCGCCGTTCTCCTTTCGTTGATGTCGTGGTTCGTCTGCCGAGGAGTAACCCACTCAGCCCCCTCCACGGGTGGGGGAGCCGCAACTGCTAGTCTCAGGCCTAGCTTGCCCCAAAACTATAACTGCCTGCCTTCACATTGGTCTTGGTTTTCATGGCCGTTTTCCTTTCGCTAAGCAGTGTTGCAATTGGCAGGCCCACAGAAAGGTAGCTTTAAGCGCGTCCTTGGAAAGTGGAAGTCATTGCGTTGATGTGGGATAGACCAAGTGAGGGCTGAGCAGTACGTCCCTCCAGCGCTTCTTTCACTCTATCCGAAGAGATAGTCAGTCTATCTGAAAGTGAACGCGAGCAGCGGGGCAGTGGGCGGATAAAATGAATGGCGCAGGCGAAAAGCATGATTTGCAAACAGAGGTCTTCCCGGAGTGTCGCCTTTGGGAATGTATCCTCGAAGTGACGGCTAGGGATGCGCAATCACCATCAGCGTCGTAGCGCGCTTCAGGACGCAATTCAACGAGCGGCGAAGAGTTTCTGGGTCAAGCGCGGCGAAGCTCTCGTCCAGGATAATAGTGGGTGCACCCTGCAGCAGCGCGCGCGCAATGTAGAGGCGGCTGCGCTCTCCGTGCGAGAGCTGCCAGCCAGTCTCGCCGACCATCTGCAATAATCCCGCAGGCATGCGCTCGATCAATTCGCCCAGGCCGAGCTCTCGACAAATCTCTTCCGCCTGGGTCAGGTCATTTTGTGAAGGCGGCCAGCGGCGCCCCATCAGCAAATTGAAGGCGAAAGTTTCAGTCAAGACGTGGTTCTCATGGAACTGCGGGGCGGAGACGATGCGCCGGCGCCAGCCATCCATGCCCAGCGTCTGCCAATCCAGTCCCTCGAAGAGCAGCAGCCCTGATTGCGGCGCACGCATGCCTACCAGCAGCGAAGCCAGCGTAGACTTGCCTCCGCCCGAAGGACCTTCCAGCAAAATTCGGTCGCCCAAGCCAATGGACAAGCTGCACTTGCGCAGCACGGCCTCGCCGCGGTCCTGGTAGCGAAACATCAACTCGTGTGCCTCGACCAGCTTGTGCCCGTTATCGGTTGCTTGGGTTGTTTTCGGTGGACGAAACAGCGGCAGCCCCGACGCTTGCGGCCGAGCCGCCGCATGGAACAACGGCGCCACCTGTTTCCAGGAAATGGTGGCGTCCACCAAGTTCCACAAGCCGGTAGAAAGCCTTTTAAAAGCCCGATAGGCCAGAAGTATTCCACCGAGGGCGATGGCCAGCTTGATCGGCGAGCTGCGGCTGGATACAAATACGGGCGTAAGACCGATCAGGCCCACGATCAACCAACCGCGAGGCAAGAGCGCCATCAGCCGAAGCGCCGACCCATCGAGGCTCTTGGAAATCTCCAGGTAACGCTCGAGCGCCTCATCTTCGCCCTCGTGCCATTGTTCCTGCGATTGCTGCGCCATCCGGGTGCGGTGACCGACCATGCGCTCGATTAGGTCGTGGGTCATTTTCAAGCGGGCGGTGGTCCAGACCTGGCGGCGGAGGTAGTAGCGGTGCCCAATAACGGCAACCAGCAAGATCCAGCCTAGAAGTAGGAGTCGCAGGATAGTGGCGCCTGTGCCCCACCCCAAAACAAACAGCGCCGCGCCCAACTCAACGGCCGAAATCAAGGCCAAGAATCCGCCGTTTAGGGCCATGGATTCCACCGCTTCCGACTCAAGCACCTGTCCCAAGAATTGGCCAGCTCCCCGGCGGCGAATCTCCTCCGGCGCGAGGCGAAGCGCGCCATATAGCAAGCGGCGCTTCAGCAGGGTCGCGGTGCCGATAGAGATTACGCCCTGCAGCCAGGAGCCGAGCAGACGAAAGGGCACCAGAGTCAGCAAAAGCAACGCCCAGGCCAGTAGCCAGCCGCGATCGAAGCGGCCCTCGAGGGCGGCCAGTCCAATCAGCCACCAGGAGACAATCCAGAGAACATATTCCCCCGTGTAAGCGGCTACCAGGGCGAGGATTCGTCCGTGCAAGCGCGCCCGGTGTAACTGCCGCCAGAAACTTCCGCCCGGTGGCATGCGCAGCATCCAGCAGCTAGCGATCGGCCGATTGCGCAACCGCTCACGCATGAGCGCTTCCCGTGCTCGCTGCTGGCGCCGCTTGGGAATACCCGCACGTTCGACGAGCTGCAGAGTTTCCTGTTCTAGGGGCGCCTCAACCTGCTCCAGCAGCGCGGCCCGGATGGCTTCCGGCTTCACTGCTGTGACCTTGAGATCGGGGGATAGCAGCGATACAACTTTCTTTTTTGCGCCGAGCAGAACGAGGAATTTCGCTTCACCATTCGCGGGCAGTAAAACAATGGCTGGGCCGGCGGCGCGCACCATCTGGTCAACGGTGTCGTACGAAGCGGCTACAGATTCTGCTTCGAGGCCGAACCACTCGGCTGTTCCATCTATCCATTCCTGGAGCGCTGATGTATCGGCAGCCATGCCACCCGGCGCCGTAGGAATCTGTACTGGCTGCGGCGCCAGCCCGCTCTTGCGGGCAAGGGCCTCAATGGCTTGCCCGAGTTGGCCAGCGGGCCAGGCGAGTGCTGCCAGCTCTGGTGTCATGCGCTCACCCTTTGCGCATGACGCTTTAGCTGTCCGTCTTCCAGCCGCAGACGTTGCCAGAGAGCGCTCGACCACAAGCCCTCGCGCACGTCCTCTTCGGCCTGCAGCAAGCTGCGATAGCGCGAGTCCACCCGTCGCGCCAGCACTTCGGGGGCGCCATCCTCGACGACGCGCCCCGCTTCGACGACCAGAACGCGCGGAAACGAGAGCGTCTCTCCAACATCATGTGTGACGCACAACAGGGTAGCGTCGCACCAGTGTCGGCGCGTGCTCGCCATCAACGATCGCCGCTGCTGGCGATCCAGGCCGCGAAACGGCTCGTCGAGAATGGCTAGCCGTACGCCACTCTTGTGCATGGCGCGCCCCAGCCGCACGCGCTGACCTTCGCCGCCGGAAACCAGGGCGCCGCTTTCGCCGAGTTCGGTTTGCAGGCCGTCAGGCAACTTCTGCAGCAGCTCGTGCAACTCCGCTTCTTCCAGGAGCTCAGGACTAGGCACCGAGTCGGCAGCTGAACCGTAACGGAGGTTTTCAAATAGCGAACGGTTCCAGATCTGTACCGCTGGGTCCACCCAGGCGGTTTTGGCGCGAAGCCGTTCCAAATGTGCGCTCTCCAGCGGCATGCCATCAACCAGCACCCGCCCGGTCGCCGGCCGATTCCAGCCAAGCAGAATGCCGACCAGGCTCGACTTTCCTGCGCCCGAGGGTCCGATGATCGCCACGTGGCTGCCCGCTTCAATAGCGAAATCCAGACCCTCCAAGACGGTGTGCCCGGAAACCAGAATGCTGACATTCTCAAGGACGATCGCTGCGGGGCCGGAACTTGCGGTAATGTTTGGCTCGATCACCGGCGCAGTTGCTGCCAGTTCGGGCCGATTCTTAACTTCCTCCGGCGCGCCCAGCGGCTCCAGCAGACGCAAAGTCCGGTTGCGATGGCCGGGATATTGCCAGGCTATCTGTGCAATGTCCTGGCCGGTCACCGGCAGGTTGAGCGACCAATAGACTAACAACAGAACGCTTCCCAGTTCGCCGACGCGCGAAACGTGATCAATCAACAGCCAGGCTGCCAACCCGAATCCAGTAAAGAACTGCGCGCCTTCCACCCAGACCACCAGGCGCTCCAGGGAAAAGGCAGCTCGCGTCCACTCGCTCAGCAGACTCTCATGCTCACGGCGCAAAGCGCGCTCGGCTCGGTGGACAATCAAAGGTACAAGCCCCAGGAAAGCGTCCAGGTAGTGGCGGCTGAGCGCACCCGCGTGGTTCTCCAGGCGCATGTCGCGCTCCGCCAGCAACGGCTGCACCGCCAGGGGTAGACCGACGGCCACAACTGCTGCCGTGAGAGCGATCGGTGCGGTCCCAGGATCGAGCCAGATTATGCCTGCGGCGGTTAGCAACAGCTCGAAGGTCGAGCGCAGCAGGCGGCCGCCAAGATCTGGTAGGAGGCGAATTCGATGGATCTGGTGGCTACGCGATGCCATGTCGGAGTTCAGCCGGCTGTGAAAATAGCGGTCCGCCAGGCGCGGAATCTTCTTTAGGAATGCGATCCGCAGCCGCGATTCCAGTCGCCGCCCCATGCTCAGCAATCCCGAGACAATGGGAAATTCAAGCAGCAGCAATGCAGCTACGAACACCAGAAGAGCGCCCATGACGACGATGCGCTGAACAGGCAAACCGATCTCATGAGCCAGGTCGAGAAGTCCGCGGAAGAGCAGTGCCTCAACGATGACGCCGGCGCCAGCCAGCAACAACGCCAAGAGAATTGAAACTGGAGCAATCGCGCCATCGGCCGCGAGCAGCCGCAATAGCTCAATTCCGGGCCGCGTCTGCCGCTCTCCCAGCGCGGCGACCAATTCGGGAGAAAGCACGGCGGGCGCCTGCTCTGGCGCGACGGCAAAACCGGACTTCGATTTTATCTGCTGTGTGAGCCCGCTGGCGTGCACCAACACCGCGCCTCGAAAATAAATCTGCTCTTCTCTGTGCTCGCCAGCCGGTGCTTCGCGGACCGACCAGAATTGGGGAGGGATCATTGATGGCTGGCCGCCGGATACCGCGCGCGCACCTTCGTACAGGTGCTCGATAAGCCGCGTGGCTTCGCGGCCCCGCCGCAAGCTTCGGGACTTGACAATAGCTTCCAGGGTGCGCACGGAAGCTTCCAGCGCGGCCAGAGGGCGCCATCCTGCATCGGCCGCAGCGCCTTCGACAAGACGTGCTGCTTTGCTTCGGGGGCATCCCAGGTCGGTGAGCTTGCGGCAAAGCGGGCACAGGAATTTTTCCGAAGTTGCCCACTCTCGCCAGGCGCTTAGAGGCGCGAGTTGCGTGTGCACGTGCAGCGTGGAAGCAAACTCCTCGCGCGAGGGCCAGCGGCGCCCCACCCCCGGGTCCATCACCTGCACAAGACCACTGTGGCGGCGCCAGGCCACCACGAAATGTGTGATCCCGCTGGTCAGGATCACAACCGCGATTGCGGGCAGCGCTTCCGATTCCTCTAGCAAGACGTAATCCGGAGGCACCATGACCTGTTCTGCCTCCAGCCCGAGTTGCACTGCGATGCTTTCGATCGTGTCGATGGAAGTGCCGTCCACATCGGTCTGACAGGCTTCGCGAAGTCGACCGTAACTGACGGGAATGCCGAAGCCTTCCAGCAGGCACTTCAGCGATGCCGGTCCGCAGTCCATCGCTGAGGTCTGTACTACCTCCGGGACCAGCAGCCGACGGCGGCCAAACCTCATATCATTGCCCCGCTTCTGCCGAAACTATCGCGTCGGGCTTGGCAAGCCATCGCCCTACCATGCGCAACACGAGGGAGGCGGGGGAGATTCGCTCGACTTGCACTTCGACCGTCCCTGGCAAGCCGTGCTGCAGATGAATGCGCGGCGCGGAATTCGAATTGACTGCTAGCTCGACACGAATCCGGCCGTCGCGAACCTCACTGGCCACCCGGGTGACCGTGGCTGAGACGCTACCAAATTGTGTCCAGGGAAAACCTTCCAGGTGCAGACTCGCATATTGCCCTGGCTGAATGCGGCCCACTGCATCAGGCGGCTGGAAATTGGCGACAATGCGAAGGTTCCCTGCCGGGACCACTGCTGCCAGTTTCTCGCCTTCGCGCACCACGCTGCCCACGCGCACATTCGCGACTTCCCCCAACCTGCCACTTACCGGGGCCCGGATGAGCCGCCGGTCTACGTCGTCTTCCAGGCGCTTGATCTCCGCTTCGGTGGTTTTTTCGAGGCCGCGCAAGCGGTTCGCCTCGCTCATCAGACCCTGAAGACGTGCCCGGCGATCTTCCTTATCCGTGAGTTGCTGCCGTTCGAGCTTGCTTACAGCAAACCCCAGACTGTCAGCTGCCGCGCGGCGTTGCTGTGCGTTCGCTTGCCCTCGCTCCCAATCCACCCTGGAGAGCAGGCCGCTTTTGTACATCTGTTGCACACGCTCAGCCTCCGATTCCGCGAGGCGCGCCGCGGCATCTGCCTCGCGAAAACGCGCGCGGGCTTCCTCCACCGCCACGGAGGCGGTCCGCAGCTCTTGCTCGGAGGCTTTTTGTTCAGCGGCAATCTGGTCTTCGACTGAACCGGCTTGGGGCCGCAAGGCAACCAAGCGTGTGCGTTCTTCGCTCAGTTGCAGCTTCTGGGTATCGGCGTCGAGTTCGACTAGCACTTCGCCAGCCTGGACCTCGCGGTCCAGCGCCAACGTGCTGGCGACCACGCGGCCTGTATACTGCGATTCAATCGGATGAGCTGCACGGTCCACTTCCAAATCGGCAGTGTCGCTGACCGCGTAAACCACAACCTGTGCCCGGAAGAACCAAGCCAGCCAAAGTCCTAGGAGGACTGCTGCAATCAGCAGTCCCCAGACGCCACGGTAGGATGTTTCAGATTCAAGGAACCGTTCAGAACGGAAAAAGGGATTGGCCATAATAACGGGCACCCGATTGCTCCCCCGGTCTCTAGCAAACCGCGGCGCCAATGGCTTGCGGCGCTGGAGCGCAGAGGGCGGCGCGACCGCTGCATATTATCGGAAAATCTCTCACTCAAGCATGGAAAATCGATAGGTGTGGGAGCCGCGGGATACTTGTTTTCCCAGCGGCTAGCAAGGACCGGTCGGAAAACCCGCCTTCACTTTGGTCTTGGTTTTCAGAACATCAAATTTGCGGCGACGTTGCATTTACTCGTTTCGTTCACCTCGAGCTGGTCGGAGAGTCCATCACGTTCCGACAGGGATCAATCGCCACCGGTGGCATAGATAATGTGGGGACCCGCTTTTAAACTCGTCTTGATTTTCATGCCGCTCTCCTTTCGCCTCGCAGCCTGGTTTTCATGGTCGTTCCTTCTTCAGAACATCAAATTTGCGGCGTGTATTTATTCGTATCCACCTCGAGCTGGTCGGAGGGTCGATCACTTTCCGTATTCCACTGCCGTGGGTCCCGCCTTGACTCCCGTATTCGCTTTCATGGCTTTTCTCCTTTCGTCGTCGTGTAACAGTCTTTCGTCTCATAGCAGAAGCAATTAACAAGCCAAAGCGGAGCGCTAGGTTGGAACGTGACGTAGGAAGACGGAAGTGCTTGTCACTGTGCGGCATACGGGCCGCGGAGAATTTCGGAAGCGCGCCGCTGGATGCACTTTGAGTCTATCTGGAAAGCTACATCCTATCTGAACAGTGAGTGCTAGAAGCGGCACCATCCATTAAAGGGCGAGGGGCAATGGGATACGTCTGGTGAGGCTACGCTCTGGGACTTACGTTCTGCAACAGCCGAGTGTAGTTTTCCCGGCAAGCCACGGAATTGGGATGTCGAGTTCCCAGAGCCTTTTTGAAGATGGCAAACGCTTGACGGTACAGCGCTCCGGCGGTCTTGAGTCTTCCCGTCGCCTGGCAAAGCAGGGCGAGATTGTTGAGGGTCACTGCGACATCAGGATGGTTGACGCCAAATAGTCTCCTCTTGATGGCCAGAGCCCGCCGATACTGCCCCTCTGCCTCCCTATACCTGCGCCTGGCTTGGTTGATCGCAGCCAAATTGTTCAGGTTGACAGCGATTTCGTAGTGCGCTGGACCATAGGTGCGGCGAAATATCGCCAGCGCCCGGTGGTACAGTCTCTCTGATTCCTTGAACTTACCCTGACCATCTAGGATCGCGGCGAGCGCTGCGATGTCCGCGGCTACCTGCGGGTGGGTTGGCCCTAAGGCCTTTTCACGGATCCGAACCGAGCGTCGCGCAAAGCGCTCACCACGCGCGTAGCGGCCACGAGAATGCTCCACTCCGCCAAGATTGTGGTAAATCGTGGCTACATCTGGATGATTTGGCCCCAGAGTCCTTCTGACAATGGAGAGCGCTCGGCGATAAAACTGCTCTGCTTCGTTAAACCGGCCCGTGTATTTGCAAAGCATGCCAAGGCCATTCAGAACGGCTGACGCCTCGACATTATCTCTTCCCAATGATTTCGCAGCTAAGGCAAGAGCCTTGCGAAAATACCGCTCAGCCAGTCGGTATCGCGACTGTAAGACCTTGATCGAACCCAACCTTCGCAGCAACTCCACGCGTAGAACGTCTTTATCCGGGTTGCCCTGGACTCTTTTGAGACTCTTGATCGATTGACGGCAGAGTCTCTCCGCCTCAGTATAGTCGCCTTTTGCTTCATAGCTGGCGGCCAGCGTGTTTGTAACAATAGCTATGTCGGGGTGTCGGCGACCACACGCCCGCTTCAGGATTGCGAGCGACCTCAAACAGAGAGACTGAGCCTTGCGATAGTGACCCTGGGAACAGTAATCAACAGCGCTTTCGTGCAGTTTTCGGGCCCGTTCGAGGGCGCTAGCCGGCATTTTCATGCAAGGAAATAGATACGCTCGAGCGCAGCGACACGATCAGCCAGACCGGCAGGTAAGCTCCCGACGCGAAGCACCCAGCCCGCATAATCCAGAACAACAATCAAGGCTACACCTTACCGCAACTGGGCGCCCTTGTTGGGAGCTTTCCTCTACGATCTGAGGGCGGCGGCGCGGAGCAGGGACTGGTTATGATTGGCTGCAATCCTTCCGGCCTTCATGCTGGTCTTCACCTTCACCCCGGCGGCGCGGAGCAAGGTCTAGTTGTGATTGGATGAAAGCATTCCGGCCTTGATGCTGGTCTTCACCTTCACCCCGGCGGCGCGGAGCAACGTCTGGTTATGATTGGCTGCAATCCTTCCGGCCTTCAGATTGGTTTTAGTTTTCATCGTCTTTCCCCTTTCGTTGGTGAGTATCGCAATTCACATGCCAAGCAGCGCCAATAAGGTTGGGCGCTCGGTCTGAAGCTGGAAGTGCTTGCCATCGCGTGGGATAGAGGTGGCGAGCAGTCATTAGCATCCCGGTCCGATCTGTTCGCTCAGTTCGATCCGCGGAGCTGCAGTCTATCCGAAGAGATACGCTCTATCCGAACGGTGAGCTCAACCACAGCGCCAGGAGGGCGGGGGATTTGCTTTATTCCGGGGCACTATCGCTTTTCGTATTCGGGTTCCGACCCATCTGGTCTGTTGCGGTGCGCCATTCTTCAGCGCTAACCAAAAATCCCGGCGGGAGTTCAGACGCGCGTTCAAGAAACTTTCCGCTTTGCCGCTCCTATCCACTTGATTCCTTTGGTTGAGCTGAGCTTAGCGGCAGAGTTTGTTCGAGAAACGTCTGATTGTCTTCGCGGGAAAGACTCACAAGATTCGCCCGGTTCCAATAAATTCGGAAGCGCGTCGAGTCTTGGAATTTTGGACGTTCGGCGGAAAGAACAAGTTATTTTCTATAACCACGAAACCGGAAAGCGATTTGTTGATCTCAAGACGGGCTTCGCCTTGGCTTGACGAAAGACTGAGATCGAAGGTATTACGTGGCGCACGCTACGCCACACGTTCGCGTCCCGGCTGTTGGATCGAGGAATGGATATAGTGACAGTGCAACAGCTGCTCGGACATCGACTGTCATCGTAAGCATGCCCTATACGAACACAAATCTCGACTCAAAGGACGCAGCGGTGGCGAAACTCGAAAGTTTTAGTGACAATTTGGTGACAGTATGCACCAAAACGCAGCAGCAGGCCCCAAAACTGTCAGCAAAAATTCCGCTAAGAGCTGTTGCAAGTTATACTTAGAAACGGAGGAGTGGGTGAGCGGTTGAAACCGGCGGTCTTGAAAACCGTTAGGCTCGAAAGGGTCTCGGGGGTTCGAATCCCTCCTCCTCCGCCACATTGTCATGAGCGACGGCGGCGACAATGCGAGCCGCCATAAATATTCCGACGTCTTAACCCTTGCCAGACAAGCTCACGCGGCTGGGCCAGATTGAGATACCGAGCCTCGCGCTCAGTGTGGTCATTGTTCAGGACGATCCTCCCGAGCTCTTGCGTCGAGCGGTTGGTCACCTTGCGGAAACGTCGATGCCGGGAGAATGGGGCGACGTCGCACTCGCAGGATATCGCGACGGTTTCTTCCATCCCCTTAACTCGAATTCCTCGTCAGTCTCCCACAGCATTCGGGTCGTTCGGGCAAGGCCGAGCGATCCCAGCCGCCGCCGAGGGCTTGGATGAGGGTCACTGCGCCCACCATGCGGCGGCCGAGAATATTTACCGCCGTGACTTCGTCGGACAGAGCCGCACTCTCAGCGGTTGTCACCTCCAAGTAGCTGGTGACACCGCCCTTGTAACGGGTGATGGCGAGTTCCAGATATTTCTGAGCGGCGGCGACTGCTTTGTCCTGAACCTGAGCTTCGTGCTCGAGGATCCGCAACGCCGCTACGTTGTCCTCGACCTGTTGGAAGCCGGTCAGCACGGTTTGGCGATAATTGGCGACGGCCTGATCGTACGCAGCGACGGCCTGGTCTGAGGCAGCCCGGCGCCTCCCTACGTCGAAGATAGTAAACAGAGCCGATGGCCCGGCCGACCACAAAATGCTGGGGCCGGAGAGTAATGTTGTGGGAGAGCCACTCTCAAAACCTCCCACGGCTGCCAAGTTGACGAGCGGATAATAAGCGGACTTGGCGACCCCAATCTGCGCGTTGGCGGAGGCCATGAGGCGCTCGGCGGCTGCGATGTCAGGCCGCCGCTCAAGCAATTCTGAGGGCAGGCCGACGGGAATCGGCGGAGGGGGCATCGTTAGAGGAAGAGGAGCGAGACTGAAAGACGCCGGGGGCTTGCCAATTAAAACTGCTGCTGCGTGCTCGTACTGTGCACGGGCAACTCCGACATCAATGGCCTGCGCGCGGGTTGTTTCCAGTTGAGTCTGGGCTTGCTGCACTTCCACATCGGAAGCAATGCCCCCGGCAAATCGAGTCTTGATTAACTCCAAGGCTTGTTCATATTGAGTGACAGTGGAATTCAGAAGCTGCTCCTCGGCATCAAGCACCCGAGCCTGGAAGTAAAACAAGGCCAACTGGGAATGCATAGAGAGGTTGACGGCTGCCAGGTCGGCTGCGCTGGCTTGTGCCTGTGCGCGATAGGATTCAACGGTGCGCCGTACGCGCCCCCAAAGGTCGATTTGGTAAGACAATTCGAAAGGAATTTGGAAATCGTTGTAGGTAATGCCATTGAAGGCTGCGCTGCGAGGTTGACGATTGCCGGACGACTTTGTGCGGGTGGCGACGGGATCCGCAGCGACGGTTGGAAAATAATCGGCCCGCTGATAGCGGAGAAGTGCACGAGCCTGGGTATATTGAGCCTCGGCCGCCTTCAAGTTTTGGTTGGAGACGTTGACCTGTGCTTCGAGGGCATTAAGTTGAGGATCCTGAAAAATTTCCCACCAGTTACCACTGAGATTCTGGTCATTCGGCTGGGCAGGTTTCCAATCGCCCACCTCTTTATAGGCTGGAGGGACCTCGGCAGCCGGGCGCTGATATCTCGGTCCAACCGTGCATCCGGTCAACTGGAACGCAGCCATCACGAGTAGAACCATCCGACGAGATGTTTGGCGTCGGCGCGCAAACCCGATCAACTTTAGAGCGTGTTTCACTTGGTATCCCCGGGCAATGTAGCCTGAACAATTTGGACTTGCTGCCCAGTAATGACGGAGTCGGGTGGGTTGACAATGACTTGATCGTCCGGCTTGAGGCCGGAGACGATCTCGATCTGATTGCCGAAATCGTGCCCGGGAGTCACGGCAGTAAGCACGACTTTCCCATCCTTCACAATGCCCACGCGCAAACCCTCCGAGCGGAATAGCAAAGTATTGACCGGAAGCAGGAAAGTGGAGGCCTGCGTTGGGACCGCCAAGTGGACCTCCGCATACGAGCCCGTGAGCAGCGTGCCTGTCGGATTGTCCACGTCGATTTCAATCAGCAAGGTGCGCGTTGTCACCGTGATCGCATCGGCAGTGCGCACCAGTTTTCCGCGAAATCTGCGGCCCGGAAACTCAGCGAGACTGAGATCCGCGGTCATGCCGACTTTGACCCCTTGCGAGTATTCCTCCGGGACGTTTACGTACACACGAAGCCTTCCAGGTTGAGCGATGTGAAAGAGATCGGTCTTCACTCCTCCACCGCTGCCGGAGTTAATCAGGTCGCCGATATCCGTGTTTCGGGAAGTGACAACGCCGTCGAACGGGGCGTAGATCTTTTCAAAAGATACCAGTGCCGTGTACTGCTCCACTGCCGCCTGGTCTGCTTCAACAATGGCTTTGTTCGCGTTGTAAGTGCCCACGGCATTATCGACGTCTTGCTGGGAGACAGCGTTGCTTTTCAAGAGTCCCTGATACCGGGATTTGGTGATGGCAGCGAGCTCGAGATTGGCCTGCGCGGTTAGCAGGTTGCTGCGGGCTTGCTGGAGTTGCTGGTCGACTTCTGGCGTTTCGATGACGGCAAGCAGTTGGCCTTGCTTTACGCGCGCTCCAATGTCGACATACCACTTCCTTAGATATCCGTTGGTCCGCGCATAGATCGGTGAAGTGATGAACGGCTGTACATTCCCAGGGAGGATGATCTCCTCGGCGGGCGCGGTTTGCTTTGGCGAAACAACCGACACTGCGGTGAGGGCGACTTGCGCCGTTTCTGCCTTCAGCGTTGTGCGGGCCCTGACACGGGACAAGATGCCCGAGACCAACAAGCCGGCGACGACGATCAATGCCACCGCCAGACTCAACCATCGCCTGTGCGGACTTTGCGATCTTCCCATATCGTTCGGTGGGAGCGTTTGTCCGCCCACTTGTTTTTTCTCTTCAGTTTGTTGCGACATAATCACTCCACACAGATTTTCAACTAGTGCTGGTATTCCGTTTGGGCTGAATGCCTGCGCGAACCCTGTAGAACGCTGAAAAATGCCGGGACAAAGAACAGCGTCGAAACCGTAGCGAAAATCAGGCCACCTATGACCGCTCGGCCGAGAGGCGCATTTTGTTCACCACCATCGCCTAGTCCGAGGGCCATGGGCACCATGCCGATGATCATGGCTAAAGCGGTCATCAGGACGGGCCGAAAGCGCGTGAAGCCTGCCTCCAGTGCGGCGCTGATGGAATCGTTTCCTTCCTGCATTTTTTCCGTAGCAAAGCTAACCACCAAGATGCTGTTTGAAGTGGCCACGCCCATGCACATGATGGCGCCCATGAGTGCGGGTACGCTGAGAGTCGTATGCGTTATAAACAAGAACCACGCAATGCCGGCAAGTGCTGCGGGCAGCGCGGAAATCATGATGAAAGGATCCAGCCAGGACTGGAAGTTAATCACAATCAGCAGGTATACGAGCACGATCGAGAACACAAGCCCACTCAGAAGACCGACGTAGGACGCTCGCATGGTCTGAACCTGCCCACGGACCACGACGCGAGAACCGCGCGGTAATTGCTGGCGGGTATCGTCAATAATTTTGTAGATGTCGCCAGCCACGCTACCTAGATCGCGTCCCGCGGCAGCGCCGAAGATGTCAATCACCGGCGCTACGTTGTAATGAGAAACCACTGCCATTCCGGCGCCTCGTTGCGTTGATACCAGACTGGCCATGAGCGACGGAGGAGCCGCCGGGTCTGTGCCGGTGACCGGAATGTTCTCAACATCCTGCAGCGTGTCGGTGCGATACTGCGGCGTCTGCGTAGCAATTTGATAGCTGACACGATTCTTGGGATCAACCCAGAATGTTGGTGAGGTTTGAAAGCTGCCACTCAATGAGACCAGAAGGTTTTGCGCGATATCGTGAGCTGTGAAACCAAGTTGCTCTGCTTTCGTACGCTCGACCCTCAGGCGCAGATAAGGCTGATCGAAAGGCTGTTGGATCCGCAGATCTGCTGTTCCTGTGACGTATTTCAACTTGCTGAGCAGCGCATTTGCATAGCGCTGGTTTCCCTCCAAGTCGTTTCCCACGACTTGGACATCGATCGGGGCCGGCAAGCCAAAGTTGAGGATTTGGCTGACCATGTCGGCAGGCAAGAATGCGAAGCTCACGCCCGGAAACCGTTTTGGGAGTGTCAGACGAAGCTGGTGAATGTAGTCATCCGTGGGATGGTGCTTAGCGGAAAGCGTCACAAGAATGTCGGCATCGGATGAGCCGACTGGAGCCGAATTGCTATAAGAGAGATTGATGCCGCTGTAGGGCAGACCTATGTTGTCAATAACGTTGTGGACTTCGCTTGCGGGGATCTGCTGTCGAATCGACTGCTCGACCTGATCGCTAAGGTTGGCGGTTTCCTCGATGCGCATTCCAGTGGGCGCACGCAGATGAAGCTTGAAAGAGCCACTGTCAACGCTGGGAAAGAAGTCCCGGCCTAGCCAAGGAATCAGAATCGCAAGAGAGCCAAGGCAGCTCGCGAAGAAGGCAATCAGGAAAGCACGCCGGTGACGGAGGCAAATCTCCAGCAGGCTGCGATAGTTGCGACGAAATCTCTCGAAGGCCTCTTCAAAACGCTTCTGAAGTCGTACGAGCGGATTGCGGCTTGGGGCGCCCGGTTCGTGTTTATCTCCCCGCAACAAGTACTTGGCCATCGTCGGGACGATCGTCCGGGAAAGCAGGTAAGAGGCCAACATAGCGAAAACCACTGCTTCGGCAAGCGGCACAAAGAGGTACCGCGCGACGCCGGACAACAGGAACATCGGAGCAAACACAATACAGATAGAAAGTGTAGACACGAACGCAGGTGTCGCGATTTGGGACGCGCTGTCGAGGACAACCTCATCCATGTCCTTCTCTGGTTCGGCCTCCCGGTTGCGATTTATGTTCTCGACCTCGACAGTGGCGTCGTCTACTAGGATCCCGACGGCCAGGGCGAGCCCGCCGAGCGTCATAATATTGATCGTTTCTCCGATCGCACTAAGCACAATGATGGAGGTCAGGATTGCCAGAGGGATGGAGGTAGCGATGATAACTGTGCTTCGCCAACTGCCGAGAAAAGTGAGGATCATGAAGGCGGTCAGACACGCGGCAATCAGTGTTTCCCGGACGACTCCACTGATCGCGCTACGAACAAAAATGGACTGATCCGCCAGCGGTGCTATATCGAGCTGCGGTGGAACCGTAGTCTTAATTTGAGGCAGAAGCGCCTTGATGCCGGCGATTACGTTCAGAGTTGACGCATTGCCGGCCTTTTGAATCGTCAGCAATACGGAGCGCTGTCCGTTGACGCGCACGATATTCGTCTGTGGGGGGAAGCCATCGCGCACCCAAGCGACATCTTTGATGTAGATCGTAGTACCGCCAATCGTCTTGATCGGGATTCGGTTTAGGTCGGTAATTGTCTGCGGCGCCGCATTGGGAATGGAAACATCGTATTCCCTGGAGCCGATCTTGGACGTTCCTGTGGGCAGGATTAGGTTTTGAACGCTGATCGCGTTGACTACATCCAGCGCAGACAAGCCCTTCGACTGCAACGCAGTCGTATTCAGATCCACCTGCACTTGGCGTTGTTTACCGCCGTAGGGATAGGGCACCGATGCGCCAGGCACGGTAATGAGCTGCGTCCGAATAAAATTCAGGCCATAGTCGTTGAGCTCTTGCTCCGACAGGTTTTGCCCTGATAGGGCTAACTGGAGAACCGGCACACTCGATGCGCTGTAGGCAAGAATGAGGGGCGGCGTCGATCCCGCAGGCAACTGCCTGAGTTGGGTCTGAGAAACCGCCGTAATCTGTGCAATGCCCTGTTGAATGTTCGCGGTCGGCTGCAGGAACACTTTGACAACAGCAATTCCATACAGCGATTGCGATTCGACGTGCTCGATATTATCAACGGTGGTGGTAAGCGCTCGCTCCGTGATGCTAACGATGCGATCGGCCATGTCCTCAGGTACGAGGCCGTTGTAGCTCCAGATGATGCTGACCACGGGGATGTTGATGTTCGGAAAAATGTCGGTTGGCGTGCGAACAATCGCGAGCCCACCCAGAATCACGATGAGTATCGACACAACCACAAACGTATATGGCCGGCTCAGTGCTAGTTTGACAATCCACATGATTCACCACCCGCTTCGCCGCGCTCCATCCGTCAAATCGACCCTACGGCCTGTGTTTCGGGGTCTTGGCATCCAGGGTTGAAACCAATTGCTCGGCTGCTGGGGGCACAGCAACTCTTCCGGACAAAACAATGTCCCTCGCAGGAATATTCCTGCCGTAGACACGACGGTTGTCGCCATTGTCCGGTCGGATTGTGGAACCCTCGAGGGAGACTCCCGCAAACAAGCCGCGCGCCCTTGAGTAGCTCAAGATCTCGGAACGCAGGCTGGCGTCCGTATCGGCTGATGTATCGCGTCCGACCGGGCCAGCGGCCACGGAAGCGTCACCTCCCAGCTTGACCTTGCTGGCGAGAATGCCCCTCGCGCCACTTTCATTCATGACGAGCAAGACAAAATCGGTAGCTTGTCCACCGATCTGAAAGCCGAAGCTGCCGCCCTCAAGGGCCATCATTGTGGGAGCGCCCCATGGTCCCCGGAAATCTTCACCCTTGCGGCACGACATCGCGCCCCGCCCGTAGCTTCCGCCGACAATGAAAGCGGCCTTTATGACGGAAGGATAGACAACGACACAATCTGCCTTGTCGAGCAAGTCCTGCGGAACGTTGTCGGGAACGTCGAGAATTTCCTTCAAGACCGTTCCACAATTTCTTAGCCGGTCATCATCTTTGGTTTGGTCTGCCGCACTCGCCACCTCAGCGAAGAGCGGTGGAAACGCAAATAGAATGCAGGTTAAACAGGTCAGTAACTTTCGCATGTCATTTCCCTCAAGTAAGTTTTCTTGCCTCGGACAGCAGACGATGCAGCCGCGCTGCCACGGTGAAGAGTGAGTGAGAGTATCCGGAAGTGGTTGAAAACAAGGACCCTTAAGAAGATGAGTCGGAAATTAGGTGCAAGGACCGAGGAGCTAAGAGTCCAGCGTATTGGACGAATTGTCAACACCCTGACAACGTGCCTTTCAGAAAGGAAAGCGACTTGCGAACGAGGAGGAACGTACGGGGCAAGAGGCATCTGCCCCAGCCTGGGATCACACTGCTCACAGAGGGGTCTTTTTGTAGGATGTTGTCTTACGAACTCACAGTCGAAGAGCCGCCGAAATTGCATTTGACGACGAGAATGGTTACATCATCGTCGAAGTCATCGCCGCAAAAATCTGCCGCGGCGTTATAGATATTGCTCATGAGATCCTCGGCTGACAGCGAAGAACCACTGCGCACCGTCGCGGAAAGGCGCTCCATTCCGAACTCTTCGCCAAGCCGGTTCTCTGCCTCAGTCACACCGTCAGTATAGAAAACCAAAACATCGCCGGCTAAGAGGTTTTCTGAGGCCAATTCACAAATTTCTTCCGGAGATAATCCGATGGGCGGACAAGACGAGTTCATACGCGTGAGCGTGTCCGTCTTTGCTCGAAACAGAAGCGCGGGGTTGTGGCCGCAATTCACGTAGTGGATTTTGCGTTTGTGAGTATCAATTTCCGCAACCAACAACGTCACGTACCGTTCTGCGTCGGACACCGCCCGGATCTCGGTATTCAACCGTTCCACTTGCTGCAACATGTTTCGATTACGGTTCGCCTCCAGCCGCAGGGCTGCCGCCGTCGCGGACATCAATAGGGCGGCTGGAACACCTTTCCCCGCAACGTCGGCAATCACGACTTGGATCGTGTGCGCGTCGATGGGAATGTAGTCGTAGTAGTCGCCACCTACGCCCCGCGCAGGCAGCATCATGCCTCCTATTTCGAGTCCGGCAACGGCCGGTTTGCCCACCGGAAGAAATAGACGCTGCACTTGCGCGGCCAGCTCCACATCCTTGAGAAGGTCATCACGCTGCTTCTGAACGGTTTTGGCAAGCAGTTCCCTCTGCTGTATGTACCGCCGGATGACGTAAACGACGAAGAAAAAGCACAGCAGTGCTAAGAAATTATCGAAGATTCGAAGCCGGGGATGGATAATCCGCGGTGACCAATAGTCATGGAACAAGACACAAACCGGTATCAGACCGTAGCTGATTTCCTTGCGTAGGAGAATCGCGCCAACGCCGAGAGGAAAGATGTAGAGGTACGCAAGGGAAGTCGAGAGAACAAGATGGTCTACATATCCGATCGCGGCAATCGCCGCCAAGACCAGCGCGACCGGGAGCCAGGCTGGTCCGATGGAAGCCACATCCCTCCGCAGGGGAACCAGCAGTGGGACCCTCTCGCGAA
>WNFT01001601.1_pt1 | contig 19094 bp, 32 predicted proteins | sample 5400191 | NCBI WGS metagenome assembly WNFT01 (sample SAMN13153359, study PRJNA577476) | soil metagenome | isolation source: 80 cm saprolite under Madrone tree | place: USA:California | collected 2016-06-14 | reverse complement strand
CCATCAAACCCCATAAGAAATTCAAAGCGGAAGTCTACGTTCTCACGAAGGAAGAGGGGGGGCGGCACACGCCGTACTTCAACGGGTACCGGCCGCAGTTCTACTTTCGGACGACGGACGTGACGGGGGTGTGCACGTTGCCCCAGGGGGTGGAGATGGTGATGCCGGGGGACAACGTGACGATGGCGATCGAGCTGATCATGCCGATCGCGATGGAGAAGGAGCTGCGGTTCGCGATCCGGGAGGGTGGGCGGACGGTCGGGGCCGGCGTCGTCGTGGAGATCGTGGAGTAAGGACATGGTTACCCTGACGGCCGACCAGAAGATCCGCATCCGCCTGAAGGCGTACGACCACCAGCTCCTCGATCGATCGGTCAAAGAGATCGTGGAGACCGTGCGCCGGACCGGCGCGCGCGTGTCCGGCCCGGTCCTGCTCCCCACCGTCATCAACCGCTGGACGGTGCTGCGTAGCCCGCACGTCGACAAGACGTCCCGCGAGCAGTTCGAGATGCGTACCCACAAGCGACTGCTGGACATCGTGGATCCCACGCCCCAGACGGTGGACTCACTGATGAAGCTCGACCTCCCAGCCGGCGTCGACGTCGAAATCAAGCTCTAACAGGACGATGAACACAGCCCATCTGCTTCGTTGGCTCGTGCGGCCCTCCCTGCGGCGTATGAGGCATACGCCTCAGTCGGGCCTCCTCGCCGCCTCGCATCTGGACTGTTTTGATCGCCCTGTGAGATGCAGCGCGAAGCAGGAACGGCGGAGCTGAGATGGCGCGAAAAGAGGGACTGATTGGGCGCAAGATGGGGATGACGCAGGTGTTTGCCGACGACGGCAGTCAGGTGCAGGTGACTGTTATCGAGGCCGGACCCTGCACGGTCATCGGGATCCGGACGACGGACTCCCACGGCTACGACGCCCTGCAGCTCGGGTTCGGCGCGAAGAAGAAGAACGTGTCGAAACCCGCGGCGGGGTTGTTCAAGAAGGTGAACGTGGCTCCGATGCGGGTGATCCGCGAGGTCCGGCTCGAGAAGACCGAGAAGCTCCAGGGCTACCAGCTCGGACAGGCGCTGACAGTCGAGATGTTCGCGCCCGGTGAGCTGGTCGACGTCGTCGGCGTCTCGAAGGGAAAGGGCTTCCAGGGCGGCGTCAGGCGCTACGGCTGGTACGGCGGCGACGCCACGCACGGTTCGATGTTCCACCGGGCCCCGGGGTCCATCGGGGCGTCGTCGGATCCCTCGCGGGTGTGGCCGGGTCACCACCTACCCGGGCGCATGGGAGGCGACCGGCGGACCGTGCTGAACCTGAGCGTGGTGCGCGTGATGCCGGAGCAGAACCTCGTGCTCGTGCGAGGGGCGGTGCCCGGCGCCAACGGATCTCTGGTGATGCTGCGGAAGTCGGTGAAGGCGACGAGAGCGCAGCAAGCACAACAGAAGGGCGCAGAAAAGAAATAGCGATGCCAACGGTGCAGGTGCTGGACGCGAAGGGCAAGCAGGCCGGGTCGCTCGAGATGAAACCGGACGTGTTCGGCGCCGAGATCCGCGCACCGCTCCTCCATCAGGCGGTGACGCGGGAGCTCGCCGACCGCCGGGCCGGCACGCACGACACCAAGGGGCGGAGCGAAGTGTCCGGAGGCGGCCGGAAGCCGTGGAAGCAAAAGGGGACCGGCCGGGCCCGGCAGGGCTCGACCCGGGCGGTCCAGTGGAGGGGCGGGGGCAAGCCGTTCGGCCCGACGCCCCGGAGTTACGACAAGGCCATGCCGCGCTCGATGCGACGCGGGGCGCTGCGCGCCGCGATGGCGGCCAAGATCGCCGCCGGCCAGATCTCCGCGGTAGAGACGATCGGCGTCACCGACGGGAAGACGAAGTCGCTGGTCGCCAGGCTGGGTGCGCTCGGGCTCGCGGGCGAGCCGACGCTCCTCGTCGTGCACGAGCTGGCCGAGGTAGTGGCGCGTGCCGCGCGAAACGTGCCGTGGCTGACCGTCGAGACGCCGGCTCACGTGTCCGTCTATCAGCTCCTGCACGCCCATCGCGTCTTGTTCGAGCGCGCCGGCCTTCTGGCGCTCGAGGAGGCCCTGGCGAAATGAGAGCTTGGCGGACGCAGCCACAACGGAGCCGGGTCGCTTCTAGGGGGGACCGGGCGTGTCGGAGCCGGCAAGCGCCTGTCTCAGGCCACCCTCGGTCCAAGCCGGCCTCACGGACCCCGCTACAATGACTCGCTCGGCGCGAGAGATCCTGATCCGGCCGCTCATGACGGAAAAGAGCATGCGCCAGAAGGAAGAGCAGAACACCGTGGCGTTCCGGGTCCGGCCGGATGCCAACAAGGTCGAGATCCGGGTAGCCGTCGAGACCGTGTTCAACGTCAAGGTGTCCTCCGTCCGGACGGCCTCGTTCGAGGGGAAGCTGAAGCGGATGGGTCGTTCCGAGGGGCGGCGCGCCGACTGGAAGAAGGCGATCGTGACGCTCGCCCCCGGCCACAAAATCGAACTCGTCGAGGGGGCGTAGCGGCATGGCCATCCGCACGGTCAAGCCGACGTCGCCCGCGCGGCGCTACCTCACGTACGTCACGTACGATGACATCACGAAGCGGGAGCCGGAAAAGGGCCTGCTGCTTCCCAAGCGCCGGACGAACGGCCGGAACGTCTACGGGCGGATCACCGTTCGCCATCGCGGCGGCGGCGCCAAGCAGATGGTGCGCCAGGTCGATTTCCGGCGCGAGAAGTACGGTATCCCTGCGCGCGTCGCCGCGATCGAGTACGATCCGAACCGCTCGGCGCGGCTGGCCCTGCTCCACTACCGGGACGGCGAGAAGCGGTACATCATCGCCACGCTCGGGCTGCGGGTCGGCGACACCGTGATGTCGGGTCCGCAGGCGGACATCCTGCCCGGGAACGCGCTGCCGGTGCGGAACATCCCGGTCGGCACGCTCATCCACAACGTCGAGCTTCAGGCGGGCCGCGGCGCGCAGCTCTGCCGGAGCGCCGGCGCTCAGGCGCAGCTCCTCGCGAAAGAGGGCGGCCGCGCGACGCTGAAGCTCCCCTCCGGCGAGGTGCGGCTGGTCTCGCTGGCGTGCATGGCGACGGTCGGTCAGGTCGGCAATCTCGATCACGAGAACGTGTCGATCGGCAAGGCGGGCCGGGTCCGCTGGCGCGGCTTCCGTCCGACGGTCCGCGGCACCGTCATGAATCCCGTCGATCACCCGATGGGCGGCGGCGAGGGCAAGGGCAAGGGCAACCATCCGATGACCCCGTGGGGCAAGCCGACGAAGGGATACAAGACTCGGCGCGGCGCCAGGCCGTCGGACAGCGCCATCGTGACACGACGGACGAAATAGGAGTCGAAGATGGGGCGTTCGCTGAAGAAGGGGCCGTACATCGATCCGACGCTGCTCGAGCGGATCGAGGAGCTGAACCGGACCCGGCAGAAGAAGGTGCTGAAGACCTGGTCCCGGCGTTCGACGATCTCGCCCGAGTTCGTGGGCCACACGGTCGCCGTCCACAACGGCAAGAAGTTCATTCCCGTCTACCTGACCGAAAACATGGTGGGCCACAAGCTGGGGGAGTTCGCGATGACCCGGACGTTCAGGGCGCACGGCACCGCCGAAAAAGCGGCGACGTCGCCGACCGGGAAGACCTGAGCGCGATGCGAACGATGGCGCGCGCGCGGTTCGTCCGCGTATCGGCCCGGAAGGCCCGGCTGGTGCTCGACCAGATCCGCGGCAAGCCCGTGGCCGAAGCGCTGGCGACCCTCGAGTACACGCCGCGCGCGGCGGCGCGGCTCGTGGAGAAGGTGCTGCGCTCGGCCGTGGCGAATGCCGAGCACAACCACCAGGTACGCAACCTCGACGATCTGCGCGTCGTCCAGGCGATCGCGGACGGCGGGCCAGTGCTGAAGCGTGTGCAGCCGCGCGCGATGGGCCGCGCCTTCGGGATCAAGCACCGGACGAGCCACCTCACGATCGGCGTGAGCGACGAGGTGAACGGCGCGGCGGCGGCGCCCGCGGCTCCGCCGGCACGGCCGAGCGCGCCGCCTCCCCGCGAGGAGCGTCCGGCCGCCGCCCGGCGGGCGCCCGCGCGGCGCGGCGCGGCGAAGGGCGGACAAAAGCCGGCCGCGAAGGCCACCAGGAAGTCGAAGGAGAAAAAGTAGACGATGGGCCAGAAAACGCATCCGATCGGCTTCCGACTCGGCTCGACGCGGACCTGGAGCTCGCGCTGGTTCGCGACGAAGGCCTACGCGGCGCTCCTGCACGAGGACGTGAAGATCCGGCGCTTCATCAAGGATCAGCTCTACCACGCGGGGATCTCGAAGATCGACATCGAGCGCTCGGCCAACCGCGCGCGGATCACCATCTCGACGGCCCGCCCCGGCATCATCATCGGCCGGAAGGGCTCCGAGGTCGAGAAGCTGAAGAACGAGCTGCAGGCGCGGACCGGCAAGGAGATCTACCTCAACATCGAGGAGGTCATCCATCCCGAGCTCGACGCCCAGCTCGTGGCCGAGAACGTCGCGCTCCAGCTCCAGAAGCGCGTCGCGTTCAGGCGGGCCATGAAGAAGGCCGTGACGTCCGCGTTGCGGCTGGGCGCCGACGGCATCCGGATCGCGTGCGCGGGGCGGCTGGGCGGCGGCGAGATCGCGCGGCGCGAGTGGTACCGCGACGGGCGGGTACCGCTCCACACGATCCGGGCGGACATCGACTACGGGATGGCGACGGCGCACACGACGTACGGCACCATCGGCGTCAAGGTCTGGGTCTTCAAGGGCGAGGTGCTGCGCGCCGCGCCGGCGGACGCGTGAGGTCCGGCGCCCATGCCCATGTTGATGCCGAAGCGCGTCAAGTACCGGAAGGCCCAGCGCGGGCGGATGAAGGGCATCGCCACGCGCGGGTCGACCCTTGCCTTCGGCGACTACGGCCTGAAGGCGCTGGAGCCGGGGTGGGTGACGAACCGCCAGATCGAGGCCGCGCGGGTCGCGCTCACGCGGAGCCTCAAGCGCGGTGGTAAGGTCTGGATCCGGGTGTTCCCGGACAAGCCGGTGACGAAGAAGCCGGCGGAGACCCGAATGGGCAAGGGGAAGGGGAATCCCGAGGAGTGGGTCGCCGTGGTGAAGCCCGGGCGCATCCTGTACGAGATGATCGGCGTGCCCGAGGACGTGGCCCGCGTCGCGTTCCGGACGGCGGCCCAGAAGATCGGCATTCCGACCAAGTTCGTGTCGCGCACGAGGGCGCTGTAGTGCGAGCCTTCACAGGGACTCGACGATGAAGGCGGCGAAGTGGCGCGATTTCTCCCAGGAGGAGCTCCAGCAGAAGGCCAGCGAGCTCACGGAGGAGATCTTCAATCTCCGGTTCCAGCTCTCGATGGGGGTGGCCAAGAACCCCTCGCGGCTGAGCCAGGCGAAGAAGGATCTGGCGCGGGCCAACACCGTGCTCCGCGAGAGGAAGGGCGAATCCCGTGGGTGAGCGGAAGAGCCGCGAAGGTGTGGTCGTGTCCGACGCGATGCAGAAGACGCGTGTCGTGAGGATCGAGCGTGTGTTCCGCCATCCGCGGTATCAGCGCGTCATCCGGACGTCGAAGAAGCTGAAGGCGCACGACGAGAACAACGCGAGCCGGGTCGGCGATCGCGTGCTCATCGAAGAGACCCGGCCGATGTCGAAGGAGAAGCGCTGGCGGATCCGCAAGGTCTTGAGCCGCGTGTCCTAGCCGATGATCCAGCCGCGCTCGATGCTCGATGTTGCGGACAACTCCGGAGCCAAGAAGGTCCAGTGCATCCGGGTGATGGGCGGCGCCAACAAGCGCTACGCCTCGCTCGGAGACACGGTCATCGTGGCCATCAAGGAGGCGGCGCCGGACGGCACCGTGAAGAAGGGCGAGGTGGCGCGTGCGGTCGTGGTGCGGACGGTCAAAGAGGTCCGGCGGCGGGATGGATCGTACATCCGCTTCGACCGCAACGCGGTGGTCCTGATCAAGCCCGACGAAAACCCGGTGGGCACGCGCATCTTCGGACCGGTCGCGCGCGAGCTGCGCGAGCGGCAGTTCACGAAGATCATCTCGCTCGCGCCCGAGGTCATTTGATGCGTCAGGTTCACGTGCGACGCGGAGACACGGTAGCGGTGATCGCCGGCCGGGAGCGCGGCAAGCGCGGTAAGGTGCTGCGCGTGCTACCGGCCGCCGGGCGGGTGCTCGTCGAGAAGCTCAACATGATGAAGAAGCACCAGCGGCCGACGCAGAAGCTGCGGCAGGGCGGCATCATCGAGCGCGAAAGCCCGCTGGCGCTCTCCAACGTGCTGGTCGTCTGCGGCCGATGCGACAAGCCGGTGCGCAGCGGGATCAAGGCGCTGGCCGACGGACGCAAGCTCCGTGTCTGCAAGCGCTGCGGCGAACCGATCGACAAGGGCTGAGACCATGGCGAAAGAATCGGGAACGACGCAGAAGGCCCCGGCGGCCAAGCCGGCGCCGAAGGCCCAGCCGAAGAAAGGTGCCGGGGCGGCCGCGCCGGCGGCGGCGGTCGCGCAGGGGCGCCCGAAGGGGACCGGCGAGACTCCGCCGCGGCTCAAGGAGATGTTCCACAAGACGGTGGTCCAGGCGGTCATGAAGGAGCGCGGGTATACGAACCCGTACCAGGTGCCGCGCCTCGAGAAGGTCGTCATCAACATGGGCGTGGGCGAAGGGCGGGAGAACGCGAAGGTGCTCGACTTCGCGACGGCCGACCTGCAGGCGATCTCGGGCCAGAGGCCCGTCGTCACGAAGGCGAAGAAGTCGATCGCGAACTTCAAGCTCCGCGAGGGCGTGCCCATCGGCGCCAAGGTGACGCTCCGGGGCGCCCGGATGTACGAGTTCCTCGACCGCCTCATCAACGTCGCGCTCCCACGCGTGCGCGACTTCAGGGGCGTGCCACCCAAGGGCTTCGACGGCCGGGGCAACTACGCCCTCGGGCTCCGCGAGCAGCTGATCTTTCCCGAGATCGTCTACGACAAGATCGACAAGGTGCGCGGCATGGACATCAACATCGTCACGACGGCGCGCACGGACGAGGACGCGAAGGTGCTCCTCACGCACCTCGGAATGCCGTTCAGGGAGTAGCCGCATATGGCGAAGACCGCGCTCATCATGAAGTCCCAGCGTCAACCGAAGTTCAGCACGCGCGCCTATCACCGCTGCAAGCTGTGCGGCCGCCCGCGCGCCTACCTCCGGAAGTTCGAGATGTGCCGGCTCTGCTTCCGCGAGCTGGCGCTCAAGGGCGAGGTTCCGGGCATCGTGAAGGCGAGCTGGTAAGGCCGATGCGAAGCGATCCGATCGCCGACATGCTGACGCGCATTCGCAACGCGAGCCGCGCCGAGCACGAGAAGGTGGACATCCCCTGCTCGCGGCTCAAGGTGCGCATCGCCGAGATCCTGAAGGACGAGGGCTTCATCAAGAACTTCCGGGTGCTCGAGGACAAGAAGCAGGGGATGCTGCGGGTGTATCTCAAGTACGGGGTGGGCAACGAGAAGATGATCTCCGGGCTCGTCCGGGTCTCGACGCCCGGGCGGCGCGTGTACGTCACCCGCGACCGGATCCCGTCCATTCTGGCCGGGATGGGCGTGGCGCTGGTCTCGACGTCGAAGGGTGTCGTGACGGACCGCGACGCGCGCAAGCAAAAGGTCGGCGGGGAAGTCCTCGCCTACGTGTGGTAGGGGCAGCGCATGTCACGGATCGGGCGGCAGCCGGTCAACATCCCGCAGGGCGTGAAGGTGCACATCGACGGCGCCGCGGTCCGCGCCGAGGGGCCGAAGGGCACGCTGATGCAGCCGGTCCCGGCGGGGCTCAGCGCGAAGCTCGAGAACAACCAGCTCGTGATCTCGCGGAGCGGTGACGACCGGAAGATTCGGGCGCTGCACGGTCTGGCGCGGGCGCTGGTCGCGAACATGGTGGCGGGCGTGAAGGACGGCTTCGAGCGGAAGCTCGAGATCGTGGGCATCGGCTACCGCGCCCAGATCCAGGGGCGGGTGATCCAGCTGGCGCTGGGCTACTCGCACCCCGTGATCTTCCCGCTGCCGGAGGGCGTCACCGCGGAGATCGAGCGCCAGGTGTCCATCACCCTGCGCGGCGCCGACAAGGCGCTCCTCGGTCAGACGGCCGCGAGGCTGCGCGCGCTGCGGAAGCCCGACCCTTACAAGGGCAAGGGCATCAAGTACGCGAACGAGGTGATCCGCCGGAAGGTCGGCAAGAAGGCGGGAGCGGGGGCGAAGTGATCACGAAGGAGCGGCGGGCGTCGCGGGACATCCGGCATCGGCGGCTCCGCCGATTCCTGCGCGGCTCGGAGACGCGGCCGCGGCTGGCCGTGTTCCGCAGCCTGAACCACATCTACGCGCAGCTCGTAGACGACGACGCGGGGCGAACGCTCCTGGCCGTGGACAGTCGGAGCAAGGTGTTCCGTGCGCGCCAGCCCTCCGGGGGCAACGTCGCCGCCGCCAAGCTCGTTGGAGAGCTCCTGGCCGAGAAGGCGAAGGCGCAGGGAATCCAGCGCGTGGTATTCGATCGCGGCGGCTATATGTACCACGGGCGCGTGAAGGCGCTCGCCGACGCGGCTCGCGCCGGCGGCCTGGTGTTCTAGCCGGGGCGTCGCCCGCGGGTTCGCGGGGGAGTCGAGAGGGGGGCGGCCTCACGCTCCCGCGGGTTCGCAGGGGAGTCGAGAGGGGGGCGGCCTCACGCTCCCGCGGGTTCGCAGGGGAGTCGAGAGGGGGGCGGAGCCCCCTTCTCCAAAGGGAGAACCGAGTGGCAGAAGCGAGGATCGATCCGAGCGTGCTCGAGCTGAATGACCGCGTCGTTTCCATCAACCGCGTGGCCAAGGTCGTCAAGGGCGGTCGGCGGTTCTCGTTCACGGCGCTGGTGGTGGTCGGCGACGGTCGGGGCCACGTGGGTGTCGGTCTCGGCAAGGCCCACGAGGTGCCCGAGGCGATCCGCAAGGCGGTGGAGCATGCGAAGAAGGACCTGATCTTCGTGCCGCTGAAGGAGACGACGATCCCGTGCGAGATCACCGGCCACTTCGGCGCCGGCCGGGTCTTCCTGAAGCCGGCGGTGCCGGGCACGGGAGTCATCGCCGGCGGCGCCGTGCGGCCGATCCTCGAAGCGGCGGGCGTGCAGGACATCCTCACGAAGACGCTCGGCTCCAACAACCCGCACAACGTGCTCAAGGCGACGATCGACGCGCTGCGCCGGATCAAGCGCCTGCAAGACCTGCACGCGGCGCGGCGGCGGGGTGACGGCGCGGTGATGGAGGAGGCGGTCGGTGGCCGACAAGACGCTTAAGGTCACGCTCACGCGCTCGCTCATCGGCCTCTCCCCCAAACAGGAAGCGACGGTCCGAGCGCTGGGGCTCCGCCGCATCCGTCAGTCCATCAGCCATGCGGACTCGCCGTCGGTGCGCGGCATGATCGCCAAGGTCCCCCACGTGCTCCGGGTGACCCGTGAAGCTTGACGAGCTGCGCCCGGCGCCGGGCGCCACCAAGCGACGGAAGAAGATCGGACGTGGCCCCGGCTCCGGTCACGGGAAGACCTCCACCAAGGGGCACAAGGGTCACAACGCCCGGTCGGGCGGCGGCAAGGGCGGCGGCTTCGAGGGCGGCCAGATGCCGCTCTACCGCCGGCTGCCGAAGCGCGGGTTCGTTCCCCACGGCGGCCGGACCGTCTACGCCATCGTGAATCTCAAGGCGCTCGGCGGGTTCGCGGCGAATGCCGTGGTCGATCCCGATGGCCTCGCCCAGGCCGGCCTCATCAAGCTCAGCGGGCGGTCGCGCGTGAAGGTCCTCGGCGAGGGGGACGTCGCGCACGCGCTGACCGTCCGCGCGCACGCGGTGAGCGAAGCTGCGCGCGCGAAGATCGAGGCGAAGGGCGGTCGCGTCGAGACGCTCGGCGCCGAGGTGCCGGCTTCGTGATCGAGAGCCTCCAGAGCTTCCAGAACGTCTTCAAGATCCCGGAGCTGAAGCGGCGCGTCCTCATGACCGCGCTGCTGCTCGTCGCGTACCGCCTGGGCGCCCACGTGCCCACGCCCGGGATCGACGGCCATGCGCTCTCGCAGTTCTTCGATCAGGTGCAGGGCACGCTCCTGGGAATGGTCGACCTCTTCTCGGGCGGAAATCTGAGGAGGTTGTCCATCTTCGCGCTCGGCATCATGCCGTACATCTCGGCGTCGATCATCCTGCAGCTCCTGACCGTCGTCGTCCCCGCGCTCGAGCGGCTCGCCAAGGAGGGCGAGGCCGGCCGCAAGAAGATCACCCAGTACACCCGGTACGGCACGATCGTGCTGTCGGGGGTCCAGGCGATGGGCATCGCGTACGGCCTCGAGAGCATGCGCAGCCCCGAGGGTCTGGCGATCGTGCCGACGCCCGGCTGGGGGTTCCGGCTGCTGACGATGGTCACGCTGACCGCGGGGACCGCGCTGATCATGTGGATGGGCGAGCAGATCTCGGAGAAGGGCATCGGCAACGGGATCTCGCTGATCATCTTCGCGGGAATCGTCGTGCGCCTGCCCTCGGCCATTACCGCCTCGTACACCCTCATCACGACGGGCGAGCTGAAGCTCTTCGTCTTCGGCGCGATCATCATGGTGATGGTCGGCGTGACCGCGGCCGTCGTGCTCATGCAGGAGGGCCAGCGGAAGATCCCGGTGCAGTATGCCAAGCGCGTCGTCGGCCGGCGCGTATATGGCGGCCAGTCGACGCACATCCCGCTGCGGATCAACACGGCGGGCGTCATCCCGGTCATCTTCGCGTCCTCGCTCATCCTGTTTCCGGCGACCCTGACGCGGTTCGTGCCGCACCCGTGGATGCAGTGGATGGCCGACGCGATGTCGCCCGGACGAGCCTTCTACACCATGATGTACATGGGGCTGATCGTCTTCTTCGCCTACTTCTACACGGCGATCGTGTTCAACCCGGTCGACCTGGCGGACAACATGAAGAAGTACGGCGGCTTCATCCCGGGCGTGCGGCCGGGCACGAAGACGGCGCAGTACATCGACCGGACGCTGACGCGCATCACCCTGCCGGGCGCCCTCTTCCTCGCGCTGATCTCGGTGCTGCCGGACTACCTGATCCGCTGGTTCAACGTGCCGTTCTACTTCGGCGGGACCAGCCTCTTGATCGTGGTCGGCGTGGCGCTCGACACCGTCCGCCAGATGGAGTCGCACCTCCTCATGCGGAACTACGAGGGCTTCCTGAAGAAGTCCAAGTCGCGCTCGGGCGCGTTCGCGCGGAGTTGAGCGTGCGCGTCGCGTTTCTCGGACCTCCGGGCGCCGGCAAGGGCACCCAGGCGCGCGACCTCGCGCGGGAATGGGGCGTGCTCCACCTCGCGACCGGCGATATGCTGCGCGAAGCGGTGACGGCGGGGACGCCGCTCGGACTCGACGCCAAGCGCTACATGGATCAGGGCGCGCTCGTCCCCGACGAGGTCATCATCGGGGCGATGGCCGAGCGCCTCGGCGCGCGCGACGCGGCGAAGGGCTTCATCCTCGATGGCTTTCCGCGGACTATCGCCCAGGCGGAAGCCCTCGCACGGCTGCTGAAGGATCTCGGCCAGACGCTGGACGCGGTAGTGTACTTCGACGTCTCCGAGCCCGAGCTGCTGCGCCGGCTGACCGGACGGCGCGTGTGCCGCGCGTGCGGCCACCCGTACCACCTCACGTCGAGTCCCCCGAAGCGCGCGGGCGTCTGTGACACGTGCGGCGGCGAGCTCTATCAGCGGGAGGACGACCGCGAGGACACCGTGCGAAACCGTCTCGAGGTCTACCGGCGACAGACGGCGCCCCTGCTCGACTATTACCGCCAGCGCAACCTGCTCGCCACCGTGCCCGGCGAAGGAGCGATCGCGGCCATCCGGGACGCGGTCCGGGCGGCCGCGGGGGCCGAGCGGTGATCGTGCTCAAATCGGCGCGCGAGATCGCGCTCATGCGGCGAGCGGGCCACATCCTGGCCGGCGTCGTGGAGCGCCTGCGCGCCTCCGTCCGCCCGGGGATGTCGACGCTCGACATCGACGAGGACGTCGAGGCGTACATCCACCGCGAGGGCGCCGCGCCGGCCTTCAAGGGCTATCGCGGCTTCCCGGCGACGGTCTGCGTCTCGATCAACGAGGAAGTCGTGCACGGTATCCCGTCGCCCCGGCGCAAGATCCATGAGGGCGACATCGTCGGCCTCGACCTCGGGTGCATCGTCGAGGGGTACTACGCGGACTGCGCGTTCACTCTTCCGGTCGGCCCGGTGCCGGCGGACGTGCAGAAGCTGCTGGATGTCACGCGCGAAAGCCTGGATCGGGCCATCCAGGAGTGCCGGCCAGAGCGGCGGCTGTCGGACGTGTCGCACGCCGTCCAGTCGCACGTCGAGGCGCACGGATTCTCGATCGTGCGCGCGTTCGTCGGCCACGGCATCGGGCGGGCGCTGCACGAAGAGCCCCAGATCCCCAACTTCGGGGATCCGGGCAGGGGCCCGCAGCTCCGTGCCGGGATGGTGCTGGCGATCGAACCGATGGTCACGATGGGGAGCTGGGAGGTCAGGATCCTGGACGATGGCTGGACGGCGGTGACGCAGGACGGGAGCCTGGCGGCACACTTCGAGCACACCGTGGCGGTGACCGAGAACGGCCCCGAGGTGCTGACGAGCCGGACCGGCCAATCGGCGCGGACGGCGTCTGCGAGTCGAGGGTGATGCCTAAAGAAGACGCGATCGAGGTCGAGGGGATGGTGGTCGAGCCGCTGCCCAACGCGATGTTCAGGGTCGAGCTCGAGAACGGGCACAAGGTGCTCGCGCATGTCAGCGGGAAGATGAGGATGAACTTCATCCGCATTCTGCCCGGCGACCGCGTGAAGGTCGAGTTGTCACCGTACGACCTCACCCGGGGCCGGATTACCTACCGGTTCAAGTAGCGAGATGGCGAGGACGAACGAGCGATGAAAGTACGGCCGTCGATCAAGGTGCGCTGCGAGCACTGCAAGATCGTCAAGCGTCGCGGCGTGACGCGGATCATCTGCAAGAACCCGCGGCACAAGGCGCGACAGGGCTGAACGCGCGGAGGGACCTATGGCACGAGTGGCGGGCGTGGATCTGCCCCGGGAGAAGCGGGGCGAAGTCGCGGTCACGTACATCTACGGTCTCGGGAGGCCCACGGGGCGGCGTATTCTTCTTCGGGCCAACGTCGATCCCAACAAGCGGGTGAAGGCGTGGACGGACGACGAGGTCAACCGGATCCGCGAGCTCATCGAGCGCGAGCTCAAGGTCGAAGGCGACCTGCGCCGCGACGTGTCGATGAACGTGAAGCGGCTCATGGACATCGGCTCGTACCGAGGAATTCGGCACCGGCGCGGGCTCCCGGTGCGGGGCCAGCGCACGCATACGAACGCCCGGACCCGAAAGGGTAAGAAGCGCGGTGTGATGATCAAGAAGAAGGTGGCCGCGTCGCCGGCGCCCGCGGCCGCGCCGGCGGCGGCAGCGCCGAAGAAAGCAGGAGCGTAAGGCATGGCCGAGGAAGCGAAACCGGCACCACGGAAAAAGGGCGGCAAGAAGCGCGAGCGGCGCGAGGTGCGCACCGGCATCGCCCACATCCAGGCGACGTTCAACAACACGATCGTCACGCTCACCGACCGCATGGGGAACGTCGTGTCCTGGTCGAGCGCCGGGAGCGCGGGGTTCAAGGGCTCGCGGAAGAGTACGCCCTTCGCCGCCCAGACGGCCTCCGAGCTCGCCGCGCGCAAGGCGATGGAATACGGGCTCAAGCAGATCGAAGTCTTCGTGCGCGGCCCCGGGGCCGGGCGCGAGGCGGCCATCCGCTCGCTGCAGGCCGCGGGCCTGGAGATCACCTCGATCCGTGACGTGACGCCGATCCCGCACGACGGGTGCCGCCCGCCGAAGCGGCGGCGGGTCTAGGGGGCGGCGATGGCGCGGTATCGCGACGCGAAGTGCCGGTTGTGCCGACGCGAGGGCATCAAGCTCTTCTTGAAGGGCGCCCGCTGCTTCACCGACAAGTGCGCGATCGAGCGGCGAAACTACCCGCCGGGCCAGCACGGGCTCAACCGCGGCAAGCTGACCGCCTACGGCGTCCAGCTCCGCGAGAAACAGAAGGCCAAGCGGATCTACGGCGTGCTCGAGAGCCAGTTCCGCAAGTACTTCCAGTGGGCGGAAGCCGAGAAGGGCGTCACCGGCGAGAACCTCCTGCGGCTCCTCGAGCTGCGCCTCGACAACGTCGTGCACCGGCTCGGATTCGCGGCCTCGCGCCGGGAAGGGCGGCAGATGGTGGCGCACGGCCACTTCCAGGTGAACGGCCGGAAGGTGTCGATCCCGTCGCTCCTCGTGAAGGTCGGCGACGCGGTCCAGCTCCGGCCCACGTCCAAGCTGCAGGCGCGGATCGACGACAACGTCAATGCGGGCCGCGGCCAGGTGCCGCAGTGGCTGGAGCTCGACTCGAACGAGAAGAAGGGCGTCGTCCGGAGCCTGCCGCTGCGTGACGATATCCAGATCCCCGTCGCCGAACAGCTCATCGTCGAGCTGTACAGCAAGTAAGGAAGGCCATGCCACGGATTCCGTTCCAGAAGCCGAAGAAGGTCGAGTGGGAGATCCTGAGCGACCAGTACGGTCGGCTCGTCGCCGAGCCCTTCGAGAAGGGCTACGCGCTCACCGTCGGGAACTCGCTCCGGCGGACCCTCCTCGCCGTCGTGCCGGGCGCGGCGGTGTCCTGGGTGCGGATCGACGGTGTCAGGAGTGCGGAGACCAAGATTCCGGGCGTCAAGGAGAGCACCGTCGACGTCCTGCTCAATCTCAAGAAGCTCGCGATCCAGGTTCCGTCGGGAGAGCCCAAGGTTCTCCGGATCGAGGTGAGCGGGCCGAAGACCGTCACGGGCGCGGACGTCCCCGAGACCGACGTCGAGGTGGTAAACCCGGAGATTCACCTCTTCACCATCGAGTCCACCGCCCGCGTGACGATGGAGCTCGGCGTCGGCATCGGCCGCGGCTACGAGGCGGTCGACCGTGCGACGACTGCCGTCCCGGCCGGGGCGCTGGCGCTCGACGCCGCGTATTCGCCCATCACGAAGGTGGCGTACAACGTCGAGATGTCACGGCTCGGGAAGATCACCGACTATGAGAAGCTGTCGGTCGAGGTCTGGACGAACGGCTCCGTGAGCCCCGACGACGCATTCACGCGCGCCTCCACCTACCTCAAGGACCACTTTCACCCGCTGGCGGCCGGCGTGCCGCGCGAGGACGAGGAGGCGGAGGGCGAGAGCGGGGAGGCGTTCCTGCGCGATGCCCTGGCCAAGACGCTCGAGGAGCTGGCGCTCCCGGCGCGCGCCATCAACGCGCTGAAGAACGCCGAGCTGAACCTGGTGGTGGACCTGGTCCAGAAGAACGAGGCCGACCTCGAGCACGTGAAGAACCTCGGCGAGAAGTCGATCGACGAGATCAAGACGGCGCTCGCCGCGCTCGGTCTGTCGCTCGGCATGCGGATCGATCCGAACGTCCTGGGCGCCCTGGGGCGGGGCGGCGCGGCGCGATGAGGCACCGCAACGACGGCTACAAGCTCGGCCGCGTCACGCAGCACCGCTGGGCGCTGTTCCGCAACCTCCTCGTCGCGCTGTTCCGGCACGAGCGCATCACCACGACCGAGGCGAAGGCGAAGGCGATGCGCGGCCTCGCGGACCACATGGTCACCCTGGCCAAGCGCGAGAGCCTCCACGCGCGCCGCCAGGTCCTGTCGATGGTTCCCGACACCGAGGTGGTGGGTCGGCTCTTCGACACGATCGCCGCGCGATTCGCCGACCGGCACGGCGGCTACACCCGGATCATCAAGGCCGGCCCGCGCCCCGGCGACGGCGCGCCCATGGTGTTCCTCGAGCTGGTCGATCGCGCCGAGACGCCGAAGGACACGGAGAAGAAAGCCGAGAAGAAGGAGCGGGCGCCCCGGGGTGAAGCCGGCGCCACCGGCCGGCGGAAGAGGAAAGAGAAAGCCGCCGCCGCGTCCGCGTAGCGGACAGGCATCACGGATTCGAATCCCGTCGGCCACGGCCGCGACGTCAGCTCTCGGCGGGCTTCCGAAAGAGGATCTCTCGGAGTAGCGCGCCTCCCGGCCGCAGCACTCGCATCAACTCTCCGGCGAGAACGCTTGCCGCCGCCGGAACAAGGGAGTCGAAGACGTCCCAGCACAGCACCGCGTTCAACGCTCTCGTCGAGCAGCGCGAAGCGCCTTCCCAGGAACTCCGGGAACCGATCGAGCGCACCCTGCCGCGCGTGGCGATCGAGGTCTGCGTACAAATCCCCCACGTGGATCTTGCAGCCGACTCGCTCCCCCAGGAACGTGATGTCCGGGCCGATCACCGGGCCCAGATCCACCAACTCGGCGGCCGGCTGCGAAAAAACGAGGGACAGGAACGTTGCGAGGGTCTTGCTCGAAACGACGGGCTCGGCGGAAACAGCAGCGACCAGACGTGTCTCGACGACCGGACATGTCCCAACGTCGGATCGAGAGATCTGCCGGCTGAAACGGGAAACGAGATCCGAAAGCCTGCCGCTTTTCTGACCGGCGTTCACCGCGACTCAGACGCGGACAAGCTCACCGTTCGCGGGAGCCGGGGCGGGCGTCGGCGCCTTCGCTTCGAGTTTGAGTCCTCCGACCGCCCGGTCCGTCGCGGCCGATTGCTCCTTGCGTTGCATGTCGATGCTACCGCGGAAGTGCGATCCATCGGCGATCGCGACTCTTGGAGCCACGATATCCCCTTCGACTGATCCGTTCTCCCGGATGTCCACCCTCTCGGTCGCGGTCAGGTTACCCGTCACATGCCCCAACACGACGATGGCCTTGGCGGTGACTTGCGCCTTGATGCGCCCGTTCGATCCGACCGTCAGCACGTGGTCCCGCAGCTCGATCTTGCCTTCGACTTGGCCCTCGATCGTGAGGTCCTCGCTGCCGCTCAGCTCGCCGTTGATGACGATACTCTTCCCAATGCTCGCCAGCTCTTCGTGCATAAGCCGTTGTTCCCCCCGTGTCTGATCAACGCCATCAGGCAACACTGATGGGTGGGATGGTGTCTGCGCGGTGTTGGCCGGGACACCCGGCCGTAGCGGTTCCTCTCGCTTCCACATCGGCTTCACCTCCGTGTGGGCCGGTGTGTCTCTGGCTGGAGTCCATCAGAGCCGCCGACCACGAGCCTGAATGAGGTGCGGTGAGTATAGGAGCCGGTCGGGCGCCGAAGCAAGCCGAGCGTGAAGCCACCGGCTCGTGATCGCGGCGCCCACCGTGAAGACGGCGAATCCCGCCGATCGCGCACCGCTCCTGACGAGAGGCCTGGCTCGAGAATGATCGGCTTGCCTAGGGACTTACCAGCTCACGCTACCCAGCCGGCGCGGAACCTACTGATATTCCTGGACCTTAATTCCGGTATCAGTCTTGCCCTGGAACCATTACGTGGAAGGCTCCGGTCAGGTGTCGCGAACTCCACAGCCCCGTCGTCCCGGGCGCCGGTCCGTAGCGGCGCCCTGGGCGCCCCTCGTCGGACAGTGGCTACGCGAGGATCCCGACCTCTCGGGTGCCGAAATTCTTCGGCGCGTCCGGGTCACCGGGTATCGAGGTGGCAAGAGCGCGCTCTACGAGCTGGTGAGGCGGCTCAGGGCGGGAATGTCCGCATGAAGAACGAGCGCCTTCGCCCGGGGTTGGGCATGCGGCTCAGCTCCAAGATCTTCCTCTCCTCTGCGCTCGTGATCGTCGTGCTCGCGGGTGTCAGCGCCCTGAGCCTCGGCGCGGTGGGCCGTCTCGTGTCCGTCAACCGGGAGATCACGACCCGCACGATCCCCACGCTGAGCCTCACCGCGTCCGCCCGCGAGGCGATTCCACCGCTTCTGGGGCTCGAGGCGCGCGCGGTGGTGCTGGGCGACCGGCGCTATACGACGGCGTGGACCGAACTGGCGGCGCGGATCGCGGAGGATCTCGCGCGGCTCGCCGAGTACGCGCTGAGCGAACGGGAGGCGCTGCACCTCCGCGAGGCCAGCGCCGCGTTCGAGGAGTACCGGCGCATCGTCGCCGAGGAGCAAGCGCTCCTCGGGCGCGGCGAGCGCGCGCGTGCCGTGCGGCTGACGGACGCCGCTGCACGAGTGCTCGGCGTGCAGGTCCGGGAAAGCCTGGACGAGCTGATGGCGGCGACCCGCGCGCGGGTCCTCGCGGCGCAGACCGAGGCCGCGCACCTCGAGGCGCGCACGTGGACCGCGGTGCTCATCGCGCTGGGCGCGGCCGTGGGCCTGGCCCTGCTCGGGACGGCGATCATCGCTCGGCGGATGACGCGCTCCCTCGACCTGCTGTCCTCGGCCACGGCGGAGGTCGCGGCGAGTGCGTTTCGAGAGCCCATCGCGGTCGACAGCCGCGACGAGATCGGAGCGCTCGCGCGCTCGTTCAACTCGATGGGGAGTCAGCTGCGCCAGATGGAGGAGACGAAGCGGGAGTTCTTCGCCACCGTCTCCCACGAGCTCCGGTCGCCGCTCACGTCGATCCGCGGTGCCGTCGACCTCCTTCACGAGCGCGCTCCCGGCCCCCTCACGGAGAAGCAGGAGCGCCTGACCGGCATCATCGCGCAGAGCTCCGAGCGGCTGCTCCGGCTCGCCAATCAGATCCTCGAGATGTCGCGCCTGCGCGCGGGGCTCGTGGAGCTCGAGCGGAAGCCGCTCGACCTCGCGAGGCTCGTGGACCGCGTGGTCGAGGAGCTTCACCCGCAGGCCGAGGAGTCCGGTGTCGCTCTGGAGCGCGAGCGCTACGGGTCGCACTTCGCGTACCTCGGCGACGAGGAACGGCTTTACCAGCTCGTGGTCAACCTCGGCGCCAACGCGATCCGCTTTACCCCGCGCGGCGGGCGTGTCGTCGTTCGGGTCATCGACGCGAGCTCGGAGTTCGAGCTCCAGGTCGAGGACACGGGTGTAGGCATCCCCGCTGAGGCCCTGCCGAACATCTTCGACCCCTACCGGCAGGCACACCGAGATCGGGGCGGCACCGGCCTGGGCCTGGCGATCGTGCGGGGCGTCGCGAGCGCCCACGGAGGTCGCGTGACCGCCGAGTCGAGCGAAGGCAAGGGCAGCCGCTTCACCGTCCTCCT
>WNFT01001600.1_pt1 | contig 19095 bp, 12 predicted proteins | sample 5400191 | NCBI WGS metagenome assembly WNFT01 (sample SAMN13153359, study PRJNA577476) | soil metagenome | isolation source: 80 cm saprolite under Madrone tree | place: USA:California | collected 2016-06-14 | reverse complement strand
CCATCGACCAGGTTCTTTCGCGTCAGCACTACCGGCTCGCCTTCTGGCGAAAGGCTTCCGACGCGATCAACTACCGGCGATTCTTCGACATCACCGATCTCATTGGTCTCCACGCGGAGCGCGACGAGGTCTTCAGGGCCACGCATGCCTATCCGCTCCAACTCCTCGGAGAGGGTAAAGTCACGGGCCTCAGAATCGATCATATTGATGGTCTGCTGGATCCAAAGGGCTACCTCGACAGGCTGCCCCGCGAATATGTCGTTGTCGAGAAGATACTCGCCGGAAACGAGCAACTCCCCAGCGACTGGCAAACCCACGGCACCACTGGCTACGAGTTTCTTAATTTCCTGAACGGCGCGTTTATCGATCGCGAAGGATTTCATCGGCTGGAAAGCACTTACCACGGCTTCACAGGTTCGACGGCCACAACCGCTGAAGTCTTTCACGAACGAAAGCGGCAAGTGATGAAAGAGTTATTCGCGGGCGAGGTCAACGCCCTGGTTCATCGCTTGTGTCAACTCGCCGAAGCGGATCGTCATGCGCGGGATCTCAGCAGAACCGAGCTGAACGAAGCCTTTGTTTCCGCGACCGCTTTCCTGCCTGTGTATCGCACCTATATCAGGGATTTCGACATTTCGGAAACGGACCGCGCATACATCGACGACGCAATCGCGGCTGCCGGCCAGGGCCCGGCATTTGACTTTCTCCGCCGCGTCCTTCTACTCGATCCTGCCTGGTACCTGCAGGATCAAAAGTCCGGCTACCTCGACTTCGTGATGCGATGGCAGCAGTTCTCCGGTCCTGTGATGGCAAAAGGACTCGAGGATACGACTTTTTATGTTCACAACCCGCTGATATCGGCAAACGAAGTCGGCGGGGATTCGAATGGTCCCGAGGTCTATTTCGGCGTTGAGCAATTTCATCGCCGAAATCAGGTGCGGCGCACGCGCTGGCCTCACACCATGAACGCGAGTTCCACGCACGATACCAAGCGCAGCGAGGATGTGCGGGCTCGAATCAACGTACTGTCGGAACTACCGGGCGAATGGGCTCGTTCCCTGCGCCTCTGGAGCCGGTTGAATCGCAGCGAGTCGGCTCCGGATGCGACGGAGCAGGTGCTGATTTACCAGTCCATGCTGGGTGCCTGGCCGATTGAACCAGACCGGCTGAAACAGTTCGTAACGAAGGCACTCCGCGAAGGAAAGACGCACACGAGCTGGATGAACGTCAATGAAGACTACGAGGAGCGCGTGCTGGCATTTGTCGATTCGCTATATGTGACCGAGAAATTCCTGAGCGACTTCAACCGGCTCCAGAAGAAGACCGCGTACTTCGGCGCTCTCTCTTCCCTTTCGCAACTGGTCCTGAAGATCACGTCTCCCGGTGTCCCCGATTTCTATCAGGGTACCGAAGTGTGGGACCTGAGCCTTGCCGATCCGGACAATCGCCGCCCTGTGGATTTCTCCGCCCGCATCCAGATATTTGAAGAATTACAGAAGCGTGCGCGCCCCAGGGAATTGCTGAAGAACTGGACTGATGGGCGCATCAAAATGTATGTCGCCTGGAAGACGCTGACTCTGCGCCGCTCGCATGCCGACCTCTTTTCGGAGGGGGAATACATTCCGCTGCGGGCCGCCGGTGCGCGCCAGGACCACATCATCGCGTTCGCCCGCCGCCTCGGCGACCAATGGTGCTTCGTAGCCGTCCCCCGCCTCGTGGCAAAACTCACGCGTGCCGGATCCGCACCCCTGGGCGCGAAGGTCTGGCAGGACACGATGATCGAACTGCCCCCCGAGGCGCCTGCACACTGGACAAATGCTCTCACCGGCGAAGAAGTGACGTCGCCGGTACTTGCGGCAAATTTGTTTTCCACTTTGCCCGTTGCCGTTGCCCAAACGTCATAGAAAGACTTTCAGCCGCGGATTACGCGAATTACGCGGATGGGCGCGCATATCTTCATTCTGCCGGGATAGAGTGTCCTGGCGCGCCCATCTGCGTAATTCGCGTAATCCGCGGCTGAAAATCGTTCTAGAGCAGTGTGCCACGCATGATGATGCTGGCAACCGTGAAGTAAATGACGAGGCCGGTGACGTCCACGAGGGTGGCTACGAGGGGTGCGGAGGCACTGGCGGGGTCCAGCCCGAGTCCCCTCAATATGAACGGCAACATGGAGCCGACGATTGTGCCGAACAGAACAACGCCAATGAGGCTGGCGGCGACGGTCAGGGCAACCAGCATGTAATGCAGGCCGTAAGGATGAAACACCCGCTGCCAGATGAGAATGCGCATCAACCCGATGACGCCAAGCATACAGCCGAGAACCAGGCCGGCAGCGAATTCCCGGCGGACCACCCGCCACCAGTCGCGAAGGCGCACCTCGCCGAGTGCCATCGCGCGGATAACGAGAGTTGTGGCCTGGGAGCCGGAATTGCCGCCGCTGCTGATGATGAGTGGAATGAACAAAGCAAGCACGACGGCTTTTGCAATCTCCTCCTCGAAATAGCCCATCGCCGTCGCTGTCAGCATCTCTCCAAGGAAGAGGGCCGCGAGCCAGCCGCCCCTTTTCTTCACCATTTCCTTAAAAGCGGATTGCAGATACGGCCCTTCGAGGGCTTCCATACCTCCGATCTTCTGAATATCCTCGCTGGCTTCTTCTGTGACGACGTTCACGATGTCATCAACCGTCACGATACCTTTCATCCTGCCTTCCTTATCGACGATCGGAACCGCGAGGAGATGTTCCTGCGAAAAAAGCTTGGCGAGAGCTTCCTGGTCCATTTCTTCCGAAGCCGACAGGAAATCGGTTCGCATGATCTCGCGTACGGTTTGATCTTTTTGGGCAGACATCAAACGGCGCAATGGAACGATGCCCAACAGGTGCTGCTCCGAATCCAGCACATAGGCATAATGGATGGTTTCCACCTGTTCGGCCTGCCGGCGGAGATAGGCGATCGCTTCGTCGACCGTCATATCCGGCCGCAGCCTTGCGAAGCGCGGACTCATGAGTCCGCCGGCATCGTCTTCCGCGTATGCGAGCAAGGCGACAACTTCACGCCGCGCCGAATCGTCCAGCAGTGCAAGAAGTCCGGCACGTTCTTCTTCCGGGGTTTCCTGAATGAGGTCCGTCGCGTCGTCCGGCGGAAGCAGCCGCATCCAGATGCGGCGTTCGCCCTCCGGCAGAGCCAGGATGAGGCCGGCCTGATCGCGCGCGCTCAGGGCGAGAAAGAAATCGTCTCTCTCGCTGTACGGCAACCCGTGAAAATACTTCACGCGCTCTTCGGGTGCCAGCGTGTCCCAGGTGTCTACGGATGTCTCTGGTTCTTCGATGATGCCGTCGCTCATGTCCCGCCGTTATTATGAACTTGCACTGGCATTATATTCTGCCAACTCGGAAAATGAAGACGGCACATCTCTAATGATTCCGAGAATTCTTTCCGTTGCCGGGCCTCTGTTCATATACGCGACGCTCGCCGTGCTGGGGTGGGGACTCTGGCACGAGCGTAAAAAACTCGAATGGCTCGCTCTTGCGCCGGCCCTGGCGGGACTGATCGCGTCTTTTGCGGTCCTCGCTCCCATTCACAGGCTGTTCTTCGATGAAGACATCTATATCAATATCGCGTCCAATCTGACGCGCGCGCCCGTCGCCCAGATCACCTTGCTCGGTGGCCCTGATAGCGTTGAAGTTTCCAACTACTCGAAGGAGCCGCCTGGCTGGCCGGTGGTTCTGAGTATGTTTTTCCTTCTAACCGGGCGAAGCGAGACGGCGGCCTTTACGGTCGCGCGGGTCCTTTTTGCGCTCACGCTTGCCGCAGTCTATCAACTGGCGCGCCAAGCTTTGCAGACGAAGAAACAAGCCCTGGTGGCCGCGATTCTGTTCGGCGCAATACCGGTGTGTTTTTGGTTCTCGGTTTCCACTGGTACGGACGTGCCCGCGGCGCTGTTCGCAGCTCTGGGGATGTGGGGGTGTATCGCAGGAAATGGGCCACTGGCAGCGGCGGGCTTTGCAATGGCAGCACAGACACGCATGGAGTTGATCGTCCTCGTGCCTTTGGTATGGCTGGCAGGTAAAGTCCCAATTAAGTGGAAAGTGATCGCCGGTGGGCTGTTGATCGCGGAAGTGATGCATCTGGCGTGGCTGATGTCGGTGACGCCGCTTCTCGCAGAGGCGGAGAAAGCGCCGGTGTGGATGTCGATGGTATTTGTGCCCGGGAATCTCGTTGCGAATCTCAAGTACCTGCTGAATCCCTTCGCATTCCCAACGGGTATTGTGGCGGGGGCGCTTGTGGCAGGCTTCGCATGGCGCTCCAAAAGCATGATTCTGTTGGTCGTGCACACGGCCACATTGTTCGGACTATATCTTCTGTTTTACGCGGGAAGTTTCGAAATCAATCCCCGGTACAGTATTCAATTCCTTGTACCACTCACCGTGCTGGCGGCATCCATACTGAAACGAACGGTGTTCATTGGCGCAGTGATGCTATCTTTAATCCTGCCGCAAATCCATTCCATTGGATTCTCGACTTACACCGAGGCGTTCGCGGCCGATCACCAAATTTCGGTCCAATTTGCGTCGCAGCTCGGACCAAACGACCTGGTGTTGAGCACGTCGCCTGAGATTTTTCTAAATCAGGAAAAGCGAGCAATGAATGCAGCGTTCGCTTCTGACCACAGGGACAAACTGGAGGAAGTGATGCGGAGACCCGGCAAGATCTGGTACCACGCCGGCATTCGAACAAATGCTATTGATAGCCTGGAATGGCGCACGGATCAATGGGTGAAGTCCAATCTGGAACTTCACCTCATCGATTCGCACGATGTAGAGGGATCGAAAATCGCTTTCTACGAAGTCTTATTGAAGCTGGTCGACCGGAAAGCTGGTCTGCGAAGCGCCTTCGAAAGAAACCGCAATCGCCCCGAACGCCGCTGACGCCGACTCGAAAGTGATAGATGAATAACTCGTCCCCGCCGGCTGACTGGTCAATCCGAAAAATTCTCCAGCCAACTTCGCCGTCTGGCTTCGCGGGCCAAGCGACTCGGTCTTCGTGCCGATGGGAGCACCGTTCACATCCCTGAGTGTCGCCGTGTAGGTAGCCGGAACTTCTCCGGTGTTCACAAGAGCAAACGCCACCTCAAGGGCGGAATTTCGCACTCTCGGGATAACGAACTTGCTCATAGTTGCAGCGCTGGCATTCACGCCAACGCGGGAATAAAGAGTACCTGTGGCACCGTCTCGAATCTCGAAGAACGTTGCGATGCTCACGGCTCCAGTCGCGGTGATTCTTGCCCAATTGGCCGAATACGTCGGTGCTGTATTCCCAGTGATCACGATGATGCCATTGACGCCGAGGCTTGTCGAAGGGAGAGTTCCCGTAATACTGGGTGTTCCCGTGAGGTTTGTGGCATATGCCACAGTCGACACTGAGCCGTTGGTATTGTAGAAATTGCCCGAAACCGTTATGGGCGCTGAGCTTGTATTCACGATCTCGATGACGGTCGAGTACTTCGTAAGGTTGCCGTCGAAACTTCCGACTGCGATCTGCGGAAGAACCTTCGTAACTGTCGTGGGTGCGGGGGGTGGGGGGGGTGGTGATCCTCCGCCGCCGTTGGTGCTGGACTGGCCATATACGACGAAATCCGAACGAAGTGCCTTTGTCCATTCTTCGACTCGAAAAACAAAACTGGCGAACGCAATCGTCACAACAATCGCCAACGCCCCTGTCTTTAGAATCCTTCTTTTATTGGTCATTCCTAATCCTCCTGATCGAACGGGCTATTTGAGCGTGGGTGACATGAACCGGGCAACGGGAAAATTCCCCTAGGCTTTCTTAGGTAGGACATATGCCGACCTTTGAAACGTGACAAGTCCGACTTCTTTCATGAATTCAGCTGTTTATACTCTCTATTAATCAACAACAGAAAGTAGGAACCGATGCCAAAACTCTTCGTTGGAAACATACCGCACGCTTCATCGGACATGGAGCTTCAGCAATGGGTCGAGTCCCAGGGATTTCAAGTCGAGTCGGCCCAGATCATCCGCGATCGATCGACCGGTCAGTCGCGCGGCTTCGGCTTTGTCGTTCTGAATGAGGAATGGAAACTCAAGGATGCAATCAACGCCTTGAATGGGCAGCGCATGGGCGGCCGCGTCCTGACTGTCAATGAAGCCCTTCCGCAATCCCCGCGTCCGGTACCAAGACACGAGGAACGGCGCACCGGAACCCGGTGAAAAAAGGGAGCCATAACCGCGAATAACGCGAATAACGGGAACGGTTCGCGTCATTCGCGCTATTCGCGGCCAGGCTCCCTTTTCCACGCTACTGATTGGCCAGGGTTACGTTGAGTGGCTGGCCTTCCTGATTGAAGAATTGCAAGAGACCAGAATCGCCACGGTCCGAAGCGCCCACCACAATGAACTGCGTCGTATAGCCGCTGCCTTCGGCAATATGCGCGAAAACGAGCTGGGTGGACGAAGCGCCTTCGTTCAAGGGTCCAGTCGTGGTCATGAGCACTCTTCCGCGCTCGCTGTACTTCGACCGAATTCCTGTGCCGACGATCGCGGCGCCGGATGTGGCGACAGCGCGGAGGACTCCCTGGAATGGCACGGGAACAGCCTCGAATCCCGGAATCTGATTCAGCATCATCGACACGTGACCGTTTGCAGGAATCTGAATCAGCCTCGAACTGCCAACGAACCGGCCGTCAAAACCCGTAAGATCCAGCCGAACCGTCGCAGGGGCAGCGGAAGGATTCGTCAACACTACAGTAGTGCGCGTGGAGCCGGCGGCACCGGCGTCGAAATCCCCCAATTGTTCCGCGTAAAACCGGAGATTGGCGGCCGGCGGTTTCGCTTCGACCAATGTCTGAAAGATAGTGATACCGTCCTCCTGGCGGCTGACGACCGCGTGCGCATCCGGCGTGTTAAACCCTTGAAACGGCACGATCTGAACGGATCCGACTCTCAATTCAGGCACTTGCAGCGGTGAAGCATCCTGCGATACGAATCGCAGCACGCCGGAAATGTTCTGTCCTGGTGATGCGGTCGTCAGGATGATCTGGGTTGTATAGCCTGTGCCCTCAGTGACGAAAGGAAACGCCAGCTTCGACGTATCGGCAGCCTCCTCAGACAGCGGCCCGGTAGTGGCGGCAAGGAAGTTCAGGTTTTCGCTTATCAGAGCACGCACGCTTACGGCGGCAACAGCGCCGGATGTGGCGCTTACCCTGAGGATTCCCTGGAAAGGCGCCTTCAAACCTTGAAACCCCGGCACGGCATTCAGAAACATTGCTACGCTTCCATTCGGGGGAATCCGCACAGGAGACGAGGTCCCAAGCGCCGTGCCGTTGAGGCTTGTCAGACTCAACTGAATTGTGGCGGCCGTGCTGGAGAAGTTTGCAAACGCCACAGCCGTGCTTGTCGATTTCGGCTTTGACGCAGCAAAGTCACCAAATGCCTCGGCGTACAACCTGAAGCTGGTTCCCGGAACCTGACCCTCAACCGCATTCCGGGAGACGACGGTCACGTCATTTTTCAGACTGAGAACCGCATGAGCGTGCGGCGTCTTAAAGCCGGTGAAGGGCACAACGTGAATTGACCCGATCTTAAGGAAGTCAGAGGCGCCATTCGTCGTGATGCGCTGAGCACTGTGCGGCAGAATGTCATACTCGACGGCTGCAGCGCTCGAGTCCCCAATCCCAACCTCGATCCGTGCGCCGGGCTGCGTCGCGTCCCCCTGGCTGAAGAACTGAACCTCACCGCGCATTTCCTCATCGGTGGGATTGACGAGAAAGATATCGCTGTTCAAACCAGGTCCATCGACGAATTCCGGAATAACCACAGGTGCAGTGCCGACTTTGCTGGTATCGGCAACCGGGATCGCGGTGATCAGGGAGTCGTTGCTTTGATTCGTAAAAAAGCTCAGCGCGATCACAGAGACTGGAATTGAAGAGTTGAACTGCAGCGCTCCCGCTGAACCACTCGCAATGCTGATCGGCGGGTCGGCGACAAATTTGAAAGTCTGGCCGCCGGCAGGAACTGTGACAGTCACGGGAGCTGAGGCTGTGCCCGCCGTATCCGTGAAAGTCAGGTCCACACTGGCATCCTCGCCGGATGTATTGGCGATTGCAATCATCGTCCGAACCGAAGTCGAGGCTTCGACAAACACTGCACCATTGATTCGAAGTGGCGGCGCGACGAAGGCTGTCTGACTCGTGGTAGTGGCGACGGGACGATACTCCAGAATCTCCAGGCCGTTCAGTTTGGTATTCGGTGCGGAGTTTTCCGCCACCGCGAATCCATTCAACTGAACGGCATTCGAACCGGGAGTCCGGAACGAGAAGCCCTGCGCTGCAAAAGGAAAATCGGACCTGGTGGTGCTGCCCTCAGTCTGGATGGTCTGGGCACTGCGCGGCGGAATGTCGTACTCGATAACGGAGGCAAACGAACCGGCAACACCGACCTCAACCAGGCTTCCGGGCTCGGTGCCGCTTCCCGGACTCAGGAAATGCAATTCACCGTTCAATCGGTCTTCGGTGGTGTTCACAAGCTCGATCTTCGTATTCCAGCCGGCGCCCTCTGCGAAATGGGGAATAACGGCCGGCTTATTGCTGGTTTTTAAGGGGTCCACAACGGGCGTGGTGCTGAGCAGAAATTCGCCGCCTTCGTTGGTGAAGGTACGAAATCCCGTGGACGTGACGGGAAGCGAAGAAGTGAAGTTCAACGCGCCGATTAACCCGGCCGGCACCAGGAGCGGATCGTCGGTAACAAAGCGCGAGAAGTGGGCGTGCGGAGCGATCTTCGTGTTCGCGAAGTTCGCCGTTGTTCCGGTTTCGTCTGTAAAGAAGAAATCCACACTCGCTTCCGTGTCGTTCGGATTGGCAATCGAGATGACGGATTTCGCAGCGCCGGTGGTGTCCACAAACATCCGCCCAATTTCAAGTAATGGAGTTACCGGAACTGCGACTTCGGTGACGAGGGCGCCCGATTGTCGATGATCCACAACCACCAGGCCATTCAGCGGCGTTGCAGCTTCCGCTGTGGCATATCCGAAAATCGCGTCGGTTCGGAAGCCGCTCGTTTCGAACGAGACGCCACCCCCGCCCTGGGCGATCTGAAATTGCGAACCGGCGACAATGTCGGATACATCGAACTTGGCGATAAAAGCATCCTGAGCCGTGGCGTTTGCAGTTTGAATGGCGTTGACGACTGGGAAATTTGTGGAACTGACCAGGCCCGCAATGTAGATATTGCCTGCGGCATCGACTGCCAATCCCACAGCCGCGTCGGCCTCGAGGCCGCCGAGATAAGTCGAGAAAATAAGAGTGCGGCCGTCCGGCGTCCACTTCGAGACGAACGCATCCCGATTGCCGCCAATAAAGCTTTGAGTCGCGTTGACGGAAGGAAGGTCAAAAGACGCGGTGTAACCGCCCACATAAATGTTTCCGGCAGGATCCAACGCGATACCCGTGCCGCTGTCCGTATCAGACCCACCAAAAAAGGTTGAGAAAACCAGCGATTTTCCATCCGGAGCAAACCGCGTGATGAACGCGTCCAGGCAAGTTGCCGGAATTGTTGCGCAACTTGCTGGGGTGGACTTGAAAGCCTGATAGGGATTCACGGTTGGGAACAAAACGGAGGCCGTATAGCCTGTAATGTAAGCACCGCCGGCGTCGTCTACGGCAACCCGGGTGGCCTCATCGGACCCTTCCCCACCGATAAGCGTTGAATACTCAAGCGCGCTGCCGGCCGCATTCACCTTAAAGAGGAACGCGTCATCAGTTCCACCTTTGAACTCGGCTTGAAAAGCATTGACGAAGGGAAAGTCCCGCGACGTGGTGTAACCGGCTACGTAGGCGCTCCCGGCCCGATCCACTGCGATACTCAATGGCTGGTCAATCCCGATTCCACCCACATACGTTGAGTAGACAACGGCGCCACCTGCCGACACTTTCGTCACGAAAGCGTCGTTCAGGCCTCCGACAAGGGAGCGCTGCAACGGACTCACGGTTGGGAAGTTCGTGGAAGACGTCGAACCCGTGACATACGCGTTGCCCACAGCGTCCACTGCCACGCCAAATCCCTGGTCATCGTTCGATCCACCCAGAAAGCTCGAAAACAGGATTGCGTTGCCGGCACTATTCAGCTTGAGCAGGTAGGCGTCGAGCCCACCGCCGCGGGTTTTTTGAAATGCATTCACCAATGGAAAATCCGGAGACGACGTAAAGCCGGTTACGTATGCGTTCCCCACTGCATCGATAGCGATGCTGTGACCCTCATCATTCGCAGATCCACCGAAGTAAGTCGAATAGATGACTGTTGTTCCTTTGGGATCCAGCTTCAGAATGAAACCGTCCATCAGGCCCGCATTCGCGCCTGTCGTACCGCCGACGATCAGAAGATCTGTTGAGGTGGTTCGGCCTGTCACATACGCGTTTCCCGCCGGATCAACGGCAATCGCATTCGCGTAGTCCACCGTACCGGTTCCCCCGAAGTAAGTGGAATAGACGAGTACGGGATCGATGATCAGCGGCCTTGTGGAATCGTAGGAAGCAACCTTGAAACCGACCCGGTGTTTGCCCCGAAGAACGTAACCGCCGTCGACTGCAATCCGCCCGGCATCGCCCTCCTGATATATCGCCGGCTTCTTTTGAAGAATCCGTCCGCCAGGAGTCTTGAGGACGAGCTGGCCGTCGCCGTCGATCTCCAGGCCGCGTATACCATCGAAGCGGAGTTGAATCTGGTCCGGCCTGGAGCCGGGCGCAATCACGAAGTCGTATTCGAGCTGCCGCTGGTTCCCGTAGTAAACGAGATCCACTCCCGGATAAACATCGGCGTACCGAACCCGCGCGTAACTGGGAATGTCTCGACGCCACGCAGCCGGATTGTTTCCCTTTAGATAATGGCTCTTGCCTGAAAGCTGGTCGATCCCGGTTATCGTGGGTCTTTCGCTTTGGCCAACAAGCTTCATCCTGACCGTAGCCGGTTTTGGCTCAGCCAGCTGGAGAATTGTCTCCTCGTTCGTCAGAAAGAACCCAAACCCCGGACCGCGCGAAAGAAATTTTACGCGTTTGTCGGCCTGCCCCAGATTGGCTTCGAAGTTGAGTGGAATTTTGCCGTAGTCGCGGTCCGCTGCCCGGGCGGGACATACGGCAAGTAATGAGATACAGAAGAAAAATAAAGACTTAAAGGTCATCATTCACCATATGGAAGGTCTTAGACCGGCGAAAACTTTAAATGCTAGCGTTTTGGGAGAGGCGCTGCAAGGGGTTAGGGGGTAATTCGGGGACAGACGTATAAATCACCTAATTAGCGTGAGAGGAACTTTGAAAGCTAATTAGGTGATTTATACGTCTGTCCCCGAATTATCCCCGGTCGGCGGCGAAGCGGTAGCCGAGCCCGTGAACGGTCAGAATGAATTGAGGATGACGCGGATGGGGTTCGAGCTTCTGACGCAGCCACGCAACATGCACATCGACTGTACGCGTGAGCGGCATCGCGTCGTAACCCCATACAGCATTCAACAACTCGTCACGGGAGACCGTCAGCCCCCGATGCTCGAGGAAATACCGAAGCAGCTTGAACTCGCGCGCGGACAGCTCCACAGGCTGACCGTCGCGGAATACCTCGGTACTGCGAAAATCGACAGTGATGTGGCCGAACTTGACGAGCTGGCCGGAATCGGACTCCGAGGCGCCGTTTGAGGTTCGTCTCAACAACGCTTCCACCCGCGCGAGGAGCTCCATCATCTCGAAGGGTTTGGTCAGGTAGTCGTCCGCGCCCAGCTTCAGGCCTATAACCTTATCCACAACCTGGCTCTTTGCCGTCAACATCAGGACAGGTGTCCTGATCCCTCGCTGCCGGAGATCGCGGCAAACGTCGAGGCCGCTGCTATGTGGCAGCATGAGGTCGAGAATGATGAGATCAAAATGTTCCTCGACAGCGCGCCCGAAACCTGCGTCTCCCTCGGAGACCGCTTCCACGAGATATCCTTCGCTGCTCAGGCGGTCCGTCAGTGTCATGACGAGGCCGTGTTCGTCTTCAACGAGAAGAATCTTTCTAGCCTGCATACGGTTTGTATGAATTAACCGCGGATTACGCGAATTACGCGGCTAAGTCTTGCTTTGACGCTAGACATCCTGTGGAAGAACAATCCGGAAGGACGAACCTTGTCCGGAGGTGCTTGTGACGCTCACCGACCCTTTATGGGCCTCCACGATCTTTTGCACCAGGCTCAAACCCAGGCCGCTTCCATCAATCTGCGCGTCCACGACATCCTGGCCGCGATAAAACGGCTCGAAAATGTGCGGCAGGTCCCTGGAGGCAATGCCGGCCCCCCTGTCATCAACAGTGATGCACACTTCCGCCGGGGTCGACCAGGCGCGGATGCCAATCCACCTGTTCGTTCCGCCGTACTTCAACGCGTTGCTGACGAGGTTTTGCAGGGCACGGACCAGCGCCGCTTTGTCGGCCTGGACCATCGGTATGCCGGCTGCGACGTCCGTGTCCACGCTGAAGCCCAGCTCTCGAATTTGGGATTCTGAAAGATCGAGTGCGCCCTGGATTACCTCGCCGATATCCGTTGGACGAAACTTGTAGCTCCTGCGTTCGGACTGGATTCCTGCGAAATCGAGAACCTGTTCGATCATCTGCGTCAGCCGCCGCCCCTCGTCTCGAACAACAACACCGTATTGTCGCGCCTGCGCAGGATCGACAATGAGTCCGTCTGCAAGGTTTTCACCCGCCGAACAAATCACGGCCAGAGGCGTGCGCAACTCGTGACTTACTGAGGATGCGAATTCGATCTGCTGCCGTGCCAGGCGTTGCGCCCGATTCGTGTAGATCACAATCATCGCCATGCCCAGCGCCAGCAGCAGCAGGATGCCGGAGCTGATTGCCAGATTTCGGCGCCGCACCTGGGCGATGGCCGCGTCCACCGAACCCGCACGGTGTGTTACCACAAGCTGCCATGCGCCCTGCTCTTCATCGAACACGGCTCCCGTTGAGGCCTGACCAGCTACGGAAAAAGCGTGCTCCATACGGAACCAATATGTTTGTACTCCGGGATTTGCATGTATGGCGATGCCCGGCGTACCGGCAACTGCAACCTCCGGCGGATAGAGCGAGAAGAAATTCGTCGCGAGGTCCGCGCTGCTCGCCCTCGAAGCTGCAGGTCCAGCCGCGAAAATCAGCTTCGGAGGATCGTTCCGATCAATGACTTTGATGCTGAAGTCTTCATCCGAAAACGAAGCCCGAACGAGCTCGGGGAGTAATTCCTTTCGGATGCAGTCGAGACTGAGTGTCACGACCACATACGCTGCCGGCTCCAGGCGCTCGATGACATCGAGGTGCCCCGGACGAATACTGGGCGGCCGCATGATCGGTATAAACAGTGCAGGGATGTTCGGGTCAATGGGACGCCCAATATGACGAAAAAACAAAGGTGGCCCGTCTTTCGGTCCATGCAGTGTCGCGGCAAGCCCGCTCTTCAGTGTGATAAGCGATGCAGGCCATTCCGCCGGTTCAAACCGCTTGCTGAGCGGATTCAACTTCTCCAGGTGAGGCTCGCCGTTACGCCTCTCGGCGACATACAGTCCGCCGAGAAGCCGCGGATATCGTGCGGTCTCCGTCCAGCGAGCGTAGAGGGCGGCGTAGTCGTCCGGGATCAGGGTCGCGTCCGGGACAGGCTCCACCTGAAACATCGAAAAGATACGGGCAATTTCGCGGTCGAAGTCCTCGCGAAACTGATTGGAGCTACGCCGCAGACTGGCGTTCATGCGTTCCCGGTCACCTTCGCTGACCTGTCCGATCCACTCGTACTGCAGCCACGCGAGCAGCGGCAGCAGAACCAGCAGCACGGCTGCGAGGATCAGGATCAGCGAAGGTTTCTTCTTCGATCGATTCACTTTAGATGCTCAATGTGGATTTCGCCGCCCATATGCCCCGGCCAGCCGAGCGGCCCAGGCACTGGAAGCCCGAAGTCAAAAAAAACATCTTCCGCGCCGAGAACTCCGAGCCGGCGGAGTGCTTCGATTTGGCCCGACGCACCCTTCAGACTCTGGACTGTCGATCGCTGCTCCGTCGTTAAAAGAGCCTGAAAGTCAGTCTGAAACTTCTCTTGGACGCCTTTGAGCGCATTTTGTGCTGCCTGAACCCCCAGATAAGCATTTCCGATGTCGATTGCCGCCGGATTCTGCTGGCCGAGAACGGTATGCAGGGCCTTTTGCTTCTCTTCCAGATTCTGAACGGCCGCTTTCGATGATTCCGTTCGAAGGTTCAGCAATGCTTTGACAGCCGTGGCTTGAGTATCGGTCAGCTTCAGCGCTTTCTGGACATCGGTTAAGACCTGGTCAGGCGTTGGCGGATGAATCGGAAGCCCAGCAAAATCACCGCTCTGGAAGATCATCGTTCTGGCCCCCTGGGCTCGAACGACGTCCTGAGCGACCGCTGATACAACCAGACCAAGCACGATTGAAATAACGGCAAAAATTCGAATCTTCATTCTCAGAAACCTCCTTTGGTTTTCTGTGAAGACTCTACATGCATGAATGGGGTTGGATCTTTAAGCCGGGGAAAAGTTTGTGTTAAGAATGTTAAATCTGTCTGTAGCGGCGGTCAATGACCGCCGAAAAACCGGCGCTCATAGAAGGTGTGAATGAATTGGCAGTTGGGCGTTTGAAACTCCCCTCCTGAGTTAGGAGGGGTGCCTGCGAGGCCATCAAATTCCAGAAAGGCGGAGCAGGCGGGGTGGTTCCAAAGCTCCTGCTTGCAGGGTTTTGCTGGGGAACCACCCCGTCTGCGCCCGCTTTGGTGGCTTCGCGACATTTCTTTGATGGCGCAGCCACCCCTCCTAACTTAGGAGGGGAATCCTCGCGTCCTGGCAATTCATTCACACCTTCATAAGAGCGCCGCTACAGGAGGGCCGAAATGTGGCTCCGCACGGAGTTACCCAGCAGGTCGAGGTTGTATCCCCCCTCGAGTAACCCAACCACTCGGCCGGCGCCATGCTTCTCCGCGATTCGGAGGACTTCTTTCGTCATCTCCGAGAAATCCGTATCTTCCAGCATGAGGCCGCCCAGCGGATCGCCGCGCTTGGAATCAAAACCGGCGGAGATGATGATGAGGTCCGGATGAAACTTGCCTTCGATCTCACGAAGCGCATCCGTAAATGACTGGCGGTGATCTCGTGCCGGGGTTGCCGCTCGGAGAGGCACATTGAGAGTAAAGCCTTCACCCTTGCCGCCTCCGCGCTCGTTTGCGGCGCCGGTGCCGGGATAGTAGGGATACTGATGCGTTGAAAAATAGAAAACGGTGGGGTCAGTCCAGAAAATTTCCTGGGTTCCATTTCCGTGATGCACGTCCCAATCGATGATCAGCACGCGCTCGACGCCATATTTTGCCTGCGCATAGCGGGCTCCGATGGCGGCGTTGTTAAACAGGCAGAAGCCCATCGCCTTGGAAATCGTGGCATGGTGGCCGGGAGGGCGAATCAAACCAAAGGCCCTTCCGCCTTCTTCCTTCATCACGGCATCCACGGCGGCAATCGCCGCGCCCGCTGCCAAACGCGCCACTTCGAACGACTCCGGGCTGATGCGAGTATCGACGTCGATGTACTCAACGCCCTGCTTCGCCATGTCTTCTATTCCGCGGATCAGCTCTTCGCGATGGCAACGCGTGATGTCTTCCCGGGCCGCCGGCTTCGGCTTGAGCCGCCCGACCTTCCTGGAAAGTGCTTCGTCCGTGGCGAGCACACGTAGTATCGCCTCGAGCCGGCGCGCGTTCTCCGGATGACTACCGGTGTTGTGCGTGAGATAGGCCGGGTCGTAAATCAATTGAACGGACATTGTGTGTGAATAATAACAAAGCTTTGTGTCTTTGTGGTTAAACACAAAGGCGAGGGTGTTCCCCTCCTGGGACAGGAGGGGTGGACGCGCCATCAAGAAAATGCTGCGAAGCCTCCCTATAAAAGCGCGGACGGGGTGGTCAGGTCGGCGAAACGTCGCGTGTGAGCGACCACCCCGTCTGCGCCGCTTCGGAACGGGAACTTTTCTTGATGGCGCAGCCACCCCTCCTGTTCCAGGAGGGGAACACCCTCGCTCATGCACTTCTCTCATTCAAAAAGAAACCTTGCAAAGGTTAACTCTTAGGTATGAGGTGGACCGCGGATGCCTTGAACACAGCAAAAATATTCGACCCTCTCATCAAGGCAAGGTCTTCGACTGCCTGTCGCGTTACCAGTGCAACCAGCTCGAAGCCGGCATCGACAACAACCTTAGTCAGCACGCCTGCGGGAACGACCTCCAGAACAACGCCGCTCAGGTGATTGCGGGCGCTGCTTTGTTCGGCGCGGCCTTTCTCGAGGGTGACGTCCTCGCCTCGGATACAAACATAAAAATCCGCGTTATTGCCTCCGGGGTCGGCCGCCGCCAGCCCGGCAGAGCCGACTTGCAGAAAGGCGATTCCTCCGGCACGCCCTATTAGACGGCCGGCAACAACCGTTTCCACTCCAACCGCGGCCGCGACTTCGCGATGCTGCGGCCGTGTGAACACTTCCTGAGGCGGACCGGTTTGCAATACCCGGCCACCGCTCATAACGAGCATCTGGTCGCCGAGCGTCAATGCATCCACCCAGTCGTGCGTCACAACGATGGCGGGAGTCCCGAGATTGCGCAGAAAGAGCGCCAATTCCGACCGAACGTGATTCCGGGTTGCCGCGTCGAGGGCGGAAAGCGGCTCATCCAGAAGCAGCATCCGGGGCCCTGGCACGAGAGCGCGCGCCAGAGCGACTCGCTGTTGCTGACCGCCCGAGAGTTCGGAAGGCCAGCGGTCGAGCAGGTCATGGACCTTCAGCTTTGCGGCAACTCGATCGACAATGCCGGTTTGGTGCTTGCCGGCGCCGTAACCGATATTGTCGCGGACGCGCAGATGAGGAAACAGCGCGTACTCCTGAAAGAGATAACCCAGAGGCCGCTTTTGAGGCGGCAGCTTCGTCCAGTCCCGGCCTTCGAATTCGATGCGGCCCGCCGTTAGTTTTTCAAGACCCGCAATGCAGCGCAGAACGGTGGTTTTCCCTGCTCCTGAAGGTCCGAACAAGATGGTGATCGAATGGGCTTGAGTTATCCGCAGCGAGGCCTGCACGTGCGGTCCGCCATCAAACTTCTTGTCGATGTCGGCGATCAGCAGCAAGGAACCACACCCTTCGATTGAGCCCGTAGACGATGGAGAGAATCACGAAAGAGGCGAAAAGCAGCACGGCTGAAGTCATGGCAGCCCCGGAGTAGTTGAGCGCTTGCACCTGATCGTAGATATCGATCGAGAGTGTGCGCGTCACGCCGGGAATGTTGCCGCCGACCATCAGCACCACTCCAAACTCACCGAGTGTGTGAGCGAAGCTCAGAACAAGGCCGGTCAGGATTCCTGTCCACGACTGCGGCACGATGACTCGAAAAAATGTGTCGAGGTTGGAAACACCGAGCATCCACGACGCCTCGATCAGTTTTCGATCGACCGAGCCGAACGCCGCCGCAATGGGCTGCACCGCGAAGGGCAGACTATAGAGAACCGAAGCCACAACCAGCCCTTCGAACGTGAACGCAAGCCCATGTCCCGTCAGGGATTCGTACCAGCGGCCCAGCGGGCTCTGCGGGCTCATCGCTACAAGAAGGTAGAAACCCAACACTGTGGGCGGCAGAACAAGCGGCAACGCGACAACAGCTTCCACCAGGAACTTCCATCGCCATTTCGAGAATGAAACCCAGTAGGCCAGGGGCAGGCCAAGGATCATAAGAATGATCGACGTGCACGTTGCCAGTTTCAACGTTGTCGTGACGGCTTCCCAGTTCATAGCAAGCCAAAGAATACCCAGCAAACCAGCGCGCCCACCACGCTCATCGAAAGTCCCCAGATCATCAGTCTATTGAACAAAGCCTTTCGGTCCTCGGTGGCTGCCGCGTTTGCAATGCACAAGGCGCCAAGCGTGGACAACGGCGAAACGTCCACCAGGTGCGCACCCACATTAACGGAAGACGCGATCGCCATGGGATCACCGCCGCCGATCTTCTGGATCAAACCCGGTATCGTGGGCAGAAAGGCCGGCAAGACCACACCGGACGAACTGCTGTAGACGGAGATGAGACCCGTGACAAATCCCATAACGCCGGTGACCGAAGTTTGCGTCGAAAACCGCGCAAGAATCGTGGTGAAAAGATCCATTCCGCCTTTCTTCTCGAGAATGGAAATCAGAACGGTGACGCCGCACACCATCAGGATGACGTTCCACGGCATCGACTTGACGGCCGCTTCTTCCTTGGTTGCCCGGCAGACCGTGAGGATCACTGCGCCGATGATCGCACCCATACCGACATCGATACCAAAAAACGACACGGAAATAAGCAGCGCGCCGATGATCACCAGAGTCAACTTCTGCTCCCACGTGAAGGCGCCTTCATCCCGCAAAAGCGATTCGTCCAGCCGCACCGCTTTTCGCGATGCCGTACGGGAGAAGAGCTTGTATCCGCCCAGAAGGAAGTATCCCGTTAAACCGACGAAGCCTTCGGCAATGAAGTTGTTGAGGAATGTTGGCCACTCCTGGCCCGTAATCCCGATCCGGGCGAGAAGACCGTTGGCGATCACTCCCGTCGGAGCGAATGGCGATAAGGCCCCCGAATTGGCCCCGCAACACACCGCCACCGTCATCAGGAAGGCGCTGATTCCCATATTGCCGGCAACAGTCATCGCGATCGGCGCCAGCAGCGCCGTCGTCGCGATGTTTCCCGCCCCAATCGTTGCCAGGGCAGCCGCCAGGAAAAAGAAAATGACAGGAATCATCCCAACGTTCCCGCGTGCCAGCTTGACGCTCTGCTTCGCGATCTTGTCGAGCGTTCCGTTCACGTTCGCTTGACTGAATAACAGTGTCACTCCAACCAGAATCAGAAACAGGCTTGTCGGAAATCCCGCCGTGACCTCCGCGACTCTCATACCTCCGAAAAATACGCCGATGATGAATGCAAAGGCTATTGCCAGGAATCCGACATTGATTTCCGAGACACAACTGATGATGATTGCAATCGCAAACGCGATAATCGAGAGCAACGGAAGGCTCATGG
>WNFT01001599.1_pt1 | contig 19096 bp, 18 predicted proteins | sample 5400191 | NCBI WGS metagenome assembly WNFT01 (sample SAMN13153359, study PRJNA577476) | soil metagenome | isolation source: 80 cm saprolite under Madrone tree | place: USA:California | collected 2016-06-14 | reverse complement strand
CTCCTCGATCCGCTTGCCGGAGAATGCGGGCGGCACCGGCTTCTGCACCGGCAGCGGCGCGGTGAAGTTCTCGGGGAAGTAGGAGAGATATCGCTGGGCGCCTTCGATGGCCTCCTGCTCCGTCTTCACCAGGGCGTCGCCGCAGCCGGACACCGAGCAGTGCATGCGCGCCCCGCCCAGCTCTTCGAGCGTGACCTTCTCGCCGATGACCATCTCGGCCATGCGCGGCGAGCCCAGGTACATCGAGGCATTTCCGTCCACCATCACCACCACGTCGCAGAAGGCCGGGATGTACGCCCCTCCGGCCGCGCTCGGACCGAAGAGCAGGCAGATCTGCGGAACCAGACCGCTCATCTGGCACTGCAGATAGAAGATCCGCCCTGCCCCGCGTCGCCCCGGGAACATCTCCACCTGGTCCGTGATCCGGGCCCCCGCGGAGTCGACCAGGTAGAACATCGGGCAGCGCATCTTCAGCGCCTGCTCCTGGATGCGGACGATCTTCTCCACCGTGCGCCGGCCCCAGGAGCCCGCCTTGACCGTGGAGTCGTTCGCCATCACCGCGACCAGGCGCCCGCCGATCTTCCCCAGTCCGGTGATCACCCCGTCGGCCGGCAGCTCCGGATCGGTCGCGTTGGCGAAGGCGCCGTCCTCGATGAAGCTGTCCGCGTCGAGCAGCAGGCGGACCCGCTCCCGGGCGAAGAGCTTGCCGGTCTCGGCGTTCTTCTGGTGGTACTTGGGCGCGCCGCCCTTTCCGATGCGGGCCAGCTCCGCCTTCAGCTTGTCGTCGAATCCCATCGCGGCGGCGCTTCTAGCAGAGTGCATTACTTCGCGAAATAAGGCGCCGGCACGGGGATCGCCTGGCCGTCGTGGCGCGGGTCGCTGGCGCCGAGCTTCACCGAGGTCTTGCGGTCGTACAGCACCGCCTGGCCGTAGCCGAAGTTCGGGGTTCGTGGCGGCTGGACCTGGAGCTGATGCCCCATTGAAGCAAGCTCGTCCCGGGCTTGCTGCGGCACGGAGCTCTCGATCTCCACGTCGCACCCTTCGAAGGTGCCCTTGGTGAAGCGGCCCGCCTCGAGCGCCTGCTGGAGGGTCATGCCGAAATCGGCGATGTCGACCACGAATTGCGCGTGCGCCTGGGACTGGTTCCACCCGCCCATGATTCCGAACCCGATTCTTAGCTCTTCCTTCTGCAGGAAGGCCGGAATGATGGTGTGGAGCGGGCGCTTCCGGCCGGCGATGGTGTTGGGCTGCCCGGGGCGGAGGGTGAAGAGATTGCCGCGGTTCTGCAGCATGAAGCCGGCGCCTGCCGGCGTGAGCCCCGACCCGAAACCGGCGTAGTTGCTCTGGATCAGCGAGACGATGTTCCCTTCGCCGTCCACCACGCTCAGGTAGATGGTGTCGCTTCCCCGCGAGGCGGTGATGCCGGGAAGCTGCGAGGGCTCGACGTGGCAGGCCGCCTTCTTCGGATCGATCAGCCGCGCGCGCGCAGCCGCGTTCTCCTTGGAGAGGAGCTGCTGCACCGGAACGCGCGAGAAGCGCGGATCGCCGATGTACCGGAGCAGATCGGCGTAGGCGAGCTTCTTGGCCTCGATCATCGCGTGCAGCGTGCGCGGCGAGTGGAAGCCCCACTCGCGGACGGGGAACTGCTCGAGGATGTTCAGCATCTCCAGCGCGGCGATCCCCTGCCCGTTGGGCGGCAGCTCGCTGACCTTCCAGCCGCGGTAGGTGGTCTGGATGGGCTCCACCCACTCGGCCTTGAACTCCGCCAGGTCGTCGGGCGTCATCACGCCGCCGCGTTCGCGCACCAGGTCGATGATGGCCTGCGCCGTCGGGCCCCTGTAGAACCCGTCGATCCCCTGCTCCGCGATCCGCTGGAGGGACCGCGCCAGGTTGGGGTTGCGGAAGGTCTCGCCAGCCCGCGGCGACCGTCCCCCGGTCAGGAACGTCGACCGCGACTCCGGATCTTCCCCCAGCATCTGGACCGAGCGCGACCACAGCTCGGCGGTCACCTCCATCACCGGAAAGCCGTGCTCCGCGTACCAGATGGCCGGGGCCAGATCCGTCGCCAGCGGGAGCCGTCCAAAGCGCTGGTGCAAGGCCGCCCAGCCGGCCACCGCCCCGGGGACGGTCACCGTGTAGACGCCCCGATACGGCAGCTCGCCCTCGATTCCCTTGGTCTTGAGAAATTCGACCGTCATTCCCGCCGGGGACCAGCCGCTCGCGTTGATCCCGTACAGCTTGTCCTCCTTCGCCAGGTAGACCAGGGCGAAGAGGTCGCCGCCGATGCCGTTCGAGGTGGGCTCCATCAGCCCCTGGGCAGCATTGGCGGCGATCGCGGCGTCGACCGCATTGCCGCCGCGCTGGAGGATCTGCGCCGCCGCCTGCGCCGCCAGGGGTTGGCTCGCGGCCGCGACCCCGTGCTGCGACGCGGCGACCGAACGACCGGGGACAGGCAGAGCAGCGACCAGGCTCATGGTGAGGGCCATCATTGCGCGCTTCTACCACCGCGCGGGCAAACGGTGCATTCTAGCCGCGATGCCCAAGGGGAAGCCCCGGGAACAAGGCGACACCGCGGTCGTCACTGAAAGGAAGAGCAAGACCCAGAAGCCGAAGCTCTGGAAGGTCATCCTTCACAATGACGACTTCACCACCCAGGAGTTCGTCATCCACGTGCTGGAGGTGGTGTTCAACAAGGAGCCTGCCGTGGCGCACGATCTGATGTTGCAGGTCCATACGCGTGGCATGTGCGTCGCGGGCGTTTACACTTACGAGATCGCCGAGACCAAGGTGGCAACGGTGGAGCACATGGCCAGGGCGGCGGAGTTTCCTTTTTTGAGTACGATGGAACCGGAATGAGCCTGTCGATCACCAAGGAGCTGGAATCCTCCCTGCGGCTGGCCTTCGCGGAAGCGAAGGCGCGCCGGCACGAGCACGTGACGCTGGAGCACCTGCTCTATGCGCTGCTGCGCGACCCGATCGCGACGCGGATCCTCCGCGCCTGCGGAGCGCGGCTGCCGGAGCTGAAGCGCGACCTGGAGCAGCATCTTCAAGATAGCCAACCGCGGCTTCCGGACGGATTCGACCGCGATCCGGAGCAGACGCGCGCCTTCCAGCGGGTGCTGGAGCGGGCGGCGATGCAGGTGCAGTCCAGCGGAAAGGAGACCATCGACGCCGGCTCGGTGCTGGTGGCGCTCTTCCGCGAGCGCGACTCCCACGCCTTGTTCCTGCTGGAGAAGCAGGGGGTCACCCGCCTCGATCTGCTCCGGTTCATCTCCCACGGCGCCCTGAAGGTCCGCGACGAGAGCGGCCTGCGCCCGCACAGCGGCGGCGACGACGAGCTGCACGCCCAGCCCCACGGCGACGAGGAGGACGGCGGCCTGGCCGACGATCCGCTCACCGCCTACTGCGTCGACCTGATCGCGCGGGCCGCCGAGGGGCGCATCGACCCGCTGGTCGGGCGCAAGAACGAGCTGGAGCGCACCATGCAGGTGCTCTGCCGCCGCCGGAAGAACAACCCCATCTACGTGGGGGAGGCGGGCGTGGGAAAGACGGCGCTGGCCGAGGGGCTGGCGGTCGCCATCCACGAGAAGAAAGTGCCCGAGATCCTCAAGGAAGCCCCGCTCTACGCCCTCGATCTGGGGGCGCTGCTTGCCGGCACCAAGTTCCGCGGCCAGTTCGAGGAGCGTCTCAAGGCGGTGGTGAAGGCGCTGGCGGAGAAGCCCGGCGCCATCCTCTTCATCGACGAGATCCACATGCTGGTGGGCGCCGGCGCCACCAGCGGCGGCTCGATGGACGCCTCGAACCTGCTCAAGCCGGCGCTGGCGAACGGCGAGCTGCGCTGCATCGGGAGCACCACCTTCTCGGACTTCAAGGCCAGCTTCGACCGCGACAAGGCGCTGGCGCGGCGCTTCCAGAAGATCGAGGTGCTGGAGCCCAGCCGCGACGAAGCCGTGCAGATCCTCCAGGGCCTGAAGAGCCGCTACGAGGAGCACCACGGAGTCACCTACAGCGAGCCGGCACTCGAGGCTGCCGTAGACCTCTCCGCCAAGCACCTGGTCGACCGCCACCTGCCCGACAAGGCCATCGACGTGATCGACGAGGCCGGCGCCCTGCAGCGGATGAAGCCGGAGAACGAGCGCGTTCCGCTGATCGGGGTGCCGGAGATCGAGCAGGTGGTGGCGAAGATCGCGCGGATCCCGCCGCGCAGCGTCTCCAGCGACGACAAGTCGGCGCTGAAGAGCCTTGCGCCCGAGCTGAAGAAGGTGGTCTACGGGCAGGATCCGGCCATCGAGGCGCTGGCCAGCGCCATCCTTCTCTCCCGTTCCGGCCTGGGCTCGCCCACCAAGCCCATCGGCAGCTTCCTCTTCTCCGGGCCTACGGGCGTGGGGAAGACCGAGCTGGCCAAGCAGCTCGCCCGCATCATGGGCGTACCGCTGATCCGCTTCGACATGTCGGAGTACATGGAGAAGCACACGGTCAGCCGCCTGATCGGCGCGCCTCCGGGATACGTCGGCTTCGATCAGGGCGGCCTGCTCACCGACGCCATCCGCAAGCAGCCGCACGCGGTGCTCCTGCTCGACGAGGTCGAGAAGGCGCACCCCGACGTGTTCGACATCCTCCTTCAAGTCATGGACCACGCCACCCTGACCGACAACAACGGCCGCCAGAGCGACTTCCGGCACGTGGCGCTGATCTTCACCACCAACGCTGGAGCGCGCGACATGACCGCGGCGCGGGTCGGATTCGGCGCCGGGACGCGGAGCTTCATGGTGTCTGGATCGAAGATCGGCGAGAAGGTCGCTTCCTTCGACCTGGATTCGGGGGCCGGCGGCGATGCGAAGAAGGCCATCGAGCGCACGTTCAGCCCGGAGTTCCGCAACCGGCTCGACGGGTGGATCGCCTTCGCCAGCCTTCCCTTGGAAGTGGTGGAACGGATCGTCGACAAGCAGATCGACGAGCTGCGGGCGCAGCTCAAGGAAAAGAACGTCGAGCTGGAGCTGCTGCCGGCAGCGCGAAAGTGGCTGGCGGAGCACGGCTTCTCGCCCCAATTCGGCGCAAGGCCCATGGCCCGTCTCCTCCAGAGCGCGCTGAAGAAGCCGCTCGCGGAGCGGATCCTGTTCGGCGACCTGGAAAAGGGCGGAAAGGTGATCCTGGGTGTGCAGGAGGATCGCCTCGACATCCGGACGGAATGAAGAGATCCGCACTGCACCGGGTAGTATCGGTGCATGCGCCTGCTCGCCCTCCTGCTGCTCATCGCCCAAGAGGGACTGCCGGGCGTGCCGCCGCGAATGCCGGTGGACGAGGAACCGTCCGCCGCCGCGTGCACCTTTCCCCTGGTCCTCCGCGGCGATCGCTGCGCGTACGAGGCCAGCAGCGCCCCTGCGGATCCCGGCGACAATGCCGGCGCGGTACTGGACGCCGGGCGCGAAGCCTGCGCGGCGGCGGCACAGGGGGATACCGGACTGCGCAGGGAGTGCGAGCACGCGCTCGCCGACCTGGGCGCCTCGGATCGCTGCGCCCTCCGATCGCGCCTCGCTGACGGACGGGGCCGCCTGACGCACGAGGCGCAGGCCTGCGCGGAGCTCTTGCGGCAGGAGATCTCCCGGACCTCGCGGGCGGCCACGCTCTCGCCCGGATGCTGCGGGTGCCTGGCGGAATCGCGCTGCTCGGTCGGGGCTACGCAATGCAAGCGCGAGCTGGCCGATCTGACTCCTTCGGCGGCCCTGCGATCCTGCCTGTCGAGATCCTGTTCCGACGTCTGCTCGTTCGCCGCGCCCGCGCGGAGCGCTCCGGAGGAGACGCCGCCGGCGGCGCCCACGGACGACCCGCGGAACCCGAAGAAAATCTGAGGAACCCGATGAGAGCCCTGCTCGCTCTGCCCTGCGCCTTGATCGCCTGCGCCACCGCCGAACCCATTGCCACACCGACCCCGTCCTCGGGACCGACGCGGCTGGAGGCCGTGCCCCGGCCCGCGCCTCCCTTCGACGCCAAGGGGTTCGCCGCCGACCAGCTCACGCCGCTGGAGTGCGAGAAGTCCGCGCGGCAGCTCTACGAGCTCAAGCCGGACCAGGGCTGGGCGGCGCTGGTCGCCTGCGTCGAGCGCTCGCGCTGGCCGAGGGGCGAATTCACCCACCTCGAGCTGCTCACGCGCGGCACCTGGGACCAGGAGCTGCAGACCCGTCCGGAGGCGGCACGCATGATCGCCAAGGTGGTCGCGCTCCGTGGCGGGGACGTGGAGGGGGACATTCCCCTGGTGCAGAAGAGCCGCGTTCCGCTGTTCACCCTGGCCGCCGCGCTGCGGCAACCCGACGTGTACAAGGGCCGCTGGGTCCTGGTTCGCGGCGCGCTGAGCGAGATCCGGCAGGAGGGGAACAAGGCCGCCGCGATCATGCGCGAGACTTCCCTGCGCGCCACCGCTCGCGAAGTGGCGGACGGGCCCATCTCGCGCTACGAGAGCTCCTCCAGGGGGAACGCGCAAGGGGAGTTTTCGAGCTCGTCGCGCAGCAGCAGCGGCGGCCGCAATGACTACAAGGCCAGCGGCAGCGGCCAATACAGCACCAGCGGGCGCAGCGAATACTCCTCGGTGAAGCAGAAGTTCGAGAACGAGCGCGTGGAGACGGGCCGGCTCGCCGTCGGCAAGCTCCCGCAGGCGGACCCGTTCCTCGAGCCGGAAAAGGACTTCCTCTTCCTCGCGCGCTTCGACGGGGTGAATCCAGGGCAGGACCAGCACCCGGTCGCGATGCTTTCCATCGCCGGTTACTTCCAGCCGAACGCCCTGCTCATCCAGTGAAGGGCTAACGACCTCGCCAGCGGGGGGGACGTCTCTCCGCGAAGGCCTTCAAGCCCTCCAGACGATCCTCGCTGAGCAGCGCCTTTTCGTAGTGCAGCCGCTCCATCTCCAGGGCGGCGTCCATCGGCAGGTCGTACGCCTCGTCGATCGACGCCTTGGCGGCGGCCACCGCGACCGGGGCGTTGCCGGCGATCTCCTGCCCGACCGCGACCGCGGCCCCCACCGAGTCGCCCGCCGGGGAGATGCGGCTCACCACTCCGAGCTGGAGCGCTTCCACCGCTTGAACGCGCCGGGCGGTGAGGATCAGGTCCTTCGCCCGCCCGGTGCCGGCGATGCGCGAAAGACGGACGGTTCCACCCCCGCCCGGGATCACGCCGATCTTCGTCTCCGTCAGCCCGATCTCCGCACCGGGGTCCATCACCCGCAAGTCGCAGGCCAACGCCAGCTCGCATCCGCCGCCGAGCGCAACTCCGTTGATCGCGGCGATCCAGGGCTTGGGACAGCGCTCGATCTCGCGGAAGGCGGTGTGCAGCTCGAGCAGCCAATGCCGGACGTCTTCCTCGGTCCAGCCCTGCCGCTCCTTGAGATTCGCGCCCGCGCAAAACGCGCGCTTTCCGGCGCCGGTGATGACCACCGCCCGCACCGAGCTCTCCACCCCTGCCTGGCGGGCATGCTGCCCGAGCTCCGCCACCAGCGCGCGCGAAAGCACGTTCATCTGCGCCTCGCCGTCGATGGTCAGGACGCGAACCGGACCGCGATCTTCCATCCAGAGATTCGGCATGTCACGTCGCGGCCGAGGGCCGCGCCTCTCCGGGATTCCTCCGTCCCAACGCCGCCTGCAGCCGGCGGCCCGAGAGCTTGTGCCCGACCAGTTCCTGCGCCAGCGCGCCCGCCTGGATGAGCTTGTCCAGGTCCACGCCGGTCTCGATCCCCATGTCGGCGAGCATCGAAACCAGGTCCTCGGTGGCGAGGTTTCCGGCGGCTCCCGGGGCATAGGGGCAGCCGCCCATCCCGCCGATGCTGGTGTCGAAGGTGGTGACTCCGAGCTCCATGGCTACGAGACAGTTGGCCAGCGCCGTGCCGTGCGTGTCGTGCATGTGCAGGGCGAGCATCGCGGGTGGGAAGTCCCGCAGGAACAGCTCCACGATCTCGCGGGTCTGGCGAGGATTTCCCACCCCGATGGTGTCGCCGAGCGAGAGCTCGTCGCAGCCCATGGCGCGCAGCTCGCGGGCGATCTGCACGGCGCGTGACAGGTCGACCTTGCCCTCGTAGGGGCAGCCCCAGATCGTGCTCAGGTATCCGCGCACGAACAGGCCCCGCTTCTTCGCGGCCGGAACGATCTCCCGGAATTGCTCGAGCGACTCCGCCACCGTCTTGTTCGTGTTCTTGCGGTTGTGCGACTCGGTGGCCGACATGAACACCGCGACCTCTTCCATTCCGGCGGCCACCGCGCGATCGAGCCCGGTGCGGTTGGGCACCAGCGCCGCGTACCGAACGCCCGGTTTGCGGACCAGGCGCCGCGCCAGCTGGTCGGTGTCGGCCAGCTGCGGAATCCAGTCGGGCCGGACGAACGACCCGATCTCGATCCGCTTCAACGACGCGTCCGCGAGCGCCTCGACCAGCCGCACCCGGGCTTCGAGGGACAGGTTCGCCGACTCGTTCTGGAGCCCGTCGCGGGGGCCCACTTCGTAGAGCGTGACGCGAGCCGGCAGCATGGATCAGCTTCGGACGCGCACGTTGCCGCGCACCCATTCCGCGATCGACCGGGTGGTCGCGCCCGGGGTGAAGATCTCCTTCACGCCCAGCTTCCGGAGCTGCGGGATGTCCGGGTCGGGGATGATCCCGCCGCCGAAGACCACCACGTCGTCGGCGCCTTGCTGCCGCAGGAGATCGATGACCGCGGGGAACAGGGTCATGTGCGCCCCGGACATGATCGAGAGCCCGATGCCGTCGACGTCCTCCTGCACGGCGGCGGCGACGATCATCTCCGGGGTCTGGTGCAGCCCGGTATAGATGACCTCGAAGCCTTCATCCCGAAGCGCCCTGGCGATGATCTTGGCGCCCCGGTCATGGCCGTCGAGTCCCGGCTTGGCGACGAGGATGCGGACCTTCCGGTTGCTGTCTGCCATCAGGGAACCTTCTCCAATAAGGCGATGAGCTGCGGCGTCTCTTCCGTCAAGGGGGCGTCAGGCTCGAGGCGGCGGAGCGTGAGGCCCGCGGCCAGGGCCAGCTCGGCCAGCTTGGGGGGCGCATAGTACCGGATGGAAAACGTTGCCGAAAGGCTCTCGCCGCCCGGCGTGCGCAGCCTCTTCGTCACCCGGTCGACATTCGTCGCCGGATCCCAGGTGCTCCGCTCTTCCACCCGGCCCAGGCCCGGGACGTCCTCCTCGTAGCGGGTCCGGGGCCGCGCTTCCAGCCGTAAAGGGTTGTCGGTGGTGAGCACCAGGCTCCCTCCGGTCCGCAGCACGCGACCGGCTTCCCGCAGCGCGGCCAGCGCGTCCTCCTCCGTCCCCAGGAACATCGAGCTGTAGAAACAGAACGCAGCCGCCAGCGAAGCAGCGTGGAGGGGCAGCGCGCGAAGGTCGGCGCGGATCAGCCGGGCAGACGCTGCCTGCGTGCGGGCTTCCCCGAGAAGCAGGCGGCTGCGGTCGATCCCGATCGGGTGTGCATGGCCCTGCGCGACCAGAGCAGTCAGGTGCCGGCCGTACCCGCAGCCGAGGTCCGCGACCGGCTTGCCGGGTTCGACCTGGGCCAATTGGAGAGCGGCGGAGACGTCCTGCTGCGCGAGCTTCGGCGCTGCGTAGCGGCGGGTAGTCTCCAGGAAGATGCGGTCGGCTACGGGATCCATTCCTCTGCCCACCGCTCCAGGCCGGAGATCACCCGGCCGAGCGCGCGCCCCTTGTCGGTCAGGTGGTACTCGACGCGGACCGGCTGGTCGTCGATCACGCGCCGTTGCACAACCCCGGCGCTCTCCAGCTCCTTCAGGCGCTGCGACAGCATGCCTTCAGTCACCACCTCCAGCTCGGCGACCAGCTCGCTGTAGCGATGTGGCCGCTTGAGCAACAGTTGCACGACGAGCGGCGTCCACCGCTTGCCCAGCAGGTCCACCGCGGACTGGAAGCGCTGGCACAGGCGCGTGGAGTGGGGTCGCTGCACCATGCAGAAAGTATAACGCCGCGAATCCCGGTCCGCACGAAAGCATCAGTAGCTACGTAAACAGTAGTTACTACTTAAAACAGGAGCTACACATGGCCGCCACCACCTGGAACATCGATCCTTCGCACTCCGCAATCGGCTTCTCCGTCCGCCACATGGTCGTCTCCAAAGCCCGTGGCCGTTTCACCAAGTGGGGCGGGCAGATCCGGTTCGACCCGGACGACCCGGCTGCTTCCTCGGTGGAAGTGACCATCGACCCGGCGAGCATCGACACCGCGGACGCGCAGCGCGACGCGCACCTGCGCTCCGCCGACTTCTTCGACGTGGAGAAGTTCCCCACCGCGTCCTTCCGCAGCACCAAGATCGAAGGCCTGCCCGGCGATCGCTACCGGATCACCGGTAATCTCATGATCCATGGCGTGACGAAGACCGTCGTGCTGGACGCGACTTACGAAGGCAGCGGGAAGGACCCGTGGGGCGGCGAACGGGCCGGCTTCGTCGCCAGCACGAGCATCGAGCGCAAGGACTTCGGGCTGGAGTGGAACCAGGCGCTGGAAACGGGCGGCCTGCTGGTCGGCGAAAAGGTCGAGCTGACCCTCGAGGTCGAGGCGGTCAAGCAGGTAGCACAGAAGGTCGCGTGACGTAGCGGTAAAGGAAGCAGCGGCTTGAGATCAGGGTTCCCGAGCACGCCAAGCACGCCGAGACGATCAAGGAAACCCCAACAACGATTCCTTGGTTTTCTTGATCTCCTCGGCGTGCTTGGCGTGCTTGGCGGTTGATCTGAAGCTGTCGTTTCCTTTCCCGCGCGATCCTAGAACATGCCCTTCTCGCGGTAGGCTCCCCATACCTTGCGGAAGACGTCGCAGACCTCGCCCAGCGTGCAGTACGCCTTCACCGCGTCGAGCACGGGGTGCATGAGGTTCTTGTCCCCGCGGCAGGCGCTCTCGATGGCCCGGAGCTTCTCCTGCACGTCGCGCTGAGACCGGCTCCGGCGGACAGCGTTCAGCCGCTCCACCTGCGTGTGCACGAGATCATCGTCGATCTTCAGCGTGGGAATGGGCGCGTCCCGGTCGGTGCGGAACGCGTTGACGCCCACGATCTTCCGCTCGCCCGAATCGACTTCCCGCTGCCACTGGTACGCGCTGTCGGCGATCTCGCGCTGCGGGTACCCTTCCTCGATGGCCCGGATGATGCCGCCGAGGCTGTCGATCTTGGCCAGGATCTCCAGGGCCCGCTTCTCGGTCTCGTCGGTGAGGTATTCGACGTAGTACGACCCGGCGAGCGGATCGACCGCTCGATCCACGCCGCTCTCGTGCGCGATGATCTGCTGGGTGCGCATCGCGATGGTGACCGCCTCCTCGGTGGGCAGCGCGTACGTCTCGTCGAGTGAATTGGTGTGCAGCGACTGGGTGCCGCCCAGCACTGCCGCCAGCGCCTGGAGGGTGGTGCGGACCACGTTGTTGTACGGCTGCTGCGCCGTGAGCGACACGCCGGCCGTCTGCGCGTGCGTGCGCAGCGTCAGGCTGATGGGCTTCTTCGCCCCGAACTTCTCCCGCATCACCCGCGCGTAGATGCGCCGCGCCGCGCGGAACTTCGCGATCTCCTCGAAGAAGTCGTTGTGCACGTCCCAGAAGAAGCTGAGCCGCGCCGCGAAGTCGTCCACGTCCATCCCCCGCTTGACGCACTCCTCGACGTAACCGAATCCGTCCGCCAGCGTGAACGCCAGCTCCTGGATCGCCGTCGCCCCTGCTTCCCGGATGTGGTAGCCGCTGATGGAGACGGGGTGCCAGCGGGGCATGTGCTTCGCGGTGTACTCGATCATGTCCACCACGACGCGGGTCGCCGGGCGCGGGCCCACCACCCATTCCTTCTGCGCGATGTACTCCTTGAGGACGTCGTTCTGGATGGTCCCGCCCAGCTTCTCTTGCGGCACGCCCTGCTTCTCGGCCACCGCGACGTAGGCGCAGAGCGCGAAGATCGCGCTGGCGTTGATGGTCATGCTGGTGGTGACGCGGTCGAGCGGGATCCCGCTGAACAGGACCTCGAAGTCCTTCAGCGTGGAGACGGCGACTCCTTCCTTCCCCACCTCGCCGCGCGACAGGGGATGGTCGGCGTCGTAGCCCATCAGGGCAGGCATGTCGAAGGCCGTGCTCAGGCCGGTCATGCCGTGCTCCAGCAGGTACTTGAAGCGCTTGTTCGTGTCCTCCGGCGTTCCGAATCCGGCGAACTGGCGCATGGTCCACAGACGCCCCCGGTACATGCTCGGCTGCGGTCCCCGCGTGTACGGGAACTGCCCCGGAAACCCCAGATCGCGCTGGTACCTCTCGACGTCCGCGTCGCTGGGGTCGCCGACGTCGGCCGGCGTCAATAGATCCGGGATGGGGATGCCCGAATCGGTCTGGAACCCGGCCTGGCGCAGGGCGCTCTTCTGCGCGGCCCGAGCCAGCTCCGTCCTGCGCCACTCTTCCTGGGCTGCCCTGAGGCGGTCCTTGGCCTTCATGATCGCGAGATAACACGGGTCTGGCAGCGGCGCGACCTGGCGTGCAGATGGGCATGCGCTCGACGACTCCACCGCCCCCTCGCGGCGGCGAACGCCTGTCCGTAAGTTCACCCGGATGCTCGAGATTCACGGGAAGCAGGAGTGTCCGTTCGCCTGGCGGGTCCGGCTGGTCGCGCGCGCGAAGGGCGCTCCGTTCGAGTGGGTTCCCTACGACGTGACTTCGGCGGACGCGCGGGCCCGGCAGCACAACCCCGAGCGCCGCTCGCCGCTTCTCTGGGACGCCGGCTTCACGCTCCCGGAATCGATCGTCATCGCCGAGTACATCGACGAAACGTGCCCCGGACGCGCGCTCCTGCCCACCGCGCCCCGGCTGCGCGCGCAGGCCCGGCTGCTGCTCGCGACCCTCGTGCCGAAGCTGGAAGCCGTGCCCACCTGTGCCGCCGACGAGGATGAGGCGCTGGCAAGAGCCCGCACCGGCCACGCGGCCCTGGATGCGGCGCTGTCGGACGGCCGGAAGTGGTTGGGCGGAGATCTGCCGCTCCTGCCCGATCTCATGATCTGGCCCTTCCTGGCATTCCAGGAAAAGCGCGCCGCCGCAGTCCCGGCGGAGCTCTCGTTTGCGGCCGCGTATTGGCGCCGCGCGAGGGAGCATCCGTCTCTGACGGCGTCCCGGCCCTGAGGCCGGCATCCGACCTTCCGCTGAGTCGGTTATTTGTCCCACGGGCGTCAGGTCGCGGGTTGGGTGCAGGCAAGCTGCGGCCGAGGCCGCCGGCAGGAGGCCTGTCATGCGGATCGGCATCGGGTCCATCAGCGTCGGTTTGCTGTTGCTCGCGGGTTGTGGCTCCGGGACCGGTGCCCCGCAACTGGCCGGCGCCACCATCCAGGGAAAGCTCCTCAACGGCTCGCAAGCGCTGCGGGTGGAGGTCCCCGGCACCAGCATCTCCGCCACTCCGAGCGCGTCGGGGAGCTTCCTCCTCGCCCAGGTCCCCGCGGGCGCAAGCGCCCTGCGCTTCACAGGACCCGGCACCGACGCGACGCTGGCCATCGAGCGGGTCGTCCGGGATGAATACCGGCGCTTGAGGGTGACGCTCTCGGGCAATCAGGCGCAAGAGGAGTGCGAGCGGACCGAGACTGAGTTCCACGGCCAGGTGACCGCGATCAACGGCACGACGCTGACGGTCGGGGACCGCACGGTCTCGGTGACCGACGCTACCGTCATCCGCCAGAAGGGCGCCACCGTCGGTCCCGGCGCCATCGCGATCGGCTCCTTCGTCGAGATCGATGGCGCGCTTCAGGCCGACGGGACCGTGCTCGCCCGCCGCATCTCCATCGAAGACGAGCAGCAGGGCGCCGGGCGGGTCGCGCTCGTCGGCACGCTCACGGCCATCGACGGGAGCAAGCTCACCGTCGGGGGCGTCCTGGTGACGCTCTCCGCGAATACGGAGATCGTCCGCGGGGACGTGAACGTCGACGCCTCCGCCCTGCAGATCGGCGACCGCGTGCTGGTCCGCGGTCAGGTGCAGGCCGACCAGAGCATCGCCGCTACGCAGGTGCGGGTGCTGGTCGACGACGACCAGGAAGAGGAAGACTTCCATGTCACCGGCGAGGTCACGGCGGTCTCCTCCGACAAGGGCACATTCAGCATCGGGGACACGCTGATCTCGGTGGACGCCCACACCCAGTTCGAGGGTTCCGGCGGACCGGCCTCGCTCGCGGACCTGAAGGTCGGCGACAGGGTCGACACCGAGGTGGTGAAGCAGGCCGACGGCTCGCTGCTCGCCAAGGAAGTCCGTCGATTCCAGCCGCCTCAACCCCCTTCTCCCGCCATCCTGGCCGTGGGCCCGATCAAGGCGCTGAGCGAGAGCTCGATCACCGTCGCCAGCATCGCATTTTCCGTAAGCAGCCAGACCGTCATCCGCCGCGGGGATGTCACGGTAGCCTTGTCCGATCTCAAGGTCGGCGAATCCGTGCTCGTGAAGGGCAGTCCCGGCAGTGCCGGCCCGGCCGCGGACGTCATCCTGGCCGTGCCCGGGCAGCCGCCGGATGAGCTGATCGCCGCCATGGGTCCGATCGAGGCCGTCGGTACGGACAGCGTCACCGTGGCCAGCAAGGTGTTCAAGGTCGACACCCACACGGTCATCGTGCGCGGACGGACGGACGTGTCCCTGGCGAGCCTGGCCGTGGGCGAGATGGCCGAGGTGAAGGCAGCGGTCAGCTCCGACGGCACCCTGGTCGCCCTGCTCGTCCGCGTCCAGGCCTCGAAATGAAAAGCGCCGGGGTTTGATCCGGCTTGCAGGCCGCTTCGCCCGAAACGTGCTTCGACGATCCAGCCAGCGCAGCTGCGAGACGATCGCTGTCGGTCATGAGACGCGTCCTAGTCGGCCAGCAGATGGCGCGCGATGACGATGCGCTGGATCTCGCTCGAGCCTTCGTAGACGGTGGTGATGCGGACGTCCCGGTAATGCCGCTCGACCGGGAACTCGTCGATGTACCCATACCCGCCGTGGACCTGCACCGCCACGTCGCAGGCCCTGTTCGCCTTCTCCGAGGCGAACACCTTCGCCATCGACCCCTCCCGGGTGAACGGCTTCCCCGCCTCCTTCTGCGCGGCCGCGCGCAGGGCCAGCAGCCGCGCCGCCTCCAATCCGGTAGCGGCGTCGGCGAGCATGAAGCGGATGGCCTGGTTGTCCGCGATGGGCTGGCCGAATGCGCGGCGATCCTTCGCATACCGGATGGCGGCATCCAGGGCCGCCGTACCGATGCCGATCGCCTGGCAGGCGATCCCGACGCGCCCGGAATCGAGCGCGCTGAGCGCGATCGGAAAGCCGCGGCCCAGCGGGCCTAGCATCGCGCTCTCCGGAACCCGCAGGTCCTCGAAGGCCAGGGAGACGGTGCTGGACGCGCGCAGGCCCATCTTGTCCTCGTGCCTGCCCACATGGAGGCCCTTGCTGCCTCCCTCGACGAGAAAGGCGCTGATTCCCCTGGTGCCCGGCTCGCCGGTGCGCGCCCAGACGATGATCACGCCGGCCCGATCGCCGGAGGTGATCCACTGCTTGCTGCCGTTGATCACGTACTCGGCGCCGTCCCGCCGGGCCGTGGTTCGAAGCGCTCCGGCATCGGAGCCGGCGTGGGGTTCGGAGAGGCCGAAGCTCGCGGCGACGAAGCGCCCCGAGGCGATCTCCGGCACGTAGCGCTTCTTCTGCTCCTCGGTCCCGAAGCGGACGATGGTCTCGGCCACCAGGTTGCTCACCGCCATGGTGACCGCCGTCGAGGCGCAGCCTTGCGCGATCTCCATCATCGCCAAGGCGTAGGCGACGGCTCCGGCGGCGGCGCCCCCGTACTGCTCGGGCACGTTGACGCCCATCAGCCCGAGCTCCGCCAGCTCGGCGAGCTGCTCGCGGGGAAAACGCGCCTCGCGGTCGAGCTGGGCGGCGATCGGCGCCAGGGTCTTCTGCGCGTAATCGCGGGCGGTATTACGGACGAGCGCCTGCGCCTCGTTCAGGTCGAAGAGTCTCGGGTGCATCTCGCTGCGCGGCTATGTAGCAGGCGAGGCGCCCGGGCGCGAGTACACTTTGTACGTCTTTTCGAACTCCGTCGCGAAGTCGTCCAGCCGCTTGCGCAGCACTGCCCGATCGATCAGCACCCCGTCAATGGAGACGAGCTGGAACTCCCGCGCCACCGCGAAGCCCTTCTCGCTGATGCTCCAGCGGGCGTGTCCGTCCTCGCGCAGCACACCCAGCCGGACGAAGTCGTGGATCGCGCGCGCGAGCGAGGTGTGCCACCGCGCCAGCCGCCGCTCCAAGGGATTCGACTCCCAGTCGCGCGCGCTCAGCGGCACGATGTCCCGGATGTGCACGTAGATGTCGCTGATGCCGGCCATCCCGCCCCCGAACAGCAGCGCCGAGAGGAGCGGCGCGCAGAACGTCTGCCGGGGCGTGAGCCGGTCGGACATCTCCGCTCCCGTGCTCCAACCCTCTTTTGGTGCCGCACCCTGAACCACCATCGGACGAGCCCCCCAGGCTTCGTTGCCCGATCTGCTCACGTCATTTCAGCAGCGCGTTCGAGATCACCAGCCGCTGGATCTCGGACGTTCCCTCGTAGATCTCGGTGATCCGCGCATCGCGGAAATGACGCTCGACGTCCAGCTCCTTCGAGTAGCCCATGCCGCCGTGGATCTGGACCGCCTTGTCGGCGACACGGTTGGCCGCTTCGCTGGCATAGAGCTTGGCCATGCTCGACTCGCGCGAGTGGCGGGCGCCGGAATCCTTCAGCGATGCGGCTCGCAGCGTCAGCAGCCGCGCAGCCTCCAGCTCCGTGATCATGTCCGCGAGCATGAACTGGATGGCCTGGTGCTGCGCGATCGGGACGTCGAAGGTCTTGCGCACCTTCGCGTAGTCACGCGCCTCCTCGAAGGCGGCCATTCCAATGCCGATGGCCTGCGCGGCGATGCCGATGCGGCCTCCATCCAGCGTGCTCATGGCGATCTTGAATCCCTCCCCCTCCTGGCCGAGGCGGTTCGCGACCGGCACTTCCATGTTCTCGAAGAAGATGGTGCACGACGGGCTGGCGCAGATGCCCAGCTTCTCGTCCGACCTCTGGCGCAGGAACCCCGGCGTGCCGGTGTCGACGACGAAGGCGGTGATGCCCTTGGTGCCCTTGCTCAGGTCCGTCATGGTGAAGAGCACCATGGCGTCGGCCACCGGGCCGTTGGTGATCCAGTTCTTGGTGCCGTTGATGAGGTACTTGTCGCCGCGACGGACGGCGGTGGTGCGCTGCTCCGCCGCGTCGCTTCCCGCTTGCGGCTCGGTCAGCCCGAAACAGCCGAGCTTCTCGCCGGCGGCGAACGGCTTGAGCCAGCGCTCCTTCTGCGCATCGTTGCCGTACTTCAGCACCGGATCGCAGTAGAGGGAGTTGTTCACGCTCAGCGTGACGCCCACCGAGGCGCAGCCGCGCGAGATCTCCTCGATGGCCAGCGCATAGGCGACGGTGTCCATCCCGGCACCGCCCCATTCCGCAGGCACCGCCACGCCGGAGAGCCCCAGCTCGAAGGCCTTCTTCACTGCTTCCGACGGATACCTGTGCTCGCGATCCCAGCGCCTGGCGTTGGGCTTCAGCTCGCGATCGGCGAAGTCGCGGCAGGTCTCCCGCAACAGCCCCTGCTCTGCCGACAACTCAATTTCCATGGTGCGTCGTCTCTTGGGGCGTGGAGGGAAACCGGGGCGTGAATGCTACACGTGGCATGAGGCCGGGGCAAATGCCCTCGGTCAAATGCCCGAGCCGGTCTCTAGGGACCCTTCCCGGCGTACTTGGCAGGCTCTTTCTCGAAGTCCGGCTTGCAGTCCGGGCAGCAGAACGCGTAGACCCGGCCGGCGTACGTCGCGAACTGGGTGTCGGGACCGACCTGGAAAACATCCCCGGAAACCGCGCACCTGGCCCAGGTCCCTGGCGCCGGCTGCTTCTCGAAGCTGACCGGCGCCTTCGCGGCCGCGCCGCTGGGTGCGCCCTTCTTTGCGTGGTGCCCGTGAGATTCGTGGGCGAACGCCGGCGCGCCCGCGAGTGCTACCGCCAGGATGATCTTTTTCATCAGCAAGGTTCTACTCCCGACCCGCTCCCTGCGCCAAGAGGCTGCGCGCGATCACCATGCGCTGGATCTGCGAAGTGCCTTCGTAGATCTGCAGCAGCTTGGCGTCCCGCATCAGCTTCTCGACCGGATATTCCTTCGTGTACCCGTAGCCGCCGAAGATCTGCACCGCGTCCGTGGCCACGGCCATCGCGGAATCGGCGCCGAAAGCCTTGGCGTACGACGACTCGATCGCGTCGAGCTTCCCCTGCCCGATGTTCCAGCTGGCCTTGAGCATGAGCAGGCGGGTGGCCTCATACTTCATCGCCATCTCCGCCAGCATGAACTGCACCGCCTGGAACTGCGCGATCGGCTGTCCGAACGCCTTCCGCTCCAGCGCATAGCGGCGGGACTCGTCCAGCGCCCGCCGCATGATCCCGCAGGCGCCGGCGGCGATCCAGGGCCGGCTCCGATCGAACGTCTTCATCGCGAGCTTGAAACCCTGTCCCTCTCCGCCGACCAGGTTCGCCCGGGTCAGCTTCACGTCCTCGAAGATCACGTCGGAGGTGTCGCTGGCCCGCTGCCCCAGCTTGTCCTCCTTGCGCCCGACCGACACGCCGGGCGCGTCTCGCGGGACGACGAAGCAGGTGATGCCCTTGTGACGGTCGCGCGGCTCGCCGATGCGCCCGAAGACGGTGTACCAACGGGCGTAGCGGGCGTTGGTGATCCAGCGCTTCTGGCCCGTCATCACGTACTCGTCGCCCACTTTGCGGATGGTCGTACGCATCCCCGCGACGTCGCTGCCCGCATCGGGCTCGGAGCAGGCATAAGCGGCGAAGATCGGCGCCTCGGTGAGCATGCCCAGCCAGGTCTTCTGCTGCTCCTCGGTGCCGGCGAGCATGATCGGTATCGCGGCGAGGTTGTTTCCCAGCAAGGTGGTGCCGATGCCGGCACACCCGTAGTTCACTTCCTCCGCCATCAGCACGTGATCGAGCGTGGAAAGCCCGAGGCCGCCGACTTCCTGCGGCAGCTCGGCGTTCATCAGGCCGATCTCCCACGCCTGCTCGCAGATCTCCTTGGGGAAGGTGCC
>WNFT01001691.1_pt1 | contig 19099 bp, 19 predicted proteins | sample 5400191 | NCBI WGS metagenome assembly WNFT01 (sample SAMN13153359, study PRJNA577476) | soil metagenome | isolation source: 80 cm saprolite under Madrone tree | place: USA:California | collected 2016-06-14 | reverse complement strand
CAGGAAACCGTCACGCTGACCTGCGGGCCAATAGCCGCGCCTACACCGGGCCTCTGCACGACCACGTGGACTGCGGGCCCCTTTCTTAACACCCACAACAACCTGGCCGGAGTTCCGATCAGCGCGCCGGGAGCTTTTTCCACGGGCGTCGTGCCGCCTGCCGGCGGAGTCATGGCGAACCCGCCCCCGGGTTTCGTGGGTTACGCAAACTGTGCACCAGCAGCAGCTCCCTGCGGATCGACGGGCAATGTATTGAAACTGTACGGGGACGTCAACGGGGACGGAAACATGTTGTACGTCGAATACAATTGTAAACCTGGGACGCCCGCAGCGCCCGGATTTCTCTACCGCAATCAGATGGCGTTCAATGCACCAGCGGGTTCGAAGCCTCCGGTAGACCCCAGCATGATCGTGTTGAGCAATGTTCTGACAAATCCAGCGGACGCAAATGGTGTAGTAGCTCCGTGTTTTACGTACCAGGTTATCACTGTGGGTTTGAATGCGGAATTCTCGTTTGTGACCGATGTGGCAGTCACGCTGACAGTGCAGACGCCACTTCAAGACCCACAGACGCACCAATTCCAACGAGAGACCAAGGCGCTGCTAAACGTGTCGCCGCGGAACGTATTCAACGCTTACCTGCTCGCGAGGCAAGATATCACGAACCGCGTACAGCCCATGCCCTGGGTCACGAAAAACAACATATTGGATCCGTGAAGAACGGAAAGGAAGAATGGCCATGAAACGAAACAACGAAAAAGGTACCGCGATGCTGTTCGCCATAATCCTGGTGCTGGTTCTCTCGGTCATGGCGGCTTCGATGATGTTCCTCTCGCAGTCAGAGACCTGGGCCAGCATGAACTACCGGTTGATGACCCAGGCACGCTATGGCGCAGAGGCTGGCATACACGCGACCGCCAACTTCCTGATGAACAACTATGCGCCCCCAGCCCCCACCGCGGGTAACCCACCCCCCATGCCCGCCGGCTACAACATGATCCTCCCCGTGCCCGCTGCGTGCGGTGACATCCCCTGTGTAACAGACGGCGGAGGGAACCCGATTATCTTGTCGACCCTGAACGGCGTGCCGGCAACCTATCCGGACGGCGCGCAGCGGGCGGCATTCAACGCAGTGACTGGTCCACCAAACAACACGCTGCAGGCGGGCAACACCACGGTAAATTACACGGCCTCCGCGAAGTTGCTTTCCATGGTGCAGATAACGCCATTTGCTACGACGACTCCCGTGATGGTGCAAACATGGAACATCACGGCGCATGGCGACATCACCACCGTGCGCAATGCACAGGCGGAAGTGTCCGCGATTCTGGAGACGCCAATCACGCCCGCGTTTGGCTATGCCGCGTTTGCAACAAACGCCGGCTGCGCCGCGCTGAATTTCAGCGGCAATGGCACGACGGACAGCTACGATTCCGGAGCTTTGGCAGTTAATGGCGCTGGAGTGGCGACGCCGCCGGCGACTTTCTATAATTATGGAGGAAACGTCGGCACCAACGGAAACCAGACCGATAACGGCGCCAACGTAACGATCAATGGCACGTTGTCAACCCCCGACGTGGGCATCGGTGTGTGCACGGCCGGCAACGTTACGGCATTGACGGGAAATAAGTCGGGAATTACGGGAGGAATAGTCCAGCTGGGCGCGCCCGTGACCATGCCTACGCCCACGGTACCGCCGCCAGGGACAACCAACGTAACTACGGGAGGAACCTTAGCTCCCGGCAATTATGGGGACATCTCCCTAGGTAGCAAGGATGTCCTGACCCTGACACCTGGCGTCTATAACATTAACAGCATCTCGGAGTCGGGCCAGTCACAGGTTGCGATTGCTCCTGACCCCATAACCGGCCTATACGGCCCAGTTACTATCAATGTGACGGGCAACAATCAGAGCACGCCCATCAACCTTTCCGGCCAGGGGCTCTCCAACCCGACGCTCGATCCATCCCTGATGCAGTTCATTTACGCGGGCAACGGAACAATCAACATCGTTGGCAATGGATCGAGCGCGGCGGTCGTTTATGCCCCTAACGCGACCGTTGATTTCAAGGGAAACGCGGCCTTCTATGGATCGGTCATCGCGGCTACGCTGAAAGATGTTGGAAATGGGGCCATTCACTACGACCAAAAGTTAAAGAAGAAGCTGTTTACCGTGGGGAATACCACTCTCAATTCGTTTACCTGGAGCAGGTTCTAATCTCAACGAGCGGCGCGGGATATAATCCGCGCCTTGCTTAGAGGAAACTTGATCGATGAACGAGGGCCGGTTGTTCGCGGCCCTCGCTTCTTTGAATAGCTGCTCCTGGCGGCAGGTTGCGACGCTGCCCTGTTTCTGCTCCAATGTTTCGGTGCCAGCCGCGAGAGAGCATCCGCCAACTCAAATTCTGATCTTCGACGTGGATGGAGTGCTGGTTGATGTGCGCGGCTCGTACTGGCGCTCGGCGCTCCAGACGGTTCGCCATATCACCGGCAAGCGCGTCACCTATGCAGAGTTGCACCGGTGGAAAAGCAAACCGGGTTATAACGACGACTGGAGCATGGTGTCCGCGTGGGTAAGTTCGCTGGGGCACCCCACTTCGTACGAGGAGGCGCGGGCGGCGTTTGAGAGATTCTATTGGGGGAGCGACGGCCAGCCCGGGAACGTGCGAAACGAAAAGCTAATTGTAACGCCACGGCAGATTGAAAAATGGTCGCGGAGCTTCGAGCTGAATCTTTTTACCGGGCGAACGCGGCAGGAATTTTCATTCACGTTTGAGAAATGGCCGGCTACGAAATACTTTCGCACGATCATCACGATGGACGATGCGAAAAGGAAGCCGCACCCCGAAGGATTGCAGAAGATTCTCGCAAGGCGCGATCCGGCCACGGCGCTCTATCTTGGCGACAATGTTGACGACGCGCTCGCCGCGCGCGACGCGAACGTTCCGTTCATGGCTATTATCGCTCCCGGCGAACATCGCTATCGCCAACGCGCAGCCCGCTTCCGGGAGCTTGGGGCCTTGGCGCTGCTTCCGCGCGTTACGGCGCTATTCAGGAAGTTGGAATAACCTCTAGAGCGGGCGGGCAAGCATGCTTAGTGGTGAAGAATCCTGATTAGCCGACTGGGTAGCGGGCTGCGTAGAAGGTGCGTTCTTCTGCATCGCCGTGGGTGCGGAGCCGCCAATCGGGGAAGGCGGCAAGATCGTCGGCGATAGCTTCGATGGTGGAGCGCAATTCCAGGTGGGCGAGCCAGCGATCGGGAATCGCTTCAACTCCGGCTGCCGCTCCAAGAAGATTGCCGGTGATGGAGCCGGTCGAGTCGCTGTCTCCGCTGTGATTTACGGCAAGGATGATTCCGTCTTCAAAATCCTTTGCGCCGAGCGCGCAGTACAGTCCCATTGCCAGGGCTTCTTCGGCTACGAACCCTTTCCCAAGTTCACGCAGCGCGCTGCGCTCGCGAGGGCGGGATCTCGCCAAGCTTTCCGATTTTTCGATGGCGGACAAGGATTCTTTATGGGACGGATGTTTGCAGAGCTCTTCCTTCGCCCCATGAATGGCATCCGGCAACGAATTACCCATAAGCACCAAACTGACAATGAGGGCAAGGACGCCTGCGCTGAGGGAGCCGCTCGGATGTCCGTGGGTAAGCGCCGCAAGATCGCTGCCGGTTGCAAAAATGTTCGAGTGCGAACGGTCTGAATCGCGCTCGCGACTATGGGAAGCCGCGAAGTACATGCCAACAGGAGCCACGCGCATCACACCGCCGCAGCCTTTGCTGTCGTTCATGGCCCGCGCCACTTTGCCGCGGCTGTTTTGCAACGCGGAGAGGCAGGTGGTTCCCGGAGCACGGCGGCTGAAAAGTTTTTTCTGCTGGAGCAGCCAGCTCGCTTTGGCGTTACCGGAGGAAACCAGCCGGGAATTCTGCTGGGTCATGAGCCAGCGGGCGTAAGAGCCTGCGGCGGCACGGAAAAAGTCCGGCTCCTGGCCTTGCAGAACCGACGCGACATGGGCAGAGAGCACGGCCTCGGCGGTGAAGAGCGTCATCTGAGTGTCGTCGGTGATGGCGCCTAATTTCCCATAGGCTGGAGCGAAGTCGCGGATTCCAAGTTCCCCGTAGGCGCGCAGGATTTCGTCGAGGTGAAGAAATTCAACGGGAGCGCCAAGAGCGTCGCCGACGGCCCCGCCGAGCAGGCATCCCCTGAAGAGGGACCGTACGCGAGAATCAGATGGAATCCGGGGAAGGGACATTTTTCCGTGGAGCCGTGGGAGCGGCTCTCTTGCCGGACAGGATACAGCGACTTGGCGGAGGTCAGCTAGCCCTATGAAGAATTTTTGGCATCCTACTGAGGGGAACCCTTTCCTCCCTCAGGGGGAATCATAAGTGACAGTTTTCGAAAGTGGGCCGAACATGAAGGCGATTTGGTATTTCAAGCTGGCAGTGTTGACCGGGTTTGCGGCGCTTAGCCTCCTGGCCGCTGGGGTCGCGCGGGCGCAGGCTCCATCGGGGCCGATAACCGCGACGCCGACGCAACCTGCTCTTGGACCTGCGGCGAACGCACAGAATTCGGCGCCACTGCCCCCGCCGCGTACAACCATTCTTGGCACCTGGAAGTTCAACGCGGACGACAGCGACGACCCGCGCAAGAGGAGGCAGGACTCCCAAGATTCGAATGGGGGTTACGGTGGCGGTCGTGGACGCATGGGTGGGGGATATCCTGGTGGGCACGGAGGCTACGGCGGGCGCCGTGGGGGCGTGGAAAGCGATGAAGAGCGGCAGAAAATGCGCGACCTCTTCACTCCGGCGAAAGCGATTACATTTTCGATGACGGGCGCGGAAGTCGATCTCGTGGATGACCGGGGCCGCAAGCGGGCGTTCATGACCGACGGGCGGAAATTGCAAAAATCCAAAGATGAGAATTATCAGGAGATTGCCGCCAAGTTTAAAGGGAACCGCCTAGTCACCGATGAAAAAGATCCTCGCGGAAACAAGATGAGCCGCACATTTGAGCTGTCCTCGGATGGCCAGCAACTTTACGAGACACTGCAAATGACCAGCGGCCGGAGCAATGCGCCGCGCATCATCCGCTACGTCTACGACCTCCCCATACCGGCACAGACGGCGGCTCAGTCGAAGCAATAAAAGACTGCGATTTGAGACTTGTAGTAAGAAACCTGGGACTCTCCTTCATCGCGAGCCACAATCTGCAGAATTGAGGTACAATCCGCACGCAACAGAGAGTATTGGCCAGCCGCGAAGGCAGGTCACGATTCGCGTTGATGCCGACAATTCCGTAATCTCTCGCGTCACGGAGGATTTCCATGTCGATTAAAGTTCTGGGTCGTTTTGCGTGTTGCCAGTGCGTTGTGCTGCTCGGAATTCTGGCGGTGGCAAGCCCGCCAGCAGTCCATTACCACTTACTGAAGAAAGTTCCGCTGGGCGCCGCTGCGGGCGGCGGCCGGGAATATTTTGACTATGTAACGGTAGATTCTCATGCGCGGCGCGTGTACGCCTCACACGGCACGGAAGTAAAGGTGGCGGATGCGGACAGCGGCGCCGTGGTCGGAACGATTTCCGGATTGAAGCAATGCCACGGAATAGCGCTGGTGGAGGAACTCGGCAAGGGATTCATCAGCGATGGCGGGGCCGCCAAGACGGTTATTTTCGATATGGCTAGCTTGAAAGTGACGGGCGAGGCGAAGGGCGAGGGAGACGCCGACTCCATTATTTATGATCCGGCCTCGAAGCGCGTTTTTGTGTTCAACGGCGACCCCAAGAGCGCGACGGTGATCGATCCGTCGAATGGAACAGTGGTGAAGAGCATTGCGCTGGGGGGCGGACCGGAGTTCGCGGTGGCCGACGGCAAGGGAACGGTGTACGACAACATTGAAGACAAGAACGAGGTGGTGGCGATCGATTCCAGCACGCTGGCGATCAAGTCGCATTGGCCGGTGGCGCCCGCGGGACAGCCGACTGCCTTGGCCATGGACAGCGAGCACCGGCGGCTTTTCTCGGCGGGCCGCAACCCGCAGAAGCTGGTGATTATGGACGCAGACAGTGGCAAGGTGATCCAGTCGTTTCCAATCAGCGCCGGGGCGGACGCGAATGTTTTTGAGCCGGAGACTGGTCTGATCTTTGTCTCCACACGGGAAGGCAATGTCCACATCTTTCATGAAGATACACCCGACAAATATAGCGAAGTCGAAGCGGTGAAGACGGAATACGGGGCCAAGACGATGGCGCTCGATTCAAAGACTCACAATATCTACCTGACGACGGCGGATTTTGGACCTCCTCCGGCCCCTACGGCGGAGCGGCCGCATCCCAATCCCGCTCCCATTCCGGGAACATTCCGCCTGCTCATCTACGGAAAGTGAACGCAACGGCCGCGTTGACGTAACGGCTCTTTGAATGCTATAAAATTAAGTTTCGAGACGGCAGTATTAAGCCCACCATGCGCTCCTCCGGGGTTGGAGCGCGGCTGCCAAACTTGTAGCCGGTTGCGGCTACAGTTGACGGAATTTAGGCGAACCAATTTCGATGCAAACGATAGTTCAGCAACTTGGGGAACTGTTCCTTCAGGCTGTGCCCACAGTCCTGATTATCCTCCTTTTTTACTTCATCTTACGGGCGATTTTCTTCAAGCCACTCTTGGCGGTGATGTCCGAGCGCGATGCGCGCACCGTAGGCGCGCAGAAGGCTTCTGAGGCTGCCCAGGCCGCCGCTGCTGAGAAGTTAAAGCAGTACCAGGAAGCCCTGAGGCAGGCGCGCGGGCAGGTGTATGCGGAGCAAGAGGCCGCGCGCAAGAAACTTCTCGACGAACGCGCCGCGCAGATCAAGGAAGCGCGTACGCGTGCTGCGGGGGAAGTCAGCGCGGCGAAAGCGCGTGTGACTGCGGAATTGGCCGCTGCTCGCCGCGACCTCGAAACCACCGTGGCGCAACTTTCCGCGGAAATCGCGCGCCGCATCCTGCAAACTCCGCCACCGCGCGCTCCTGCGAGAGAAGCTCGATGAGGGCGGGAAGCAGTGGCGAGTGGCGAGTGGCGAGTGACGAGAGAAGAGGCCGCCGAGCATTACTTTTTGCAATTGGACTATTGGCCGCCATTTTCTTTGCCCTGAACGCGCACGCCGCGGAGGAAAGCGGGAACGCGGCCACCGAACGCGCCACGGAAGTCTTCAAGTGGATTAATTTTGCCATCGTTGCCGGCGTCATCGTGTGGGTCTTTGCCAAAAAGCTTCCGCCGGTATTTCAAAAGAGGGCGGAAGCTGTAAGTTCAGCGATCACAAGTGCCACCAGCGCCAAGGCCGCGGCTGAGGCGCAGCTTCGCGAAGCGGAAACCAGGCTCGCGAATCTGCAGAAGGAAGTGGCAGAGGTTCGCGCTTATGCAGAAAAAGAAGCCGCTGCGGAGGTGGAGCGTCTGAGGGCAGTAACGCTAAGCGATATGCAAAAAATCGCCGCCGCCGCAAAGGCGGAAATTGAAGCCGCGGAACGCGCGGCGCGGTTGGAGCTGAAGGCTTTGGCCGCAAATCTTGCGGTGGATGGCGCGGAACCGCTGCTCGCGAAGCAACTGACTCCCAAGGCGCAGGAGTCGCTCATCAGTAACTTTGTGAAGAGCCTGGAAGGAAGGCCGAATTGAAGTCCGCGAGCCTCCAATACGCGAATGCCATGGCGGATATCGCGCTGGCGCAAGGCGCAGCCGAGCCGGCTGCCAAGCAATTGCACGAATTTGGCGCAGCGTACACGCAATCCGCCGAACTGCGGACGTTTTTGGCAAGCCCTGCTGTCGGCATGGAAGCCAAGCACGCCGTCATCGAAAAAATCGTAGCGCGGCTGGGCGCGAGCAAGATTATCCGCAATTTTCTTTTTGTTCTTGCGGACCACCGACGTACCCAGTTGATTCCCGAAGTTATCGCCGCATTTGATCAAGTCATCCGGCAGCGGCAGGGAGTTGCCGAAGCGGAGATTTCTTCCGCGATGGAATTGAGCGCGGCGCAGAAGAAAGAAATGTCGGCAACGCTGGCGCGGCTAACCGGCAAGAAGATTGAAGCAAAGTACGCGCTCGACCCGGCGTTGTTGGGTGGAGCGGTGGTGCGGATCGGGGACACAATTTACGATGGCTCGCTGCGCAGCCGGCTGAACGAGATGCGCGCGCGCCTGGCGGCCGAGTAAGCAGCGATTGAGAACGTGCCGGGCTCCCGACAAGGTCGGGATAAATTTCGCCCAGCAGCTATACAGACCGGGACAGAACCGACGGAGCAGGCATGGCGAACATTAAGGCGGACGAAATCAGCAAGATTCTGCGCGAGCAGATTGAGAACTACGAACAGACCGTTTCGGTCGACGAAGTCGGCGCGATTATCAGCGTGGGTGACGGCATTGCGCGCGTCCACGGCCTCGAGAAGGTTATGGCCGGCGAAATGCTTGCTTTTCCGCACGATATTTTCGGCATTGCGCTGAACCTGGAAGAAGAAGAGGTCGGCGTGGTGTTGCTCGGGGAATCCCAGGAGCTGAAAGAGGGAGACGTCGTTAAACGCACGAACACGATTATGTCCGTGCCCGTGGGCGAGGCGTTGGTGGGCCGCGTAGTCAATCCACTCGGCCAGCCGCTTGACGACAAAGGGCCCATCGCGGCGAAGCAGCGCAATCCACTCGAGAAGATCGCGCCGGGCGTTCTGGACCGGCAACCGGTTCGCGAACCGCTGCAGACCGGCATCAAAGCCATCGACTCCATGATTCCGATTGGCCGCGGCCAGCGCGAGCTGATCATCGGCGACCGGCAAACCGGCAAAACGGCTGTCATCTTGGACACTATCATCAATCAAAAAGGCGGCGACCTGGTTTGCATCTACTGCGGCATCGGGCAGAAGCGCTCGACAATCGCACAGGTGGTAAAAACACTGACCGACGCAGGCGCGATGGACTACACCATCGTGGTGGCGTCATCGGCGGCGGAGCCGGCATCTCTGCAATATATCGCGCCGTACGCGGCTTGCGCGATGGGCGAGTACTTCCGCGACACGAAACGTCATGCGGTAGCCTTTTACGATGACCTGTCAAAACACGCACAAGCTTACCGTGAGATTTCGCTGCTACTTCGCCGCCCTCCTGGGCGCGAAGCGTTTCCCGGCGACGTGTTTTATCTGCACTCCCGCTTGTTGGAACGGGCCGCGAAGCTGAACGATAAACTGGGCGCAGGCTCGCTCACGGCACTGCCCGTGATCGAGACCCAGGCCGGCGACGTCTCGGCGTACATTCCGACGAACGTAATTTCGATTACTGACGGACAGATTTATCTGGAAGCGGATCTCTTCAACGCCGGCATTCGCCCGGCGATTAACGTGGGCATCAGCGTGAGCCGCGTGGGCGGCAACGCCCAGATTAAGGCGATGCGGCAGGTGGCAGGTTCGCTGCGACTGGATATGGCGCAGTACCGCGAGCTTGCGGCCTTTGCGCAGTTCGGCTCCGATCAGCTGGACAAGGTCACTCAGGGGCAGCTTGCGCGAGGGCAGCGCCTGACGGAAATTCTGAAGCAGGATCAATACGCGCCGCTGTCCGCGGAGAAGCAAGTGTTGATCATTTACGTGGCCACCAGTGGCGGCATTGACGGTATTCCGGTCGCGGAGGCGCGTCGGTTTGAACGCGAATTCCTGCAATTCGTAGAAACGAATTACCCGTCAGTATTGAAAAACATCGCGGCGAAGAAAGCCCTGGACGACGGCATTAAAGCCGAAATCAAGAAGGCCTTGGATGCGTTCAAGGAGCGCTTTACGGCTGCCGTGGCCGCCGCCAAGAATTAGAAGCGCAGCCCTGACAAAGAACGATGCCCACACTTCTCGATTTCCGACGCCGCATCCGCTCGGTGAAGAACACCCAGCAAATCACGCGCGCGATGAAGTTTGTCTCCGCAGCCATGCTGCGCCGCGCCCAGGAAGCCGCGCTGGCCGCGCGCCCTTACGCCAGGGAGCTCGCGCGGATGCTGCGTTCGATGATGTCGCGCATCGTTGAGCCGCATCACCCGCTGCTGGCCAGGCGCCCCGAAGAGCGGATTCTCGCGCTCGTGCTGACCGGTGAGCGCGGGCTGGCGGGCGCGTTTAACGCGAATATTCTGCGCAAAGCCCAGGATTTTTTCCGCGCCAACAAAGGCAAGAGAATCTCGACGATTCCCGTCGGCAGGAAGGGCCGCGACGCGCTAAGAAAAGCAGGCTTCAACATCGTCGCGGAATATGTGAACGTGCTCGCTCGGGTGGACTTTGGGACCGCCCGGGAGATTGCGACGCTGGTCAGGGAACTGTACGCCAAGGAAGAGGTTGATTCGGTGTACATCATCTTCAACGAATTCAAGACGGTAATGACAGCGAACCTGGTCGTCGAGAAACTTCTGCCCGTTGAAGCATTTCATGCCGAAGAAGAGCCTGCGGCCGAACGAGCGAACTCGCAAGTCGACTACATCTACGAGCAGCCTGCAGAGCAACTTCTCGACAAACTATTGCCGCGCTACGTCGAAACACAGTTGCTTCGGGCGATGTTGGAGTCTTCCGCCGCGGAGCACGCAGCACGCATGACGGCGATGGAGTCCGCCACGAAAAACGCCGGCGACGTCATTGACGCGCTGACACTGCACATGAACAAGGTACGGCAAGCGGCCATTACGAAAGAGATCATTGAAATTGTGAGCGGCGCTTCTTCGACCGCTTAGGAGACAGCATGGCAGAGAAACACGGAGCCGTCGGACATGTCGTACAGGTGATCGGACCGGTACTCGACGTGCAATTTGAAGCGGGGCACCTGCCCGCTATTTACAACGCCGTTCGCATCACCAGCGATGGTTACAGCGTTCCCGAGCCCATCGACGTGACAGCGGAAGTGCAGCAGCACCTGGGCGAAGGGCGAGTGCGCGCTGTCGCCATGGAGCCAACGGAGGGTCTAGTGCGCGGCATGAAGGCGCAAGATCTCGGCGAAGGCATCAGCGTTCCCGTCGGGCGTTCGACACTCGGACGCGTGATGAATGTTCTTGGCAAACCCGTGGACCAGCTGGGGCCGCTCACCAGCCCTACCATGTACCAGATTCACCGCCCGGCTCCCCTGCTGGACCAGCAATCCACAACGCTGGAAATGTTCGAGACGGGCATCAAGGTGGTCGATCTGATCCAGCCCTTTTTGAAGGGCGGAAAGATTGGGCTGTTCGGAGGCGCCGGGGTCGGCAAAACGGTTCTTATTCAAGAACTCATTCACAACGTGGCGATGCAGCATGGTGGTGTATCGGTGTTCGCGGGCGTGGGCGAGCGCACGCGCGAGGGTAACGACCTGTGGCTCGAATTCCAGGAGTCGGGCGTGGTCGTTCCCGGGAATTCAGAGAAATCCCGCGCGGCTTTGATTTACGGCCAGATGACGGAACCGCCCGGAGCGCGGCTGCGTGTCGGCCTTACGGGCCTGACGGTGGCCGAATATTTCCGCGATCAGGAGCATCTTGACGTGCTCCTCTTCATCGACAACATTTTCCGGTTCGTTCAAGCGGGATCGGAAGTTTCCGCGCTGCTTGGCCGCATGCCCTCCGCGGTCGGGTATCAGCCGAACCTCAATACTGAAATCGGAGAGCTTCAGGAGCGCATCACTTCCACGAAGGGCGGTTCGATTACCTCGGTGCAAGCGATTTACGTGCCCGCCGACGACTACACGGACCCTGCCCCTGCTGCAACATTCACGCATCTGGACGCCTCCACAAACCTCAGCCGCCAGATCGTGGAGCGCGGCATCTATCCGGCCGTGGACCCGCTCGCCAGCTATTCGCGCATTCTCGACGCGCGCATTGTCGGCGCGGAGCACTACGCCGTGGCGCGGGGTGTGAAATCGATTTTGCAACGTTACAAGGATTTGCAGGACATCATCGCCATTCTCGGCATCGAAGAGCTTTCCGATGATGACAAGCGCACCGTGGCGCGCGCGCGCAAGATCGAGAAATTCCTGTCGCAACCGATGTTCGTCGCCGCACAGTTCACCGGCCTTGAAGGAAAGTACGTGAAGATCGAGGATACGGTGCGGAGCTTCGAGGAAATCGTAAAAGGCAAGTACGACGACGTTCCGGAACAGGCGTTTTACATGGTCGGCACGATCGACGAAGCCCTAGAGAAGGCTGAAAAAATGAAAGCGAGCGCTTAAAGAAAAATGATGCCGGACGCCATCGATCTCGTGATTGTCACGCCGGAGAAGCAACTGCTCCGCGAGAAGGCTGCCGATGTGCAAATGCCGGGTGAGAACGGTTATCTAGGCATTCTGCCGGGGCACGCTCCGCTGATGACCGAACTAGGTATCGGAGAGCTCAGTTATCACGATGCGAGTGGAAAGGAATCCACGCACATTGCAATCATTCGCGGATTTGCCGAGGTGCTTCCGGACCGCGTCGCCATTCTTGCGGAAACGGCGGAGCGTGCGGAAGAGATCGACTTGCAGCGCGCCAAAGAAGCGCTGGCCCGTGCTGAGAAACACCTGGCATCCAACGATCCAAATATTGATTGGGACCGCGCCAGCGTGGCGCTGCAACGCGCTCTAATTCGCATCCAGGTAGCCACCAAGCGGCGCAGTGCCCTCGTTTCAGGATCGTGAAGCATCCTCTTGTCTTTTTCGAGACGCTGGCTGCGACCCTACCCCCTTGCGCGCATCTAATTGTTGAGAAGCCAAGAAAAGATGGAACCCATAACGATATACAGCACGAAGTGGTGCCCTGATTGCTGGCGCGTAAAATCTTTTTTGAAGCAACGGGGAGTCGTTTTTTGCGAAGTGAATATCGAAGACGACCCTTCCGGGGAAGAAATAGTCATTAGGGCCAACAATGGCAAGCGCACCGTGCCGACGCTGGAAGTCGGCGGCCGCTATTTTGCGTGCAGCCCCTTTGATGCGGAACAACTGGCCGAGGAACTCAACATTCCGTTGAATCCCTAGTTCAAAGCAACACCTCGGGCCCAAACACCCGCCAACTGCAAACCTTCATCGAGCAGCAAAATATCCGCGTCCGCTCCCACACGCAGGGAGCCTTTCTTGAATTCGATCCCGAGCAATGCGGCAGGATTCAGGGTGAGCATTCGCACCGCGTCGGGCAACGATATACCGAGCGAAACGATATTTCGCAGGGCGCGGTCTAGTGTGAGGGTGCTGCCTGCCAGCACTCCATCGGCGTTCCGGCAGACACCACCGCTGACGGTCACTTCAAATCCGCCCAGCATGTATTTTCCGTCGGGCATGCCTGTCGCGGAGAGGCCGTCACTCACGAGGGTTACGTGCTCGGCTCCCTTGGCGAGGAGAAGCAGCTTCATGGCAGCTTCTTCTACGTGTACGCCGTCGGCGATCAGTTCCGCATTGACGTCCGGCGAAGTGAGCACCGCGCCGATGACGCCCGGGTCCCGATGGGAGAACGGTCGCATGGCGTTGTACACGTGCGTCGCGCTGCGAGCCCCTCGGGCCATGGCCGCGCGAGCCTGCTCATAAGTTGCGTCGGTGTGGCCGATGGAAACGACCAATCCGGCTTCTCGCGCGGCATCAATACACGGGGCAGCGCCGAGGACTTCCGGCGCGATCGTCAGAATTCTGGCGTTGCCCGCTGCAGCCTTGAGAAAACGGGTGAGCGTTTCCACCGACGGCAACTGAATCCATTCGGAGGGATGAACGCCGCGGCGCTGTCTGCTGATGAAGGGCCCTTCGAGATGGATCCCAAGCACCTCTGCGCGGGGTTCGTCCGTCTGGTGCTGTTGAGCGATGTAACCCGCAATTCCTTCGACCGCGCGAAGAGTTTGGTCGGTGCTGGCAGTCACCGTGGTGGCTACTAGTGACGTGGTGCCATGTTGCGAGACCTTGTGGGTGATGGAGCGCATCGCCGCGCCGGTTCCCTCCATGACGTCGTGGCCGCCAGCGCCGTGGATATGCACGTCAATGAAGCCGGGAACGGCCGTTTTGTCGGTGGCGCGTATCTCCTGCGCACCGACAGGCAAGGTCATTCCCGAACGCGGCCCAATGGCCTCAATGGAATCCTCGCGAATCAGGATGCCCACGTCGCCAATTTCTGACGTAGGCGTCAGGGCGCGGCCGGCATGAATAAGAATGGTTGACATGGCAGCACAACATCGTAACGGAAATGCATCGCGGCACAAAACAAAACGGGCGGAGCTACAGCCCCGCCCGTCTCAAAAAATGCTCCGCAAACAGCTCTTACATGCTCTTTGCAGGTGCTGCCATGTCAATGCTGGTCAGCTTGAGGGTCTCGCCGTCAACGGTGCCTTTTACGGTCACGTGATGACCCGCATGTGCCGCCACCTTGTCCTGAGCATCCACGACGTACACTTTCTTGTCGGCGTCGTTCACGAACACGTACTTCGCGCCATGCTCCTTGACGCACTTGGTCGTGCACTCGCCTTGGCCTTCTTTCGCGCCCTTGGCTCCACACTGGCTATCCGCAATCCAGCCGGTCCAAGAGCCTTCCGCCGCCATGGCGAGCGCTCCAGCGAACAACATTGCTGCCATTGCCACTGCAAATCGTAGCTTCATGATCTCCCCCTCCGAAATCCATTGTGATTCTTGATCCGCCGGGTCACCCATTAGCTTGGCACAGCGGCGGTCCAGTGTCCAGACTCTTCCTAAAACCAAGCAGGGAGGAAAGTTATTCCCGGATGAGCGTCAACAAAAAAAAGGGAGGATTCTCTGGAATCCTCCCTATCTTGCCGTGTGTTCAAGGAGTTGAAGACTAATTTATGTGGAACTGCCTTACTGGCCCGAGGTTGCTGTGCTCGCCGAGGTTGCTCCCGCAGCCTTCGGGACGCTCAGGTAACCAGCGGCAGTCGACTTGGTGACCTTGTTGACCACCAGCTCCAGAGCCGAGCGGTTCCCGCCGGTATAGAAGAAGATCGGCTCATTCACAGAGCGATCCTTCTTTTCGAAGCTGTTGTCGTCTGCCAGGACGTTGATGGTGTAACGGTTCTTCTTAATGTTGGTGTCTTTCAATTCGATCCGAATGGCGCCAACCTTCGTCGCACCGCCCTTGCGCTGTACGGTGAACTCGAAGTAATCGCGCTGGCCAATACGGCGGAGCTGATCGATTTCGTCATGGTTCCGCGCGATGAGCGTTCCCATCTCGCTACGGGCCATTTGAATGCTGTTCTTGGTGGCGTCCAAATCACCCTTGACACCGGTGACATCGCCATTCAGCTTGCTAACGTCGTCGCTGCTTGCTTTGGTGGCCAGTTCCGCCTTTACGGAAGTCGCCAGATTGTCCACCTTTTTGTCGACCGCGGTGGTCGCGTTCCTGTTTTGTTTGCGCGCCGCAATCAGTTCACCTTGCGTAAGGTTCAGCTTGTCGGTGACCACCTTCACATCGCTTTGCAGCTGTTGATTGATGTCATCGGCCTTCGCCAGTCTTTGGCTTAGAGCTTCGTTAGCCTGCTTTACGCTGGCCTGTGTCGATTGTTCGACGCTCTTGGCCTGATTCAATGCGCTCCAACCTACTCCCAGGCTTAGAAGCGAGATGCCGCCCAACACTGCCACTGCCAGTCCAACCCAACGGGGTGTGCCGGTCGTGTTGGCCGAATCTTGAAAGTCGCTCATATACTTCGGTTCTCCTTTAGGTAGGCTTTTCGCCTTGTGTCTTGGAAGGAGCACCCATTTCGCCAAATGGCCTGATCGCGCCAGAAGCCTACTAAGTCATTCATAACAGGTAGATTAGCATGGATAGAGGGGGGAGTTAGGGGTAGTTTTATAGGTACCAGTACCAGTAAAGATTACGCGGTCCACTCGAAAACCGTATAATTTGCTGTCATTACTCTTAGGAACACATAGAAGACGGAATCTCTGGGTATGGGCCGAGCGAAAACGACAGCAACACGCCAAGTGGAGTGTACTAAATGTCCCTATTTCAATGATTTAGCAACGGGGGGAATCAAGCAGCGCGAAAGCTGGCTTGACCTCCGGCGACACGTTCAGCACTGAAATAACGGTCCAGCGTGTTGATGGCTGCGTCCAACACGAGGTGGCAGTCGGAGCAGCTTTCCAAGTGGCGCTTGATCTCGACCTCGACGGACTGGGAGAGCCGTCCCTCTAAGTACCAACAAATCAAATGGATAGTATCCTTACAGCTCATATCCCCCGTCCCTCAGATCCCAAAGAGCAGACTCTTTGGCTTTTTCAAGAATGTGCATTTCCCGCGCCAAACATACGGTGAACAGACGATAATATTATCTGCTGTTAAATCAGGCATTTAGGGAGCATTGCAGCATTTCCATGCGAGGCGCGTGCCTTGTTTTTTGAAAAGATTACACTTGCAGTGGCTCAAAAGTGCAGAATCTCGTCAAAACATCATTATCGCTGAGGAGTCACAGTCATCTCTCGTAGGGCCTGAATCCGCTTCTCAAGTGGGGGATGCGTGCTGAACAGCGAAGATATGCTGCTGCTCCCGAACATGGGTTTCACGATGCACAACGCGGAGGTCGATGGAGAAACGGAAGTGGTCGGTATGCGCTGGTTGTAGGCTCCCAGCTTTTGCAGCGCGCTGATGAGGCCATAAGGCTGGCCCACCATACGTGCGCCGGCCTCGTCGGCGGAGTATTCCCGCGTGCGCGAAAGAAAGAGTTGCAGCATCAAGGCCGCAAATGGCGCGAGGAAGATCATCAGCAGGGCCGCGAGGCCGCCCACCTCGCGGTCATCGTCGCGGTCTCTACCGAAACCACCAAAGATCATGGCCCAGCGACCCATGGACGCAAGATAGGTGATGGCGCCTGCAATCGTTGCGGCGATGGAACTGGTGAGGATGTCGTAGTTTCGGACGTGAGAAAGCTCGTGGGAGATTACTCCTTCAAGTTCTTCGTCGTTCATCAATTCAAGCAGGCCTTCCGTTACCGCTACTGAGGCGTGCCGCGGGTTGCGGCCAGTGGCGAAGGCGTTCGGCGCCGGTTCTGGAATGACATAGAGGTTGGGCATCGGGAGGCGCGCCTTCGCAGCAAGACGTTCCATCACTTCGTAAAGCCGAGGCACCTGTTCGCGTGAAACTCGCTGCGCACCGCTGGAGGCCAGAGCGATCTTGTCCGAAAAAAAATAGGAAATACCGTTCATCACCACGGCGATGCCGAGAGCGATTTTCAGGCCGCTCTGCCCGCCGATGGCTCCGCCAGCGACGACCAGCAGCACACTAAGGAGAATCAACAAAAAGCCTGTTCTTATGATTTTCATTTAGCTTTCGTTCACTTACTTTATTTAGATTCCCGCCGCCGCAGCAGGTTGTTTTGCCGGCACTCGCTCAAACTTCATCGCGTCCTTCTGGCCGTCGCGGTCTACGCGCACATAATCGCCGGGCAATACCTTGCCTTCCAAGATTTGCAACGCCAGGGGATCCTGAATCAGCCGCTGAATGATCCGGCGCAGCGGCCGCGCCCCGTACGCGGGATCGTAGCCTTCGCGCAGCAGCAACTCCTGCGCCGCCGGCGTCAGTTCCAGGGTAATCTGGCGGTCTTCCAGCAACTTCTCCACGCTCTTCAGCAGCAATCTGACGATTTTTGCCAACTGCTCCTTGCCGAGCGGATTGAAAATAACGATCTCATCGATCCGGTTTAGGAACTCCGGCCGGAACGAACCACGCAATGCTTCCATCGCCTCCTTTCGCGCCCGCTCCGGATCTTTGTTCGACAATTCAAAGATCGCAGTCGAACCGACGTTGCTGGTCATGACCAGTACGGTATTCCGGAAATCCACGGTGCGGCCCTTGCCGTCGGTGAGGCGGCCGTCCTCGAGAATCTGCAACAGGACGTTGAATACGTCCGGATGGGCCTTCTCGATTTCGTCAAACAAAACCACCGAATACGGATGACGCCGCACTTGTTCGGTGAGTTGCCCGCCCTCTTCGTATCCGACGTAGCCCGGAGGCGCGCCGATGAGCCGCGACACGCTGTGCCTCTCCATGTACTCGCTCATGTCGATGCGAATCATCAGTTTTTCGTCGTCGAAAAGAAACTCAGCCAAGGCCCGCGCTAGTTCCGTCTTGCCGACGCCGGTCGGGCCTAGGAAAATAAACGAACCGATGGGCCGCTTGGTGTCGGATAGGCCTGCGCGGCTGCGCCGCACGGCATTGGATACACGCCCGAGAGCGTCATCCTGGCCGACAACTCGCTGCCGCAGTCGCTCTTCCATATGCACAAGCTTCTGCGCTTCGCCTTCCAGCAAACGGCCCGTCGGGATCCCCGTCCACTTGCTCACCAGCTTGGCGATATCTTCTTCGTCGACTTCTTCCTTCAGCATCGGCGCGTCTTTCTGCATCGCCGAGAATCGCTCCTGCGCTTGCTTCAGTTCGCGTTCCGCCACCGCGATCTTGCCGTAGCGGATCTCAGCAACCTTGGCCAGTTCTCCGGCGCGTTTTCCTTTTCGATCTGCTTGCGCCGCTCCTTCGAGTGTGCATCGCTTTCTTTCAAGAGCGCCTGGCGCTCAATTTCGAGCTGCATGATACGCCGCTCGATTTCGTCGATCTCCACGGGAAGGGAATCAATCTGCATGCGCAGGCTGGCCGCCGCCTCATCGATCAGGTCGATGGCCTTGTCGGGCAGAAACCGGTCTGAAATATAGCGATTAGAAAGTGTTGCCGCGGCGAGAATCGCCGCATCCTTGATGCGTACACCGTGGTGCACTTCGTAGCGTTCCTTCAACCCGCGCAAAATCGCGATAGTGTCTTCGACCGTCGGCTCGCTGACCAGCACTGGCTGGAACCTGCGCTCCAGCGCCGGATCTTTCTCGATGTGTTTCTTGTATTCGTTGAGCGTCGTTGCACCGATCGCACGCAGCTCGCCACGCGCCAACGCCGGCTTGAGCATGTTGGACGCGTCCATCGCGCCTTCGGCGGCGCCCGCTCCCACCAGCGTGTGAAGCTCGTCGATGAACAGTATGATCTGCCCCTCGGCTTCGGTGATCTCTTTCAGGACGGCTTTCAAGCGGTCTTCAAATTCACCACGATATTTTGCTCCAGCTACCAGCGCTGCCAGGTCCAAGGCAACCAGCCGCTTGGTCTTCAGCACGTCGGGCACGTCGCCAGAGACAATTCGTTGCGCCAAGCCTTCCACAATCGCGGTCTTCCCCACGCCAGG
>WNFT01007055.1_pt1 | contig 19115 bp, 7 predicted proteins | sample 5400191 | NCBI WGS metagenome assembly WNFT01 (sample SAMN13153359, study PRJNA577476) | soil metagenome | isolation source: 80 cm saprolite under Madrone tree | place: USA:California | collected 2016-06-14 | reverse complement strand
CCGAGGATATCGTTGTTCGCGGCGCTTGAGCCTCCCAAAGCCGAGACGTATTCAAAGTCGGCTTCGGTGGCGATCTCAACAACTTTGAATGGTGAAAAGACCTCAGGCGTAACTCCCATGGACGCGCTTGAAAGGAACTGTTTCGCTTCATGGTTAATCTCTTCATCGAGCGTCCCACACGTTTTGCGGATGTCGGGCCGCACATCCGAAGCTTTGTACAGCAGGTAATCCGAGGGTTGCGCCGCCGCGGAAAATTTTCGGGCTGATTCGATGTAGTAAGCTTCACCTTGAGTGACAATCATTCCTTCGAGTTTGTCATCGTCGATCGAGAATCGAGCGTCACTATCCGGCATCCCGGAGACTTTTCCTTTGTAGGTGTCAGGCGCGGGCATTTCGATCTCGTAGGCGATTCCGCCATCGACAACTTCTTCGGCACGATAATCGGGCGCGCGCAAATCATTCAGTGTCAGATCGATTTCAAAGTCTTGTGCCGGCGTCTGCACCGACAAATGGCCGGTGCGTTTCACGCCTTCTGCCGCGGTGTGCGGGTCGAGCTGAACATCCTCGTGATTAGTGAAGACCTGCGCGAGGTCCTGTTGATAGCGAGCTTTGGTGGATTGAGCATCGACGGCCGGCGCATGGATACCCGGACGGCTTAATGAGGTCAGAGTAATCAAGCCCAGCAGAAGTGAAGTAACAACCTTGAATCTAAATCGACGGGGCGATTTGGCGCATTGTCTAACGACGGAACGCGCACCTGTACTCTTTGAGCACTGCGTAGAACATAAAACTTCTTTCATGACTATGACTTTGTGCTGTGTCGGGAATCAAACGAGGAGAATCGGGATTCGCGAAAGGCGGTGCGGGGAGGACCGCGCCTTTGGGGCCACAGGAAGTTTAGCTATCGGCAGGGCGCGGCGTCAACCATGAAAAGTTGGTCGGTTAAATTCTGAACGCCGTCACCGGGCGTATAGAGTTCAAGCTTCAGCTTGGTTCTTAAGAGAGGAAGAGCAACCTAAAGGTTGAACTCTGAACGCCCGCTACCACGCGTATAGAGTTCAAGCTTCAGGTTGTCTTCCTCTAGAAAGGATCAAGCCAAAGCTTGTACTCTAAACGCCTGGTGGCGAGCGTGTAGAGTTTCTACTCACGGCCCAAAGCGTTGTCGATATTCGACAGAAGTAATGAAGGCTTTGACCATCTCGGCCGCATTATAGTTGCCGTTGAATTGATTCAGTTTCGTCAGCCAAAAATCGTAGCCGGTATAGTCACTGTCTTGTGGATCGTTCGGGTTGCGTCGCAGGTAACCGAAGTACTGCATCAGCACGAACGCGCGGTTGAATTCCTGGGTATTCAGAGTCGCGTTCTCGGCGACGTCGCGCAATGCACGCGCCCTTGCGGCCACGTCCGTGGTGTTGGTCGCGGAACCAAACTCGGCGATGGCTGCATTGCGATCGGCGGTTGTGGGAGTGACTCCGGCGTTCGTGAACAATTGATTCACAAACAGCGTCGGCGACAACGTCGTCGGCAACGCGGTAATGAATCTCGCCCGCTGCACAAACTGGCTTGCGAAGCTCTGCTTGTTGGCTTCCAAGACTGCCTCCCAACCTGTCTGCCCAACGACTACTCCCTGGCCAATCTGCTGCGTATCAGGAAGGAATTCGTTGAACCGTATGATGGGTACGGCGAGCGTATGGACGCCCCCAAACGTCGAGGCTCCAGTCGCATCGCCATAGGCAGCTTTGTACATGCGCTCGACCAGGTAACCGGTTTGCTGGAATTCAGTCGAGAGAAAGTAAGCGGCGGAGACATTAATCCGCTTCGCTTGAATACACGACTGATTAGTTCCGCACGAGGTTATTTCATTTATCCAGAACGCCAGCCCGCTCGCGTCAGCCTCGCGATTGAGGAAGTCATGATAATGCTGTCTTACGAAATTCTGCGGATCGTCTATGACGTTCGTGGACGGCTCAATCTGATTGTCGTCGATGTAAACGGTGACCGTCGGCGGGGCGCTAAGATTGACGCCCGTGGGATTACTAAGGGTGACGTTGAAAGTCTCAGTACCTTCAACGTACGAGTCTTCGTTGATGAGTACGTTGAAACTCTTCGAGGCCTCGCCCGCCGCAAAGCGCAAGGTGCCTCTGGCAGTGATGTAATCGCGGCGCTCAGTGGCGGTGCCGTCTGAAGTGGCATAGTCCACCGTGGCCGCGCTCGAGGTATCGCCGAGGCGGTTCACGATGATTGTAATTGACGTACTCGCTTCGGTGACGACGTAGCTTGATTGGCTGAACTGCAGCATCTTCGGTCCCAAACCGGCCGAAATATCAGCCTTGACGATCACTCCAGGAGCGTTGTCAGTGCCGAAGTAGGCAAAACCCTGGGCCGGATCGATCACCGCTGAGGTAAGAAACGTATCCTCATTTAGAGTCAGAGCATCGACACGCGTGAAGTCTGACAGCCGCAGCTTCACTACTTTGCCGGGGCTCGTGATGGTAGTGAAGTAGGCAAAACCTCCGGCCGGATCAATGACTGAAGCCCAGAGAAGGTCTTCGCCGGTATTGAACGTTACAGCGCCAACCCGAGTGAGATCTGAGAGCCGCACCTTGATCACCACGCTGGGACTATTTTGATTGCCGAAGTAGGCGAAGCCGGCTGCCGGATCAATCACAGCCGTGAAGAGGGAGGTCTCCCCTGCATTTAGAGTCAAAGCACTGACGCGAGTAAAGTCGGATAGCCGGACCTTTACCACTCGGTCATTGTTGCTGATAAGGCCGGCCCCGAAGTAAGCAAATCCTCCCGCCGGATCGATCACGGCCGCGGAAAGGGCGCCGTCATTTGGATCCAGAGCCAGAGCACCCACGCGGGTAAAGTCTGACAGTCGTATTTTTACGATGGTGGCGGGCAGCAAGAAAAAGTTACAGAAGTAGGCGAAGCCCGCTGCCGGATCGATCACGGCCGCGCCGAGTTCGTCCTCTCCTGAATTCAGAGTTAGAGCGCCGACGCGGGTGAAATCGGACAGCCGAATCTTCACTACTTTGCCGGGGAAGGTATCGGTGCCAAAGTAGGCAAAACCTCCGGCCGGATCGATCACTGCGGAGTAAAGATCGTCCTCTCCTGAATTCAGAGTTAGAGCGCCGACGCGGGTGAAATCTGAGAGGCGCACCTTTGTGATGATGCCGGGTTCAGTGTAGGTGCCAAAATAAGCAAAGCCTCCCGCCTTGTCGATCACTGCCGATGTGAGTGCATCCTCGCCTGGAGTTAGCGTAAGCGCGCCAACACGCGTAAAGTTCGACAGCCGAACCTTCACGACCTTACCGGTACTGGTGTCTGTGCCAAAGTAGGCAAACCCTCCAGTTGGATCGATTACCGACCCAAAAAGAAAGCTCTCATCTGGGTTTAAAGTTAGCGTACTGACCTTAGTGAAGTCTGAGAGTCTGACTTTGATGACCATGCTCGGAACGCCGTAGAAGCTAAGGCTGAAGTAGTTGCCGAAATAGGCAAAGCCTCCCGCCGTGTCGATCAGCGCCGAGCGGAACGAGCTCTCCCCTGAAGCGAGACCACTCAGCGCGCCGAGGCGAGTGAAGTCCGACAGCCGCACCTTAATCACGGTCGAAGTCCCGCCGAAGTAAGCAAATCCTCCTGCCGCGTCGATGACTGCACAGCGAAGTGAGTTCTCGCCTGTGTTTAGAGTCAGACTACCGACGCGAGTTAAGTCTGACAATCGCACTTTGACCACGATTCCCGGACTAGTGGTGGTGCCGAAGTAAGCAAATCCTCCCACCGTATCGATCGCTCCCGCACCCCTGAGGGAGTTCTCCCCGGTGTTCAGAGTCAGACCACCGACGCGAGTCATGTCTGACAAGCGGATCTTGACCACGTTCCCGGGACTTGTGTTGGTGCCAGCGTAGGCAAATCCTCCGACTGAGTCGATGATTAATGTCCTGGCGAAGTTCTCCCCTGAATTCAAAGTGAAACCCGCGACGCGGGTGAAATCTGAGAGCCGCACCTTAACCACTTTGGCTGGGATAGTGATCGTCCCAAAGTAAGCAAAGCCTCCGACCGGATCGATGGCCGCTGAGCCGAGGAAGTCCTCACCCGGATCGAGAACCAGAGCACCGACGCGCGTGAAGTCCGATAGCCGCACCTTAATCACGGTGCCGGGGTTGGTGGCTACACCGAAATAAGCAAATCCTCCCGCCGTGTCGATCGTTGCCGCCTCGAGATACGAATCACCTCGAGCCAGAGTTAAAGAGCCGACTTTCCCAAAACTCTCGGGAGTCACTGGTGTCTTAGCATCTCGACCTTGCGAGCTTTCGGGCTCGGGCGGCATGTCGTCTCGGGCAATGTGGCGAATAGAGTGTAACTGCGTGGCTGGACGAGCCGCGGTCAAGTCGACATTGGCTGCTCCCGTGTACTCAATGCTATTGGGTTTATGAGTAGTAATATCCAACAACCCGCTGCCTTTGAGCGGCTCGCCCGTGCCGCTCAACTCAAGCTTGCTATTGGCGGACATTCGCACCACGGCAGGAGAGTTAATAAGTAGTGACTCCGCGTTCATCAACCTCGCCGTGGTTAGCGTGCCTCCGGTCACGGACGCTTCGCCGCTGATTGTCATCTTTGTTGAGCCACCGTTGAATGTGCCGCCACTTTGACTGTAGTGGCGGGCAATCAAGCTGTAACTGCCTTGTTCGAAACTGCCACTGGCGATTACGACTTCGCCGGCAACTCTGAGGTCTCGCTTCAGTGTCATCGTGCCGCGATAGCCAGACTCCAATTCCAATCCGGCGATCATCCCGATCGAGTCCACATCGACATCTGACTTTGATTGGGCAGGGAAGCGCGCTACATCAGAAGCGCCGGGCACGTGTCCACCGACCCAGTTCGCGGAGTTACTCCATCGGTGATCGCTTTGACCTCCGCGCCAAGTGACGATGGTTCTCTTATTGCTAACGGTCTCACTCTTATCGACCGAATTAATAACCTCTGATCGATCCACAAGGTTGGATCGATTCACCGTTTCGTTGGAACGGTGCGAGAGTTTTTGACGCGGTGGACTTGATTCAACGAAGGCTTGATTGGTAATCGGGATTACCAGACTGAGAAAGAGAGCGAATACAGACATTGCGGCTGAGATCCTTCGTTTGTAATTCATCATTTCACCAATCCTTTGTAATTAAGCGGCAGTCTGGGGACGGAGAGCGGCGCGATAATACCACGTTGTGGAATATCCCGATGAGATTTTAGTGCACACGGTTTCGGTCTCACGGCCCAAATCTCTGACGGTATTCGGTAGAGGTTATGAACGCCTTGACCATTTCAGCGCTGACAAAGTTGCCGTTGAATTGATTCAGCTTCGCTAACCAGAAGTCGAAGCCCGTGTAGTCAGTGTCTGGACCGCTGTTGGGATCGCGCCGCAGGTAACCGAAGAATTGCATTAGGACGAAAGCGCGGTTGAATTCCTGAGTGTTCAGGGTTGAGTTCTCGGCGACCTGCCGCAACGCTTGCGCTCGCGCCGTCGCATTACTCGTATCGTTCGCGCCGCTAAATAAAGCAATCGCCGTCGAACGCTCACCTGCTGACAGTACGTTGCCGGCGTTAGTATTCAGCTTGTCGACAAAGGCCGTCGGCGTCAGCGTAGTTGGGAAAGACGTCGCGAACCGCGCGCGCTGCACGAATTGAGCGGTGAATACCTGCTTGCTATTTTCCAGCACCGCCTCCCAGCCGGTCTGGCCCACTACAACTCCCTGGCCGATCTGCTGCGTATCAGGCAGAAACTCGCTGAATCGAACAATCGGCACGACAAGTTGATGAGCGCCGCCAAGAGTTGATGCTCCACTGCCGTCGCCGTATGCACTCTTGTAAAGTCGCTCGACCAGATAACCTGTCTGTTGAAATTCGGTCGAAAGAAAGTAAGCCGCGGAGACGTTGATTCGCTTCAACTCAATGCAGGCCTGATTCGTTCCGCACGAAGCTATTTCATTGATCCAAAAAGCCAGGCCACTTGAATCCGGTTGCCGATTGAGAAAATCATAGTAGTGTTCGGTGACGAAGAATCCGGACTGGTCGATTGGGTTTGGGCCAGGCGCCGATTCGTTGTCGGTAATCGTGACCGTGGCGCTTGAGGTAGTACCCAGCGTAGCGCCGCTTGAATTGCTCAGCGTGATCGTGAAAAACTCGTTGCCCTCGAAGTACGAATCGTCAATTATCGGAATTGAGAGGGTCTTCGAAGTTTCGTTGGCCGCAAAACTCACAGTGCCTATCGACGTCAAATAATCGCAGCGCGCCGACGCGTACCCGTTGAAGACATTACAACTTTGCGAGCCGGCGATATCACTCGTCGCGTAGGCGACGGTTGAGCTACTCGTTGTCGTGCCCGTGCGCGTCAGCGTGACAGTGGCCACGCCGACGACTTCGCTGACAGTGAAGTTGGCCGCATTGAATTGAACTGTTGGCAGAGTACCGACATCGTTCAGTTGATATCCGCCACGTCCGTAGGTTCCCGCCTGAATCGTGTTGCCACTGGCGACCAGCTTGGTTACGACAACCGGCGGCAACCCATTATTGAACGAGGCCCAGGTGTTCCCACCCGTCGTGGAAATAAAGATCCCGATGTCGGTGCCAACATAAATTGTGTTCGCGTTTTGCGGATCAACCAACAGACAGTTAGTTGGAATATTCGGCAGGTTGCCGCTGATGTCGGTCCAGGCGCCACCGGTGGTGGTGGTCTTGAATACGTGACCCGAGCCAAAACCCGAAACCGTGAGATAGGCCGTAGCCGGATCGGTGCGGCTTACAGTGATGCCAGTGATGCTTCGGGTAGGAAGCCCGGCAGTGATATCGGTCCACGACACGCCTTCATTAGTGCTTACCTGCGCACGGCCACCGCTTGATCCGACATAAATCGTATTGGTGTTTGAATGCGCCACGCCGATGGCGCTCAGGGTGTCGGCGTCGCCGTTAGTAAGATCAGTCATTCCAGCAGGCGCGTTCCAACTGTTACCGCGATTCGTCGAGATGAAGAGTCTCCAACTGCCGAAGTAAAGTTTCGAATCGACGCCATTGCCGGTAATGGGAGGATAGAAGTTGATCCGCGGCCCCTCCGCAGCCTCGCCGAATATCCCGTTGTTGCCAACTTCCTGATCTCGCGTGGCGCCGAAATTCGTGAAGCGGGTGATCGAGCCCTCAATATAGGTCGAGAAGACAGTACTCGGCGTCAACTGATCCACGACGAAATTACCGCCATCGCCGCCGTCCACTTCGCGCCAATGGCCGGTGCCTGCCTGTCGTCTTTGGGAGCCGTTGTCCTGCGTGCCGCCATAAGACCTGGAAGCGTCGCTTGGATCGACGGCGTAACCTACAAACTGAGTGAGCGAGAGAGTGCTGTTAAGCGACTGGAGTGTGGCGCCGGCGTTGGTTGACTTAAATAAGCCGCCGTCATTGCCGAAATAGATTGTGTTCGCATCATTGGGAGCAAAGGCCAGCGTCTGCTGGTCCGGGTGCGTGGTTGCTAGATCCGGCGTGTAATCCTTGAAGGCAGGCGCCGCAAAGGCGCCCATAATATTAGTGAATGAACTTCCCCCGTTAGTGCTCTTGAACGTATCGCGCGAGCCGACATACACCGTGTTGGCATCCGCCGGACTGACAAAGATGTAGGTGTTGTAATTGAATTGGCCCGCATCGATGTCATTGCGGGTTCCGCGATTGCTCCACGTTCCTCCCCCATCGTTGCTTACTTCTACACGCAACTGTAGAGGTCCGCCATTCGTGCCGCCTTCATAAACATAAATCTTTTGCGGGTCCGCGGGTGTTACTGCCACGCGGATGTCGCTGACGCTCTGAAACGGCGCGGTGTATAGCGAATCCCAATTCTGCCCGCCGTTTGTCGATCGGTAGACTCCTGGCGGTGTGGCCGCATTGGTCGGATCGACTCTCCGCGCCGCCAGATAAAGAGTCTGAGGCTGGCCCGGCGCGATCGCCAGGTTTCGAAAGAGACCTGCCAGTGTCCTGGTCCACGTGACGCCTCCATTGGTAGAACGAAAGAATCCGCTGGCAAAGGTCTGGTTCGTGCTCGTGTCGATGCGGTCAAACTGCACTGCATATACGGTGTCCGGATTAGTTGGATCCACGGCGACCTGACGGACCACACCGAACGTGCGCAGCGTGGCGTCGCTTATGCGTACCCACGTCTGTCCGCCATCAGTAGATTTCAAAACGCCGGCGCCAAAGTAAGCGCGATTGACAGCATCGCCTGAGCCGGCGTAGACAATCTGCGGATTGCTCGGCGCGAATGCAATCGAGCCAATCGAGATATCCGTAAGGTTGTCGGCTACAGGGACAAAGTTTGCCCCGCCATCGGTCGAGCGCCACAATCCCCCGGTCGGGCTTCCAATCAACAGCAGTTGTGGATTGTTCGGAGCAATTGCTATAGCAGTGACTCGTCCACTGGTCGTGCCCCACTGGTTTACATACGCCGACGAAGTCGAGACGGGGCCAATTGGTTGCCACGTTACTGCTTGAGCGCGCAGACCCTTGTCGATTGGCCGCGAATCCCACGCCTTGCGCCGCGCGTCCTCCGGCAGATCGTTGAACGGGTACATGCGCTGTGACCAGAACCAGTCTTCGCGCCGTTCGACGTCTTCTTGAATAGGTTCATTCTCACGGCGCCGCACGAGTTTTGCGGTGCGTCCCTTTTTCTCGCGCTCAGCGGAAGTTTGACGGGCGCGCTTCTGTGATTGCGCGTGTGTTGACGCTTTGAAAAACAAAGCACCAAAACAAATTAGCGTTACACCTAACGCGATGAGCCAGCGATGCAGGTTTGCCTGGCGACCGCTCCGCGGCCATAAAGAGTTTCTAAGGGGATTCAAATTATTACTCCACAATCGAGATTGTTTTTTCAGCAAAACAGGATCTAAGTTGGATCTAAAGCGGAACTCTAGGACCGATCACTGAAACTGAAGTCGGCACATCATAGTATAAAGCTCAGGCCCTGGCTAGGCGGGCAAGATTAGATCGTCGCTTCGGCAAGGGAATCTCTTGTTACACAATCGAAGAGGCGGAGAGCTTCTTCGCGATCAGTCCGATCTATTATTTCACTTTCTGATTATTACTTTCACGTATCAACCGGCGATAGTTCTGATGCGTTGCCGCAAATCTTCAATGTGAATCCGCTTGATCACAAAACCTGAAGTCAGTCCTGTGTCGGTGTACGCCGAAGTCGAGTATCCAAGCCTCGTCGCCGCGTCGTCCAAATACATTCGCAGGTCCAGGATGTGAACCGCCCTTATCGTATTACCTGCCGCCAACGCTGGATCAGTCCACGGCGCGCCACCCAGTCCCGCGACGGCCCGCATAGCATCCACCGCCCCTCGTAACTCGATGATATGTTGCGCCTTGGCCGTCGTCTGATCCACCATGATCGTGTCGTCAGTAAACACCGTCGGTAAGTACGCGAATGCATTTGATTTCGAGTAGACACTCCCCGATGTCGGCGTCAGATCAATCTGCACGGCGCCAACTGCGTGTGCTGGGGTAGTGACCGTTATCGCGCTGGTGTCGCTGGCGCCGTTGGTGTAGAACCACGACGCCGATGTGCCACCCATCATGACCGTAGATAGACCGGCAAACGCGCCGGTTAATCTGATCTGCTGCCCGCCTGAAGTGCGACCTGCAGGTGCCGTGACACTGTCTATTCTTAGTGAAGGGCCTGTGCAGGTCGCGAATGTGTACGAGCCAATTCGCGTGTTCCAACTCGCGCTGCTCGTCGCTGAATAGTATTCGTTAGTGTGCCAAAAGGTGCAGAAGCAATTGCGGGATTGGTGGTGCTGCTTGATTCCGAATAGCCGATCGAGAGATCGCCCAGTCTATCGACGTTGATGCTCGGCATCCATCGCCACAAACCATCGGCGCCATTATTAAAGGTCTGCTGCTGCGTGGGAGCAGCCGGGATCGTGTTGCCCGTGACATTGAACTGGTACCAACGAATGGCCGTTGGCCCAGTACCGTTCTGATTGTTATTGACAGTGTGGCTCGCGTAAATCGACTCAACGCCGCCGAGGTTCTGGTAAACAAGCGGATACATCAACTTGTCGCCAAGAGTGTCGAGTAAACTTGTCGTTCCCGTTTGGGGCACGATGTCGTTGGTCGTATTAGTAAACGCCTCCACAAAGCCGTTAACTGTGATCGTGCCATTGGGCGCGTGGTTAGCGCCCACGCCGAACGTCGAATTAGCCGGCGTAGCAAAGTCAGCCCGTTCCATTGATCATACTGCCACGAGGAAGCGCATAGACGCGCACGCCGTTGAATGTGGTCGCATTAGAGAATAGGTTGACCGACATGTAATAGGCGTCAGGCCACAAACCAAACTTGGGATAGTCGCCCAGATATGAGGGGTTTGCCGAATCTACTTGCAGCGCGTATAGCCACCAGCCGCCCGCGACGGGATCGCTCGTCTTGCTGACGCCGATGCATTGATAAAACGAAGTGCCGGAAAACGCCGGGAACGCAAAATCGCTGACCACCCAACGGTCAGCGATGTGGTCATAGAACACTACGCCATCGCCGTCGTTCTTATTATTGCCGCAAGGTGTACTTGTGCCCATCAGGGAGAAGAATGAGTTGTAGGTGGTGGGCGCCAAAAGCTGGTTGCCGATCTTATCGATGATCTTAATGCTTGAATTGACTGATTGAATGTAATCGTTTGGACCGACATCTCCGTCAGTATCCGGCGGCAGACAAGCGCAACCGCTCTGCGCGGAGGTAATACCGGCAAATGTTGCTAAGGGCGTAGGCATGGCGACAGCCTCTGCGGAGGTCCTTACAGCCGCCATCGGATCCGATTCTTGTTGAGTTGCAATTCCTGAAGGTGGATGACGCGTCAGACGCTGCTCTGGCCCCGCATCGTATGGGGGACTATACGGCAGCTCGCGCAGGTTCTTGTCCTGCGAAATCGGACCGACCATTTTAACGACTTCAGGTTGTGGTTTCTTTTGCTTCTGTCCGCTGGTAAGAAGAGAGCCGACTGTGAGAATAGACCAAGGGTCATCGGTCAGATTAATGGACCCCGAGGAAACACCGTGAGTCTCAAGTTGGTCGCCACCGCTAGGCTTCATCAATGCAGTTGCGGTAACAAATACCGCGGCCAGAAGCGTGAGAATGGCGATCAGCAACAATCGCCCCGAAGCGAACGAACGTTTGCATGGTCGACAAGTTGAATTAAGTGTCATTCGCTTCTGTCAGGCCACGAGACGAATGCAAGTCCGGGATTAGAGTTTGAGGCGATCAAAGAGAACGGATCCTAGAACGTATGTTAACTGAGACTATTGAGCCGCCCGAACTGGTGGTTCTTTTAGAAACATTCGCCTAAGGGATTCGAGCGACCAAATAAAAACCCCCTTGAATCAGAGTTCTTATAGTACAAGACGCGACAGAAAATAACCTAACCTCTCAACCAGCGATGGTTCTGATGCGTTGTCGTAACTCTTCAACGTGAATTCGCTTGATCACAAAACCTGATGTCAGTGACGGATCAGTATACGGCGAAGTCGAATAACCAAGCCTAGTCGCCGCATCATCTAAGAATGTTCTCAGATTCATAATGTGTACTGCTCTGATCGTGTTGCCCGCCGCCAGCGAGGGATCAGTCCACGGCGCGCTGCTAAGTCCGGCCACCGCACGCATGGCATCGATCGCCTGTCGCAGTTCGATGATATGCTGCGCCTTTGCCGTCGTCTGACCGACCATAATCGTGTTGTCCGTAAAGACCGTCGGCAAGTAGGCGAACGCGTTTGCTCTCGAAAAGCCGCTGCCGGAAGTTGGTGTCAGATCAATCTGGACTGCCCCGACTGCGTGCGCGGGCGTTGTGATAGTAATTGAACTCGTATCACCGGGGCCGTTGGTATAAGACCACAAGGCCGAAGAGCCACCCATCGTCACTGTCGATAGACCAGGAAATGTCCCAGTCAATCTTATCTGCTGACCTCCGGAAGTCCGTCCTGCCAGTGCAATGACACTATCGACTCTCTGCGTAGATGAATTGGCCGCCTGAGTGATGGTTAACGTTTGGCCCGCTATAGTAACCGTGCCAGTGCGCGAAGCTGTGCCAGTGTTGGCAGCGACTGAATAAAACACCAGTCCGTTGCCGCTGCCATTAGCGTTTGAAGTTACATTGATCCATGCAGCGTTGCTCGACGCATTCCAGGCGCAACCGGTGGTCCCGCTTACATCGACGGTTCTAGTATTCGCACCGGCGTCAAGGGAAATGCTCTGAGACGAAAGGGCGAAGTCGCAACTCGGGACTGTTAACGATAGATTCTGGAAGTTGCTCACAGTTGTAGTCGCGAGCACGCTCGCGAGACCTTTCGAATTCTGAACCGAGCCCTGGGACACGGTTCCGCTGCCAACGACTCGCAAGCTGTAGGGTCCAGCGACGGTTCCCGCTGGTACTGTAACCGTAAGTGAAGTTGAAACAGATCCATTCGCCGGAACCGTCACTGGATTCTGACTAAACTGACAAGTCGCGCCGGTGGGCAAGCCTTCACAACTGAGATTGACAGCGCCGCTGAAGCCATCAATAGATGTGACGGTACTCGTGAACGCCGTGCTTCCACCAGGAGTTGCCGCTAACGTTTGCGCGTTGGTTGAAACTGAAAATCCCGGTGAAATAAACCGTAGAATTTTTAAAACGGCATCATTGTAGTCGACAACGCAGACGAGCCCAGTCGTGGGGTCCACGGCTATTCTCACGGGGCTATTAATTGCGACCTTACCATATATGAAGTTGGTGTTCGGATTTATTATGCTTACAGTGCCATCCGTCGCGCTGAAGCCGCTACCAATCAATATATTGTCTGCCGTGGCTGCTATAGAACCGCCGTCTGTATAACGTGAAACCGCCGTGGTTGCGGTGGGTACATTCGACGAAAGATCGATCGCTTCGACTCCGGCCTCGGTCAATATGTAGGCGCGCGCACTCGAGACGCTAACGCCATCAAGCGAGTAAGGTGTTGGAATTGGAATCGTCGAAACAACTGTATTCGCAGTTGTATCAATAACAGTGACACACCCACCAGTGCTATTGGCACATGCTCTCGTCCCAGTGATATAAGCTCTGCCCGCGTTTGAATCCACTGCGATCCAAACTGCGCCAGCTGTAATGGGAATCGTAGTCGTCACGGTGTTGGTGGTGCGATCTATAACGCTAACGGTATCGGGGCCAGCATTAGGCAGGTATACGTAGCTGTCGGTGACTGCTATCCCGGCCGGGTGTGCTCCGCTGACTGAGACATATGTCAACACGGTATTGTTGTCAGTGTTAATCACTGCCACACGTCCAGGCACAAGATTACCTAGCACGACATAGGCTCTGTTACCGGAGATAGCGATTGATTGAACATCGGCATTTGGAAACGAAGAGAATGGGATCTCGGCAACTATTGCTCCTGTCGCGATATTCACGACCGTGACGCTCGCTGAGAAGCGGCTTATATATGCCAGTCCATTCGATACCGCGACGGCGGTCGGCACTTTTGATGGATTAGCAAGCTGAACCGATTTCACAATCTGCCATGTTCCATTCACTGAAGTCGGAGTGACGACATTTGCCGATAACGTAAACGTGAGACTGGGAGTGCTTGGGTCGTTGCTGTTTACGAAGAAGGTCGCTGCCTTGCTTCCCGTTGATGTCGGAGTGAGCCGTACGATGAAGCTATTGGATTGTCCTGCATCGACAATATTGCTACCAAAGAAAGCGTTAAACTCATCGCTGCCGGAGCTACGGCCCCAATTGGAGATCACTAGTTGCGCATTGCCTTCGTTCTGAATTTCGATCCGTTTGTCGCAGAAATTCCCAAGGGGTATGTCGCCACAGTTGAAAGTCGTAACAGGTAAATTAATCTTTGGAGAAGCGGCAAAGACGCCTTCTTCAACTGTGGAAATATCTCCGCCGTTATTTGCTCTTCCACCGATGACGTAGACCTTGCCATTCACAACTCCCGACACAAAGTTTGCGCGCGGAGTAAGAACATGATTTCGCTGAAACCAAGTACCGAAACTTGCGTTGATCGAGGGATCGTGTTGTTCGACTACATCAATAGTGTCGGGTCCCCCTTGAGAGCCGCCGATAACGTATATCTGGTTGTTTACGGCGACGGCTGAAGAACTCGCGCGTTGTGTTGGATCGCTTTGCCTACCCGTCCAGCTATTCGCAACTGGATCAAAAACCTCGGTTGCTCCCGAACGACTACCACCCGCACCTTGCCCACCAAGTACATAGACAAGATTGTTTACAACCGCGATTGCCGCATATGCCAGAGTAGTGGGCATCGCGGTCTTCATCGTCCATGAATCCGAAGCTGGGTCATACTCGCGGACAAATGTCGTAGCTCCCGTACCGCCATCGCTCCCGCCGATTACGTATAGTTTTCCATTCGCAGTCGCTACAGCCATGCCGTTTGTAGCGTTAGGGATGCTCGACTTCGCGGTCCAACCATTGGTGTTTGGATCGTAAACTTGGATTTTGCCGGTTCCACTACCGAAGGTATCTGGTGCAGCCAGATAGATCTTTCCATTGATCGCAGCTGCACCGCCGTAATACGTCGAGTTCGGCGCTGCCGCTATAGGTGTCCACGTGTTGGTAGTTGGATCGTATTTGTAATTCTTGCCAGTTCCGGAATTGCCGCCGCCAAAAACGTAAATAAAGTTGTTAATGACCGCGCTCGATGCATAAGTGAAACTCGACTCAGGAATCGTTGATTTGTTGTTCCATACAAAATCGATTCCGCCTGAAGTCTGGGTAACGCCGTTACCGGAAATTGAGAAATTGATGCTGGGATTGTTTGGATCATTACTGGTAACCGAAAAAGTTGCCGTTCTATTTCCGGTGGATGAGGGGGTGAGTTTGATGGTTACTGATGTTGTGCCGCCCGGCGCGATGATTTGATTTTGTGCGTAAGGCAAGACGTCAAAATCAGTGTTGCCGGATGATCTATAAATGCTTCCCAGAAACAAGTAGCCCGGACCGTTATTCCCAATTACAACACCCTGATAAATCGTCGTGTTAACTAACGCATCTGCCATCGAGATGTTTGTAGTTGGGAGAGAGATGCTGGGATAGACCAGTGGCTGACCATTTTGATTGACTGTCAACAGCAGCGTTGAGCTGCCCGCTTGGATGCTGATGCTGCCAAGGCGTGTGCTGCTCGACGGGTTCGCCGAGGCATTGTAGCTAATTACTTCTGAACCAATTCCATTGTTGTGTGAGTTGAATGTGATCCAGCGATCGGGCGATGAGATTTGCCAAGGACATCCTTGACCGGCGCTAAGAGTAAAGTTGAACTGGCCGCCGCCAGCGGGAATTATTTGTTCGTTGCCGGACTGAAGCGAATACGTGCAAGAGCCTGAACCCGCATCTTGGGTGACCGTGAAAACCTGAGTAGTATCCTGTCCTTCAACAATGATAGTTCCAACTCGTAATGACGGTGCTGTGCTAGGAGCAACCGTGAAACTCACTGAACCGCTTCCGCCTCGTAATCCTTGATTGTTCACCGTAATCCACGGCGAGCCCGATTGAAATCCCCAACCGCATGTATCAGGCGTAATGACGTTGAAGCTGCCGCTACCTCCGCTCGAATTGAAATTCTGTGTATTGCCGGAAAGATTGAGTGTGCAACCGGAAGAGGAACTGGCCTGCTGAATATCGAATGAATAGACTCGATCGAAGATCGAGACATCGATTGTGCCGCCGCGAGTAGCTCCGGTGGCGTTTCCGTCAACAGTAAAGTTAACAGTACTACCACTCGCTGTTGGGTGAATCCAATTGTAATTAGTTGAGACCGTCGAAGGGCAGCTAATGTTTGGAATCGTAAAACTCCCGCTACCACCCTGAACGGGCAGATATCGATTTTCGGGTGAGAAAGTTATGTCACAGGATGACGGAAAACCTGAACCCTCCAGAGGAACCGTCACGACCGCGTTAGAAGAACTGTTGAAGGCTTGTAAAGTAGCTGTTTTTGAGCCAGTCGAAGTTGGGTTGAAAGCTATGACTACAAATGCAGAACTCTTTGCTCCAATTGTAAAGGGCGTCGTAGGGGCACTTAAGATCGAAAATTGATTTGAATCAGTTCCCGTAAGGCTCAAAGATGTAACCTGGAGCGCAGTATTTCCGGCATTCCCCAATTCGACTAGGCTTGTATTCTCAATTGCGACAAGAGATTGAATGCTTTCCGGCTTAGAGATCGCGGCGCTCCCAAAATTTTGAGAGCCGAATGTGGTTTCTTGACTGGCTAACAGAAGAGCTGATGAAGTGTTCGTACCATTGATAATGTCATCACGAATTGAATCGAATAGAAATTTCCTATTCTCGCATTGTTTCGACCATGAGCCATCTTTTAATTCACGATGATTATAACCGCCGCAATGAACCGTAGTGTGCCAAGGGGTGCTATCGAACCGCGCACTTTCAACTGGAACAAGACCATCGTTCTGTGGTTTTGTATTCAGGTCATTGAATCTTCCATCATTAATATCTTGTGTGAGATATGCGCCAAGAGCAGCTTGAATGTCAGTTTTTGCATCCCCCCCGCCTTTATACTTGTTATAAAGAGCCTTAATGTTCTTTACCAATGGCGGCTTCAAAGAGTTTGCGATCTTCTGCCACGCGTCGTCTGAAGTATTAACTTCTCCCCAATAAGTCACCATCTTGCTGTTATAGGAGTTAGGATCGGGCAAGTCTAGGTTGGTCTCTAATGACTCAAATCCGCTCAACGTATATAAGTAGGCTGAACTCCAACGACTGTCGAAGTTATCCCAGAGCAACGAGCCTCGATTCGAGTGTTGAAGATCGCTCACACAATCTTTACAACCGCTAATCTTTTGCCAATACAAGTAATCTAATGCTGGAAACAGTACCGTTGCGATATCCGCGTCCGAGCCCCAAAATCGACTCATTCGCGCCAAGCCATTTGCTCCGTATGTTCCGTGGTGCGGAGTAGCTAATGTTATGAGTGTGGTTACACGTTCGCCAGCCTTTTGATTGAGAAATTGCGAGTTACTGCCCGACTGAGTTCTGAGCGACATGTAGTGACGAGCAACTAGGCCACCCATGCTGTGAGCTACTATCACTAAGCGTCGATCGCTCAAGTCGCAGTTCTCATCGATGCGCTCGCGCAAAGCCTCGGCGATCTGTCTAGTCGTGAATGCGTCGCTGACGTAATGAAATACGTAAGTCTTAAATCCGGCCTTGTATGAATTGTCCGATTGAAGATACTGAACCAGGTTCTTAAACGGTTCTTTGTCTTTGCATTTTCCGTTTTGATCGCAGGGAGGCACTAGAGAGCTATTACAGGCATTGAACTGAGAACTACCATGAATGCCGTGTATTAGGATGACAGCTGTCCTGCCATTCAGCTTTCGCGGACGCCGAATCTATTTCACCCTTTCGCATCGGTGAACTCGAAGAAGTGCGAACGAGAAGATTGTTGTCACTGGATCGCGGCGCGGCAGTTGGGCGCGATGCCTTTGTGTCATGCCCACCAACGAACATCACCATCGCCAGGGAGGTTGCAGCAATGACCAGAAAGATAAGACGTGTTCGTACCAAACAGTAAAGTCTTGCTAGTGGGCCAGTTTTTAAGGATGTGGATAGCATGGCTCTAACTAAGAGCTCTCATGAGAACCAAATCGGAGCTGCGATTGCCGTCAACACCAAGTTCCGCGAGGCGTAGGGTCTGAGGCGTTACAGAGAGAACGCTTGATCGTAGAACGTGAGTTACTGAGACTTTTGGCCGTCCAAAAACCTAGTGGCCATCGGGAGCCACTCGCCTAAGGGTAATTTCAGCGACCAATCAAAAAAGTGCTTCCGCGACGATGCTTATATTCCAAATCTCAAGAAGAAGCAATCGAAAATATTCTCCTATGAAACGCGAATCCCAACTGAGCAACCGACATGCCGACTTTGCATAATCAATTCTAGATAAAATCCTACGCAAGCAACTCCGGGCGTGTGGAGAGTTCATTACGCTGCGGGAGAAACACGCAGATGTTTTGTTATTCGGGGTCTGTCGGCAGAGCCGCAGAGCGGCGAAATGTTTACAGCGTCCACTGCCCCCCATTACGTCATCACTCCGAGTCGAGCGAAATGCGCGGCATTTCGCTCGACTCCGATTACAAAAGCGCGGGCTCGAGTGCTATAAACATTTCGTGCCTAACGGCACTTCTTCGGATGTGTTCGGCTCAGTTTCACTCAACCGGCGATGGTTCTAATGCGTTGTCGCAAATCTTCGATGTGAATGCGCTTGATCGCAAATCCTGAAGTCAGTCCGGGATCGGTATACGGCGAGGTTGAGTATCCGAGCCTGGTCGCGGCGTCGTCTAGGAATCTTCTTAACTCCAGAATGTGAACTGCTCTTATCGTATTGCCCGGCGCTAGTGCGGAATCGGTCCACGGTACGACTTCCAACGCTTCGATGGCCCGCAAGGCCTCGATTGCTTGTCGCAGCTCGAGGACGTGTTGCGCCTTGGCGGTTGTTTGACCGACTGTTATCGAGTCGTCGGTGAACACGGTAGGCAAGTAAGCGAAGGCATTCGTTTTCGAATATGCGCTTCCCGATGTCGGGGTTACATCGATTCGAACCGCTCCTAACGAGTGCGCGGGCGTCGTGACGGTGATCGTATTCGTATCGCCGGGGCCATTCGTGTAAACCCATGAAGCTGATAAGCCGCCCATCGTAACCGTGGAAAGATTTACGAACGCGCCGGTCAAAATGATCTGCTGTCCACCCGAAGTTCGGCCGGCTTGCAGATTTACACTGTCGATTCTCAGCGACGCCAGGCTGGGTGTTGCTTGAATGCGGAAAACCGCGCCTGAGCCGATTGAAAGATAGTAGAGGCTGCCGTCCGCGGCAACCTTAAGATCTACCGGCGCCGAGATTCCACTGGCGAAGTCGCCGGCAGTGTTATGCGCAGGATCGAACAGTCGAATCCATCCAGCACACAGATCGGCATAGAAATACTTTCCGATATAACTGGTTGGGAACTGGACCATCGACGGATTGTAGAATGCGCCGCCAACGATGGCACATGCGTTTCCGCCATGCGAGTATTGAAACAATGGATCTCGAAAG
>WNFT01006963.1_pt1 | contig 19127 bp, 23 predicted proteins | sample 5400191 | NCBI WGS metagenome assembly WNFT01 (sample SAMN13153359, study PRJNA577476) | soil metagenome | isolation source: 80 cm saprolite under Madrone tree | place: USA:California | collected 2016-06-14 | reverse complement strand
TACAAGTGCAACAACTGCGGCAACACAAGCGGTTGCGGTTAAGAACCAGTCCACGCCTTCTCGACCAACAACGTCAAACCAACGGTCTCCGTAACTCTCACACTAGTTCCTTTCTGGATAATCCCCTTTAGCGTCTTAGCAGAGTACTACTCGCTGTTCACAAGCACTGTGCCAGTTGACTCTGTGACATCAGACGTGGCCCGACCAGTTGATCCTACCAGTCTTTTCAGGGTCTCTTGGGTCAGATTAGACGGCGGCTTGGTCTGACCTGAAAACGCGTAGAATATGAACCAGATTATTAGACCGCCTACGATAGCGACGATTATTCCCCACAACGCAACGTCGACAGCACTCATTACGCTATCCTCTACATCACGAAAAAATAACTGATTAAATCTTGCTGATTCCCCATTCACAAGTGTTTGGATATTACTCAAGTGGAGTTGTGTCTTTCGTTCGGAGCAACAAGAATTTCCGATAATCACTTGATGTGACTACAAGACGTGAACGGACATTATAAGCGGCAACAGCACTGCTCCCTTCTTGAGGCGAAAAATTCATGAAATGTTACACGCGACAGAACCCCGAGAAGATCGAGACAGCCGTCACCTGGATAAGCAGGAACCCGTTGAGGCTAACTCTCCGTTAGGAGGTGAGACCTGTGGGCGACGTTACCGTACCCCGAAACGCCACCGTGAAACTGGCAAGGGTTGATGGCCAGCTTCACCTGCTGGAGAGAGCTAGGGTGCAGGCAGAAGGAGAATCGCCCATAGAAGTCTCAGGCGAGGTAATCTGTGAGGGAGATGCCGAGTTCGAAGGCAGCCTCTCTTGTTCAAGACTGAATGTTGATCATGGCAGAGTCGAGATATCAGGAGACCTAAGATCAACAGGCGAGATCGATGTTGAACACGGCGAGCTACGGATCGACGGATCTCTAGACGCCAGCTCGGTTGAAGTTGATGCTAGATTATTCGTCGGCAAGTCAGCAACAGCTCACGATTTCGACATTGGAGGAACGCTGGACATCGGGGGCTCAATCACCGCGACCAAAGTCGAGGTTGGAGGGTCGTTTAGGGTCGAAGGAGACGCGAATGTCGAAGAAATTGACGTCGGCGGACGAGTCGAGGTAAATGGCCAGATCAAGTGCGTAAGACTAGATGCTGGTGGAAGCGCTCAAGTTGGCGGAGGCGAAATCTCCCGGACAATAGACGTTGGAGGATCCTTCACATCCTCGAAGCCGTTGAAATTCGACAAGATCGATGTTGGAGGAACCGTGAGCCTTGACCAGGGAGGAGAGGGTAGAACTATTGATGTCGGTGGAAGATTCGAGAGCAAAGGGAATCTGACCTTCGAATCGATAGATGTCGGAGGAACAGTTGAAATTACCGGAAACGGAGATGGAGAGGAAGTCGACATTGGTGGCACGCTCGAAGTCTCAGGCAACCTCCATCTAAAGCGGGACTTGGAGATCGGAGGAAAAGCCAGAATCGGAGGAAGCCTGAAACTGGCCTCTCTAGAGGTTGGCGGTATGATAGAAGCTGATCTGATTGAGGCTGAGGATGAGGTCGAGGTCGGAGGACGTTTGCGCACAACAAAAGGGACGAAGGCGAAGACGATAGAGCTTGGCAATCGATCAGAAGCAATTGGTGTCTTGGTTGGAGGCCGCGTGAAGATTGGAGACAGCGCGCGAGTCGAAGATGTCTACGCTGACACTGTCGAGATGGGCGAGAGGGTCAGAGCCGGAAACGTCTACGCCAAAGATGTTCGACTCGAGTCTCGCTGTCGAATAAGTGGCGAGGTAAAGTACAGCGATAGAATTGAGGCAGAATCGGACGTGGAATTTGCGAAACCACCCATGAAGACCGACGAGTTGCCCAAGCCTCCTCTCTGAGTTGGCTTGGCGTGGCGAAACGGTCCCGTGTAGACATCTACTCTGAGATACTAGAGGCCCTCAAACGCAGAGGTCCTACGAAGATTACGCGAGTCTCTTATGCTGTCGGGCTTCCAGTTGACAGGATCAAGAGATTTCTCACCGACCTGTCTTCTTTCGGATTAGTTAGAATACAAACCGGCGAGGATACCTCGTACTCGATTACACATCGTGGGCTCGAGTTTCTTGAAGCGTACTGGAAACTTGAAGGGTTCTTGAAATTCCTTGGAGAGAAGACGACACTTGAGAGAGATTCCGGAGAAGTCTAAGCCACGTAGCTTCTATATTCCTTCTCGAATTCTCTGACGATCTCGAATTTCGGCAATCTCCTCGACCTTGACTCTCCGTGATGCTGGAAGGTTATCTCCGGAAACATCACCGCGGGACCGTCAACCGCGAGCCTTGTCGCTGGGTGGTCCGGCCCCAATATTCTAGCGCAAATCTGGCGCGTTAGCCGCCGGACATCTCCCTCGTCTGCATAGCCAAGCGTGTGGAGGTATTCGTGGAGCAGCGTGTAAAACACGTAGGCGTTGATGTACCGTCGGTCCTTAGCAAGATGAGTTATCTGGTCTAGTAGGCTTCTGTTCATGACGATGAAGTTGGACCCCATTTGATGGAATGCTCCAATGTAGTCAGGCAGGTCCGCGAGTCCGAGCATCAGTCCTGTGCGTCGCCGACCGATACTCGTTTTCACTGATCTTTTGACCAGCTGAAAGACTTCCGAAAAGTTGAAACTGCGGTCGAGGCTTTCTGACACATCCAGGTTATTCTGAGATGCTTCCATTCGAGAATTTTCCCAAGCACGCAGACCGCGTGCTGTAGGTTGATTTTGGGCTCAGCGCTATATAAGGACTGGATTTTGCATGACCCGATCAGAGGACTTGTTCCCTGGACAATACTAGAGATGAGTGGGGTAGCGTCGTACGTGCTATTCAGGACGCGTTGCCGATTTACGAGTCTACTAGCGAGTGGATATCCCTGGGGCTCGCCGGCCCTCTAAGGCGAAGAGCAGTCGCGTTTCTCCGATCTCATCGGAAAGAATGGGTCTTGGATTCCGGCGCTGGTCCAGGGGTCTCCAGCCGCATGCTGTCTGAGGATGGCTTCGAGGACATTCTGGGCCTGGATCCATCGATTCGCCTTCTCCGATTTGCAAGATCTCGTCTTGCACGCCGATTTTGTCCGATAGTCGGAGTGGCAGAAAACCTTCCCTTCCGACCAGGTTCTCTGGGAGCTGTGATCACCTGTTTCTCTCTGAGAGATGTGATGAGCCTGGATTGTAGTCTGGAAGAGTTCGCGCGTGCGACAAGGCGTGGCGGTGCTCTCGCCATTGTTGATATCGGCAAGCCTGACAGCGGATTTTGGAGAACCTTAATCGGGTTCTACATTTCACGAGTTATGCCCGTTCTTTCGAGGCAGACAGGTTCTCGGTGTGGAAGGATATCCTCCAATAAAACCTCTAGGGACGGCTGGATGGGGGTCCTGGTTTGGCGAGTTTTCGTGAAGGGCGGGACGCGGGAGGGGGGGTCATGGATTAGTTGGCGAAAAAGAAAATTACGAGAAAAAAAATGGTTACAGAAAAGAGTGATTTGCCGTGGAAGGAAGTTACGATAGAAGGGAGATCTTGGAGAAGCGCGGTTCGTTTCTTGGATATTGAGTTGTTACAGCTCTTCCCGATTGAGGATTCCGCGCATTGTAGCGCTTATGATCCGAACAGACACGTAGGATAGCACGAAGACAGTGGCCATTACCGCCGCTATGCCCAGAGCTTCGATGCCTAATTGTTGTATGGCTGCGCTCCCTCCTCCAAACAACAGTCCATCGGGGATCGGAGTGCCCCCGGCGACGGGGTTTCCTGAAGCAGTTGCAAATGTCCTTTGGGAAAAGAAGGCTATCATCAGAACGCCGAACAGCCCGCCGAGTAGGTGTCCTGGGAAAAGGCCGATGGGGTCCGAGAACCATTTGAATCTCGAGAACCACTTCTCACCGATAAGAAAGAGGGGTCCGCCGATCAGTCCTAGAATAGCTGCGCTACCCGGGCTAACGAAGCCTGCGAGAGGGGTAATTATGATGAGCCCCATCAAAACCCCATTGGTGGCATAGATCAGGTCTGGCATTTTCTTGATCATACGATAACGGAAGTACATTATCGAGAGAAACGAGGAGGCCGCGGCAAGGAAGGTTGTTAGGACGACAGTCATGGCAGAGTTGTTGAATGCAAGGACGCTACCGGGATTGAAGCCGAACCATCCGATCCAGAGAAGCAGGATCGACAATGTCAGCCATCCGCTGTTCAATTTGTACGGTACCTGAATGCTCTCGATTCGACCCCTCCTCTGCTCCTCTCTCCAGATCTGAAGAACGATTCCAAGCCCCGCGGCTCCAGCTGCCCCATGGACTACGAGTCCTCCTGCGAAATCGGCCATCCCCATGCGAGCAAGCCAGCCTTGAGGATTCCAAATCCAAGCCGCCGGGAGATTCCATATTAGAACGAAGTACACTATCGAGTAAGCGAAGAAGGCCTGCAATTTCATCTTACGTAAGACAACGACCCCCACGAGTGCTAGGGTGACAGATGCGAAGGCCGTCTCGAAGAGAAAGTAGGTCCCTGTTGTCAGACCCTGTCCGGCAGTAGACCACCAAGCCCCAGTGAGCAGCTGATTCGCATCAGAGGAGAAACCCCCGAGGAAGAATCCGTTGTAGCTCGGATTTCCAATAATGCCATTGATGGTCGGGGCGAAGGCGGTGTTGAAGCCGACAAAGGCCATGAAGAAAATGGCCGAGCCCGTTATCAGCATCGTCTTCAAGAGGCTGATTTCCATATCGTTGCCCAGCTCTCCCACCTCGAGGAACCCAACTGAGACAGTCATTATGAAAACGAGCAGTCCGCAAATGATGACCCAGAGATTATTCGCAAGCATAACGTCTATAGGAGGAGCCAATATCGTGTCATCCCGCCCGCAAAACCTTGCCTGTTCGAGATTTAAGGTCGGCCCATGAATGCGAAGGCCACAGTCGCGCGCCTCGCTAGTGGCATCCATAATATCTTTCTAGTAAGCAATTCCATCACCCATCCGAATCATGTCCAAAGAAACCATCAAGATCCCCTTCAAACACACGTTGGCTTTCATAGCTATTGCCGCATTCTTGGTGAGCTTTTTCGGATCGCGATTGTTCGCAACAGCATGTCCGACCTGCGTTGTGGTCGGAGGCGGTATTCACTTCCATCATTTCTGATACGGGATAGGAATGGTTGCACTGGCCGGTTGGCTCGCGATAGTGGGCAAGAGAACCGACAGGCCCGACCGAGCTTATGCACTTGTCTATGTCCTCGGTCTGGGGCTCATCGGGGACGGAGTCGGCTTGCTTCTAACGTTCGGAAATTATTATTCCGAATTGACCTCTCAGATTTTCGTCGGAGCAGTCGGCCTGACTATTCTCGGAGCCCTGGCAATTCGATTCGGGGAGCGATTGCGAAGGGATTTCATGCGCATGGAAAGGTGGGAAGCAGTGGGCCTCGTTGGGCTTTTTCTAGCAGGATTCTCTCCTAGCAATTGTCTGGGGCTACCAGCATCGGCGCGAGATGTCTGTTCAGACTACGAAGGGCTGACTCCCAGTGAAAGCTGGCTTAGGTTAGTAACAGCCGCTTTACAATGATCAGCATGGGTTCCTTAGATAACTATGCCAACGCGGCTTAACCGTCTTTTTCGATTATACGCAACACGAAGGAAGGGCTCGACCGAAAACATACAGCAAGCTCCTCACGAGGACACGGGACCGGGGAAGAACAATCCGAATCTTCCTCGAACCAAGAAAACGTCTAAGACCTCCCGTCGCTCAAAAAAAGTATCGGTAAAAAAATAAGGGAAGGGTACCTAGGCCTCCCTTCTGAGGCTCCTAGTACCTGCGATGCTTTTGGTAACAGTCCCTGCAATAAACTGGTCTACCTTCTGTTGGCTGGAAAGGAACTTCAGTCTCCTTACCACAGTCAGAACAGACGACTTTGTGCATTGTTCTGGGACCACCGTACGAACCACGACTCATTCGGCCTAGTACACCTCCTATAATCCGCGATACTCTTCCAGTCCCTTTACTAGGTTATAGACCTTCGGAAGCCTATCTAAGCACGAAAAATCGCGCTCATAATGGGGATTCGACGGGAGCCGACCCTAGAGGGCGCCATGTTTCTTCAGCGTTTCCACGACTTCGCTATGTTTCTTCTCTTTGGCGAAGGTCAGTGGAGTCTTTCCATCTCTGGTCTTGGCGTTGGGGTCAGCTCCGTTTGCAAGGAGGAAGTTCACAAGTTCGATGTTTCCGTTCTCAGATGCTCCCATCAGAGGTGAGAACCCGCCTTCGTACCTGTAGTTGACCTGCGCACCTCGTTTCACGAGCAGCTTTGCGATCTCGGTGTGATTGTTAGCGACTGCGCCAGTCAAAGCGGTGAAACCTGTCGTATTCCTCGCTACCGCATTAACGTCCACACTTTTCCCTATCAGGTACTCTGTTGTTTCCTTCTGGCCCACTGAGTCGAGCCTTCCCAGGGTTGAGGCTTCAAAAATATCGAGTTCGGTCTTCTTGCTGGCTATTGCTTCCGCGATATTCCTTTGTCCGTTGTAGAGTGCGAGGAGTATGGCTGAAACCCCATTCTTCGCTTTGCTGTTTGCGAGTCCAGGGTTTGTGTCAAGAAGCTGATTGATTCTGGATAGATTGCCTTTCTGGATTGATTCGAGAAACTCATCGGTTTGTATACTTAGCATAGCTAATCGTTAGCAATGCTAATATATATACGTTGGTGAAGCTTAGCAAACTAGGGTGTTCGTATGCCAAGCAAACTCAGAGAATTCAGCCTCGAAGAAGTAGGGAGGAGCCTTCACAGTAATGCGATCCATTTGCTGCGTGATGTCAGAACCGAAGATTCAGCGATGGGAATCGGACCCGCACAGGCCTCGGCCCTGTCAGTTGTTGTATTCGGTGGCCCACTTTCGTTGAACGAGTTGGCAGAGGCAGAACAGGTTAGGCCGCCAACTATGAGTCGCGTGGTCGAAGCTCTCGTGAGAGAGGGGTTGGTCCGAAGAGAAGCAAATAGAGACGACAGGCGGTCAATAATAATCTCCTCAACAGACAAAGGGACGAAAATAATCCACGAAGGACGAAGCCGACGTGAGAAACGACTGATCAAATTGCTTTCTCAACTTGATGCCGACGAGATTAGGTGTCTCGGAAGGGCTTCTCGGATTCTATCAAGAATCCTGGTTGCAAAACATTCCTAGTTCGGTTGCCCTTCCCAAGCTGCAAGTGCATGTTCTATCAAGCTCACATCATCTGGTGTTAGTTTCCAGTCGGCTCCTCCTATAATTTCTCGAGCCTCATTTTCGCTTCTCACTCCGATTATCGCTCCCGTGAGTGCAGAATGCATTAGTTTCCAAGCAATGACGGCGTGAACCATTGTCCCGCAATGATTGTTGGCGACCTGTTGGAAAGCCTGCCGGATCTTCTGGATCTTGTCATGATTTTCCCGCTGGGCGTACACTTGTCGTCTTCGAAAGTCTCCAGGGTCCGGCTTGTTAGTGTCAAAATTGTCGGCCAGAATTTCTTCCGAGAGGGAGCCCCATCCTAGAACCGCGATCTCGCGTTCCAGGCAGAAGGGGAATAATTCGCTCTCGGCTCGTCTCTGCAGAGGGTTGTACTGGTTCTGGCTGGACGCCACTGTTCCTACTTTGAGAGCCCTCGCGATAAGCTTCGTAGAATGGTTCGACAGTCCTCCGTAACGGACTTTCCCTTCATCGATGAGGTGTTGCATTTCTCTCCAGAATTCTTCGATAGGTGTCCGGGGATCAGGGTCGTGGAACTGGTAGAGATCAACACGATCTGTTCCTAGACGTTGGAGGCTCTCTTCCAATTGCTCCCTCATGCTCTCGGGCTTGAGGTCTTCGACCCATCCTCCTGTGTCGTTTGGAATAGCCCACATTTTGTGAATACGTGGACTTCGTCCCGTCGTCCCTTGATCGCCTTCCCAACAATTTGCTTTGCTCTTCCCTAACCGTAAAACGGCGCGGTGTCTATCCAGTTCACGCCAATATCAATTGCTGTTTGGATGGCTTTGATAGCAACTTTCTCATCTTGTGGTCCCCAGTAGACTTTCCATTCAGGCGTCGAGCCTATTGGTGCAGCACCGATTCCGACCTTAGTGATTCTTAGCTCGCTCTTCCCAAGCCTTCTTTTTTCCAATCCTTGCTGAATCCTCTGCTCTTGATTGACTCGATCAGTCCTGGTTATTGATTGTCGCCTAGTTCTGCTTTTTGAAGGGCAAGGAAAGCGTTTTGTGAACGGTTTCTCGGAGAGGAGTATAACTAGGCCTTCATTCGATCCTAGATTGATGGATGACGTGGCGGTTTGATCTGCAACGAGTGCGAGGAGTCTCAAGCGTTCCCGAAGGATATCATCGAGCTTGAATCCACACTGGGCATTTCCCGCGAGAATTTGATGGCCGAGATGGAAAAGGGAAAGCGATGCATTCTCTGTGGATCAGTTCTTGAAGAAACTCCGATGGCTGAGACGGTTGAGAGAAAATAGCCAGCCCCAGTTTGTCTTGAGCCCGAGCGCCCACCGGCCGTCGTTTCCCTGTAGCCTTTCGGAACACGACTCAATGTGCGTCTTTTCTTCAGCTGGGTTTACCAGGACCGTTAAAGTCGCCTCCAAAGTACGCTATTTGTCGAGAAACGGATGATTACGCATCTGCGCTGTGAGATAGTGCAGAAAGAGGTTATTTACGAAGATTTTAGCCCAAAACGTGGGCTGTTTTGACTAATTAACCCAGAATACAATAGTTTTATATTGTAAACAATGATATGACAACTAACAGGTGAATTCGTACGCCTAGTAAGCCAAAGAAGAAGAGTAAGAAGTAGTAATGGGGCTTCTTACTCTATCTGGTTCAATACCCACGTTTTTTCTGGATTTGTCTCCATTATTGGTCTTGAACTATCCTGCCTCTCTCCTCTCAATTGTATCGGGCATAGAGCCTGCTGACTTGGGCGATGTCCCAACCAAGTCGGTCACACGACGATATCCATCGACTCAATCGAAAACCCGCGGGCCCGAACCATCGTTATCGTTTCCAGCCACAGTTTCTCGGTCGCATCGACGAGTTCTGTTTGGGTAGACTCTATGAAGCCGGCGACAATGTCGATGAGATTTCGAAAATCTTTGGGCTGTTCTTGACACTCGAATAGTTGCTTCCAGAACCAGCTCGTCGTAAGCACGTACTTTCTGTTACAAAAGAATACGACCCTCGCGGCGTCCCGGGCCATGTAGAACGCTCGGGTTCTAAGGTCTCGCAGATCGCCTTTAATGCGTGCGTTGCGGACAGCGGCGAGAGACTCAATCACAGTCAATACGGCCCACCGCAATTCTTCGGTGAAATCTGCCCTATCGTTTTGCGCGACGGCCTCCTCCAGCTTTTTCAGCCAGTTGTCACGCTCGAACAATACGATCCGGTTCCGGAACTGGTCTGCCCCGAGTGGCCAGTCCCAGCCTACTCGTGCGGCTTCTTTGAGGAAATTTGATTCTTGGAAATAATCTATCTCTATCATTAGACCATCGTAGACGTAGCGCTTGTTCTTGATCTCTAGACTGTCTGTGACCACGCAGAATATTTCGAGGTCGGAGTAGGGACGGTCTAGGTTCTTTGCAGTGGACGCGTAAATGCAGACAGCTAGGACGGCGTCTTTGTAAGTGTCGAGTAGCCGCGACGCGATCGTTTGTGCCAGTTCCAGCCGTTTTTCGTGGGAGATTTTCCGGATTAGAGCCTCAGGGTTCAAAGATGCAGATTCTATTTTTGGCATTGAACTATATGCTCGAATGGGAGCTCAATCCCGTCGCGCTTCAATAGCTTGTCGTGTCGCTTGAGAAATGTTTCGTTGGCGCCCCAGCTTCGAAGCTCTTCAACCGCGTTCTCATATCCAAAATGGATCGTTGTTCCGAAGTAAGATACTTGAAAGTCATGAAAACCGTTCTTTCTCATTATTGCAAAGAGCTGATCCGGAGTCCAAGACGGCCAGTGTTCGACGAGGAATGCCTGGGGCTCAACTGCTGGGGAAGATGACCACTCACCATGGATCATGAAGCCTCTAGGCCGGAGGATACGGTAGAACTCTCCCAGAGCTTCTTCAAGTTCTGAGTCATATGGGAGGTCGCATAACAATTCGTTCGAAACTACAACGTCAACGCTCTCGTCTTCAACGCCCTTAATCCTTCTCGCGTCTGATCTGATCAGGCGAACCCGTTTCTCAAATCCGTCCGTTCGGAGCTTCTTAGCGAGTTCTTTCAACCAGCCCGCATAAGGTCCTGCGGACGAGTCTATGGCGATCATGTTTACGTTTCTTGGAAGCTTACTGATTAATGGTATTGTGAGCTGACCTTTCCCGCATCCGGCCTCGAGAATCACTCGGCACCTTCTCCGACCAATCTGTTCCATAAAGTGCGTCGCTAACCGATCATAATACCTCGTCCTTGCCGTTTCAAGATCTTTGGGGCTGCCGGCTATGATCTTGTCCTCGTTTGCTTCCATTCTCATTTTGGACACGACAAAGCAGCCAAGACTGGACTAGGCAGCATAAGCTTCGCTGGCCTCTGCTCGATTTGATACTTTTGAAACAAACTCCGCCAATAGCTTGCGATCTCAATATCCAGTTCCGTCTTCGAGTGGCTCAGCAGGGTCCCAATAGCCTGGAAAGGCCGGATTCCGGCAGCATCCCTTCAAGATTGGAACCTCGTCTTCTTCACTCTGAAGGATTGACCTGCATATGTTTATCTTAGGAAGCACACTCACCCCCTATTCAGAATCTGATTAGAAATGTCGGAAACACCAGTTCTAATTCTGAGAGAAGGCACCTCCCGGTCTAGGGGAAGGGACGCCCAGAGAAGCAACATAATGGCCGCTAAGATAGTTGCAGAGATTGTCCGGTCGACCATAGGACCCCGAGGGATGGACAAGATGCTGGTCGCAGGCATGGGAGATATTGTGATCACAAACGACGGGGCTACCATCATGAAGGAAATGGATGTCCAGAACCCTGCTGCTAAGATGATCGTCGAGATATCGAAAACCCAGGACAGCGAAGTTGGCGATGGAACAACAACCGCGGTAGTCCTCGCTGGCGAGTTGCTTGCCGGAGCAGAGACTCTTCTTGACAAGGATGTTCATCCCAACGCGATCATCGACGGTTACAGGAATGCTGCAGGAAAAGCACAAGAGATTCTAGAGAAGATCGCCATCGCTATCAAGCCTGACGACGAGGTGCGGCTGAAGCAGGTCGCGATGACCTCTCTAAACACCAAGGGTATCTTCGGTTCTCAGAACCGTTTCGCTGAGCTTGCTGTCGAGGCGGTTATGCAGGTGACTGAGAAGAATAATGGCAAGGTAAAGGCGGACATCGATCTTGTCAAGGTGATGAAGAAGCACGGAAAAAGCCTGGAGGAAAGCGAGCTGGTCAACGGGATAATTATCGACAAGGAAGTCTCTCATTCTCAGATGCCAAAGAGCGTCGCTGGCGCCAAGATAGCGTTGTTGAATGCGAAGCTGGAGATTGAGAAGACTGAGACCGATGCGAAGATCAACATCAACAAGCCGGAGGAAATGTACCAGTTCATACAGGAAGAGGAAAAGCTTCTCCGAGACATGGCGGATCAGGTCACCAAGACTGGCGCGAATGTCCTTTTTAGCGAGAAGAGTATTGATGACGAGGTTCTGTCTCTCCTTTCTAAGAAAGGAATCCTCACTGTCAAGAATGTAAGCAGCGGCGACATGGAGAAACTAGCAAAGGCAACAGGCGGTAGCGTCGTAGGAACTACAAGGGATCTCTCGAAAGAAGCTCTCGGCTACGCAAAGATCGTTGAAGAAGTGAAGATCGGAGATGACAAGCTTGTCTATGTCCGCGAAGCGAAGAACCCTAAGGCAGTGACTATCATGATACGAGGGGGCTCAGAGCACGTTGTCGACGAGGCCGAAAGGTCCCTCCATGACGCGCTAAGCGTTGTGCGAAACGCAGTGGAAGACGGCAAGATAGTCGCTGGCGGAGGCTCTCCGGAAATAGAGCTGTCCAAGCGGCTGCGAGAGTACGCGATTAAGGTCGGAGGCAGAGAACAGCTCGCCGTGACGGCATTCGCAGAAGCCTTGGAATCCATACCGGTGGCAATTGCTCAGAACGCGGGAATCAACCCGATAGACATACTCGTTGACCTCAAATCGAAACATAACAACGCTCAGAATCTATGGTTCGGAGTTAATACCCAGACCGGAAAGGCAAGCGACATGTTGAAAATGGACGTGGTTGAACCATTACGCGTGAAGACACAGGTGATCAAGTCGGCGGTTGAGGCTGTGACGATGATCCTTAGGGTCGACGATGTCTTCGCATCGAAGGGTGGAAGCGCACCAGGCCCAGGCGGTCCTGGAGGAATGCCTCCGGGTATGGGTGGCGGTATGCCTCCCGGCATGATGGGCGGAATGTAGTAAGAGTCAAACTGAGATAATCGAATGGCTTTCCTTTCTCCAGAGGAGAGGGTGGGAGCCCTCTCTAGCGGTTCTTTCCTTTTTTCGGGCCCTCTCTGCCCGCCATCTTCTTCTTTTTCTTCTGCCAATCAGGACGAGTCATGGTTTCTTCTGAAACAATGGTGTGCTCCTTCGCGTATATCTGCCCGATCCTTCAGACATTGAAGGCAAGATTCGGAGTCAAACTACTTATTTTTATCAGGACTATGAGTTGGTCATGTTGACTACCGAGCAGAGTCTCGCGCAATTACATGGAGCCCTCGAGCAGCAAGATAACATTCTGCCGCATGATGAAAAATGGAGAGCTGTTCTATCTAGAGATGACCGCTTCGATGGAGCATTTGTATTCGCCGTTCGCTCGACCGGGATCTATTGCAGACCCTCGTGTCCGGCGAGGCGTCCGAGCAAACGACAAGTTCTCTTCTTTCCTGGGGCGATTGAAGCCGAACAATCTGGTTTCCGGCCGTGTCACCGTTGTCAGCCCCGCGAGGAAGGACCGTCCCCGAAAGCCAAATTGGTAGATCAGGCCTGCCGATACATCGAAGCCAATCTTCAAGGAAAACTTAGCCTCGCAATTCTCAGTCGTCAAGTCGGCCTTAGCCCTTATCACTTCCAGCGGACTTTCAAGAAGGTTCTCGGGATCTCACCCCGAGAATACATCAAGGCTCGTCGTCTCGCCAGAATGAAGCAGTTTCTGAGAAATGGGGAAACGGTTAACGACTCACTGTACAATGCTGGCTTCTCTTCCCGAAGTCGTGTATACGAGAACGTTCAGGGAGGATTCGGGGTCAATCCTGGAGAATTTCGCCGAGGCGGTGAAGGCTTACGGATTCAATACGGCATCATCGACTCTCCCCTTGGTCGGCTACTGGTCGCCGGAACAGAAAGAGGCGTATGCGGTGTCTGCATTGGAGACTCAGATCGGTTTGTTGAGAGCTCTCTTGCGGAGGACTATCCTTACGCAATCTTGCGCCGGAGTGACGAGGCGATGGAAGAGTGGACGGGGCCGTTCGCGAAATACTTCGACGGGGAGCATCTCGCCCTCAACCTTCCTCTCCACGTGAAGGCAACCGCGTTCCAGTCGCGGGTCTGGAAGATAATCCAATCCATTCCATTCGGCAAAACATCCACCTACAGTGAGATCGCCAAGGAGCTGGGCGAGCCTGAGGCTTCACGAGCGGTGGCAAGAGCTTGCGCGACCAACCCGGTCGCGCTGGTGATTCCATGTCACCGAGTAATTGGCAAAGACGGCAGTCTGCGCGGATATCGCTGGGGTATCAAGAGAAAACATGCTTTGCTCAAGCTCGAGCACACCAGTTAACTCAGAGACGGTCCAAAAATAGCTCGTTGGTGCGCCAGCAATTCATTCGCACCCGTCATCGTGATTAAGCATCAAACCAACCGCACTATTAGAGCGCTCAGGACCTTATCAGTGACTTGCGGATCAGGTCTAAGCAGTGGAACTTGCCAGAGACCACCGTCGATATGACCGGTAAGACCTCCCTCATTACGGGCGGGAATTCCGGGATCGGCAAGGCCACAGCTCTTGGACTTGCAAGAATGGGAGCGACTGTCATAATCGTCTCCCGGGACAAGGAGAGAGGGGAAGTAGCTCTAGCCGACATTATCGCGAAGAGCGGGAACCGGAACCTGGAGTTGATGCTGGCTGACATGTCCTCTCAGGACTCTGTCCGCAAGCTAGCGAGTGACTTCAAGGCTAGACATGAGATGCTGCACTTGCTTGTCAACAACGCCGGAGTCTATCTAACAAGGCGCATCACGACAGTGGATGGTCTCGAATCGACCTTTGCCATTAACCATCTCGGACCCTTCCTCCTTACTAGCCTGCTGCTTGACCTTCTCAAGGCAAGCGCTCCATCTCGAATAGTCAACGTTTCATCGGACGCCCACAATGGCGCGAAGGTTGACTTTGAGGATCTCCAAGGCGAGAAGAAGTTCTCAGGCTGGCATGCTTATGGCCAGTCAAAACTGGCAATGATACTTTTCACTCACGAGCTGGCGAAGAAGCTTGACGGCACGGGTGTTACCGTGAATAGTGCGCATCCGGGTGTAGTCAGAACCAACTTTGCCAACAACAACGGCCTTGTCACGTTTGGATTCAGGCTGATGCGACCGTTTTTCATTAGTCCCAAACGCGCAGCCAAGAGAATTCTCTACGTGGCAATCTCTCCCGACTTGGAAGGCGTGACTGGAAAGTACTTCACCAAGATGCACGAGGCAAAGTCTTCACAAGAATCATATGATGATGACTCAGCCAAACGGTTGTGGCAGATAAGCGAGCAACTGACAAAAGTGTCTATCTGATTCTGCATTCAAGAGGGCTCGTGCAATGCGCCCCTAAGGGAACGGTGACTGCTTGGAGCCTTCGATCCCGGTGTCTTCTAGGTTCGATGGTCCCTCTGCTTTTCTAGTATGGCAGGGCCCGGGAAGCGATCTCGCTTTTGATATCGGTGATTATTGTTGCAGGGCCTACGGCTTTGACTCTGAGTTCTCGTCCAGACCACGTTGCCCGCAGAGTCGTCTTTCTGAGCTGCCTCTCATCGTCTTGCCTTAAGAATTCAAGCCCAATGAACTCTACCTCGGTTAGTTCGAAGGGTCCGACAGAGGGCACTCGCATTTCCCCTCGGTTGCGGATGAAACGTCAATTCGCGAGGGATAATAGGCGTCATGGTACAGTTGTCTACATCTGGTCACTAGCACGGGAGACTCCAGCTTCTCCCCGTGAATCGATTGAACTAGCTCAGGAGGTTCCCTTACCGAGGTCCCTTCTCGGTCTGACAACTATCGCGACGAAGAACAAGGCTAGTGCGACGAAGTCGATTCCGACTCTGACGATATCTTCGGTCGTCGAAGGTAGAACATAGTCTAGCAATGTCTTCATGAAAAAAAGCAAGAATGCTGCTGCGACCATGATCAGAGCAGGTTGTCTTCTCTTTGACCAGGCGTATAGGGATAAGGAGAAGAGGATGAGTGCGAAGATTCCCCTACCAATTTCTAGCAGGTCTGTTGGATCAGTTGGAGATGCTGACATTTTTTTTCGTTTTTCTCCTCGCTATCCCCGACTTCTCAAGGCCGGGCTTACGCGAGTAGGTCGGCCAATCTTTCAGCCCATCTCTCCCATACTCTTGGGTGGTAGCTTCTCAGGAGTGCTAGAATCCTGGCGAAGTCCCCGCTAACCGTGTAGAACACGAACCCGCCTTCTCTCCTAGGTTGTACGAATCCAGCTCTGGATAGTCTTCCCATGTGCCAGTTTGTTGAGCTCGCGGAGATTCGGGCGAATTCAGAGAGTTCCTTCTGGGTTGCAAGTGGGTTCTTGATGAGGTAGAGTACGAGATCTCTCTCAGTCTCTTGGGAAAGAATGTTCAGGATCTCGCGGTCTTGCGCTCCGATGCCTTTGTCGGCATAGAAGCGTTTGTAGAGGCCGTGGCGAACCGATAGTATGCTGCGTTCTCGTTCTAGTTTGTACAGGTGGTACTGGATGACACCCATGGCGAGGTTGAGTTCTCGTTTGATCTTTCTCAGATGGGTGCCGGGATTCGCTTTGATGAACGCTAGTATGCGGACTCTGTTGGAGTCATGAATCTGCACTACCTCGGCTGATTGCGCCTTTGCACGCTCCGCGCATACTGCTCGTTGGGGTGTATAGGGCGAAGGTGTTTCCGTCGGGGTCCTTCAGTACTGCAAAGTATCCTACTGTTGGGATTTCTTGTTTTGCAGTGACCACTTGGGCACCTAGGCTTGTGGCTTTGGCGGCGGATTCATCGATGGAGTTGACGGAGAAGTAGTTGAGGAATTGCTCGTTTGGTGCGTTGCGTTTGAAGAGTCCGCCCATGCTCTCGTTTGCCGGGGCGTCTTTGTGTGCGATGAGCCAGTATTCTTGTTCTCCCCATTTGGAGAATTTCCAGTTGAAGAGCTGCTCGTAGAACTTGCTAACTGTAGCAGGGTCGCTTGCGGGTATCTCGAAATGGACTAGACTGTGCAGCTTTGGTTGGGGTCGGGTTGTGACTGTTGATGCTTCCATAGTGTTTCAGTGGTGAGAGGATCTGGCGGCGTCTCTTAAACGTGGCCTCTACTCGCGTTAAGCTGTGGCTAGTAGGGGAGAATCCTGAGACACATTGCCCGAGTGGTGATGTGAGTGCCTTCCATCAATGAGGTGGAAGACAGTTGCCCATGATAACCCATCGACGCCGACGTTGGGTCCCACTAGAAGCTAGTCCCTGATCAACGTCTAAGGACTTTCTGGTTGGATTCGACTCTTGCCTTGGACTGTAACCCCATTGAGTAATTTCTGGTTATGCTAGGGATAAGGGCTGATAGGTGCACTGTCCTAGTGGGAACGAGTGCCGTCTCGATCTGGAAAAAGCGATGGCTAAAGGTACTGCCGCCGTCATTCTCGTGATACTCATCATCGGTGCAGTATCAGGGTATTTCTTCTACACTAGGTATGTTCAAGGAACAGTTGTTCTGAGTATCACGGATCCGCCTCAGGTGCAGTTGGCTAATGGTCAGCAATATGACCCCAGCATTCTCCACATCTACCTCACGTTCACAACCATCGAGATCCATCAAGCAGGCTTTGGGAACTCTAGCAATAATGGCTGGTACGCGATAATTAACTCCCAGAAAACCGTGGATATGATTTCAATCTTGACCACCGCAAAGACTCTGGGAAGTACTAGACTGACCACCGGAACTTACGATCAACTCCGTTTTCCAGTATCCACTGCGGTGGTTACTTTTTCCAAACTTGGAAACGTGACCTATTCAATACCTAGTGATTCTCTCAAGGTCTCGATCACTGGAGGAGGGTTCCAGAGTTCTCCGGGCACCACAGTGAGTCTCCGACTAACACTGTCTTTCAATAGCAATGAGATTCTTGCCATGAACGGACACCTAACACCGCATGCCACAGCCCAGATAGTGACATGATGTTTCTCTAACCGAAATATGACATTACGTCTCGTATTGGGGACGAGATAGCCAACAACAGCAGACTTCAAGCCGGCAGCTAGGGCAAGCAGCTGGCATATCAGAGGCTTGACATTCATCTGGTGAACAGTCGCAGTCTGCGCAATGGATGTGACTCGGACTCTTCTTCGATTTAGTCAAGGCGTCTACCTTCGGTCTAGGTCTCAAGTATCGATTCGCCTAGGTCGGTATGCATTATTTCTTCGTCTTCTTGGGAGGCAACCTACTTGCCCAGTTCAGGGAGCGGGTAATCCACAATCGAGCTGTCTCGTGTTGGTTCCGCCATGCTTTCGGAATCACGACATATTCTTTCATAGGCTTTCCCTTCATGGGCTCCAGCAATGAAGCTCCCTTCTTGTCTAGGAGTTCCCTCCGACTCTCCTCGGACAACCGCACGAATAGGTCGTTTCCAAATAGCCCTGTGAACATGTTTCCGTTAACAAACGCCGATATGTTTCCGAACATTGGCCGGATGGTGATGCGAGGGTCGTCCGGCAAGATTGATCTGAGAAATTCTTTGGAATTTTCATCGGCACGCGGAATATTCATTCGATCGACTCGGAAATGAAAGATGAGTTAACTCAAGGATTTCAGGACGTTTAAGGCCTCCCCAACGTGCGCGGTGGCTCGCGTTTGGGATGAGAAGATATGTCTGATAATTCCTTTCTTGTCTATCACAAAACTTACTCGGCCTGCAAACAAACCGAGTGACTTCTTGACCCCGTAGGCCTTCCTCACCGAACCTTCGGCGTCGCTGAGCAATATGAATGGCAAGTGGTGCTGTTGAGCGAAATCTCGGTGAGAGTCTTGGCTGTCGGAGCTTATTCCAATAACTTCTGCCCCTAGATCCCTGAACGCCTCGTATGAGTCCCGAAAGCTGCAAGCTTCGGCTGTGCAGCCGCGGGTGAAGTCTTTCGGATAGAAGTAAACGACCACGTTCTTCTTTCCAAGAAAATCCTCTAGAGCAACGTAACTGCCATTGTCGGTTGATAGGCGGAAATTGGGTGCGGCGTCACCAACAGCGAGCAGTTTCCTTACTTCTCATAAGGGGAATGTCAATGTGGAAGAATAGGCTTGCGTTGATAATTGGGTCTAGAAAGAGCTAAGCATCCTTTGAAGCAGTCCCTCTTAGAGAAATTGGCCCTTTCCGAGATATTACAAGCTGGATTGACTAAAGCCCGTATTGAGGCCCTAACGGACGGGATATTTGCCACGGTCATGACGGTTCTGGTTTTGGGTCTAACAGTCCCTGTCCCAAACCTTCCTGAGTCGGAGCTTGCTAGTCAAATAAGGGGACATTGGCCGAATTATCTCGCTTACGCGTTCAGCTTTATCGTATTAGGCGTGTACTGGATTGGCCACCACAACCAGTTTCACTATATCAAACAGAGCGACAGAGTATTCTTGTGGGTCAACATTCTTTTTCTCTTAACTATCGGTTTTGTGCCCTTTTCCACATCTTTGCTCGGGCTGTATCCCTTCTCGCCTACTGCGGTTCGGGTCTACGGTGCGAACCTGGCTGCGACAGGGGTGGCGCTCTACGCTATATGGTGGTACGCAACGAGCCAGCATCGTCTTGTCGAAAAGGATCTTGACCCTCACATCGTAAGTTTAGCCAAGAGGCGAATTATTGTCGGGCCAATAGTCTCTCTACTTGGG
>WNFT01001596.1_pt1 | contig 19127 bp, 18 predicted proteins | sample 5400191 | NCBI WGS metagenome assembly WNFT01 (sample SAMN13153359, study PRJNA577476) | soil metagenome | isolation source: 80 cm saprolite under Madrone tree | place: USA:California | collected 2016-06-14 | reverse complement strand
TTTTATGGCGAAGGGCTGGTCAAGGCCGCCTATGCCGGCATTTATCTGGGCGATTTCGACAACGCCGAATTCGCAGAAAGGCTGGCGAAGCTGCCGCTCGCCGAGCAGCCGCGCACGTTGTGGGATTACGGGCACTCGGCCGACGTTCTCGGCCGCGTGATCGAGGTTGCCTCGGGCCAATCACTTTATCAGTTCGAGAAGACGAATCTGCTCGATCCGCTCGGCATGACCACCACAAAATTCTTCCTGACCGATCCGGCCGAGCGGGCGCGCTACGCCCAGCCGCTGGGCAAGGACCGCCACGTCGAACGAAACTCGCTTGACGTGACGCGGTGGGAATCCGGCGGCGGCGGCATGGTCTCGACGATCTCCGATTTCGCACGCTACGGGCAGATGCTGCTCAACGGCGGCACCCTGGACGGCAAAACCTATCTCAGCCCCGCGACCTTCGCCGCGATGACAACGGACCACATCGGGCCGGGGTCTGGCGTCGCGCGCAACTCTTTCTACTATCCCGGCGACGGTTTCGGATTCGGCTATGGTTTCGGCATCCGCACCGATCCGGGCAATGCTGTGCCGCCGCCGCCGGGCTCGCTCGGGGAGATCAAATGGGACGGCGCCACCGGGGTCTACATCGTGGTCGATCGGGCGCAGGACATGTTTTTCGTTGCGATGGAAAACTCGCCGTCCGGGCGCATGCACGTTCAGGTAACGCTGAAGAAGATCATTTACGACGCGTTTGAGAAATGATGCTGCAAAAACCCGGTAGCGGCGGGCAGGGGTGATGGCGACGGAACGCATCGTTGCGCTGGACCGCGCGCGCACCTTTATCACCTTGTTGGTGGTGCTTCACCACTCTGTCGTCAATTACACCTATTTCGGCAATGGCGACAGGATGCGCTGGCTCGGATTCGATCTGATCGTGCTGTTCAATGACAGCTTCTTCATGGCCTGCATGTTTTTCATTTCTGGATTGTTCGTTCATGACAGCCTGGCGCGCAGGGGACCCGGAAATTTCCTGGCCAACCGGGCCTGGCGACTGGGCGTGCCGTTTACGATTTCGATCTTCGTGGTGACGCCGATCGCCTACTATGCGTCTTTTCTGCGCTATCATCTGCCAGGAACGACTGATTTCAATTTCTTCCATTTCTGGTGGCACACATTGACGATCGGTCCCTGGCCGTCAGGGGCAGCATGGTTCTTGTGGGTGTTGTTGGCGCTTGGTGCAATCGCGGCGCTGCTGTGGGCGCTGGTGCGCCGGATGATCGAAGGGCTTGGGCACGTTATTTGTGCGCGGCGTGACCGGCCGATGACCGCCTTCTTCGCGTTTTTGATCTTCTCGATCATCGTCTATCTGCCGATGCACCTGATCTTTGGCGATTCATCCTGGCTGGAGCCGGGCCATTATCCGTTTCCGATTCAGACCAGCCGTATCCTGCTCTATGCCGGATATTTTTTTACCGGCGTCGGTGTGGGTGCGGTCAGCTTGAGGGCAGGGATTCTTGCAGGGGACGGGCCGCTGGTAAAGCGCTGGACCGTGTGGCCCGCCTTTGCATTTGCCTTCTATGGCGCAATCCTGCTTCTGGTCTATGCGCACCACAATTGGCTGACGGATTTCAATTCACCGCCGCTTTGGTGGCGCACGGCCTATGGCCTCGCCTTCGCGATGTTCAGTGCGGCGATGACGTTCACGGTCCCCACGATTTTTCTGCGCTTTGCGCGATCTTCACTCTGGCTGCTCGACGCGATGCAGCCCTCGGCATATGGGATTTTTCTCCTGCACTTCATTTTCCTCATCTGGCTGCAATACATCGTTTACGATCCAGCCTTCCCGGCGTTCGTCAAATTCGCGATCGTGTTCACCTGCACGCTTTCGATGAGCTGGGCGCTCACCGTGCTGTTGCGAAAAATTCCGGTGGTAGCGCGGACGATCTAGTGCTCGATCCCCCGTCTGGCTATGATCCAGAATGGCCCTTTGATCGGCCTTGTACGGAAGGGATCAGATGCTGCGGAAGCCGGACGAAATCGACCAGGCCACTATGGCGCCAGCCCGAATCGTGCCGCTCGATCGCGCGCGGACGTTCATCATTCTGCTGGTGCTGCTGCACCACTCCGTCGTCAACTACACCTGGTTCGGCCATGGCGATTCGATGCGTTGGCTCGGCTTCGACCTGGTCGTGCTGTTCAATGACAGCTTCTTCATGGCCTTCATGTTTTTCGTCTCGGGTTTGTTCGTTCGCGACAGCCTGATACGAAAGGGATCGGCGATTTTCCTGCGCGACCGCGCGTGGCGGCTCGGTGTGCCATTCCTGATATCGATCTTCGTGCTGATGCCGATCGCCTATTATCCGACATTCCTGCGCTACCACTTGCCGGGCACGACGGACTTCAACTTCCTGCATTTCTGGTGGCGCACGTTTAGCGTCGGGCCATGGCCTTCGGGTCCGGCCTGGTTCCTGTGGGTGCTGCTGGCGCTCGACGTGATCGCCGCCGCGGTCTGGTCGATGGCGCCTCGTGTCATCCCGGCCCTCGGCCAGCTGATGTTTGCCGCCCGCAAGCGGCCGATCACGGCCTTCGGCATATTTCTGATGGTTTCGATCACAGCCTATCTGCCGATGCACTTGGCATTTGGCGACACCAGCTGGCTGGAGCCGGGCCGGTTTCCACTTCCGATCCAGACCAGCCGTATCCTGCTTTACGCTGCCTACTTCTTCGCCGGCATTGGGGTCGGAGCGACAAGCCTGAAGCTTGGCTTGCTCGCCGAGGACGGCGAACTCGCAAGACGCTGGCCGGTCTGGCTCGCCTTTGCGACTGCGTTCTACGTTGCGATCCTCATTCTGGTCTACGCCCACCACAACTGGGTGGCGGATTTCGGTACGCCGCCGCTGGTGTGGAAAGTCGGTTACGGCCTCGCATTTGCGGCCTACAGCGCCGCGATGGCGTTCACGGTACCGGCGATCTTCCTGCGCTTTACCGGACCCGGCTCAGGCTTGCTCGATGCGATGCAGCCCTCGGCTTACGGCATCTACCTCTTGCACTACATCTTCATCATCTGGCTGCAATACACCGTCTATGACTATTCGTTTCCAGCGGGCGTCAAGTTTGCGGTCGTGTTCGCCGGCACGCTTTCGCTGAGCTGGGGCCTCACCTTGTTGCTGCGGAAAATCCCCGCCGTGGCGCGGATGATCTGAGCCGTCCACGGGGGGCAAGCGGCGATGGAGCGCCTTCCGGCCGCGAAAAATTAGGATATCCGATTATTTTGGGGGACGAAGCTCGCCGGCAAGCCATGCCGTAATCGATGGCAGCTCCAGCGGATCGATCCGATCGCATTCCAGGCACCGGAGAGTGCCCGACGTTTTACCGTCAACCGGCATCACCAGGACCATCAAGCCGCCGCAGCGCTCGCATCGCCCAGCTGGATAAGGTTGTCCCATGCTGCAGTTAGGCCCCTGGCTGGCCGCGACGTCCAATCCATTTTGCGTGAACGGCGAGGAATTTCTTTCCGGCAATCGTGAAAATGCTCGGCGATATGGCCGCCGTGCCCTCACGGGTCTCGCCCGACCGGCGGCGCGGCGTCATTGCTCCATCTTGATGCTGCCGGCCTCGGCAACGAGAAAGAGCGGCGACCGGGGGGCCACTAGCTTCCCGGCGCCGTCTCTTTGACAAACCGGTTGCGCAGGGTGCCGATGCCGCTAATTTCGATCTCGACGATGTCGCCGTCTCTGAGGTCCGGAGAGGCGCCGTCGGTCCCCATCCAGATCACGTCTCCCGGCCACAGCGTGAAATATTTTGTCAGCTCGACGATGAACGGCTTGATGCCGAAGATCATGTCGTTGGTGCGGAAGCGGTTACTTTCCTTGCCGTTCACTCGCACGATGGTCTCCATGCTGTCGAGGTCGACGTCGGTCTCGATCCAGGGTCCCATCGGCTTGAAAGTGTCGGCGTTCTTGGCCCGCCACAGCCCGCGGTCGGCCTTCTGCCAGGTGCGCTCGCTGACGTCGTTGCCGATGGTGTAGCCGAACACGCAACCCATCGCGTCGGCCTCGGTCAAGTGCTTTGCCTTTTTGCCGATGACGACGGCCAGCTCGCCTTCGTAGTGGATTTTTTCGGTGGCAGTAGCCGGTATCACGACATTCTCATCGTGCGCGATCAGCGCGTTTTGCGCGCGATAGCCGATCTCGGGTCTGTCAGGCACGTTGGGCACCTCGCCGCGTTTGTCTGCCGCTTCCTTGAGATGCTTGAGGTAATTGAGCCCGACGCAATAGAACGTGCGCGGCATCAGCGGCAGTTCAATCTTTACATCTGCCAGCAAATGAGCGCGCGGCGTCCGCTGCCATTCGCCGAACGGGTCGCCGTTGACCGCAATCACGCGGTCGCCTTCGATAATGCCCCAGGATGTTTGTCCGTTCGCGGTGAACTTCAGCCAGCGCATGCTCTATCCCTTTTATTCCGCCGCGATCTGCGGCGATGCCTTCCATGCACCGGCGGCAGGACGCGGCAGTCCGAGATTCTCCCGCAAGGTCTTGCCGGCATATTCGCTGTGGAACAGACCGCGGCGCTGCAGCTCCGGAACGATGTGGCGGACGAAGTCGGCGTAGGATCCCGGCACATAGGTCGCCGCAATGACAAACCCGTCGCAGCCGCGATTGACGAACATTTCCTCCAGCCTGTCCGCGATCTCCCTGGGCCCGCCGACGATGGCGTCGGCCGTCTGACCGCGGCCGGAAAAGGCAATAAAATCGCGCGCGCTAGGATTGGTCTTGCCCGAGGTCCTCAGCACGCCGTCGCGAATGCCGAGCATCCCCTGCATGCCCTGAAGTTCATCCGTGGTCAGCGGCTCATCGACGCCCTTGGAGGCGAAATCAAAGTTCAGTCCTTCCGACAATAGCGACAGCGCGTCGATTTCCAGCGGCAGCTTTTCGATCACCGCCATCTTGTCTTCGGCCTCGGACTTGGTCGCGCCGGCCACCGGGGTGACGAGATTGCAGAGAAACATCTGGTCGGGATCGCGGCCCGCCTTCGCGGCTTCATTCCTGATGGCGTCATAACCCTGCTTGGCACCGGTCAGATTGCGCGCCGCGGTGAAGATGACCTCACCCCATCGGCCGGCAAAACGTTGACCGCGGCCGCTGGCGCCGGCCTGGATAATGACGGGGTGGCCCTGCGGCGAGCGCGGCACCGTGAACGGCCCGCGCGACTTGAAGAATTGCCCCTTGTGGTCGAGACGCTTAACCTTGGCCGGGTCGGCAAAGCGGCCGCTGTTCTTGTCGATCAACAGCGAGCCGTCTTCCCAGGAATCCCAGTGGCCGAGCACCACTTCCATGAATTCGTCGGCGCGGTCGTAACGCAGGTCATGCTCGAGATGCGCGTCCTTTCCCATATTGAGCGCCTCGCCGTCATTGACCGATGTCACCACGTTCCAGGCGGCGCGGCCGCCGCTCATCAGATCGAGCGTAGCGAAACGGCGCGCGAGATCGAACGGTTCGTAATAGGTGGTCGAGCAAGTCGATGCGAGCCCAAGCTTGTCGGTCACCGTTGCCATCGTGGTCAGCACCACGATCGGATCCATTTTCACGCAGCGGATGCCGTATTCGACGGTGTGGGCGTGATCGTTGCCATAGCGGTCCGGCATCGCCAGGCGATCGTCGAAAAACGCCATGTGGAATCTTCCGGATTCGAGGATCCGGGCGATCTGCTGGTAGTAATCCGCCGACATCGAGTCGTCGCGCGAATCCGGATGGCGCCACGAGCTCGGCAGGTTGGTGCAATTCTGCGCCTGCAGGAACCCGACCATCACCATTTGCCGTGTCATGCTGCTCTCCCAGTGTCGGCCGGATGATAATTTCACGCGAGATCGAGCTCAGTGGCCAGCTTGTATTCGCCGGCCAGCGCGCGCAATTTTTCCCATGTCGCGTCCTCGACTTCGATCCCCGAAATCCTGCGTTGCTGCTCCCGGATGTATTCGACCTCGCCCGGATAGAACACGCCGGGTGAACCTTCGGACGGCGGCGTCGCCTTGAGATAGCGCGCGAACTCCGCGACCTCCTTCTTGAACTCTTTCAAGGGACGGAACGCGGCGACGTTGAACACCGCCATGAAGCATCCGTCGTTGTGCCGGCCGGTCGGTTCGACGCCGAAGCCCAGGCCGGTAAGCAGCCCGCACAGCACCTCGACCATCGCAGCCAGGCCAGAGCCCTTGTAGCCTTCGGTGCCGCCGAGCGGCAGCAGCGCGCCGCCTTTGCGGAATTGCGTGGGATCGGTGGTTTGCCGTCCCCCGCTGTCGACGATCCAGCCGGTCGGAATTTCTTTGCCGCGCGCGGCGGCGAGCTGGATCTTTCCAGCCGCGACCGCCGACGTCGCCATGTCCAGATAGAACGGCGCCTCGAGGTCCGACGGCACTGCGATCGAAATCGGATTGGTGCCGAGCCGCGCCTCGCGGCCGCCGAACGGCGCGACGTGCTTTGGCGAACGGCCGGAATCGGCGGTGGCAAGCCCGATCATGCCTTCGCGCATCGCCATCATCGGATAGGCGGCGAGGCGTCCGACGTGGCTTTGCCGAAACACCGTGCAGGCCGCGACGTTGGCGGTCTTCGCCTTCTCGATCGTGAGCGCCATCGCCTTGGCGTTGACGTGAAATCCAAAACCCCAATGCCCGTCGATCACTGTCGTGGTCGGCGATTCCTGCACGATCGTCCACTTCGCGCCGGGCACGATGTGCCCGGCCTTGATGCGGTCGATATAGGTCGGGATCGCAATCACCCCGTGTGAGTCATGGCCGGCGAGGTTGGCGTTGACGCAGCCGACCGCCACGGCATTGGCTTCCTCGTCCGGCGCGCCGGCGGCCTTGAGCAGAGCCGCGCCAATGCGCGTGAGACGGTCGGCCTGCACGATCGGCATCGGGGTTCCTCGGCTCAAAGCGCGCGCGGGAGGCGGGTCTTGCTTGTTGTCGCCGGCATGGTCTCAAAGCGGTGGCATGAGAGCAAGTGGCAAGACGCCGAAATCGTGGTGCCCTGACCCCGCCGCGCGTAACAGTCCCGCTACGCGGGATCTGGGTGTTTTGCCTTGCGCGGAAAATCGCCGGGCCAGGTCAGCGAGGTCTGGTCGGCGAGGCATTTTAGGAAAATCCGCGCGCCATCGGCGTAGGTAGCGCCATCAGCCAATTCCAGACTTGCGCACCAATCGGCCGGCATCGGTTGCTGCACGCCTTGCACCTCGAACGCCGGACCCCACCACCATGCCGGCGCCGGCGATCTCTCGTCCTCCGGGACGGCGCGCCACCGGACGAACTCATCCACGGCACGTTCAAATTGCACATCCGCAGTCCGATGCATGGCTATCTCCGAACACGGATCATATCCGGCTTTGCAATCGCGGCCAATGTGGTCCGCAGGTGTGTGTCAGCGCGTCGCTTCCGTGCCAATGGGGCGGATCCACAGCCAGCCCACGACACCGCCAAGCGCGGCGCAGAGCGCTGCTATCAGCATCACCGTTCGCAACGCCCGATCGAACGCGGCAATGGCGCCCTCATCTACACCGGCCCGTCCGGCCAATACCGCGTTCAATGCTTCGTTGGCATGCGCGGGCGGCGCGGCAACATAATGTGAAAAGCTTGCGAACAGCATCGCCCCCAGCACGGCGACCGCGAAGAGACCAGCTACCCGTGCGACGGCGTTGTTGATGCCCGAGGCGATGCCGGCGCGCGCTTCGCCGACGGACGACATCACGGTCGATGTCAGCGGCGGAACGGTGATGGTCATGCCGATGGCGAGCACGCTGATCGCGGGAAATACGCCGGTCCAATAGGATTGCCTGAAGTCGACGAAAGCGAGCAGGGTCAAACCGCAGGCGGCGATGACGGGTCCGGCGGTCAGCGACAGCCGAGGCCCGAAACGGTCGGACAGGGCGCCCGCCAACGACGCGCCGAAGCCCATGATCAGTGCGAACGGCAACAGCGCTGCGCCGGCCTGCGTCGCGGAATAGCCGCCGAGTCGGATCAGGCCAAACGGCAGATAATATAGGGCGCCGCCAAGCGCGAAGTAAAGCAGCAATGTCAGCGCGTTGGTCGCGGCAAAATTCGGCAAGCGGTACAGCGACAGCGGCATCATCGCTGCTTGGCGCGATCTGGCTTCGATCGCGACGAACAGGATAAGCAACGCGGCTCCCGCACCGAGCGCGGCAAGCATGGTCTTGTCATGAAATCCCGATGCCGGAAAGGCGCTCAACGCCCAAGTGATCGCGGCGAGACCGATCGCGACCGTGATCGCGCCCATCCAGTCCAGCCGCTTCGCCTTGTCATCGCGGCTCTCGCAGGCAAAAAGCATTGCCAGCCCCGCGGCGGCAAAAGCCAAGGGTACGTTGAGCAGGAAGATGGCGCGCCACGACACTTGATCGACCAGCCAGCCGCCAAGCACCGGACCCGCCGCGGCAGTCAGCGCGCCGGCACCCGCCCATATCCCGATCGCATGGCTGCGCTCGTACTGGTCGAAAGTCGCCCCCAGCATGGCGAGGCTGGCCGGCGTCAGCAGTGCTGCGCCAAAACCTTGAACCGCGCGGCTGACGATAAGCACGCGGATGTCGGGCGAGAGTCCGCACGCAATCGAGGCCGCGGTGAATACCGCAATTCCCACGAGAAAAATCAGCCGGCGGCCGTAACGATCGGCGGCCGAGCCGCCGACCAGCACCAGCGCGCCGAGCAGCAACAGGTAGGCATTGACGATCCATTGCGTCGATGCCGCGTCTGCCTGCAGCGCCTGCTGTATGGCGGGGAGCGCGATATTAACCACCGAGCCGTCGATAAACGCCATGCTCGATCCGAGGATCGTCGCCGCCAGTGTCAGGCGCTTGCGCTGCGGCGTCAGCGCGGCCGAAAAAGCCGGCGTCGCGCGGATGACGCCGGCATCGCAGGGCGGCGGTGTGAAACCAACCATCTGGGCCTCGGAGCAGCTAGCTACGACACCAGGGTATAGCGGTCATGAGCACCCGGCCACGCTTTCCGTCGGAAGCTATCCTGCTCAGGAGTATCAGATCTGCCGCACCACGCCGGGCTGGCCCGGCGCGCATTCCAAGGCTTCGCGATCCCATTTCGCGGCATTGGCGGCGGCCTCGTAGGTGCTCTGCAGGAAATCGAGCAGCGCCTGGTCCGGCCGCGCGGCCGTGCGCACGGCGTCATAAGGCAGGATGAACTCGCCGAGCGCCTCGCTGAAGAATGCCGCGTCGGGCCGCACCGCCGTGGTACGGAAGCCCGCCGGTTCGGGATAGGCATAGGAATAGAACGCGGGATAATCGATCGCGCCGCTGCCCGGCCAGAAGCCGGCGCTACTCACCTCGTGGGAATAGGCTTCGGCGGCGACGTCGTCCGGCAGATGCGGCACGCCGCCGGGATGACGCGGGGCGCGCCGGCCGGAAAAGCGCGTCACCGCGAGATCGAAGCTGCCCCAGAAGAAATGTACCGGGCTCGCCTTGCCGAGGAAGGCGGTGCGGAATTGCTTGAACACCCGGTCGGCGTTCAGAAGAATTTGCAGAAAGCGCCGCACCGCGTCCGGGTCATAAGAGGCGTGCTGGCGGTCTTGCGAGAAGCGGATCGGCTCCGGCAATTCGTTGGGCGTCTCGTTGATGGCGACATGAATGCCGAGTTGGGCGAGTTCTGCCATGATCGCCGCATAGAAGCTCGCGACCGAGTGCCCGGCGAGCGCAAACTGCCGTTGCGCGCCGTCGCTGGTGGAAATCCGCAATACGTGATCGATAAAGTCGAAGTCGATCTGGAAGGTCCGTGTGCCATCAGGAATAGGCGAGGTCGTCAGCCCGCGCGGGGTGACGTACAACACGACGTGCCAGGAATGGTTCAGCCAGGGTTCGCGCGCGAGCCTGATCTTGCCGACGATCTGGGTCCACAGCTGCAGCGTTTCGCAGGTCTCACGCCACGCCGCGGTCGGCAATTCCGGCCACGGGACCTGCGAGATGCGGCTCATGCTTGAACTCCGTGTCGCGTTGTGAACACGCATTCACGTATCACAAATCGTCACGCGAACATCACGAATTAGTGGATTCCGGGCATCGACGTTTGCCACGAGTCGCGCGGAAGAGACCGCGGCACCACCAGCGCCGCGCAACCCACCGCACCGGATTGCGTGCCAATTGATAGACAAAGAGAATTTCGATCATGGCAGAGTCCGTCGTCCCCGCCACCAAGGTGGGGCGGCACTCGCTAAGGAGAATGCCGCCCGGGTCGCATCAGCCATGCAGTTTTTTTGCCGTCTCCGCGATCACGCGTCCTTGATAGCGCGCCCCGGCCAGCTCGTTGTCGCTCGGCTGACGGCTGCCGTCGCCGCCGGCGATTGTAGTCACGCCGTAGGGCGAGCCGCCGGTGACCTCGTCAAGCTTCATCTGGCCGGCAAAGCCGTAATTCAGCCCAACCACGGCCATGCCGAAATGCAGGAGGTTGGTGATGATCGAGAACAGCGTGGTCTCCTGGCCGCCGTGCTGGGTCGCGGTCGAGGTAAAGGCGCCGCCGACCTTGCCGTGCAGCGCGCCCTTCATCCAGAGCCCGCCGGCCTGGTCGAGGAAATTCGCCATCTGCGACGACATGCGGCCGAATCGCGTGCCGGTGCCGACGATGATAGCGTCATAATTGGCAAGCTCGTCGATCTTCGCCACCGGCGCCGGCTGATCGAGCTTGTAATGCGAGGCCTTGGCGACCTCCAGCGGTACCAGTTCGGGTACCCGCTTGATGTCGACTGACGCGCCGGCTTCGCGGGCGCCTTCCGCGACGGCATTCGCCATCTTCTCGATGTGACCGTAGGCGGAATAGTAGAGAACGAGAACTTTTGTCATGGGAATTGCCTTTTGGTTGTCAGGAGACTGTTGTGGTTCAAGTGGGAGGTGGATCGAGGAACGTATAGAGCGCGGTGATGCGGTCGCCGCGAACGACGATGACGTCGAGCCCGGTTATGCGCTTCGGGTCGTCGGCCGGCCCGAAACTCCAGGCTAGGCGGCCGGAATCGGTCAGCGTTTGCGCCGAGCCGACCTCGTTGAACACGTAACCGGGCAGAAGTTCATGCAGGGCCTCGACGGCCGCATCGAGTGCGTCGCGGCCAACATGCCGTTGGTGTGGATCGGAAAACACAACGTCTTCAGCGAAAAGCTCGTCGATCGCAATGCGGCGCTTCGATCGGTCGTGTTGTCCGAAAACATCGAACAGATTGCGTTTCAGCAATCCCTCGATGGCATATGAAGTATCGGTCATCTCGGCCTCCTTCGACACGAATCCGACTTACGCCGCGTCGACCAGTACCAGCTCGGAGTTCTCCAGCGCGGTGATCTTGAGCTGTGCTTCGTCGCGGATCGCGACGCCGTCGCGCGCGTTGACGCGTACGCCGTTGATTTCGACCGTACCCGCCGCTGGCACCAAATAGAGGTTGCGCGTTTTGTCCGGCGCGTATTCCGCGCTGTCGCCCGCCTTCAGCGTGGTGGCGAGCACGCGAGCGTCGGCGCGGATCGGCAGCGCGTCCTTGTCGCCATCAAATCCGCTGGCGATGGTAACGAAGTTGCCGGAACGATCCGCCTTCGGGAACGGCTTGGCGCCCCAGGTCGGCTGGCCGCCTTCCGTGGTCGGCTCGATCCAGATCTGGAAGATCTTTGTCAGCGTCGGCTCCAGATTGTATTCGGAGTGACGTATGCCGCTTCCCGCGCTCATCACCTGAACGTCGCCCGCTTCGGTGCGGCCCTTGTTGCCGAGACTGTCCTGATGGGTGATCGCGCCTTCGCGGACGTAGGTGATGATTTCCATGTTGGCATGGGGATGGGCGGGAAAGCCGGTGTTCGGAGCGATCTCGTCGTCGTTCCATACCCGCAACGAGCCATGGCCCAAATTACCGGGATCGTAGTGGCTGCCGAACGAAAAGTGGTGCCTGGCTTTCAGCCAGCCGTGATCGGCGCTGCCGAGTTTTGCAAAAGGTCTGAGTTCGATCATGGGATATTCCTTTGTGGATTTAGTTGGTCGGAGCCGAGCGCGATTGCACGCGTCGGCCCCATTTGTTTGAATCATGCGCCGAAGCCGCCATCGACATTCAGCACCGTGCCGGTCACGAACGACGCGCCGGGGCTGGCGAGGAACACGACGCCGGCGGCGATTTCTTCTGCGGTGCCGTAGCGTTGCAGCGCATGCTGCGCGCGCTGGGCTTCGGCGAACGCGCCGCCGTCCTTCGGATTCATGTCGGTGTCGATCGAGCCGGGCTGCAACACATTGACCGTGATGCCGCGCGGTCCAAGGTCGCGCGCCGCGCCCTTGCTGTAGCCGACGATCGCAGCCTTGGTGGCGGCGTAGTCGGCAAGGCCGGGAAACGTTGCGCGGGTGGCGATGCCCGAACCGATGGTGACGATGCGGCCGCCTTCTCCCATCAGCTTCGACGCCGCGCGGATCGCGGTAACCACGCCATGCACATTGATCGCGTCCTGACGGTCGAACGCCGCGGTGTCGCTGTTAGGATCGTCGACCGCGCCATTGACCGCGACGGCGGCGTTGTTGACGAGGATGTCGAGGCGGCCGAAATGTTTGGCGACGTCTTTCACCAGTTGGTTGACCTCGCTCGAAGAGGCCTGGTCGGCCTTGAAGGCGCGCGCTTTGACGCCCTTGGCTTTCAATTCCTTGACCACCGCTTCGGCCTTGTCGGGTGAAGCGACATAGCTGATGGCGACGTTGGCGCCTTCATCGGCTAGCGCACGCGCGCTGGCCGCGCCGATGCCGCGCGAGCCGCCGGTGACGAGGGCAACCTTGCCTGCGAGGGACTTGGTCATTGGGTTTCTCCGTCATTCGAATTCCGATGAGGTTGTGGATATGCGTTTCCAGATGGGTTAGAAACAGAAACTATCGAAACACATTGTTTCCAATACTGCGATTTAGAGGAGACGCGGATGGCAAGACTTCCGGATTTCGAGGGCCTCGCGATTTTCGCAAAAGTCGTGGAATTACGGTCATTTGCGGCAGCCGCCACCGAACTGGCGCTGTCCAAGGCCACGGTATCGAAGGCGGTGACCCGGCTCGAGGAGCGGCTCGGCGCGCGGCTGTTCAACCGCACGTCGCGGCGCCTTGCCTTGACCGATGCCGGGCAGAAGCTGTCCGAGCGCGCCACGCGCCTCTTGCTCGACGGCGAGGCGGCGGAGAACGAGGCGCTGGCGCAATCGGTGGCGCCGCGCGGGCTGGTGCGCCTCGCGGTGCCGATGACATTCGGGGTGAAGGCGGTGGCGCCGATCCTGCCGGAATTTCTTACCCAATATCCCGACGTTGCGATCGACCTTCATTTGAGCGATGCCATGGTCGATCTGATCGGCGAGGGCTTTGACGCCGGCTTGCGGATCGCGAGCCTGCCGGATTCATCGTTGATCGCGCGGCGGCTGTGCGCGATGCCGCGCTACACGGTGGCGTCGCCTGCCTATCTCAAGCGCCATGGCCGGCCGACCCACCCGATGCATCTCGCCCAGCACAAATGTCTCGGCTATGCCTATCTCTCGACGCTTGGCGTCTGGCACTACACTAACTCGGCGGGCGAGCAGGCAAGCATAAGGCCCGCGGGTCCGCTGCGCGTCAATAATGGCGAGGCGCTGCTGCCGGCGCTGATTGCCGGCCTGGGCATCGCCGATCTGCCGGAGTTCATCGTCGGCGATGCCATCGCCTCAGGAGAGGTCGAAGTGATTCTGAAAGACTGGAAGCAAACCGAGGGTTCGGTGCATCTGGTGACGCCGCCGGGCGGGCCGCGCCCCGCGCGCGTCGAGGTGCTGGCGGATTTTCTGGCGAAGCATTTTGTGAAAGGAAAGGGGAAGGGACGGAGATAGGGAACGAAGGTCGGGCCCGCCGCGCTTTGCCCACCCCGCGGTTCAGGCTAGGCTGCCTGCACAAAACCAAAAATCTCCGGGGAGAAGACTGCCGATGAACCGACGTGAGCTTCTCAAAACCGCGGCGGCGTTGCCACTGGCGCAGGTCGTGCTGCCAAATCCCTTATTCGCGCAAGGTCCGTGGCCGACGCGCAATATCACCATGATCGTGCCGTTCCCGGCCGGCGGCCAGGCCGACCTCGCCGCGCGGCCGGTGGCTTTGGCGCTGGAAAGAATTTTGGGTAAGCCCGTGATCGTCGACAACCGCGCCGGCGGAGCCGGCGGATCGATCGGCAACGCGGCGGCGGCGCGCGCCGAGCCGGATGGCTACACGCTATTGATGACGCTGTCGTCGCTCGCCGTATTGCCCGAAGCCGACCGGCTGTTCGACCGTCCCGTGGCTTACGAAGTCTCGCAATTTGCCCCGGTGGCGCGCGTGCTCGCCGATCCCACATTGCTTGCGGTGCCGGCCGCGGCGCCATGGAAGACGCTGCAGGATTTTGTCGATGACGCCAAGAAGCGCCCGGGCCAGATTCCCTATGGCTCATCGGGCCCCTATGGCACGCTGCACGTGGCGATGGAAATGTTCACGGCCAGCGCCGGCATCAAATTGCTGCATGTACCGTTTCGCGGCGCCGGTCCCGCGCTCACGGCATTGCTGAGCGGAACGGTGCAGGCGCTGGCGTCGGCGCCGGGCACGCTGAAGCAGCAGGTCGACGACGGCAAGATGCGCGTGCTGGCGAACTGGGGCGCGGAGCGGATCGCGAGTTTTCCCGATCTGCCAACCTTTCGCGAACTCGGCTACAAGGACGTCGAGTTCTACATCTGGGCCGGATTGTTTGCGCAAAGCGCGCTGCCGGCGCCGATCATGACGCGGTTGCGCGAGGCGATGGCGCAAGCGGTGAAAAGTCCGGAGGTGGCAAAAACCTTCGAGACCGCAGGCAGTCCGGTGGCTTACCTGGACGCGCCGGAATTTTCAAAATTCGTCGCCGAAGACTCTGCGCGCCTGATCGCGGCTGTAAAGAAGATCGGCAAGGTGGAGTAGGGGATCCGTCATTCCGGGATGGTCCGAAGGACCAGCCTCAGATGCGCGATTGCGTATCGGAAATGTGGAGTTCCGGGTTTTCCTTACAACGCGCCCGGGAATGACGCTTCAACGCCATAAGCGGGAACCCGAGCTCACAAATTTTTGTGCGACGCGAACCTTTCCTTCGCCCCATTTCTTTTGAAGCCTGCGGCGCGACTGGAACAAGCACGCCAACTGAAATCCCAAACGGAAGGACCGGACATGCGAGTGCAACCTGTTGCCCTGAGCCTTGCGATCGCGACCGTCGGCGGCATTGCCGTTCAAATTCCTGCTGTTGCCGAGGAGTACCGGGGGACCCTTGCACAACAGCTTGCCTGCACGCCTGACGTTTTCAGGCTTTGCGGCGATCAGATACCGGACACCAATCGGATCGTTGCATGCTTGCGGCAGAATACAGCGCAGCTCAGCGGTGACTGCCGCTCGGTGTTTGAATCAAATGCCAGCGCGTCGCCGGAGGCCACGCCGCGACGCCGCAATGATCAGCCGAGGACCTATGGCGGCCAATAGACCCGCCCGCGACTACGGCCAGATCATGATTCGATTAATTGAACCGGGTCATGATCGGCTCTCTTTGTTGGAACATGACCTTTCCGGAAATCCGGTTCCCGCTTTTCCGGTCATGCGCTATGTCCGCAGCACCGCGACGACGGATGCGACAGCGGCGATAAACGCCAGCACCGTGGCCATGGCCAACCACATGGTTTGCAGGCGGGCATCGTGCCGGTCATGAAAGCTTAGCCAGTCGCGCACGAAGCCCGCCGGAACGTCGAACACAACCGAGCTGTCATCGGCATGATGCAGTTCGTGGTCGGCGAACATCGCCCGCACGTTGGCGACGCCCATCCGTTCGAGCTCGCAATGCCATTGCCAGGCGCGCTCGCCGCCCGTCCATCGGTTTTCGAAAGGAAGCCGGTGCGATTTCATCTCGGACCTCCGCCTATGCGTGATCCGCGCTCGGCCACGCTCAAGCGGACCATCGGCAAGTCTGATAAATCAACTCTGGTAAATTACGCCTTGGGGAACGCGCCGTCCAATATTTCGTTTCACGATCGGGACCGAAATTACATTTCAGTCTCGGCATAGCTGGTGCGGAGCGAGGTTCCCGAAACCGCCGACGGGCTCCCGGGGGCGATATCGTCACGCGCTGACTTCGCAGACGTCGACCCATTCGGCGGCTGTGAGCTCAGCCATCCGTGAAGGCGCGATCTGAACCGCGCTGTGGGTCGAGCCCGCCGCCGGCACAACCTCGTCGAAAGCCTTCAGCGAGACATCGCAATAAACCGGCAGCGGGGTTTTCAGGCCGAACGGGCATACGCCGCCGACGTCGTGGCCGGTAATCTCGGCGACCTCGCGGACGCCGAGCATCTTCGGCTTGCCGCCGAATAGCGCCTTGACCTTCTTGTTGTCCATCCGCGCGGTGCCGCTGGTCACGATCAGCACCACGCGCTCGCCGACCCGAAGCGACAACGTTTTCGCGATCCGCCCGGGTTCGACGCCATAGGCTTCGGCGGCCAGCGCCACCGTCGCCGAACTGATTGGGGATTCGATGACGGCGATATCGGGCGCGTTCTCGGCGAAAAACGCGCGGACCGACTCAAGGCTCATGGGAGGCGACCAGATCGGGCAGTTCCGACAGCGCGTGGATGCGATAGTCGGGCTCAAGTCCGAGTTCGTCCATCTGGGTTCGGATCGCCTTGAACATCGTGAGCGGGGCGACGACGTCGCTTTTGACACATGCCAGCGCCATCGCCTCCGGCGTCACCCGCTCGATCCAGGCGACGTTCAAGCCGAATGCCTTGGCGCCGCAGGCGTCCCAGGGGTTCGAGGACACGAACAGCACCTCGGCGGGCGGCACGCGAAGCGTGGATTCGATCAGGCGGTAGGCGTCCGGAGCCGGCTTGAAGATCTTTTGGGGGTCGACGCTGATGGTGGCATCGAGCACCCGGTCGAGACCGCTGTTGGCTACCAGCGCCTTGAGCATGCCGGTGCTGCCGTTGGACAGGATCGCAAGCTTTCGATCTCGCAGCGCCGCCAGCGCGGTCATGGCGTCCGGATAAAGGTCGAGATGCAGATACTTGTCGATGATGGACTCGAACGTGTCCGTGTCGGTTTCCAGCCCAAGGCATCGCAGCGTATAGGCGAGCGATTCCCGCGTGATCACGGAGAAATCCTGGTAGCGCTGCATCAGCGAACGCAGCCAGGTGTATTCGAGCTGCTTGATCCGCCAGATTTGCGTGATGATGTCGCCGTAGCCGGGAAACGCTTCTTCGGTGACGGCGGCCACCGACTGAATGTCGTACAGCGTGCCATAGGCATCGAACACAATGGCTTTGATCGTCATGGGGAACTCATGGCGGGCATGTCGGGGGGCCGTACCATCTAGCCTTTGGACGCTGGATACGCATTATGGATTGGTGAAGTCCTGTCCGTCCATAGCGTAAGCGCAATGCAGACGCGAATCGGGCAACGGAGGCGCGCATGAAGGCGTGGCGGCTGCAAGGGCTCGGCGGCGAACTCCGCTTTAGCGATGTGCGCGCCCCGGAACCGCGTCCGGGCAGCGCGTTGGTGCGAATCGAAGCCTCGGCGCTGATGTCGTACCTGAAAGCCTATCTGGAAGGAAAATTGCCCGTCTACAATCTGCCTCCGGGTCCGTTCACGATCGGAACCAACGGGGTTGGCGTGCCATGGAAGCCGCGGCCAGCGCCGGTAGTGTCGAATGTATCGTGATGCAGCCGTAGCGGATAGTCGTGCTGCCTGTTCGTTGAATGGAGGGTTTCGAATTGCCATCAAAATTCCGACAGTGGGTTTTCAGCAAGCCGATGGTCAACGACGTCCTGGGACCGGAGCAGTTTGAGTTACGAGAACTGCCGATTCCGGAGCTGAAGCAGGGCCAGGCTCTGGTGCGGGTGAAGCTCGTCAATATTCATTCCGGCACCCGCGCGCGCATGGTCAACGGGATGACCAAGCTCGGCGATACCGATCGCAGCAATTATGCGTGCGCAGAGGTGGTTCAGTCGCGCGACCAAACCTTCGAGGAAGGGGACGTCATTGCCTGCCAGGCAGGTTGGCAGGAATATCAGACCGTCAGCAGCGAAGACGGATCGGTGGGATATGGTCCGGCGAGCGAACTGGTGAAGGCCTTGAATGGCACCAACTCGCAATGGAATTATGTTTTCAGACCGGCCATGGTGAAGATGTGGCCGCCGGAAGTGCTGATGGAAATGTTCGGTACTTCGGGAATGACCGCCTATTTCGGGATGCGGGAATGCGGCCCGCTGATGCCAAGGGATTGTGTTGCGGTCGCCGGCACAACCGGATCGGTCGGATCAATTGCCGCACAGCTTGCGAGGATTGCCGGCTGTTATGTGGTCGGGTTCGGCGGCGGCATGGATCGATGCAAGTGGGTTCTCGACACCCTCGGCATCAATGAATGCATCGATTATCGCGCCAAGGACTTCGAGCAGCAGCTCAAGGCCGCGTTCCCCGCGGGCATCGACGTTTATTCCGATGGAATCGGCGGTGCTCTGACGGAGACGGTCACACAACGCATGAACCAACACGGACGCCTGTTCTCTTATGGAGGCGCCGCAGCGTACTACGCCAACAAGATCGACGCCCCACAGCAGCGTCCTTCGTTGCGGCGGGCCTTCGGCATTTCGGAGAACGTCGAAAAAATCTTGAAGAAGCGAAACATCAAGTCTGAATGCTGGATCGTCGATGCATTTTACCACGAGCGGCTCAAGGCCGAAGACGATCTTTCCCGCCACCTGCGCAGTGGTGCGCTAAAGCCGATCAACCATGTTGTCGAGGGCTTCGAAAACCTGCCCAATGCGGTGGTTGGCCTGTACACCACTTCCCGCTCCGGTAAATTGCAGGTGCGGTTTGAAGCCAACTGAAAACGAAAGTCGAGCCGGATACGGCAGCTCGATCCTCGCGCCTCAAATACCCAAAAGCTTCCGCGCGTTGGCCTTCAATACTTTCGGCCTGATCTCGTCGCGGATCTCGAGCTTGGCGAAGTCGGCCATCCAGCGGTCGGGCGTAATCACCGGCCAGTCGGAGCCGAACAGCATCTTGTCCTGCAAAATGCTGTTGATGTAGCGCACCAGGATCGGCGGGAAATATTTCGGCGACCAGCCGGAGAGGTCGATATAGACGTTCGGCTTGTGGGTCGCGA
>WNFT01005939.1_pt1 | contig 19148 bp, 16 predicted proteins | sample 5400191 | NCBI WGS metagenome assembly WNFT01 (sample SAMN13153359, study PRJNA577476) | soil metagenome | isolation source: 80 cm saprolite under Madrone tree | place: USA:California | collected 2016-06-14 | reverse complement strand
GTGTCGGTACTCTGTCCGGGCTGGGTCGCGACCGGCCTGGCGCGCTCGGCACGAGGAGCGGCGGACCGTATGATGCGCTCGTTGATGGCGCGGGGCCTGCCTCCCGAAGTGGTCGCCGATCGGACGGTGCAGGCAGTGCGCGCAGGCGAGTTCTACGTGCTCACGCACCCGGAGATGGCGCCAGCCGTGCGGCGCCGCGCGGACGAGATCCTCAGCGGGCGTGCTCCGGGCGCGGCAATGCTCAGACTGCCGCGATCGCGGGCAGCGTCACGGTGAAGCGCGTGCCCCGCGGACCGTCCGCGGCCGCCTCGATCTGGCCGCCGTGGCTCTCGATGATGCTCTTGCAGATGCTCAACCCGAGCTCACGGCCCTTCGCACCCGCGTTGGTCGAGGTGAAGGGCTTGAAGAGCCTCTGCGCCACTCCGGGATCGAGGCCGGTGCCGTTGTCGGCGACTTCCAGGCGCACGCGGGAGCCCTCGTGCGAAGTGCGCACCTCGATGAGTGGCTGGGGAACGCGCTGCACGGCATCGACGGCGTTCCCCAGCAGGCTGAGCACTACCTGCGTGATCTCGGGGCCGCGGCAGCGGACCAGCGGCACCGCTTCCAGCTTCCGCTCCAGGTGCACGGATTCCCGCAGCCGGTGCGAGAGGAGCTGCACGGCCGCGAGCACCGCCTGGTTGATGTCGAACGGCTCCGGCTCCATGTTCGCCGTGTAGCTCTGGACGCCGCGTGCCAGTGCTTCGAGCTGCGCCCCCGCGCTGCGGACGGCGGCGATGGACTCCTCCACGGACCCCGCCAGGTCCGGGGCGGCACGAAGGGTCGCCTCCTTCAGGCGCTCCACTTCGTCCGGAGCGAACTCCTTCTGGATCGCGCGCGACGCAGCGCGCCCGGCGTCCAGCACACGTCCGACTTCCACCTCCAGCGTCGCGATCCGCGCGAGCAGCGGGTCGACCGAAGTTTTCAGCTCGTGGCCGATGCCCGCCGAGAGCCGGCCGAGCGCCGCCATGCGCTCCGACTGGATCAGCTCCTCGTAGCTGGTCTTCAGCTGGTTCACCAGGCGGTCGTGCTCGTCGGCGAGGCGCTTGGTCTCCAGCGCGCGTCGAACGGTGACGCGCATGTCCTCAGGCTCCCAAGGCTTGAGGATGAATCGATAGAGCAGGCCTTCGTTGATGGCCTTGAGGGCGACCGAGGTATCGGGAAACGCGGTGAGCAGGACCCGCAGCGCGCGCGGCCGCACTTCGCGGACGCGGGCGAGGAACTGCAGGCCGGTCATCTCGGGCATCCGCTGGTCGGTGATCACCAGGTCGATGTCGTGAATCATCGCCATTTCCAGCGCGCGCACGGCCGATGTAGCCGCATGCAGGGCAATGTCCGACTCGGTCTCGAACACCCGCTTCGCCAGGTTCAGGGCCAGCGGCTCGTCGTCGACGACGAGCAAGCGATAGGAGGGTTCCGACACGGCTAGAATCCTACCACCATCATTGATCATCGCCCAAGGGACCGATATTCTTTTCTGAATCATGGGATGGGGGAAGAAAGCCCAAGCGCTTACCAGCGCAGTCGCCGCAGCGCGCGTTGCGGTGGCGCCGCGCCCGGACCCTCGTGTCGCCGCGGAGCTGACCCGCACGCTCTCGGCGCGCGCGACCGCTTCCTGCTGGGTGGCGACGGTGATCATTCCCTTCACCATCCTCGCCTACGATGGCGCGTACTATCCGGGGCAGCTGAGCCGAGGCGCGATCGCCGCAGCCGCGGCGGACGGGCTGATCGTGCTGCTGCTGATCGCCCTGCGGCGGCACGTCTTCGACCAGCATCCCTGGCTGCCGTTTGCGCTTCTCGCCGGCTTGATCTGCAACGTGACCGAGGCGGTCAACCTCCTCCTCACCGGCGGCACCGAGAGCGACTTCGTCTTTCCCTATTATCTGATCTCCTTCGGTATCGCGATCCTCTTTCCCGCGCCGCTGGTGGCGGTGATCGTCACGGCGTTCCTGCTCCCGGTGGGTTATCTGGCCGTCGCCATCGCCGGCCACGAGCCGCTCGGCGCGAAGCATTTCGCTTCCAACCTCATGCTGCTTGTCGACTCTGCCCTGATCACCTGCATCGGCAACCGGGTGGTCACGAACCTGTTCCTGCGCGAGGTCAAGCTGCGCATCGACCTGGAGAAGGCGAACGAGCGGCTGCGGGAGCTCGATCGGTTGAAGAGCGAGTTCTTCGCCAACGTCAGCCACGAGTTGCGCACTCCGCTCACGCTCATCCTTGCTCCGGCCTCCTCGCTCTCACGCGAGTCGCATGGCCGCCTGGAGGCGGGACAGCGCACGCTCGTCGAGACCATCCACCGCAACGCCACGCGGCTCTTGCAGTTGATCAACGACCTGCTGCTGCTCGCCAAGCTCGAGTCCGGGGAGCCGCACATCGATCGCGTCCCCGTCGACGTCGGGGGTTCGCTGCGACGCATCGCCGACGAGGCGCAGGCGTACGCCGAGTCGCTGGATCTGCAGCTCGAGCTGGAGGTCGGGGCGGGAGGGCCATTCACCTGGAACGGGGACGAGCGGCACCTCGACCGCATCGTGCTCAACTTGATCTCGAATGCCTGCAAGTTCTCCCGGCCGGGCGGCGCCGTGAAGGTGGCGGTGGGCAGCGACAGGGAAGGGATCTGGATCAGCGTCGCAGACCAGGGCATCGGGATCGCGCCGCACGACGTCGACCGGATCTTCGACCGATTCGTGCAGGTCGAGTCCTCCTCCACGCGCCGTTTCCAGGGCACCGGCATCGGGCTCAGCATCGTGAAGCAGCTGGTGACGCTGCACGGCGGCCGCATCGTGGTGGAGAGCGAACCCGGCAGGGGGTCGACCTTCATCGTCCATCTCTCGGCCATCCCGCGCATCGCGGCCGCTGCCTCGACTTCGAGCGCGCCGGAGTTGCCCAAGGTGCGCCTCGAGCCGGCGTTGCCGGGTGAGGTCGAGCCCGCGGGCATCGGCGGCGCACGCCTCGCGGTGGTGGAGGACAACCCCGAGCTCCTCGCTTACCTCACGCTCGTCTCGGACATCATGATGCCGGGACTCGACGGCATCGCGCTCGCGCGCAAGGTGAGGGGCGGGCCGCGGACGGCCGGGGTCCCGGTGATCCTGCTGTCGGCGCGCGAGGAGGTGGAATCGAAGGTGGCCGGCTTCGAGGCCGGCGCCGACGATTACGTCCACAAGCCCTTCGACCTCCAGGAATTGCGCGCCCGCATCGAGCTGCACCTGCGGCTGCGGTCCCAGACGCAAAAGCTGCGCGAGGCGCTCGAGCAGCTGAAGAAGGCGGAAGCTTCGCTGGTGCAGAGCGAGAAGATGGTGGCCCTGGGACGCATGATCGCCGGGGTCGCGCACGAGTTGAACAATCCCATCCATTTCCTGCGGGGAAATCTCGCCCTGCTCCGCAGGCACATGAGCACGGTCGGCTCCGCCCTGCCGCTGCTCGCGGACATCGACGAGAGCGTCGAGCGGCTCACGGCCGTGACGCGGCAGCTGCTGCTCTTCGGCCGCAAGCAGAGTGGCGACGTGAACGCGGCGGTGAAACTCGCCGAGGTGGTCCCGCTGGCGGTGAAGATGGTGGCGCCGCAGACGCCGAAGGGCGTTCGCATCGTCCAGGAGATCGACGGCGAGGTGGTGCGCGCGAATCCGCAGGATCTGTTCCAGGTGATCCTGAACATCGTGCACAACGCCTTGCAGGCGGTAGATCCGCAGCGCGGCGAGGTGCGGATCGCCGCCTCCCGCAACGGCGATCGCGTGGAGCTCTCCGTCATCGACAACGGCTGCGGCATCACCAAGGAGAACCTCTCCCGCATCTTCGATCCCTTCTTCACCACCAAGCCGCCGGGCTCGGGGACCGGGCTCGGCCTCTCCATCGTCCAGGAGCTCGTCGCCGCGCAGAACGGCACCGTCCGGGTCGAAAGCGAGCCGGGCCGCGGGACCACCGTGGCCGTGTCCCTGCCAGCGGTGAGCGCATGAACCGGGTGGCAGCCCTGGTCGATTCCGCGCTCCGCCATGCGTGGGCGTTCGACGAGCTGCCCTGGCACCTCGAGGTGGATCCGGAGCGTGACCGGTTCCCGCAAGAGAGCTTCTTCGCCGAGGGGCTCCGGTCCTTCGGCGCCATGAGCGCCGCCCAACGTCGCTCGTTCGTCTTCCGCGAGACCTGCTTCCATCTCTCGAACCTGCTCGCCGGCGAGCGCAGCGGAGAGCAGCTGGTGGCGCAGGTGATGGTGCTCACGGCGCGCGAGCGGCCCACCCACCGCGAGTTCCTCGCCGTGATGGCGCAGGAGGAGGCGAAGCACTATCTCGCCCTGCAGCGCTATCTCTCGGAGAAGGCCGGGGTCCTGTATCCCGCCTGTCACCAGCTGCGGTCCGCGCTCGACGCCGTCGAGGCGTGCGCCTCCCCGGAGGTGAAGCTGCTCGTCGGCCAGGTGGTCTTCGAATGGACGGCGGCTTCGCTGGTGGCGACGCTGCTGACGAAGTCGCGCGAGCCGCTGCTCGCGGCCGTGCTGCGCGTCAACCTCAAGGACGAAGCCCGGCACCTCGCGTACAGCCAGGAGCTGCGCGAGCCGCTCTCGCGCGTCTTCCGCGGCCGGGCCCCTGCGGAGATGGAGGACCTCGTCTTCGAGAGCATCCGGGCGAGCGTCGCGGCCCTCTTCGCCGAGCCGGTCTGGGGCGAGCTGGACCTTCCCGCCCGCCGGATGCGGCGGCATGCGCTCGACCGCCTCGAACGGCTCGGAGTGCTGCACCGTTACCGGACGCTGGTCCCGGATCAGCTCGAGCGGTGCGGCTTCCCTGCGGCGCGCCTGCGCCGCCGGCTCGGACAGGGGCTGGTGAAGGGGCTCATCCGCGATGCGTGACTCGATCACCGTGCGGCTTCTCGACCGGGCCGCGCGCGAGCCGGACCGCGTGGCCATCCATCTCCTGCGCAGCGCTGCGCGAGGCAGCTTTCGCGACGAGCCGGTGACGATGCGCGAATGGATTCGCGGGGCCGGAACTTGCGCGGCCGCCCTGGCCCGCAGCGGGCTGCGGCGCGGGGATCGCGTGCTGCTCTGCGTTCCCACCGGCCGCGCCTTCCTCGAAGGGTTCCTCGGGGCATGCATGATCGGCGCAGTCCCCGTGCCTCTTCCATCGCTCGACGGATTCGCGCGCCCGACCGCCTTCGTGAATCGCCTGACCAACGTAGTGCGCGACGCCGCTCCGTCGGCCGTCTTCGCGGACCGGCGCACGGCAGCCCACCTTCGCCGGTCGGGCCTTCTCGATCCAACCCTTCCGCTGATCGAGCCGCGCTCCCTGGAGCGGGCCGACGCGCCCGAGGGGCAGCCCGCGCGCGGAGACGAGCCGAACCTGATCCAGTACACCTCGGGCAGCACGGGAACGCCGCGCGGCGTGGTGATCACGGCCGACAACCTGGCCGCCAACGTCGACGCCATGGGCAAGGCCTTGCAGCTCAATGCCGGCGACCGCGTGGTCTCGTGGCTGCCGATGTATCACGACATGGGCCTGATCGGCGGGCTCCTCGCCCCCGTCGTACACGGAGCGACCTGCTGGATCCTCTCGCCGCTCGAGTTCATGCTGCGTCCCGCGAGCTGGATGCAGGCGGTCTCGGACACGCGCGCGACGCTGACGGTGGCGCCGAACTTTGCCTATGGGTTGGTGGCCCGCAAGGTCGTGGACGAGGACCTCCGCGGCCTCGATCTCTCCGCTTTGCGCGCCGCCATCAACGGAGCCGAACCGGTCGATCCCGGCATCGCCGAGGCGTTCTGCCGCCGGCTCGCTCCGATGGGCTTTCGAGCATCGAGCTACTTCCCCGTCTACGGGCTCGCCGAATGCACGCTGTCGGTGGCGTTTCCGCCCCTCGGCCGCGGCGTGAAGCTCGACCACGTCCGCCGCGAGGATCTGGCGAGCGGCAGGGCGGTCCCGGCGGAGCCCGGCCCCGGCTCGATGGCCGTGGTGTCCGTCGGACCCGCCATCGACGGCCACGAGGTCAGCATCGTCAGCGTCACCCCGGACCATACGCCGCTTTCCGAGCGGCAAGTGGGGCAGATCTGGGTGCGCGGACCGAGCGTCTCGCCGTGGTACTTCGAGAAGCACCATGCGCAGCGCGAGCGGCGCACGTCGCTGCGTACAGGCGACGTCGGCTACCTGGCGGACGGCGAGCTGTACGTCGTCGACCGCCTCAAGGACCTGGTGATCGTCGCCGGCCGCAGCTACTCGCCCTCGGACATCGAGCGCGCGGCCGAGCAAGTCGAAGGCGTTCGCGCCGGCCGCTCGGTCGCGTTCGGCGTCGCCGATGCGGATCTCGGCACCGAGTCGCTGGTGGTCCTGGCGGAGGTCCAGCCGCGCTCTCCCGAGGAGCTGGTGGCCTTGGCGGAATCGGTGCGCGAAACGGTGGCGGAGCAGGTCGGCCTCTCTCCCAAGGACGTATGCCTGCTGAAGCCCGGATCGCTTGCGCGCACCTCCAGCGGCAAGCTGATGCGCCGCGACGCGCGCGAACGCTACCTCGGGGGAGGCCTGGCGGGCGCGGAGGCCCTCCGGCCCAAGCTTCCGGTGCGCCTGGTCGACGCTGCTCGCGGAGTCCTGTTCCGGTTCATGGCCCGCCGGCGCGCTTCGGAAAACTAGTCGCGGCCGCGAAGGCGGCTGAGCGACTATTGCTTTGGGCTGTACCGTCTCCCGAGCACGCGCGCGGCATCGCTCGCAACCCGCGAGGTCCCGGACGCTACGTCTCGCAGCAGTCCTCCGCGCACGACGGGAAAGCCGAAGAGGACGTCCGCGAGGAGATCCGCTTGCGACGGGTGCGTCAGCTCGCCCTCGTCCAGCGCGCGGATGCATTCCTGCGCCAGGGCGACGGATAGGCGCTCCGCGATCCCCTTCGACGCGCCCGCTCGCACCCGTCGCCCAAGAGCCGCGGGAAGGCGATAACCGAAGTCGAGCAGCGAGGCGCGCGCCGGCCGGGATGCGATGGCGCTCGCGAACACGGCGAGGAGGCGCTCGCTGACGAATCGTTCCCGCGCGCTGGTCACGATCGGTTGGAATCCGGCCTGCTCGAGGACCTGGAAGAGGGCGACTCCACGCCGCCAGGGCCGTTCCGGCGCCGCGGGAACGAGCTCGATCGCAGCGCCGCCGGCGAGCGGGAGAAAGGCGGCGCAATCCGCCTCGGTGCGGGGCCCGCCCAGGGTGCAGGTCAAGGCGCCGGGCACCTTCCTCGTCGAGAAGGCGATCGATCCCCGCGCCTTCACCTCGATCCCGGGAAGTCTGCGCTCTACCAGCAGCCGCGCCAGCTTGCGCAGCGCCGGCGTCCGCCTCTCGACCGCGATGGCGAGGCGGGGCGGCCGCTGATATGCGGCGCTTCCGATCCCGTGCGCTTTCGCTGCCTGGCGGACGAAGAAGAAGGACATCGCCCGCTCGGACTCCTTCGTTCCGAGGCTGCTCCAGAAGCTCGCCAGCTCCTCGCGAAGCCCGTCCTCGAGGCGGTAGTCCCGCGCGAACGGCAGCCGCGCGAGCCGCAGGCACTCCCGCGCCAGGCGTCGTTCGGGGCCTGGGAGCGCGTCGATCGTGGGCGCTCCGGAGCTTGCGTGGCGCTCCGGCCGCCGCTTCGGCCAGTGGCGCGCGCGCAAGGTGGAGAGCAAAGACCGCAGCGTGGCGGCGACTCCTTGCGCGGGAGCGAGCCGATCGATGAGGCCGATGCGTGCTGCACGCCTCGCATCCAGCCGCTCGCCGAGAAGGACTTCCATCGCGCGGCGCAGTCCGAGCAGCCGCGCCAGGCGCTGCGTGGCGCCGAACAGGGGAATGAAGGCGTAGTCGCGCAACTCCGGCATGTAGAAGTGCGTGTCGTAGCTGTCGCGCGCGATACGGTAATCGCAGGCCAGCGCCAGCTCGAGGCCGCAGCCGTAGCAGTTCCCCTCGATGGCGGCGATCGTCGGCACCGGCGCGGCAGCCAGGCGCTCGTAGCAGCGCCGCAGGGTGTGCGCCCGCTCCATGGCGGCGCCTTGCGCGTGCGAGGAGGCGGCGAGCAGGAGGCCCACCCCGTTCACGAAGCTGCCTGGTTTCGCGCTCTGGAGCACGACCGCGCGCGCGCCAGCGGCGAGTCCGGCCTCGAGCTCGCGCTCGACCTCGAGCGCCACCGCGGGCGTGAACACGTTGACCGATGAGCCCCTGGTGTCGAGCGTGAGGTAGAGGACGCCGCCGCGCAGCGCCCCCGTGCAGCCCGCGATCATCGCTTATCGGAGAGGAAGCGGGCCAGCGACGCGACCGTCAGGTCGGCCGGATCTTCGACGCTCGCGATCCACTCGGGCAGGAAGACGGGCCGCCCCAGCTGCTTTTCGAGGAGCATGGTCAGCTCGACCACCTTGAGCGAGTCGAGCCCCAGGTCGGCGAGGATGGAAGCCTCCGGCGTGATCCGTTTCCGAAGCTTCTCAAGGCCGCGAACAAGCCGCGGCGGACACTTCAGTGATAGTGGAGCCTGAACACTGAAGCTGTAAAGGAATCATGGGGAGCATGCGCGGATGCCGCTGCTCCGCGCACCTCTGCGCACCCCGCAGGCTGGCCTTACGACGCGTTGCCGGCCGGTAACGCGGGCGCCGGCGTACGCAAGAACGGGCGTACGAAATACGTGTATCCCACGTACCGTAGCCACGATTCCTGGAGCAGCGAGGGATGGATCTTTCCGGCGTGCTGGGCGTGGAACCGCGGCAGCTCCGACCAGTGCAGCCCGGGCTTGAGATGGTGGACCGTGTGGTACCCGTTGTTGAACAGCAGCACATTCAGCGTTTTCGAGACGAAGTTCCGCGAGTGGTTCCAGTCGCTGTAGGCGTCGGTCTCGATGTGCTGCAGATAGTTCACCACCTGGATGCTGAAGAGCGCGACCTGCTGGGGGACGAAGAAAAATAGCAGCGCCCTGCGCCAGTCGAAAATGAGCAGGCCCGCCATCGCTCCGAAGAACACCGCGTATTCCGAAGCGGCGGAGAAGAATGCGGGGCGATCCCGCCGCCACAGGTCCTTGAGGAACGCGTTGATGTCCTTGGTCTGCGCGAGGTTCGTCAGCACCGGGTAGACCAGGAGCGCGGCGAGGTGGTTCCCCTCGAACCACTTGGGCGAACGCGAGCTGTCGCCTGGCCTGTTGTTCAGCTTGTGGTGGACCTGGTTGTGCGTCGGCACCCAGGCCACGGCGGGGTGGCCGTAGAAGATCGCGATCCAGTAGCTGGTCAAGAGGTTCAGCGCCTTCGAGCGGCACATGCCGAGGTGGTTGTGGTTGTGGCTGATCACAGCCGTGGTGAAGAACATGAACAGGGTCACCGGATACAGGACCGGATGCACCTTGCCCGTCTTCCAGTTCACCACCGTCAAGGCGGTAGTGAACGCCAGATAGAGCAGCGTCCTACGGTCGGCACGGTAGCGTAACATCGGGGCCTTTCGGTAGAGACCCATCCTTAGAGCACGGGTGTCATTCGACTGTCACGTCTTCCTCCGGGCTTGGGTTCATCCTGGCCTGTTATAGCGCCGTTGGTCTCTCCCCACGACCTGGGCACCCTGGCCCTCCATGCGACCACACCGTGCACTTGAAACGCATCGGGGCGAGCGGCGACGCTCCGGCCCATGCGAACGTGTCCGAAGTGCAAGACGCAGACGCTCGCCCCCCTTGCCGAGGACCGCGTCACCGACCCGGACACCGTGCCGCCCTCGCGGTGCACGCGTTGTCGCGGCGTCTGGCTGCCGCACGGTGCGGTCGACCAGCACGTCGTTCCGCCTTCGCTGGACACGGAACCCGCGGCAACCAGCGCCGACGAGATCCCCGGCTTCTGTCCCGGGTGCCGGGGGCTGCTGGTGCGGGCGCGGGTAGAGGCCCCGCATCCGTTCCACCTCGACCGGTGCCCGGCGTGCGCAGGCGTATGGTTCGACGCCGGGGAGTGGGCCGCCGTCGCGAGCACCGAATGGCTCACGCATCTCGACGATCTGTGGGATCCCGCCTGGCAGCGCCGTGCGCGCGAGCGGCAGGCGCAGAAACGCCATCTCCAGGAGATCGAGCGGGCGCTCGGCGCCGAGACCCTTGAGCGGGTACGTGCCGCCATCGCCGCCCTGCGAAACCATCCACGGCGCTCGCTCGGCCTCTCGTACCTCATCGCGGAGCTGCGTTCGCCGCGCTGAGTCTGTCCGCTCCCCGACAGAGGGTGCGCCCGCGCGCCGCCGTCCCCATCGTTGTTCGCAAGAGAACGCGAGGGGGAAACATGCGCAGGATCGCGGGATTTGCGTTGACATGCGGCGCGCTGGTGGCGTGCACGTCGGTGAAGATGGTGCAGCGCGAGGGCTGCTGGGTGAAGCAGACGGAGCGGACCTTCGGCGGCAGCAGCGAGGAGCTAGGATTCTGCACGAGAGCGCGGCCGCAGTGGGCCGAGGATCGGCTGGCGCGGCTGGTACAGGAGTGCATGGCGCAAGCCGACTACCGCTGGGAGAACCGCGCGCTCGCGGCGTGGACGCGTGGGGATCCGATTCCGCCGCAGGACTCGGACGACCAGGTGGCGCGGACCTGCATGGGCCAGGCGGCATCCGCGCTCGGGCTCGAAGTCCAGAACGACGCCCTCAAGTCGCGGCTCGCCGACGTCAGCCAGGATCGGGAGAAGCTGCGCGACGCCACGGACAAGAACCGCGAATTCATCGAGCAGAGCAGCGACAAGATGATCACGGCGCTCGGCGAGGCGGCCAAGAAACCTCCGCCCTCCGCGGTAGCGACCGCGACGAGCACCGGTACGGCGAAGACGGAGAGCGATCAGCGCAGCGCGGCCCAACCCGCCGCGCCTGCACCGCCAACCACCGTCGTGCTCGCGCCTCCTGCGACGACCACGGTGGTCACGGCACCGGCCGCGCCGAAACCGGTCGCGGCGCCCTGCCCGAGGAAACCGAGTGCGGCAAAGGCGGCGGACAAGGACGCGCCAGGGTGCGAGAAGTCGACTGCGCCGGACCCGGCCCCAGCGGACAAGACCGCGGCTCGCGATCCGCACAAGAACTGATCCGCTGGCACTTCGACAAACGTCGGGGGCGCGGACCGGGATTCTTCCGCGCCCCCGCCCCCCTTGGTCGGTGGATACCCATTTACGGCCGAGGTGCGAGCAGCGCCGGCACGAGCGGCTCAGGACGTAGGCGCATTCGTACCGGCGATCGCAGCGGGTTCGCTCAGGTCCGGCGGAGCCGCCTGTCCGGGTGGCGTGATCAAGAGCGAGACCGTATAGGCTGCGGCGACCGCCCAGGCGGCGATCAAGGCAACCGGGAACCCCCACTCGCGCACTATCCGCATTTGACTATCCTCCTTCCGGAGGCGCTCTAGAGCACCGCGCGTGCCAATGCGGTTCGTGCGCGAAACGGTGAAAGGCGGATGTGCGTGCGCTCGAACAGGGTGGCGCCACAGCAGCGCTACAAGACTACGAGCTCGCCGAGGTGCGCCGCGACGCAGCGGCCGAGCACGTCGAGATCGTAGCCGCCCTCCAGCAGCGAAACGATGCGTCCGTCGGCGTGCTTCGCCGCGACTTGCCGGACGAGGGCCGTGACCCAGGCGTAGTCGGGTTCGAGCAGGCGCAAAAACGCCATCCCGTCGTCGCGATGCGCGTCGAAGCCTGCGGAGATGAAGAGCATCTGCGGCTTGAACCTCTCCAGCGCCGGGAGCCACTCCTGCTCGACGGCTTCGCGGAATTCGCGGCTCCCCGCGCCCGCGGAGAGCGGCACGTTCACCATCCGCTCCGAGCGGCCCTCGACTCCGCTGCCCGGATAGAACGGGTGCTCGAAGGTCGACACCATCAAGACGCGAACGTCCTCGTGGAACATGTCTTCGGTGCCGTTGCCGTGGTGCACGTCGAAATCCACCACGGCGACGCGCGAAAGCGCGTGTGCCTCCAGCGCGTGAGCTACGCCGATGCCGACGTTGTTGAAGAAGCAGAAACCCATGGCGCGGGCGCGCTCCGCGTGATGGCCCGGCGGCCGCACCGCGCAGAAGGCCGCGTCGACCTTCCCGCGGATCACCAGATCGGTTCCGAGCACCGCGGCTCCCGCGGCGCGAAGCGCCGCCTGCAGCGTGTACGGATTCATCGCGGTGTCCGGATCGATCTGCACGAGGCCGGCGGACGGGGCGAGCTCCGTCAACCGATTCACGTAATCGGGATCGTGTACGCGCAGAAGCTGCTCGCGCGTCGCCAGCGGCGCCTCGTAGCGAGAGATGACGTAATCCAGCCGCGAGGCGATCAGCTTGTCCTCGATGGCCGCGAGCCGCTCCGGCCGCTCGGGATGGCCCTCTCCCATCTCGTGCAGCAGGCAATCCGGATGCGTGATGAACGCGAGGCCCACGTCGTGCAAAATATCGCGCGCGCGCGACGGGTGCGAGAGAGGGCGCAGAGGCCGCTGTTCCGAGCACTTACGCGCGTTGAAGCCCCCTTTCATGTGTCCGTACTCTCTCGACAACCAACCGAGCGATCGCACGGGCGCACGGTGCGCCGGGTCTCGCTCCAGGAGATGTGGAAATGAAGAAGCTGACGATGATTGTGGCGGCTTTCGTTCTCTGTATTTCCATCTCGGCGCGTGCGGACAGCTCGCGTCGGTCGACCTCGGTGTCGAGCACCCACGGAGAGAAGTTCCTCCTCGGCGTTGATGGCGCCTTCGGCCTTCCGATCGGGAACTACTCCGACGTCAACGGCGTGGGCGGCGGCGTCTTGCTGACCGGTGAGTACCCGATCATCGAGGCGCTGAGCGCGACGGCCCGCATCGGGTTCAACTACCAGTTCGACAAGAGCCCTGTCGCGGGCACCGACACGCACGTGCACTCGATCCCCGTGCTGCTTGGCGCGAAGTACTACCTGATGCCGGATCATCAGGGCCTGTTCGGCGCTGCCGAGCTCGGCATGTTCGACCTGATGTCGAGCGTCTCGACCGGCGGTACTTCCGCGAGCCAGAACAACGTGAAGTTCGGCATGGGCATCGGCGCCGGCTGGCAGATGAAGCAGTGGAACGCGCGCATCAACCTGCACGCACAGGACTTCGGCCACTTCGGCGACGCCCTGATGGTGAGCGCGGGCGTCGGCTACCAGTTCATCGGCCTGTAAAGCGTTCTGTCCGCAGGGGCACGCCGCGGTGGCGTGCCCCTGCTTTTTTTTGCGCTCTTTCACGGCGCCACGTCGGCGCGGTCGACGAGCAGCTCCCGGACTTCGTGCGGCACGTCGGCGAACAGGCGCAGGCCGGTGGCCATTTCGACGTCGCGCGGCCGGACGCGGAACGAGCGCCAGTCAGCGGTCCTGGAGAGGGACGCCTCGTTCGGGATCAGCACCGAGATCACGCGCGTCTGAAACGTCACGTCGGCGATCCCCTGGCCCGGCCGATCGAGCACCACCACCACTTTGAACGTCGCGGAGGGAATCGCTACCGCGCCGGCGCCGATGGTCTTCGTCGGGCCGGCGAATACGCCGCCGGCAACGACGGAAAGCTCCTTGCCCGTGGCGGCGAGATGGCGCAGGTAGCTCTCCAGCTGCGCCCAAGGGCCGCCGTTCGCGCTGTCGGCCTGAGGGACGATGTTCGTCAGATAGAAGGTGCTGCGGTTGTCATTGACCGTCGCGGTCCGATCCTCGGATGGGCAGAGATGGCCGCGGTCCCAGCCGCTGCCGGCATAGTCGGAGAGCTGAGCCTGTGGGATCTCGTCCGGAAACGTGTCGTCGGGGCGGAAGTCGTTCTGGCGCGCAACCGCCCCCAGCCAGGTCTTGTTCAGCTCCCAGCTCACCCAGTTGGGGACGCGGCGTGCGCCGTCGTAGGAGAGGACGTACTGCGGCTTCACGGAGAGGTACGCGGTGACGCTGTCGATGGTGCCGAGGGCCGCGCCTGGGAAGCCGAGGGCGGTGTGCACACTCACCGACGCGCCGTGCGCGTTGAGCACCGAGACGACGACCGGCGGTGACGCGCCGATGTTGCCCGAGGCGTCGTGCGCGATGGCGGTGAGCGTGTGCGCGCCGTTGTCCGCGGCGAGCGTGTCCCAGGCGATGCTCCAGGGAGACTTTGCGGCCTTGGCGAAGACTGCGCCGTCCACGGCGAAGTCGACGGAGATGACGCCCGTGTCGTCGTCGGCGCCGGCGGTCAGCCGGATCTCTCCCGCGACCCCGGCGCCAGAAGCGATGTCCAGGAGGACCGCCGTCGGCGGTGTGGTATCGCGCGCGCAGTCGTCATCGCTCCGGCAAGACGGGGCACAGCGGAGAGCGAGGAACCCCGTCGCGAGGACGGCGATGGCGACGCGCGGGTGCACGCGGCAAGAGGTATCAGCGCGGCGCGTGCGCCGGCATCGGGCGGCTGACGGGGCCTTGGGTCGAAACTACCGCGAGGAAGGCGCGGGAGCCTGCGCCGACTTCACGGCCTCGGCCTCCGCGACCGCCTTGAGCTGCGCCAGCCCGCGCTCGAAATCGCCGCCGACCATCTTGTCCATGTCCATCACCAGCGAGAACGCCTTGCCGGCGAAGTCGTTGTGCCCGTCCATCGTCCAGGTGACCTGCGTGGTTCCGCCCTGCGGCGTGAAATCGAATCGCGTGGTGGCGACGGAAGCGAACGGCTTGATGAACTCCAGCTTGATCGCGATGAGCTGGCCTGGGCGCGCGTCGATGATCGTCATGCGGCCCTCGCCCACCTTGTCGTTTCCCTTCCAGGCATAGCTCGCCCCCGCCGTTCCGGCCTCGCCGGCGTATTCCGTCTGCATCGATGGATCGAGCTTCTCCCAGGGAGACCAGGCCTTCCAGCGGTGGAAGTCGGCCACTTGCGCGTAGACGCCGCTCGCGGGGGCATCGATCGACTGCGAGCGCGAAACTCGGTACTCCGCGGGGCGGGTGGCGATCACGATCGCCAGGATCGCGAGCAAGACCACCGCCGTGAGGGCGATCTTCTTCAGCATGGGGGCCTCCGAGGTGCGCAGTGTCGCCTGAAATGGCGCGCGAAGGCCAGCCAGCTCTCCATCATGATCGAGACCCGCAGCGCGGCTGCGCAAGGTGAAACCGCAGCGCCATCCAGATCACCATTGCCCCGGAGGTCCACATGCTGCGCGGCGCAGTCGCTCTTGTGATCGCCTCGTTGTCTTCCACCGCTGTATTGGCGCGTGGCGAGGATCGGGACGTCCCCGGATTCAGCGCGGTGAGCGTCGCGGCGGGGATCCGGGCTTCCGTGGAGATCGGCCCGCGCAGACCCGTCCACATCGAGGCGGATGACGACGTCCTTCCGCTGGTGGAAACGCGCGTCGAAGATGGGGCGCTGCACGTCGGGTTCAAACAGAATACCCGCCTGAGCGGCGAGCGCCGGGTCTCGGTCAGCATCCAGACGCCGCAGTTGCGCGCTGTCGACGCGAGCGGCGGAGCGATGGTGCGGGCGACCTTCACTCGCGCGGATGAGAGCGCCATTCATGCGAGCGGTGGAAGCGAGGTGCGCATTCGCAGCGTCGATGCGGCGCGGCTGCTCGTGCAGGGATCCGGCGGATCCGAGCTCGAGGTGCAAGGGCGCGCCGACCGGCTCGATCTGGAGATGTCGGGCGGGACCCGGCTGCACGGCCGCGAGCTCGCGGCAAAGGATGTCGACGTGCACGCGAGCGGAGGGTCCGAGGGAGAGCTGCGCGCCAGCGGGCGCGTCCGCGGCAGCTTGTCCGGGGGATGCGAGCTGCACGTGCGCGGTGGGGCCCGGGCGAACGTCGCGACGACGGGCGGATCGTCGGTGGAGGTGGAAGACTGAGCGCCGCTCGGCTCCTTATCGCCCTTCGCGCCGCACCTCCTGCTGGATCCGCACCGGCGACCCATCCGGCACCTCGGGACCCAGGCTCAGCGCCACGGTCTCGCCGCCCCGCAGCCCGTCGAGCACCTCCACCTTCGCGCCGTCGTCCACCCCGAGCTTCACGCGCTGGAAATGCACTTTTCCGTCTTCCACCAGCGCCACCAACAGTTGCCCGCCCTGCCCCAACAGGGCCTCGGTCGGCAGCAACGGCCGCGGCGGCCCGTGCAGCGGCAGCCGGGTCTGTACGAACGCTCCTGGATAAAGCCCCTCGGGCGGTTGCGGCAGGTCGATCTCGCACATCATCGTCCGCGTGCGCGCATCGAGGCTCTGCGAGATCCGCGAGATCCCCGCCTCGAATGGCGGCTGATCCGGAGAGGTCTGCAGCTGCACCTTGTCTCCCACGCGCACGCGAGCGGCATCGTCCTGGCCCAGGTGCAGCGCGACGCGGAGGCGATCGAGCTGCGCCACTTCCAGCAGCGGCTGCGCCGATGAAGTGCTGCCCGTCGCCGCCGGCAGGAGCGCACCTGCGTCGGCGAACCGGGCGGTCACGGTGCCGTCGAACGGGGCGCGCAAGACCTGGTAGTCCACCTGCACCTGGGCGCGGGCGAGCGCCGCGCGGGCCACCTCCACGCTTTCTTGCGCGGCCTCGCGTTCCTGGACCGAAACGCGGCCCGAGGGCGCGAGGCGCTGGACGCGGGCAAGCTGCTGCCGGCGGAAGGTCAGCTCGGCCTGGGCGGCGGCGACTTGCGCCTCGAGATCGGGCGATTCGAGGGTCGCGAGCACCTGCCCCTTGCGCACCCGATCGCCCCGCTCGACCAGTACCTTCTTCACGTAGCCGCTCACCTTCGCGTAAAGCGTCGCGCGCTGCTCGGCGCGCACCTCGGCGGGGAGCGAGACCACGCGGTCCGCCGGAGCAAGCTCGACGCGGGCGACGCGGACCACCGGACCCTGGGCAAGCTCCTTCTGCAGCACCTCCGCCTGCCGCGCCTGTGCGCCGTGCTCGCGCACGAACAGCACGGCGGTGCCGACCGCGGCGGCGATCACCACCGCGATGCTCCCGGCGGCGATCAAAGAGCTCCGTCGCGTCTCAGGCATGGGAAGCCTCCGAGGCGCCGCGGCTCTCCGCGGCGAACTTCGCGTCCAGCTCGTGTGCGCTCGGTGGAGCCTTGCGCACCAGCGTGTACACGGCGGGCACGATGAACAAGGTCACGAAGGTCGCCACGATCAGCCCGCCGATCACGGCGCGGCCGAGCGGCGCGTTCTGCTCGCCGCCCTCGCCGATGGCCAGCGCCATCGGCACCATGCCGAGCAGCATCGCCAGCGCGGTCATCAGCACCGGGCGCAGGCGCGTCTTTCCGGCGACGATCGCGCCTTCCAGTACGCTGACTCCCTGCGCGACGCGAGCGTCGTTCGCCGCGCTGACCAGCAGGATGGAGTTCGAAGTGGCGATGCCCACGGCCATGATCGCCCCCATGAAGGACTCGACGTTGAGCGTGGTTCCCGTGAACGCCAGCATCCAGAGGATGCCGACGAGCGCTCCGGGGACCGCGACCAGGATGATGAAGGGATCGAGGAACGACTGGAAGAGCACGACGAGCAGCAGGTACACGAGCGCGATCGCCAGGATCAGGCCCACCCCGAGCCGGTTGAAGGCCGCGAACATGCTCTCGCTCTGCCCGCGCAAGCTGATGCGGGTTGCCTTGGGGAGGTTCTTGATGCTGCCGATCGCCTTCTGGATGTCAAGGGTGACGCCGCCCAGGTCGCGCCCGGTCGCGCTCGCTTGCACATCGACGACGCGTTGCACGGACACGTGATTGATCATGGAGAGGCCCGTCGCGGGCCGCAGGCTCGCCACCGCGCCCAGGTACGATCCGCCGCCCGCGGGCGTGTCTCCGGGCGCCGGCGTCGAGGACGACACGAGCGCGGCGCGGCCGAGGGGCATGCCGAGGAGCGAGGGGATCGAGTCGATCTGCCGGATCGGCGTCTGCACCACGACCGGGTAGTTCACGTTGTTCTTCGGGTTGATCCAGAACGACGGGGCGACCAGGGAGCTCGAGGCGAGCGACACCAAAAGATTATTCGCCACGTCGCGCTCGGTGATCCCGATCTGGGCGGCGCGGCTGCGATCGACGTCCACCCGCAACGCCGGATAAGCGAGCACCTGGGGAATGCGCACGTCGGTCGCGCCGGGGATCGCGCGGATCTTCTTCACCAGCTCGCGTGCGACCGCATAGCTCGCCTCCACGTCGGGACCGTCGATCTGCACGTCGATGGGAGCGCTGAGGCCGAAGTTGAGCACCTGGGAGACGATGTCCGCGGGCTGGAAGTAGAGTGTCGCGCCGGGAAACTCGTCGGGCAGCTCGTGCCGGATCCGGTCCATGTACTTCTCGGTGGGAGCGTGCTTCGACTTCAGTGCCACGAGGATGTCGGCGTCCTGGCTGCCGGTGTTGTCGGTCTGGACGAACGCCAGGTTGTACGAGATCGGCATTCCGATGTTGGAGTTGATGGTCTCCAGCTCGGCGGCTGGAACGATGTCCTGGATGCGCTGCTCGAGACGCGCCACCTGGCGTTCCGTCTCCTCGAGGCGCGTGCCGATCGGCGCGCGGTAGTGCAGCCGCATCTGGCCGGCGTCCACGGCCGGGAAGAAGTCGAGCCCCACCACGAAAGGAAGGAAGGCCGTGCATGCGAGCACGAGACCGGCGCAGATCAGCACCAGAGCGCGATGGTGCAGAACGGCGCCGAGAGTCCGCCCGTAGGCCTCCTGGAACCGCGCGAACCCACGGTCGCGCCAGCGGTTGAACCGCGCCACGATGCCCTCGCCGCCGGCATGCAGCTCTTCCTTCTCCATCAGGATGCGGGCGAGCGTGGGAACGAGCGTGCGCGAGAGCAGGTACGACGCGAGCATCGAGATGACCACGCCGAGCGCCAGGGCCGTGAAGAGGAACTGGGCCGGTCCCTCCAGCAGCACCACCGGGAAGAAGACCACGCAGATGGTCAACGTCGCCGCCAGCGCGGGGACGGCGATCTGCTGCGCGCCATCGAGGATCGCGACCGTGATCGGTTTTCCCAGGTGCCGGTTGCGATGGATGTTCTCCACCTCGACGGTGGCATCGTCCACCAGCATGCCGATGGCGAGCGCGAGGCCGCCCATGGTCATGAGGTTCAGCGTGTGCCCGAAGAGGAAGAGGCCGACGAGCCCGACCAGGATGGCGAGCGGGATGCTCGTCATCACCATCAGGGCGCCCCGCCAGCTGCCGAGAAAGAACAGGATCATCAACGAGACGAGGATGGAAGCGAGCGCGGCCTCCTGCAGCACGTTCTGGACGGCGGCGCGCACGAAGACCGACTGGTCGAAATCGATCTTCAGCTCCATCCCCT
>WNFT01001593.1_pt1 | contig 19149 bp, 23 predicted proteins | sample 5400191 | NCBI WGS metagenome assembly WNFT01 (sample SAMN13153359, study PRJNA577476) | soil metagenome | isolation source: 80 cm saprolite under Madrone tree | place: USA:California | collected 2016-06-14 | reverse complement strand
TGAGTCGCGTCACTTCGCGACGTTGAAGCGGAAGTGGCAGACCTCGCCGTCCCGGACCATATAGTCCTTCCCCTCGAGTCGGAGCTGGCCCCGGGATCGGAGGTCGGCGAAGGACCCATCCGCGGCGACGAGATCGTCATAGCTATTGACCTCGGCCCGGATGAACCCGCGGGCAATGTCCGAGTGGACCGTGCCCGCGGCGTCCAGCGCCCGCGTGCCCTCGGGAATCGGCCAGGCCCGCACCTCGTCCTCGCCGACCGTGAAGAAGGAGATCAAGCCGAGCAAGGTATAACAATCATTTAGGACTCTGTGGATCGCAGGCTCCTTGAGGCCCAGATCGGCCAGGAAGGCCTGCTGCTCGGGGCCGGCGAGCTGGGCGACCTCGGTTTCGATGACCGCCGACACCCAGCCGACCCGGGTCCGTGGCCGCGCCCCGATTTCCCCGAGCCCGTACTTCTCCCCCACCCGAGGCCCATCGGCGAGCGCTTTCTCGTCGAGGTTCAGGCAGTGGAGGATCGGCTTCTCGGAGAGGAACGTGAACCCCCGGATCGCCTTGGCCTCTTCGGGCGAGAGCGCCATGGCGCGGAGCGGGACCTCGGTCTCGAGGTCAGCCTTCAGGCGTCGCAGGATCTCCTGCTCCTTCGCCTCGACCTCCTTCCTCTGCTTCCGGAGTGAGGCCTCGAGCCGCTCGAGCCTCCGGTCCACCACCTCCAGGTCGGCCAGGATCAGCTCGGTCTCGAGATCCAGGATGTCGCGCCGGGGATCCGGCAGGCCCGCGACCTCGTCGGGGAAGGCGCGGACGACATGGAGGAGCGCGTCCGCGTTCCTGAACTCTTTGATCTCGAGGCCGCCGCGTTCCCCTTTGGCGATGCCCGCAAGGTCCACGACCTCGAAGCTCGCGTAGGTGGTCTTCTTCGGCTTGAAGAGCGCGCTGAGCCGGTCCACGCGCGGGTCGGGCACGCGCGCGACGCCCGTGTGGAGCTCGGCGCGGCCCGTGTCGTAGCGCGCGGTGGCGACGGCCGAGCCGGTCAGCAGATTGAAGAGCGTGGTCTTCCCGGTCTTCGGGAGGCCGATCAGGCCGATCTTCATGAATCGATTATGCCAGGTGTCGTATCTTTAGAGGCGTTCTGAGCCATCCCGCGCGCGACGTCGACCTGAAGGGCGCGGCGGTCGCCGTGCTCGTCTCCATCCTCTGGGGCGCCAATCCCGTCGCGATCAAGCTGGGGCTCGAGGACGCCCCGCCGATTCGCCTGGCGTGGATGCGCTTCCTGGTCGGCGGCGTGGTCATCGGGCTCTGGGCGTGGGCGACCGGCCGGTTCGCCGGCTTCCGCGTGGAGCGCTCCGAGTGGCGGCCGCTCGTGTTCCTCGGGCTCCTCTTCACCCTCCAGATCGGCTCGATGAACATCGGCACCTCGCTGACGAGCGCCGCGCACTCGGCGCTTCTCCTGAACCTCTACGCGGTCCACACGGTCGTCCTCGCCCACTTCCTGATCCCCGGCGACCGGCTCACCCTCCGGAAGATCGCGGGCGTGCTCATCGCCTACGCGGGCATCGTCCTGCTCTTCGCCCACCAGATCGGCCGCGGGACCTCGACGCTCCTCGGGGACGCGATCATGGTCGGCTCGGCGTTCGTACTCGCCGAGCGCACCGTGTATCTCGCGCGGGCCGTCCAGCGCTACGATCCCGTCAAGCTGCTCCTCTCCCAGGCGCTCATCGGCACGGCCATCTTCGTCGCGGTCTCGCTGGCCCTCGAGCCCGCGGCGACCCGCTGGACCGGGCGGCTCGCGGCGTCCGTGGCCTACCAGGGCGTGCTCATCGCCGGCTTCAACTTCGTGGTGAACCTCTGGCTCCTGCGACGCTACCGGCCGAGCGCGCTCGCGGCGTTTTTCCTCACCCAGCCGATCTTCGGCGTGATCGCGGCCGCGCTTGTCGGAGGCGATCCCCTGACCCTGGACCTCCTGCTGGCGAGCGTCGCGGTCGCGATCGGCATCGGGCTCACGAGTTCATCGGAGGGGGCCTCGACGGCCCCCTCCGAGCCACCCCCAGGATTCGATTGCGCCGGCGGAGCCGGCGCTCGAACGTAGTCACTCTGACAGGTCACGAGTCGCCGAGCCCGCGCGCTATAATCCAGGCATGCCGCCAGCGCCGTCGAAGACGCTCGAAGTCGTGCCGAACCCGCACCCGGAGGGGGACTACGAGGTCTCGATGGCGATGCCGGAGTTCACTTGTCTCTGCCCCCGGACCGGCCAGCCCGACTTCGCGACGATCCGCATCCGCTACGTGCCCGACGAGCACCTGGTCGAGCTCAAGTCGCTCAAGCTCTACCTCTGGTCGTACCGGAACGAGGGCGCGTTCCACGAGGACGTGACGAACCGGATTCTGAACGACCTCGTGGCGGCCGCCAAGCCGCGCTGGATCGAGGTGATCGGGGACTTCAACGTGCGCGGCGGGATCAAGACCGACGTGCGCGCGACCTACGGCAAGCGTCCGGAGATCTAACCTTCCCCCGCAGCCTCGCGCCAGAGAGCCCCCGCGTCGAGCACCAGATCGCCGAGCGGCGGCAGCGCCGCCCGTTCCTCGTCTGCGACCCGTCCGGCCCGCGCGTACCCCGCGGGCCCGAGCGCGTGCGCCTCGACCGAGCGCGCCTCCGCGTCCACGATCCAGTAGAAGGGCACGCCGTAGCGCGCGTAGAGCTGGTGCTTGCGCTGACGGTCGATGGCGACGGTCCAGGGGGACAGGATCTCGACGGCGAGGGTGGGCGTACCCTCGATCCCGCGGCTCGACACGGCACCGGCCCGGGAGCGCTCGAGGTAGACCACGTCGGGCTGGACGATGGCGATGTCGCTCAGGATCACGTCGATCGGCGAGAGGAGCACCTCGCCGAGACCGCCGCTCCGCACGTGAGCAAAGAGGATTCTGTAGATCGCGCCGACGAGGCGCTGGTGGCGGGGGTTCGGGGCCGGCGTCACAGACAGCTCCCCGTCGTGGATCTCGTACCGCCGCCCGTCGTCCGGGAGCTCGCAGTAGTCGCGATACGTCAGGAGAATCGCCCGATCGGCCATACCGAACTCTAGCGACCGCCGGAACGGTGTGTCAATGCCGCGAATCCGATACGCTTACTGCGCGAGGGCGAGCAGGACCATGCCCGCCAGCATCACGAGCCCGCCGAGCGCCGATTCCCGCACGCGCTGCGCCTCGCCGAAGAAGAGGACGCCCACCCCCATCGCGAAGAGGATCTCGATCTGCTTCACGGCCTCGACGTATGAGGAGAGTGTCAGCGTGTAGGCCTTGCCCTGGCTCAGCGTGGTGAGCGCGGCGAAGACGCCGAGGGCGAGGAACTCCTTCCAGTAGCGCGGCACCGCCGGGAAGTGGCGCGCCGACGTGGTCAGGGCGAGCGGCGTCATGATGAGGCTCGCGGCCAGGTAGGTGCCGAACGTCCCGGCGGCGGTGTTGGACGCCAGGATCGCCTGCTTGATCGTGATGACGCTCGGCGCGTAGAAGAGCGCGGCGACGAGGGTGTAGCGCTGGCCGCGGTCGGTCACGAGCACGCGCAAAGGCTCCCACGGCGAGATGTGCGCCCGCGTGACGTTGAGGAGGTAGACGCCCCCGGCGGAGAGGAGCACGCCCGCGACGCCGAGGGCGCTCGGGTGCTCGCCGATCGTCACCCACGCCATGCCGAGCAGGATCAGGAGACTCACCTTCCAGAGCGAGGTGACGAGCGAGATCTCCGCGAGCTTGAGCGCCTTGGAGAGCGCGAGCGTCGAGAGCGTCTGGAAGACGCCGAAGGCCAGACACCAGGCGTAGAAGCCGGGCTTGAGGGTGGGCCAGCCCGTCAGGACCGCCGTGGCGAGTGCCCACGGCAGGAGGAAGGCGAAGCGCCCCCAGACGTTGATGTACTCGTCGAGCGCGTGGCCCAGGCGCTTCATGGCGGTGTTGCGGAGCACCTGGAACAGCGCCGCCGCCAGCGCCAGGGCGAGCCACATGGCGGCGATTGTATCGCGGGGGTGCGGCGGGACTCGGAGATGAGCGAGGCGGGAGTGAGCGAGAGGTCGTCGACCGGCGGATGACCCCTCAGTGGGCTGCGAGGAAGTCGAGGACGATGCGGTTGAAGATCGTCGGCTGGTCGCGGTTGGTCACGTGGCCCGAGTCGGGCACGAGCTCCACGCGCGCGCCGGGGATGTCGCGCCCGAGCGCCGCCGTGCTCGCGAGCGAGACCGTGCGGTCCCGCTCGCCCGCGACGACGAGCGTCGGACAGGCGACCCGACCGAGACGGGCGCGCGCATCGAAGGCGACGAGCGCCCCGATCGAGGCGAGATAGGTCCACCGTGACGTTCGACCGAGGCTCGCCACCGCGAGACGGTAGAGGTGGGCCTGCTGGGGCTCCGGGAAGAGCCCGCGCGCCACGAACGCCGCCACGACCGACATGGGCGCGACGCCCAGGAGGACGAGCCGCGCCAGCATCCTGAGGCCGCCGGCCGCGTCGGGGGGACCGAGCCGGGCGAACGCGTTGACGAGCGTGAGCGACCGGACCCGCGCGGGGGCGCGCAGGGCGAGCTCGAGCCCCACCGAGCCTCCGAGCGAGAGGCCGACGACGTGGGCGGGTGGCGTGTCGAGCTGGTCGAGCAACGCGTCGACCCGCTCGGCCATCGCCTCGATGGTCAGCCGTTCGCGCGGGAGCGCCGACCGCCAGTGGCCCGGGAGATCGACGAGCAGGAGGCGGTAGCGCTCGCCAAAGGGGCCAAGCTGCGGCGCCCAGTCCGCGGCCGAGGAGCCGAGTCCGTGAAGGAAGAGGACGGGCGGAGCCGCGCCATCGGTCCGGCCACGCCGCTCGTAGTACACGCTCTCAGGGGGCTTTGTCGTCCGCGGGGGGACCGACCTCGAGGCCCCCGAGCGGCCCGGGGACGTCGTGCAGCGTGATCTGCACCCACGATCGTGACTCCGGCATGTCGACGACGACCACATCGACGTCGACCGCCTCCGCTCCTTTCAGGAGTTGCCGCAGCCATTCCAGCAACTTGCCTGCCTCGCACGCTTTGCGCGTCATCGCGCGTCTCCTAGCGGCCGCGCAGCGCCGCTGCGGAACAGGGAGGATGAGGACCGGCCAAAAGCTTTCGGGAGTGATCAGGCTGCACGACGTTCGCAGCTCTGCTCGGCGGCGTTCGGGTTCGCCACCTCGCAGACAACCGAGCTCGTCCCAGGCGCGGATCTACTGAGGGACTAGGCTCGGCCGACCGGGACGACGTCGGCCGGGTGGATCTCGACCACGGCGGCCTGGTGAATCAGCGTCACGGCGAGCACCAGTCGAGTCACACGGTCCTTGCGGAGGAGCTTGCCGCGAACGCCCGCAAGCGGCCCGTGGATGACCTCGACGTCCATCCCCTCGGCGAGGAAGGGATGGGGATCGTACTGAAGCGTGGTGGCTGCGAGCCGCTGGATGGCGTCGATCTCTGCGTCGGGCACGGCCTCGGGCTGCCCCGTGGTTCCGACGAGACCGGCGACGCCGACGGCGGTCAGGACGCGGAGGCGCTCGATCATGGAGAAGCGCGCGAAGCAGTAGCCGGGAAAGAGTGGGAAGGCGATCTTCTTCGTCCGGTCCTTCCACCGGCTCCAGCGCTCGACGAGGGGCAGGAAGGTCTCGACGTCCCGCTCGACCAGCTGACTTTTCACGATCTTCTCGTGGCGGGAGCGCGTCCGGACCACGTACCAGAACACCCTGAGCTTACCGTCTCCAGGGACCTCGGTCGGTCGATCATCCACGTTCGTTGCCCCCTGAAGCTTTTAGGTTCGAAGGCGTGATTCCCGGCCATCGAGGCGCGCACGAGACGCCGACACGCTACGGCTCGGCCCCAACAAGATCAACAGCGCAGATCGCCCCAAAAGACGCGGCTCCGCGCGGCATCGAGGCGCGCGCTGGGCGTTTCATGCGCCCCGCAGGGCAGTGGGAGCGCAGGCCCGCGTCTTCAGCGTGCGCGATGGCGCTGACACCCACGAGCGCGCATCAGACGGGGCGATTTTTGCGTTGTGGACAGCTGTGAATACGTGGATAAGTGCCGAGCGATCGCGTGGCCCGAAGCCGAGTCAGCTCCTCAGCAAGACGCGCGCCTGGCGCGCAGCCACGCTCTCGGGAAAGTCCCGCACGAGCCGCTCCCACGTGCGCTTGGCGAGGGCGCCGTCGCCGAGGCTCCGCTGACAGAGGCCGATCTTCAAGAGCGCGTCGGGCACCTTGCCGCCGCTCGGCACCGCGCCGACGAGCGCGTCGAGCTCGGCGAGCGCCCCTCGGTAGTCCTGCTGCTGATACAGGACATCAGCGACGAGGAGCTGCGCCCCCTCCCGGAGCGGGTGGCCGGGGTACGTCGTGATGAGGTCGTAGAGGATCAGCAGGGCCGCGTCGAGCTCCTTGGCCTGGAGCTTCTCGACGCCCACGCGGTAGAGATCCTCCGCGGGTGTGGTCGTTGCCGATCGGAGCGGCGGCGCCGCAGGCGCCGGCGTCGGCACCGGCGGGGCGAAGCCGCTCGGCGGCGCCGGCGCGCGGCTCCGGCTCTGCGATTCGAGCTCGCCCACGCGGCGCTGGAGATAGCCGAGTTGGTCCTCCAGCTGGCGCGAGGAGGCCATGAGCTTGGCGACCACGTTCTGCAGCTCCGAGAGCTCGCTCGCGACGCGGGTGAGCTGCTCCACGAGCTTCAGCGGCTCGGGCGCGGGCGGGCGCGGGGCCTCTTCCGCCGGCGAGCGCATCGCTTCGACCCCGGTGGGTCGCGGCCGGAAAAACGCCCCGCACCCGGCGAGCACGAGCGCCATCGCGACCAGGCCGAGGACGACGGTCCTCACGGCACGTGATCCGCCGTCACGGAGACGCTCTCGACCGGCCACGAGGCCGGGGCACGGACCTCGAGCACGACGGTCACCTCCCGGCTCAGCGCCACCTCGACGAGCCAGAGCCAGCCGTCCCGCGTGTCGAGCGGCCGGTAGCTCCGCGCGATCTCCCCTTTCGTCATGACGTAGCGCCGCTCGCCCGGGTCGAACGTCTGGAGGCGCTCGCCGAGCACGAGCGTCCCGTCGCTGGTCACGCACAACACGTAGTCGATGAGCTGCCGGGGCCAGGCGCGTGCGATGCGGATCGGCCCGGCGCCAGGCTCCGCCGGTTGCGCGATGTCCACGGCGAGCTCGGCGAGCCGCGCGTACGCGACCGGCGCGTCGCGCAGGGCGACCAGCTCGTTGCCGCCGCTCTCGACGCGGAGCGCCGCCCGATCGGCCACGACCGCCGCGCGCGGCTGGCTCTCAGCCTGAGCGGCCGCCACCAGTGACACCAGCGCTCCGAGGATCCACCGTCTCATTCACTGACTCGCGCCGACACCCGGGCGCACCGCCGGGCCCGGCGCCGAGATCCAGCCGCTGCGCCCGTCGACGCGCCCGCGGATCACCGGCGCGATCGGCAGGTCATCGCCGTCGGCGAGCGCCGCCGCCGCGACCTCGTCGAGCCGCGTGAGCGCGGCCCCGGCGCGACGCGCGCCCTCCACGAAGCGCTCGAGCGCGGGGCGGAGCGGCCCGCCTTCGACTTCGGCGTGGAGCGTGAACACGTTGCCACCCGGCCGGAGCGCGCCGACGAGCGCTCCGGGAAGGTCGCGGACGCGGCCCAGCAGCTCGTCCATCGTCGGCAGCGTCGTCGGGACCTGGATGGTCTTGAGCGAGCCGCCGGCGGCCCACGGCCTGAACGGCGCGTCCCCTCGCGTGTCGCTCGCGTATCGAAGCCCCCAGTCCTCCTGGATCACGAGGGCCTCGGGTGAGGTGCGCCAGCCCGGCGCCGCGCTCGCCCGGGGCGCCTGCCCGAAGATCGCGACGAACGCCCGCGCGGCGCTCGTCAGGTCAGCGCGGATGGCCGACGGCGCCAGGCGATCGATCCGGTCCTGCCAGCCCACGTGGTCCCACCCGTGGAGCGCGACCTCGTGGCCCGCGTCGGCGATCTGGCGCAGGAGCGCCGGCGCTCCGGCGCCGACGGGGAGTGCCGGCAGGAGCGTGCCGGACAGGAGCGTGCGGAGACCGTAGAGCCTGAACGGATTCGTGCGCCACATCTTGAGGAGAAAGCCGGGCCGGAGGGCGCGACGGATCGCCACGCCCGACCGGTCGGGTCCCATGGTGACGAAGAACGAGGCGCGAAGGGTCGAGCGCCGGAAGATCTCCAGCAGCCGGGGGACACCCTCCTCGAGCCCGCGCCGCGTGTCGACGTCGACGCGCAGGGCTACTGTCGCTTGAACCACTCGATGGTCCGCCCGAGGCCGTCGTCGAGGGTCACGCGGGCGCGCACGCCCAGGAGCTCGCGCATGCGCCGCACCGAGGGCACGCGCCGCGGGATGTCCTCGTACCCCTGGTCGTAGACCGCTTCCTTCGCCACGGAGATCAGCCTCGAGGAGGAGCCGCTCAGCTTGATCATCCGCGCCGCGAGCTCCCGGATCGCCACCTCCTCCTCGGAGCCCACGTTGATCGCCCGCCCCTCGACCTCGCGGCGCAGGCCCGCCTCGACGGTCGCGCGCACGGCGTCGTCCACGTAGGTGAACGCCCGCGTCTGCGACCCGTCGCCGATCACCGTGAGCGGCTCGCCGCGCAGGAGCTGGCCCATGAAGATCGTGACCACGCGCCCGCGGTCCATCTGGTCCAGGCGCGGACCGTAGACGTTGAAGTAGCGGAGCACGACGACCGGCAGCCCCATCCGCGCGAAGGCGAAGCAGAAGTGCTCGCCCGCCGCCTTCGACGTCGCGTAGCACCAGCGATCGATCAGCGTCGAGCCGAGGACCCGGTCCGAGTCCTCGTGGAAGGGGACGGCCGTGTTCCGGCCGTAGATCTCCGAAGTCGAGCTGAAGACGACCTTCTTCGCGTGGCGGAACGCCGCGGCGAGCACCTCCTGGGTCCCGTTGATGTTCACCGTGAGGACCTGGTACGGATCGCCGACGTAGTGCTCCACGCCGACCACCGCCGCCAGGTGATAGACCAGATCGGACCAGGCGACGAGTCCCTCGAGGATGTCGCGCTCGAGCACCGATTCACGGATGACCCGGAATTTTGGATTGGCGCGGAGATGGCGGATCTTCACGTCGGACGCCGGGTCGAGCACGGTCACGTCGTCGCCCCGCTCGAGCCACGCCTCCGCGAGGTGCGAGCCGAGAAAGCCCGCGCCCCCGGTGATGAGGATCCTCACGGGCCCTCCGTCACGCGCATGCCCGGCCGCAGAACGCGTCGGAGCGCCCACAGGTCCGCGGGCTCCTCAGCGCCGCCCGCGCTCTGGGCCCGCGTCAGCAAGAGCGCGCCCTCCCCCGTCGCGACCAGGATCCCCTGGGCGTGGAGGATCTCGAGGAGCGTTCCCGGGGCCGCGCCGCTCCTGAGACCCGGGAGCGCCGCGCCGCCCCACAGAAAGAGACGACCGGTCCCGTCGCCGACGAACGCGCCGGGATAGGGATGGGTGACGGCGCGGATCGTGTCGGCGACGCGCCCGGCGGGCCACGTCCACTCGACCCGCCCGTCCTCGGGACGGCGCCGCGGGAACACGGTGGCGCGCGCGTGGTCCTGAGGGATGCGCGGCGCAGCCCCGACGAGGACGGCCGGGTACGCGTCGATCAGAAGGTCGACGCCGACCTTCACGATACGCCGGTAGAGCGTGAGGGCCGTGTCCTCGGGCTCGATGTCGATCGCCTGCTGGGCGACGATGTCGCCGGCGTCCGCCTCGGCCGTCATGTGGTGGAGCGTGACGCCCGTCCGCCGCTCGCCGTTCACCAGCACCCAGTTGACGGGCGCCCGCCCGCGATACTCGGGCAGCAGCGAGCCGTGGAGGTTGAGCGCCGCGACGCGGGGCAGCGCCAGGAGGTCCGGGCCGAGGAGTCGCCGATACCACACCGAGAGGATGACGTCGGGGGCCAGGGCGCGGAGCGCGTCGACGACCGCCGGCAGGTTCGGTGACGGCGGCGCGAAGAGCGGCAGGCGATGAACCCGCGCGGTCTCGGCGACCGACTCGAACCAGTCGCCCTCACCGGGGTCGTCGGGATGCGTCACGACCGCGACCACCGGCTCCCCGCGCGCGAGCAGCGCCTCGAGGGCGCGCGCGCCGAAGGTGTGGTAGGCGAAGACCGCCCAGCGCGCCACGCTCAGAGGCTCGCCTCGGACGGCGGGGCCCCAGCCCCGCGACGCCCTGCGGCTCGCACGGCCACGCTCACTCGAGCACCTCGCGGATCACGTACCGCGGCCGCCGCCGCACCTCCTGGTAGATCCGTCCGACGTACTCGCCGATGAGCCCGAGGGCCAGGATCTGGAGGCCGACGAAGAAGAAGAGGATGGCGAAGAGCGTGAACACCCCCTCGACCTCGGGACCGATCAGGAGGCGCCGGAGGCCGAGGACGACGGCGAAGCCAAGGCCCAGGATGGAGACGAGGACCCCGGTCAGGCTGACGACCTGGATCGGGAGCAGCGAGAAGCCCGTCAGCAGATCGAAGTTGAGCCCGAGCAGGCGGAGGAGTCCGTAGCGGGAGCCGCCGTGCGCCCGCGGGCCGTGGGCGACGGGAACCTCCGCCACCGACGTTGCGAACGTGTTCGCGAGCGCCGGGATGAAGTGCGACACGCCCTGACAGGCGAGGATCTGGTCCACCACGGAGCGCCGGTAGGCCCGGAGCATGCACCCGTAGTCGCGCATCCGGACCCCGACCACCGCCGACGTCACCCGGTTCACGGCCCACGAGGCGAGCCGGCGGAGCCACGGATCGTGGCGGCTCACCCGCCGCCCGCCGACGACGTCCACGCCGTCCCCGAGCGCCGCGAGGAGGCGCCCGATCTCCTCGGGCGGGTTCTGGAGATCGGCGTCGAGGGTGACGACGACGTCACCGCGCGCCCGCTCCATCCCGGCGAACACCGCCGCGTGTTGCCCGTAGTTCCGGTTGAACCGGACGACGCGCACCGCCCGGTCCTGGGCGTGGAGGGCGCGCAGGACGTCCGCGGAGCCGTCGCCGCTGCCGTCGTCCACGAAGATGATCTCGTGCGGCCGCCCGAGCTGCTTGAGCGCCTGGGTGAGGCGATGGTGGAGGTCGCCGAGGCTCTCGGATTCGTTGAAGACCGGGACGACGACCGAGAGCTCCGGGCGCGCCGCGGCCCTCACCGCGGGACCTCGCGCACGAGGAGGCAGTCGTTGTGACCGCCGAACCCGAAGGAATTGGAGATCGCGGCCCGGATGCGGACGCTCAACGGGCCGTTCGGCACGTAGCTCAGGTCGCACTCGGGATCGGGCACGCGGTAGTTGATCGTCGGCGGAGCGATCTGGTCGCGGATCGCGAGGACCGTCGTCGCGAGCTCGATCGCGCCGGCGGCGGAGATCGTGTGGCCGATCATGGACTTGGTCGAGCTGATGCGGAGCCGCGCCGCGTGCGGCCCGAAGACGGCCTTGAGCGCCGCGGTCTCGACGCGGTCGTTCATCGGCGTCGAGGTGCCGTGGGCGTTCACGTAGTCGACGTCCTCGGCGTCCAGACCCGCGTCGCAGAGCGCGGCGCGCATCGCCCCGATCGCGCCGCGGCCGTCGGGCGCCTCGTCGGTGATGCGATAGGCGTCGCACGTCGTCCCGTAGCCCGCGACCTCGGCGACGACGTCTGCCCCGCGCCGCCGCGCGTGCTCGGCCTCCTCGAGGACGAGGAACCCGGCGCCCTCCCCCATCACGAACCCGTCGCGGCGCGCGTCGAACGGCCGGCTCGCCGTCTCGGGCGACGCGTTCTGCCGCGACATCACCCCGAGCAGGCAGAAGAGCTGGACCTCGATCGGCGAGACGATGCACTCGGCGCCGCCCGCGAGCGCCACGTCGACCGTGCCGCGGCGGATCGCCCGGTACGCCTCGCCGATCGCCTGGGCCGACGAGGTGCACGCCGTCTGGATCGTGGCGGTCGGGCCCTCGATGCCAAAGACGCCGGCGAGCCTGGACGCGAGGTACTGGGGGCACGTGCGGTACGACCGGTCGCGCGCCACACGGCGCGCGAACTCCCCGACGAATCCCGACGGCGTCACCCGCCCGTCCGCCGTTCGGCTCGCATAGGCGATCGCGCCCAGCTCGCGGAGATCGTGGCGCTCGCCGCTCGTGCCGACGAACACCCCCGCCCGCGGCGACGCCAGAACCGCGCTCGCGCCGGCCGCCACCACGGCGCCGCGGGCCGCCCGGACCCCCACGACCGTGCCGCGCGGCTCGAGCGCGTCCAACTCGGCCTCGGCGCGGAACTCCTCGATCAGCGCCGGCTCCGCGAGCGCGGCGGCGATCTGGGTCGGCAGGCCCTCGGGGTCGAAGTGGCTGATCCGCCGCACGCCCGACACGCCCGCGAGCGCGGCCTTCCAGAACGCGTCGAGATCGAACCCGATCGGCGTGACGACGCCCAGGCCGGTCACGACGACGCGCCGGCGAGCGCCGACGTCAGGCGAGGAGCGAGTAGCCACCGTCCACCGTCAGGACCTGGCCTTGAATACCCTGCGCCGCCGGGCTCGCCAGGAAGAACACCACGTCCGCGACCGCCTCGGGAGTCACGAGCCTCCCTCCCGGCGTCCGCGCGCGGATCGCCTCGAGCGCCTGCGCGCCGTCGGGAATCATGTGCCAGACGTCGGTCTCGACGGCGCCGGCCGAGACCGCGTTCACGGTGATCCCCTGCCGACCGAGCTCGACGGCGAGATAGCGGGTGAGCGCCTCGAGCGCGGCCTTCGAGACCCCGATCGCGACATAGCCGGGGATCACGCGCTGGCTCCCGAGGCTCGAGAGCGCGACGATCCGCCCGCCGGCCGGCATGAGCGGCGCGGCTTCCTGGGCGAGGAGGAGGAGCGGGCGCGCGTTGGTCGAGAGGACCCAGTCCCACTGCTTCGCCGACAGCTCGAGGCCGTCCTTGAGCACACCCGAGGCGGCGTTGCTGACGAGGATGTCGAGCCTCCCGGCGACGCGCTCGACCTCCGCCATCAACCGCTTGATCTCGGCGGGCTCCTTCAGGTCGGCCGGAACGAGGTGGGCCACGCCGCCGCGCAGCTCGACGTCACGCGCCGTCTTCCCCGCGGCCTCGCGGTCGACGAAGAAGCTCACGAAGACGCGCGCGCCGGTCTCGGCGAAGCGGAGCGCGATGGCGCGCCCGATCCCGCGCCCGCCTCCCGTGACCAGGACCTCGCGCTGCGCGCTCACGGCGCCGCCCCCCGCGCGGCCAGCTCGAGCGGCGACCGCTGGAGCTCGCGCGCGAGCGCGCCGAGCCGCGCCGCCCTGGCCGCGGCGTCGGTTCCCGGATGCGTCGCCTCGAGCGCGTACTCGAGGGTCGCCGTCGCGACCCGGCGGCCATCCACGTCGGCCGTCGCCGCGATCACCGACGGATCCGCCGATGAGCGCAGCTCGCAGCGGACCCTGAGCTGGTCGCCCGGGCGCACGAAGTGGCGAAACGAGGCGCGCGAGAGCCGGCCGAGGCGGCCGACGCGGGTCCAGTCGTGACTCATGCCGATGAGGAGCTCGGCCGCCTGGCCGAGCGTCTCGACGATCAGCGCGCCCGGCAGGATGGGAAAGCCGGGGAAGTGGTCGGCGAAGACGTCCTCGGTCGCGCTCACGTTCCGGAGCGTCTCGATCGAGCGGCCCGGCTCGACGGCGACGATGCGGTCGACGAAGACGAAGCGCACGCGCGCGCGCCCTCAGGCCCCCGGGGCGAGGCGCGCGCCGGCGGCGAGCTGGCCGACGATGTAGTCGCCCACCGCGCGCACGGTGAACCGGCTCATCACCGCCTCGATCGCGGCGGGCGCGTGGAGGCTCTCTCGGAGATAGCCGGCGAAGCGGTCCACGGTCAGGCCCGACAGATCGAGCGGGGTGCCGTCGAGATCGGCGAGCATCCGCACGGCGAGCGCCCGCACGACCTCCCCCTCGTCGCCGTCGGCGCGGCGGATGCCGTGCTTGGCGGCAAGATGCTCGAGGATGGCGCCGATGGTTGCGGGCGCCACGGTCCTCAGCTCCTCGGGAGCCACGGCGACGCCGTATCGCGCGTCGATCACCTTCGCCAGGACGCGCAGGTCTCGCCACTCGATCCGACGGTCCTGGACGAGCCGCACCGGCAGGTCGACGCCGAACGTCTGCTGGCACTTGAAGCTCATGTCGAGGAAGTCGATCGACTCGGCGCCCAGATCGCGAATGAGCGCGGCGTCGTCGGTCACCGCGGCCTCGTCGACGCCGAGCGACTCGACGATGATCTTCCCGATGCTGACGCGCACTTCCGAGGGGGTCCAGATCTTCGTGGTGTCGGGTTGCATGCGCTCCCCTGCCTCCTTACCCGATGCCGCCGTCCACGGCGATGACCTGGCCCGTGATGTAGCTCGCCTCGTCCGAGGCGAGGAACACGGCGAGCACGGCCACCTCCTCGGGTCGGCCGACGCGACGCATCGGGATCCATTCGCGGATCTTCTTCGCCGCGACGCCGATGAAGGGCCGGCTCATGTCCGTCTCGATCAGCCCCGGCGCGATCGCGTTGACCGTCACCCCGTGGCCGGCCAGCTCGTTGGCGAGCGCGCGCGTGAGGGCGTTCACGCCCCCCTTCGACGCCGCGTAGTTCACCTGTCCCCGCCCGGCGCGGGAGACCAGGACCGAGCTCACGTTGATGATCCGCCCCCAGCCGCGGCCGAGCATCTCGCGTGCGGCGCGTCGCGCGCAGTGATAGACGCCGTCCAGGTTCGTGCTGAGCACCGAGGTCCACTCCGCGTCGGACATCTCGAGGAACAGCCCCTCCCGGACGATCCCCGCGTTGTTCACGAGGATGTCGAGGTGGCCGGCTCGCTCCACGACCGTCGTGATCAACGCGGCGGCCTGGTCGCGGTCGCCGACATCGGCCTGGTGAACGAAGGCGTGTCCCCCCGCCGCTTCGATGGACTGGAGCGTCTCCTTGGCGCGGTCGTGCTGCGCGCGATAGTTGATGCACACCGTCGCGCCGGCGCGCGCCAGCCCCACGGCGATCGCGCGGCCGATGCCTCGCGACCCGCCGGTCACCAGGGCGACCCGGCCCGTCAGATCAACGCGCACCGTGATCTCTTCATAGACTCGCCTCGGACGGCGGGGCCCCAGCCCCGCGTATTCCAGAGGTCCGTACTACCAGCGGGGCTTCCCGATCATCAGCGCCGCGCACTCGCCGAAGAGGCCGAGCGAGATCACGAGCGCGCTGCGGAACGGCGGCTCGGAGGCGAACGAATCCTCGGAGACGACCGGAGGAAGCGCCTCGTGCTCGAGGGCCGCCGAGCACGCGAGCAGCTCCACGGGGCTCGCCGCGGCTCCCAGGTCTGCATGGGCCTGTTTCATCCTGAGGCGCGGCGTCGTCTCGGCGCGGGCGCCGAGCACCCGCGTGAGCGCCCGGGCTTCGGCCGAATCGTGGGCCGGAATGCCGTCGCCGTGCAGGCACACGACGTCGGGCACGCCGCCCGCCTCGTCGATGGCTCGCTCGATCACGCGGGCGAGACGGCTCGCCAAGCGCGTCGGCTCGTCCGCGCTCGCCAGGCGGCCCTCGCCGGCGCTCCCGGCGAAGCCCGTGATCTCGCCGTGGATCCCGGCGCCGCGCGCCCGCGCGTGCTCCGCCGCCTCGAGGACGAGGAGGCCTGCCCCCTCGCCGGCCGTGAGCCCCGCGGAGTCGCCGTCGTCCGCGGCGATCAGCCCCGCGCCCCAGTACGTGGCGAAGAAGAGCTCCTCGAGCTGGGCGTCGGCGCCGCCGCAGAGGGCCACGTCCAGGTCGCCCTCACCGATGAGCCGGTACGCGTCGCCGACGGCGCGCGCTCCACCGATCGGCCCTTCCGTCATCGCGCGGCAGAAGCCCTGGGCGTCGTGGGCGATGGCCACGTGACCCGCGGCGAGGTTCGGGAGTGTCTTGAGCGAGAAGTCGAGCGGGTTGACGTGGCGCATGCAGAAGGCGTTCGCCGCGGCCATGTCGAGCGTCCCAGGCGTTGCCGCAGACTCCGACGCGCCGAGATAGGCGAGCATCGCCGCGAGGTCCCAGGCCAGCGGGTTGACGCCGAGCACGACACCGAAGCGCCGCGGATCGCCGGCGCCAGGCTGGAGCCCGGCGTCCTCCATCGCGAGCGCGGCGCCGAGCATCGCGAAGAGCGTCGCCCGGTTATAGAGCTTCTGCTGCTTCCGCGGCAGGCGGCCGAGGTGCGGCTGCACCAGGTCGGGCGCCACCGCGCCGCCACGGGAAGCGGGCAGCCCGAGCGCCGCGAGCCGGTCCAGGCGCGCGACGCCCGAGCGGCCGGCGCAGAGCGCGTCCCAGTGGGCGTCGACGCCGACGCCGAGCGGCGAGACGACACCGCGTCCGGTCAGCACCACGCGGCGCGCGGTCACAGGCTCGCCCCGCAGGCGGCCAGGTCCACGCCCGGCACCCTCACGCAGAGAAAGAGCAGCGTCCCGGCGGCCAGGCACGTCTCTCCCGCGTAGACCGCGGTGGACGCCTCCGCGACGCTCGCGTCGTCGCCGATCGGCGAGACGCCGGTGAGGTCGGCGACGGCGCGAAGGGCGACTCCCGGCCCGGCAGGGCTCTCGAAGCGGCACTCGGGCACCTTGAGGAGGAGCGGCAGCCGGCGGCCTCCGAGATGGTGGAAGACGAGATGACCGCCCGTCATGGCCATCAGCTCGAGGAGCAGCGAGGCCGGGACGCGCGCGGGTCCGGATGGCCCGGTGAAGGCATCGTCGTCCCCGTGAAAGGTCTTCTCCACCTCGATGCGTGGGTGCCCGTCGAGGGCGAGCGAGACCACCTTGTCGATGAATCGGTAGCGCATCATTGGTCAGAACAGCACGACGACCGCGATCGCGTGAGTCTCGGTGTGCGAGAGGGACACGGCGCTGCGCGTGAAGCCTGCCTTGCCGACGGCATCGGCGAGGGCGCCGTTCAGCGCGAGGCTCGGGGCGCCCGCTGGATCGCGGGTGACTTCCACGTCGCGCCAGGTCATCGTGCCGGCCCAGCCCGTGCCGAGCGCCTTCAGCGTCGCCTCTCGCGCCGCGAACCGCGCCGCGAGGTGCGTCCACGGGCGAGGCTGCGTCCGGCAGTACGCCAGCTCCGCCCCGCTGAACGTCTCCGCGAGGAGGTCGTCGCGACCGTCGAAGCGCGCCCCGAAGGCCGGGACGTCGACGAGATCGACGCCGACCCTCACGGAGCGCTAATGCCCGGAGTCAGAAATCATGAAACTCAATCGCACGGCGAACGCTCGCGCGCTTCAGCGGTCGGCGCCCGAACGGCGTCGGCCCTGAGGAGAACGTTCTGCGCCGGCCCGTTTCAATGCCTTCCTCGCGGGCCGCAAACGTCGAGCTGCTCTCTGTCGCATATCCCTGACGATGCCTACGATCTCATCGGTCGTGACGTCCGTATCGAGTCCAGCGACATCGAGCGGTGAGCGGTGCGACCGCTCAGGCTGGACCAGAAACATCTGACCGTCGCGGCGCTTGACGCGAACGGCACCTTCGCGCCGGGCTCGCTCCAGCAGGGAAGCAAAGTTTTGCCGCGCCTCTGAGAACGTGTAGACGGTCACCGCGACACCTCCGTTGTTTCGACACCCGCGCGAGCCGCTGCCCTCACTAAGCCATGGTCGAGCGACAGCAGTCCGCACCGGTGCTGTAGCGCACAGGCAATGACGTACGCATCGTACGCATAGATATCCAGGTCCTTCGCGATCCCCAGAGCCCGGGCCAGGGCGACGTCAGAGAAACGGATCGGAATCGCGCGGTAGGCCGAGAGAGCGCGCTGAGCTTGGCGTAGGGAGAGACATGGCGGAGAGGCGTTACCGACCTCCCAATGGACTGACGGAGGCGCCAAGAGGTCCGCCCCCGCGGTCACGTCGATCAGGGCGGCGCGGAGCGGTTCGCGAACGAGAACCGCGATGATGGCTGAAGTGTCGACCACAAGCTCCATGGCCGTACAATCGTACAGCTGGGTGACGCTCGAAGGAAGTCGGCCGACTCGCATGGTCAGCGAAGGAGTGCATGGCCACGAGACTTCAGAACAGCACCGCCAGGGCCGCCAGGCCGAGGAGGGCCGAGCCGAGCGTCTGGACGATATCGCGGATCGTTGGCAGGGTCCGGATCTTCTCCTCCGCCTTGGGCGGCACGATGATCGAGTCGCCGGGCTCGACGTCCCGGATGTTGGTGAAGCTCGAGACGGCCGAGCCGTCGGCCTTCACGATGTGGACTTCCTTCTTGTCGGCCTCCTTGGAGAGCCCGCCGACGCGATTGATGTAGTAGTCGACGTTGGCGCCCTGCTTGTACTGGACCGACGTCGAGTTGCGGACCGAGCCGAGGACGAGGACCGACTGGGGCGGCTCCGGCACCTCGAGCGTGTCGCCCTCGGTGACGACGACGTCGTCCCCGGTGCCCTTGAGCTTGTCGGGGGCATCGAGGTGGACGACCATGCGCCCGACCACCACCTTGGCGGCGAGCATCCGGAGCTGCTCGCGCCGCGCCTGCAGCGCCTGCTGCGTCGCGGCGACCTCTTCTTTCTCCGCGCCCACGACGACCGTGGCCGCCGTCGCCAGGATCCGCTGCTCCTGGGCCTTCACGAAGTTGTCGAGCTGCTCCTGCTCGATCTTCCTGAGGGCCGCGCGCGTGAAGACGGCGCCCCTGAGGAAGGCCCGGTCGGAGTAGCCCCCCGCGCGCTCGAGGACGGAGCTCAGCCGCTCGCCCTCGGCGACCGTGTAGACGCCGGGCCGCACGAGCTGGCCCGTGAGGGTGATCGTCCGCGCGGGCTTGAGCTCCGTGCGCACGGTGACCTCGTCGAGCGGCTTCAGGAGGACGTCCGCGTCGGCCTCGCCGCTCCACGCCTTCCGGAGGTTCACGGCCACGATCTCGAGCGAGAGGTCGGGCCTGCGCCGCGCGATCTCGACGCGCTCGGGCTGCGCCTCGGGCAGGAGCTTCTCGGCGGGCAGGAGCTGACTGATCCGCATCATCGGCTTGAGCTCGTACGCCCCCGGGTACTTCACCGCCCCCTCGACGCGCACCGTGTTGTAGATGCGCGGGTCGCTCCGGTGGATGAGCACGAGGTCGCCGCCGTTGACCGGCGGGTTGCTCGCCTCGTCACCCTTCAGGGAGGAGCCGGTCAGGTCCACGTCGAGCGTGACGCGCGCGGAGCGCGGCAAGGCACGGACGGCCTGGACGCGCTTGAGGTAGCTCGTGGG